>Ga0182007_10000009_pt1 | contig 316298 bp, 268 predicted proteins | sample Sormic07211113_1_FD_123023 | JGI IMG/M metagenome (GOLD analysis project Ga0182007, IMG submission 123023) | Rhizosphere microbial communities from Sorghum bicolor, Mead, Nebraska, USA - 072115-113_1 MetaG | ecosystem: Host-associated > Plants > Roots > Rhizosphere | place: USA: Nebraska...
ATATTCAGGTGCCTATATCGGTGGTGTCCACCTCTTCCCATTCCGAACAGAGAAGTTAAGCCCACCAGAGCCGATGGTACTGCGGTAACACGTGGGAGAGTAGGTCGGTGCCAGATCTTAAAAAGAAACCCTTCAGCAGAAATGTTGAAGGGTTTTCTTCGTTTATGGCCATTCTGTTCTGTACAGCCCACTTTTCCAACCATAATCTTCTCTTAATGCCCTTAATTCCTTAATGATAAATAGGGCATACAATGATTTTTTAACCATTAAGGAGTTAAGAAAAGCTAAGGGCCTGTTCCCGCAGATTACGCTGATCCCCGCTGAGTTTTACAATACTGGCTCAGGTTCTATAGCCCTGATGGAAGCGAAAATCCCTTTTGGTTAAATGTATATTGTTTATCCCAATGATATCCAAAAGGATTGCAGGAGACAGCAGGACCGAACCCAGCCTATATGTCACTGCCATTGCGCTCCAGATCATCAAAAATTAATCTTCTGGGTTATACTTAACAGATACTATCGAATTAGAATATTTAAATGGGGTGATTAAGCGCTGGCCTCTTCTTTAACCGCCAACTGGCCACAAGCGGCATCAATATCTTTACCACGGCTACGGCGGATGTTGGTATTGATACCCTGGCTTTTTAGATAGTTAGAAAAAGCATCGATCTTATCACCTTCCGCATTGGTAAAATCAGCGAAAGAAATGGGGTTATATTCAATTAGGTTTACCTTGCAAGGAATATGTTTACAGAATTTGGCTAAATCCATAGCATCAGAAATTTCATCGTTAAAATGATTAAAAACAATGTATTCGTAAGTTACCGGATTTTTAGTTTTAGCAAAATAGTATTTAAGTGCATCTGCCAGCGCTTTTAACGAGTTGGCCTCATTGATCGGCATGATTTCGTTACGCTTTTTATCATCAGCGGCATGAAGCGAAAGTGCCAGATTAAATTTTGCGCCATCATCGCCCAATTTTTTGATCATTTTAGCAATACCCGCAGTAGAAACCGTAATACGCTTATAACTCATGTTTAAGCCATCTGGTGCAGTGATACGCTCAATCGACTTCAATACGTTGGCATAGTTTAAAAGCGGCTCTCCCATGCCCATATACACGATATTGGTAAGGGGATTGTTATAGTTCTGTTTAGCTTGTTTATCGATCAATACCACCTGGTCATAAATCTCATCAGCGTTTAGATTACGCTTACGGTCCATGTAGCCAGTTGCACAGAACTTACAGGTTAAACTGCAGCCAACCTGAGAGCTAACACAAGCCGTCATACGGTCTTCCAGAGGAATTAAAACGCCCTCTACAATATTGCCGTCTGCTAGCCTGAAGGTATTTTTAATGGTATGGTCGTTACTGAACTGAGAATTGTTAACCTGAACAGCATTAATGGCAAAAGTTTCGTCCAATGCCTTACGAAGATCTTTAGAAAGATTGCTCATCTGCTCGAAACTCGTAGCCGATTTCTCCCAAAGCCATTGGTAAATCTGCTTAGCCCTAAATGCAGGCTGTTGCATTGCTACAAGGTGTTGTTGCAATTGAGGTAGATCTAATGCACGGATATCGGTTTTTTTTGCTGTTACCATTTGTTGCAAAGGTACTTAAAAAAGGTGTAAGGCAGAAAGGTAGACGGTAGAGGGCGCCTGCAAGATGCCAAATTTTACAATTTATTAGCTTTATCTCCCTCTGCCTCTTGAGTTTGACTTGCTGATAGTCTTACCTTTGACTGGTCTGGAATTTCTGTTCCCCGCATTGCTTTTACCTGTTGGTTTTGCTTCAGAATGACCTGCGCTCTTTTTTCCCGTTGATTTTGAGCCCGACGGCTTTGGTTTAAAAGATTTTTTTGGCTGCTCTTCCCTAAGTTCAGGGATTTCTTCCCATGCATTTGCTTTTTTCTTAGCGCTTTTTGGCTTTGTTTTGGCCTCGGATGATGAATTTTCAACACTTTTGGTGATGCTTTTCATCTCGTCTTCGGTAAGTTCTCTAAATTCTCCTGTAGGAATACCTTTTAAATTGATATTCATAATGCGCGTACGCTCTAATTTGGTCACTTCGTAGCCAAAATGCTCGCACATTCTACGGATCTGCCTGTTTAAGCCCTGGATTAAGATAATATTGAAAACAAAAGTGCTGATCTGACGAACCTTACATTTACGGGTATTCACACCTAAAATTGGAACACCATTGCTCATCTCGAAAATAAAATCTTCAGTAATCGGTTTGTTAACCGTTACTACATATTCCTTTTCGTGTTTATTCCCTGCCCTTAAAATTTTGTTAACAATATCGCCGTTGTTGGTCAGGAAGATCAATCCTGATGAATCTTTATCTAATCGGCCAATGGGAAATATCCTTTCGCTATGGTTAACATAATCAACAATATTATCGCGTACGCTGCCTTCTGTGGTACTGGTAATACCAACAGGCTTGTTAAAGGCCAATAGGATGAAATTACTTTCTTCTTTAGGTTCGATATTATGGCCGTTTACCATCACTTTATCGCCTGCAAAAACCTGGTCGCCTACTTTAGCTCTTTTTCCGTTGATGAAAACTGTACCTTTTTCGATATAACGGTCTGCTTCGCGGCGTGAACATAATCCACTTTCACTGATGAATTTATTTAAACGGGTTGCAGAATTATTGTTCATACTGCAATTTTACGGAAATAAATCGTGTTATCCATTCTCTATACTGGCAACAAATGAATCGACAGTGCTTTTAAGCGCAGCTAAAGTTTCCTGATCGGTAATCGCTCCCTCATTATTGATCTTCGCTTTTGCAAATGGGATAAGCTGGGGCGATACCCTCGCTTCAATTACTGTTAAAATGTCAATGATGGATTGATAGGCTTTCTCGCCTTGGGTTGAAGCAACAAGTGCTAAAACGGGTTTCCCCGAAAATGATGCTGAGCTTACAGTCCAATCGAGCAGGTTTTTTAGCGAACCTGGTAAGCCCATTGCGTATTCTGGTGTAGAGATGACGATTCCATCTGCCTTTTTGATGGTTGAGCGAAGCTCTTCGACAGCCTGTGGTGGATTTTCCTGGTCTAAATCAGGATTGAAATGTGGGATAACCGCAATGGATGAAAAGTTTATTACCTCGAACTCTCTGCCCAAAAGCCTGGAGATGGCAGTTATGTAAAGTGCATTAGTGGATATTGCTTTTGTACTTCCAGAGATTGCAAATATTTTTTTCATTGCTAAAAGTAGCAAAGCGGAAATGGAATATCAAGATAGGCTGGTAATCGGGTTGTCATTTCAAAACGGGCCATCGAAACGCACCAGGTTTCGACAGCCTATTCTGAACTTATTAACAACTAAAAACTTTGATCATCTGCACTTGGGCCATAACTGCCTGGGATTGGGATATCCAACAATCTTAGGTAAACGCCTAACTGTGCCCTGTGGTGAGTGGTTTGGCTAAGTGAATGGCGGATGGTTTCGTATTTAGAATAATCTGCCAAAACCTGTTTACCCATACTTAGTACCCAACGGCCGTTAAGGTCTTCCTCCGTGGCTTTTTCTAATTCTGCTTTTCCCAGGGCATAATTTTCCTCCAGGATTTTAACCAGATCATTGGCACTTTCTACAGGTTTTTCTACATAAGGTGCTGTTTCAAAATCCAGTCCATCAGTAGTTAAAGCCAGTGAAACCCAACTCGGCAAATCAGCAATATGAACCGCAAGCGATTTCATTTTCATGCTTTTTTCGTGTGGTGCCCAGTCAAATTTATCTACAGGCACAATAGCCAGGAATTTTTTTGTTGTATTAAATTCGGCTGCTAACTCTTTCAATAATAATTTAATAATGTCCATATTTTTCTGTTTTGTTCTTTCTGCAGTGCTTAAATCCATTAGTAGTAAATCGGCTATACTCATGATTTTGATGTTTAGTTATACAAAGAAAATACAGCCCACTGACAACCCTATGGCAGTGTGAAAAATATTTTTTTTAATAATTTACAGGAAGCAGGTGCATGTATTCACTTAGTGGCATGTGCTGCGTTTTTTTGAAAGGAATACCCAGATTTTTAAGGCAGATAATCCGGGTGAGGTTAAAATCACGGTATTCATTCCGGTAATGGCACCAGGCAATTAAATGCCAGCTAAAGGCATAGAAAATCAGGCCAATTGGCTCTACTTCTCTTTTGCTCACTTCTTCTTTATTGTTTTTATAATCGAGTTGGATCAGGTGTTTTTCGGCAATAGCGTGTTGAATGACTGATAGGTATTCGAAGTTAAAATTCAGCCTTTCCGGAATCTGCAATTTAATATGGTGGTTTAAGGTTTCGAGCTTTTCTTTTTGTCCCGATTTTAATACCGCCTTTACTTTTGTCAGTGCTGTAGCGTAATGGGTGCGGATGGAATTATCAGCAAATCCATTCACCAAACTTTCAACCAATAGTAATGCATTGGCTTCGTCCATATTAAAAGAAACTGGCGGCAGGAAATAACCTTGAACCAGACAATAGCCTTTATGCTGCTCAAAACTTACCGGTATTCCCTGTTCTCCTAATGCTTTAATATCGCGATAAACCGTGCGTATGCTCATATCAAACCTTTCTGCAATTTTTTCTGCTGTAATGTATTTTTTGGATTGAAGCAGGGTCAAGATTCCGAAAAGGCGGTCGATACGGTTCATAGTTTGTTTTTTTAGGCCTTTAAAATTAAAGTTTTTTAATCAATTTTTCTTGTGGTACGTTATTTGTAAAAGATAAACACATATCAATTCTACAGGTTAAACCGTTATAATTAGGGTTTAACATACTTAATCTGAATTAAATGGCTGCTATTATCCAAAAGCGTTTCTTCCGGGCAATAAAAAGTAAAGTAATTATAGGTTTCCTGTTTGCCTGTTTTGCATTGCTATTGGCATGGGGTATCAGCAAGTTTGCTTTTACGCGGATGCTGGATACAGTTGAAGAAATTTCAGCCCCGAACGACCGCTTAAGGATTGTAAATGATCTCTCACATAAGATTGCCAGGCTAGATCAGTTACAAAGGGATGAGGCTTTCAATAAACAAGGTACCTATAGTTTTCTTAAAGAATCTCGTAAGTTAAGGGCTAGTTTAGATACCTTACGTAAATTGTACAGGGGCGATTCCGCCCAGTTGGCCAGGATAAAGTCGATCAAGAATCTGTTAACCGACCGCGATAAACAATTTATCAATTACTTAAAAGTGAGAGAAACATTGGTGAATACCAAATCGTTCTCTAATGAGGTTCAGAAATTAAATGAACTGGTTGCTACACGTACCAGGCAGACGGACAGTGCGGTACTGACTACCGAGACAACTACATCAACCACTACGGTTGCACCTGAAGAAGAACAGAAATCGAGGGGGTTTTTAAGTAAACTGTTTGGTAAGAAGAAATCTGACGTATATAAAATTATCAACGAAGAGTTTAAGGTAAAGCGCGATACCTTAAATGCAAAGGCCGAAGATAGCATTATGAAGAGCATGACCGGGGCCTTAAAAAATATCGAACTGGAGCAACGACAGAAAAGTCAGAAATTTTTAAAACGCGAAGCAGACCTATCTAATGCGAGTAATGCATTGACAGCCCAGATGCTACAGATTTTAAGAGAAGTGGAAGGTGAGGCTGTAGCCCAGGTAGATTTAAACGGTATCCAGGCCAAAGAAGTGGTTAATGACGGGATTACGCAGATCACAACCATTATCATTATCTTTTTTCTCCTAACGGTTATTCTGCTGTATTTAATTTTAGCTGACATTACAAAAAGCAATAGATACAGAAGGGCCCTGGAGCTTGCTAAAGATGAGGCCGAATACCATGGTAAGGCTAAGCAACGGTTTCTATCGAATATGAGCCATGAGATCAGAACGCCATTGCAGTCTATTTTAGGCTACGCCGAGTTAATTACCCAGCAAGACGTGCCAAATAAGAAGGATGTGGATGCCATTTATCAATCTTCTATTCATTTACTTCAAATTGTGAACGAGGTATTAGATTATAACCGGATTATTTCGGGCGAATTTAGTTTCAATAACCAGGTATTCAACATCAAAAAAGCTTTAGATGAGGTAGTTTCGGTAATGCGGCCTTTGGCAGAGCAGAAATCACTTCATTTAAATACAGCACTTGATCTTGCTGGTCTGGAATTTGTAAAGGGAGATGCTTTTAGGCTAAAGCAGATTTTATTTAACTTATTGGGTAACGCCGTAAAATTTACGTTGAAAGGCGAAATTAAGCTTTCTGTATCGTATAAAAAGCAAGGCGATAATCTGCATTTCCATTTTACCATAAAAGATACCGGAATTGGTTTTGAAGAAAAAGATATTCCCAAAATCTTTAACGAATTTGAGCAGATAGAATCTCCTGAAAAATACATTATCAACCAGGCCGGTACGGGTTTGGGGCTGCCTATTGTTAAATCTTTGATCGAAACGCAAGGAGGAAGAATTTACGTGAAAAGTAAACCCGGCATTGGTACCACATTTAATATTTACATGAAGTATGAAAATACCACGGAGCGTGTAAACGATACTTTAGATTTAGAACATTATGCAATTGTAAACCCAGGTACAGTTTGGGTAATTGATGATGATAAACTCATTCTGGATTTATGCGGAATGATTTTTCAGAAAAACAACATCCCGTTCAGAAGCTTTACCCAAGTAGCCGATATTCTGCACGCATCACCTGAGCCGGATTTGAAATACATATTGGTTGATATGCGTATGCCCGAAATGACGGGATTCGAACTTTGCCATTTATTAAAGAAGAAACTGCCTGCGCACGTTAAATTTTACGCCATTACTGCACAGGTTTTACCTGAAGAACGCGAAATGGTTTTGAGCGAGGGCTTCGACGGACTGATAATGAAACCGTTTAGGGCTGTAGATATCCTATCTATATTTGATAGAACTGAAATTTTAACCCAGCAGCCTGAATTCGATTTCTCTTCCATTGAGAAAATGACCTTTGGCGACCAGCAAATGCTGGAGAAAATATTGAACCGTTTTAAACAGGATTCTATAGATGACGCTGCAGCGTTGAAAAAACATTTAACCGATGATGACCCAGATCAAGCCAGGTTACTCGTTCACCGCCTTGCAGGACGCACGGCGCAGATGGGTTCTAAGACTTTGTCAGGCGCATTCCGCACCCTGGAATTAGAAATTGCCGAAAAAGGCTTAACGACCAATATTAAATCTGAAGTTTTATTGGAGATCAGAAAACTGGATAGCTTAATTGCCTATATGGAGGAAATCGACTACGCCAATGCTGGTTAATTATTCTATGCCGTATCGCTCCATTTTGGCATAAAGGGTTTTACGGTCGATGTTTAAAATCTTCGCTGCTTTTGACTTGTTATGTCTCACTTTGATCAGCGTTTCAGTGATCAACGCTTTTTCATTCTGTTCGTTTACCGCTTTGAGATCGGATGAATTCCCCGGAGCCGACTGGTGATGGACAGAAATCATCATTTCATCAGGTAATGCACTAATCTGTGCAACATCGCCCGGACTCAATAAAACCATACGTTTAATCACATTGCTAAGCTCGCGCAGATTTCCTGGCCAATCGTAACTAAGTAAAAGTGCCTTTGCCTCATTAGAAATGCTTTTAACATTCCGTTCTAAATCGCGGTTTGATAATTGTATAAAGTGGTTAATAAATAATTCTAAGTCTCCACCCCTATCTCTCAGCGGCGGAAGCTGGATTTTGAATTCATTTAACCGGTGATATAAATCTTCTCTAAATTCTCCCTGCTGTATGCTATTGGCTAAGTCATCATTTGTTGCGGTAATGATGCGAACATTAACAGGAATCTGTTTGGTGCTACCTAAGGGCTGAATTACTCTTTCTTGTAGTGCCCTTAATAATTTAATCTGCACTTCATAACTCAGGTTACCCACTTCATCTAAAAACAAAGTTCCTCCGTTAGCAGCCTCAAACTGACCTTTTTTGTCGTTTAACGCGCCTGTAAACGCACCTTTTACGTGTCCGAATAATTCGCTGGCAGCTAAATCTTTCGATAATGCACCGCAATCTATTGCTACGAAAGGTTTATCGGCACGCTTGCTCTGCTGGTGCAGGGTTCTGGCGGCAAATTCTTTTCCTGTACCGCTTTCACCCTGTATAATTACCGACATATCGGTTGGGGCTACCAAACTGATGTGCTCATAGAGTTTATCTGCAACTGCACTTTTCCCTTTTATAAAATCACTATTGGTTTCTTTTGGTTCGGCACTTTTTAAATCCTTTTTAGCTAAAGAATTTTTAATCACCATGAGTAACTCGTCTGGGTTAACCGGCTTGGTAATATAATCAAAAGCACCCAGTTGAATAGATCTGACCGCAGTTCGAACATCATTAAAGCTGGTCATGATGATTGCAGGTATGGATAAGCCCAGATCACGGATGTGGGTAAGCACTTCGAGGCCTGTCCCATCCGGAAGACGGTAATCAATTAAAAGTAAGTCGAATTCATTGTTTTCAACTTGCTTAAATGATTGCTTTACTTGGGTTACAAGGGTAATTTCATGACCGTTTTTTGTTAAAAAACCTTCAAGTAATTGAGCAAATGTAGTATCGTCTTCTAAGATCAGGATTCTCGCCATGTAACAAAAATAAGAAAAGCCGGACATAATCCGGCTTTCTTATAATAGGTAGATGTAATTATTTGGGTTTTATTGTACTGGCTTACCGTCTTTATCAATTTTAACCGAACCAGTTTCTGCTTCTTTTTTAACATTGATTAAGTAGTACTCCTTTGTTCCTTCTTTAACAGACCAAGCTTCAGTAGCAGTCCATCCTTTATAAGCATCAGATTTTAATGCTGTTGTAACTGGAGCAGGAAGTTCTTCCAATTTAACTGGAGTTTTTACTGCGCTATCCTGAACTGCAACAATTGCAGCATTTTTGATGGTATTTACTTCACTTGCCTGTACTGCTGAGAATCCTGCAAAAGCTAAGAACGCAGCTGATAAAATTAATTTTTTCATGATATTATTTTTAGATAGTATTATTTTTTAGTTTATGCGCAGCCCGAAGGCCACGCTTATATTGATTATGCCTGTGTGGCGTATTTATTTGAAATTATTGTACTGGCTTACCGTCTTTGTCGATTTTAACTGAACCAGTTTCTGCTTCTTTTTTAACATTAATTAAATAATATTCTTTCGTACCTTCTTTAACAGAGAAAGCTTCAGTAGCAGTCCAACCTTTATATGCATCTGATTTTAATGCGGTTGTTACTGGGGCAGGAAGTTCTTCCAATTTAACTGGAGTTTTTACTGCACTATCCTGAACTGCAACAATTGCAGCGTTTTTAATTGTATTAACTTCACTTGCTTGAACTGCTGTGAATCCTGCGAATGCTAAAGTAGCGGCTAAAATGATCTTTTTCATGATATTATGTTTAAATATGATTGGTAACTTGTGTTATGTTAAATACTCGTTAATTATGGAGCGCTAACCGGACTTATTTATTGAACTGGCTTACCGTCTTTGTCGATTTTAACCGAACCAGTTTCTGCTTCTTTTTTAACGTTGATTAAATAATATTCTTTAGTACCTTCTTTCACCGACCAGGCTTCAGTAGCGGTCCATCCTTTGTAAGCGTCAGATTTTAATGCTGTTGTTACTGGCTCAGGAAGTTCTTCCAATTTAACTGGAGTTTTCACTGCGCTATCTTGAACTGCAACAATTGCAGTAGTTTTAAAATCTTTTACCTCACTTGCCTGTACTGCTGAGAATCCTGCTAATGCTAATACTGTAGCTGCTAAAACGAACTTTTTCATAGTATATATTTAAAATTTAATTTGTGTAACAATACTTGCTAATGTTTCACAATGATGCCAAACCATTGATGTTATTTAATTAGCTGTTTTTGAGGTGTTTATGTGCGTGCCAGAATTTTGGTATTGTAGAGCTTCTCCACACTTTGTGGTGAATGACTACAAGTTTTGCCGTTATTTATGATAATAACAAATTCTTGTGCCGTCAGATGTTACCATCTGACGGATTTTAAAATTCCTTAGAGTTAATTAGCTGTCAGATGGTAACATCTGACAGCACACTAAATATTTTCAAAAAAATAATTTTCAATTTTAAAAAAAGAAGATTTTTTTCTATCATTGCAGCCCGATTAAAAGCCTCCTTAGCTCAGCTGGTAGAGCAACTGACTTGTAATCAGTAGGTCATTGGTTCGATTCCGATAGGAGGCTCTTTTTCTTTCCCTTTTCTAATTTCTTAAGAAATTAAATCAAAAATCATTTTATCATCAAAATAGGTCAGGCACATAAAAATATTTTTTATTTGCTCCGGTTATTCCGCTAATTTGCGATATGTTAAAATACTTTTCAGCCGATTGGATATTTCCTGTTTCATCACCTCCGCTTAAAGACGGAGTGGTAGCCGTAAATCCAGATGGTAAAATTGAAGAAGTGTTAACCCAGGAAGAGGCCACCAGCCTTGGTTTAGCCATTACAAAACATAAAGGATCAATCGTTCCGGGTTTTATCAATACCCACTGCCATTTAGAACTATCGCACCTATTGGGGCAAATTCCCGAGCAAACGGGTTTGGTAGAATTTGTACAAAGTATTATTAAAAGCAGGCAGGGCGATATAGAAGAGATTAAAACGGCTATGTATGCTGCTGATCTGAAAATGTTCGAAAACGGGATTGTAGCTGTTGGCGACATTTCCAACCAAATTTCATCAAAAGAAGTAAAAGAGCATAGCAAAATATATTACCATACATTTATCGAAGCTATGGGCTTTAACCCTGAACGGGCAAATGTGATAATGAACCATGTAATGGGAATTAAGCAGGCTTTTGGGCCTTTGCCAGCCTCAATTGTACCACATGCACCTTATTCAGTATCTCCTGAATTGTTCGGATTGATAAAAGTGGAAGCCGAAAAAGATAACGCCTTTATAAGTGTTCACAATCAGGAAACCGAAGATGAAAATGCCTTCTTCGAAAATAAAACAGGTGGATTTTTAGCGCTCTACAAATTTTTAGGGCTCGATATTTCTTTCTTTGCCCCCACAAAAAAAACATCTTTACAAACCTGGCTGCCCTATATTAAGGAACAGAAAACCTTGCTTGTGCATAATACCATTTCGAGTAAGGCTGATATCGCCTTTGCAAAAGAAAACAACAATAATTTATATTGGTGCCTTTGCCCGCAGGCCAATTTATATATCGAAAATGCTTTACCCAACGTTGACCTGTTAATTGAAGAAAATGTAAAGATTACCTTGGGAACAGATAGCTTGGCCAGCAACCATCAGCTTAATATCCTATCAGAAATGATCACCTTACAGCAATACAAGCAGGTTAATTTTGAAAAACTTTTGAGGTGGGCAACTATAAACGGAGCTGAATTTTTAGCGCTTGATCAACAAATTGGAACAATAGAGGTGGGTAAAAAGCCAGGATTGAACCTAATCCAGCTATCCGTTGATTTTAAGATTGAGAGTGACCAAGTGAAGCGGTTAATTTAAAATATATGAACCCAATCTGTAAACTTTTCAATATTAAATACCCTATTATTCAGGCTGGAATGGTTTGGTGCAGTGGGTGGAGATTGGCATCGGCAGTTTCTAATGCAGGAGGCCTTGGCATTATTGGAGCCGGTTCAATGTATCCTGATGTTTTAAGAACACATATTCAAAAGTGCAAATTGGCAACTCATCTGCCGTTTGGCGTTAACATTCCATTGCTCTATCCTAATATTCAGGAAATTATAGATGTGGTAATCGAAGAGAAAGTAAAAATTGTATTTTCTTCTGCTGGTAATCCTGCTGCATGGACCAGTTTTTTAAAAGAAAAGGGTATTACCGTTGTTCATGTAATTGCGAATACAAAATTTGCCTTAAAAGCACAGGAAGCTGGCGTTGATGCCATTGTTGCCGAAGGCTTTGAGGCAGGTGGACATAATGGGAGAGAAGAAACCACCACCATGTGTTTAATCCCGATGATAAGAGAGGCTGTTAAAATTCCGGTTATCGCTGCCGGCGGTATTGGAAGTGGAAAAGCCATGCTTGCAGCATTTGCCTTAGGTGCTGATGCCGTTCAGATCGGTTCGGCTTTTGCTGTTGCCGAAGAATCGTCTGCTCATCCGGCATTTAAAGATAAAATTATTGCTGCTGCAGAAGGCGATACTAAATTGGCCATGAAAAAACTGGTTCCGGTGCGGTTGCTGAAAAATGAATTTGCCGATGCAGTATCGGTAGCTGAAGCTGAAGGTGCAGACCGAGGCCGCTTAATGGAACTTTTGGGCAGGGCAAGGGCAAAAGCAGGTATGTTTGAGGGCGATATGGAAAATGGAGAACTCGAAATCGGTCAGGTTTCAGCTATGCTGAGTGAAATTAAACCTGCAAAAGAAATCCTGGAAGAAATATGGTCAGGTTTTAGGTCCGAACTACAGAGATTTAACAGTTTACAAAATGAATTGGACTTATAAAATAACGATACACAATTGGTTTACTAACTTTGCAAGATTAGAACATTTCAATTTTACAACAATAAATGAAGCATCTTAATATAATCGTAACAGGTAAAGTGCAGGGCGTTGGCTTTAGGGAAACCACAAAAATTATTGCCAACCAAATGATGGTAACGGGTTTTGTAAGGAACGAAAAAGACGGATCGGTTTATATCGAAGCGGAAGGCGAAGACATTTTTCTGGAAGAATTTGTAAACTGGTGCCAAGAAGGGCCCGATCGCTCGCGTGTAGAAAATGTAACTGTAAGCGATGGTGAAGTAAAAAACTATCGTAATTTTGAAATCTTAAGAAAGTAGCAAGTATCATGTAGCAAGACTACTCAAATATCTTGATACCTGATACTTTTATCCTGATTATAACAAATGTCTGTATATAAAAAGTTTCTTGGGCAAACCATGGTTTATGGTATCAGTACCATTGCCTCTCGGTTACTCAATTTCATATTAACACCAATATTTACCAGGAGTTACGGTGCCAGTGCCTTAGGTGTTTTTACCAAAATGTATGCTTATGCATCTATGATAAATGCTATACTGGCCTTTGGAATGGAGACCACTTTTTTTAGGTATCTCAATAAACATGAAGATAAAAAACAGCAGGTTTACAACAATTCTTTCCTGATTGTTGCTTTTATTTCGACACTCTTTTTAATTACTGGCCTTGTTTTTACCGAACCGATAACCAAGTGGTTGTTAAATAGTAATATGTCGCATTATCAGGATCAAAAAAGATATGTGCAGTATTTTCTTTGGCTTTTGTTTTCGGATGCAATCTGTGTAATTCCTTTTGCAAGGATCAGGGCTGATGGAAAGCCTTTTAGATATAGCGTCATTAAATTTGTGAATATCTTAAGTTATGTGCTCTTAAGTCTGTTTTTTATTTATGGTATTCCACTGATCATTAAACACGATTTACCTGGTACAGCTTTCTTTCAAAGTTGGTTCCGTGATAAGTGGGTTGGATATGTATTTATTGCCAATCTGGTAGCAAGTGCGCTTACCTTTTTGCTTTTAGTGCCAGAATTTTTAAAGGTGCAGTTTAAATTTGATCGCGATTTATTCAAAAAAATGCTTTCTTACAGCTGGCCTGTTTTGATTGCAAATTTATCTTTCATTGTTAATGAAAATCTGGATAAAATACTTTTGGATCGATACACAACTGAAGCAGAAGTTGGTATTTATGGTGCTGTTTGTAAGCTGGCTATATTCCTGAGTATTTTTAATATGGCTTTTAGATTGGGTGCCGAGCCATTTTTCTTCAGCTATGCCAAAAATGAAAACGCAAAAATTACTTACGCAAAAATTCTGGAGTATTTTGTAATTGCACTTTCTATTCTTTTTGTGGCGCTCACCGCCAATATCGAAATCCTCAAATACTTTATCAGCCGGGATGCAAAACACCTGGCCGAGTATTGGGTAGGTTTGCCCGCAGTTCCTTATTTACTGGTGGGATACGTATGTTTAGGTATTTATATGAACCTTTCTATTTGGTATAGGTTGTCTGATCAAACGAGATTTGGATTGTATATTTCTTTAATTGGGGCCTTTATTACCATTGTATTCAATATCATATTAATTCCAAAATTTAGTTACATGGGTTCTGCCTGGGTTTCGATGGCAACCTATGGAACAATGATGATTATTTCGTACATCCTCGGACAGAAATATTATCCAATTCCCTATAACCTTAAAAAGATTTTATCCTACTTAATCATTTCTATCATTCTGGTATTCTCTTCGTTTTTTGTATTCCATAGAAACATTTATATTGGTAATGCCATGTTGATTATTTTTGTCGCGGGCATTGCCTATTTTGAAAAGAATGATTTAGTGAAAATATTGAAAAGAGGTTAGTTAGAGACTTTTTATTTGGTTCATAGTTAATGGTCAATGGCCATCAGACCATGATCTATAAGCCATTAACCTTAAAGTACCCAACAATAAAAAAATGGAAATAAAAATTATCAATACATCCGGACACCCACTTCCACAATATGAAACCGCACATGCGGCTGGTATGGATCTGAGGGCATCAATAACAGAAGAAATGATATTGAAACCTTTGCAGCGCTTATTGGTGCCAACGGGTTTGTTTATTGAATTGCCGATTGGTTATGAAGCACAGATCAGACCCAGAAGCGGCCTGGCCTATAAACACGGTATTAGTATTGTAAATGCCCCAGGTACAATTGACGCCGATTACCGTGGTGAAATAAAAGTTTTATTGGTAAATTTATCAGATACAGATTTTAAAATCGTTAATGGCGATAGAATTGCACAAATGGTTGTTGCAAAACACGAAACCGTTAGGTGGCAAACCGTTGAACAATTAGGAGAAACTGCACGCGGCGAAGGCGGTTACGGCCATACGGGGAAATAGTTCACAGGCCTAAGTCAAAAGTCCTTGGTCTGGAGTAAATTATTTGGATTGATAAATGATATGAAATACAAAGTATATTTTCTTGTTTGGGCTGCTTTAGTGAGCTTACAGGCTTTTGGGCAGGGAACGGTTACCCCAAGTACCAATCGCGATAGCAATATGGTAAAACAATTGTTTTTTGCGGGCTTACGGGAGAAAATGTCTGAAAATTATGTTGTTGCCTCTACCAATTTCAACAAAATTGTTGGCTTAGACCCCAATAACCACGCGGCCTATTTTGAGCTGGCCAATGCAAACCTGCGTTTAGATAAACTTCCGGAAGCGGAACAGAACATAAAACAGGCCATTAAATTAAACGCCGGCAATTTATGGTACTGGCGCTTACTCGGTGAGGTATACAAGCGCACCAATAAAATGCCCGAACTAATTGAGGTTTTTAATCAGTTGATCCGCCTCGATCCCGAAAACGATGCTTATTATTTTGATAAAGCCAATGCGCAGTTTTTAGGCAATCAGCAGGATGCCGCAAAAAAGACATATGATGAAATTCAGGCTAAATTTGGCGAATCAAGAGATTTGGCAAACGCCAGAAAACGTCTGCAATCTAACGGCAATGCTACTGAAAGTGATATTGTTAAATTGCTGGAAGGCAATCAGGCCGATGTAAAGAACTATTTATATGCTGCAGGTTTGCTTTTGCAGAAGGGAAATGATCCGGAAGCATTAAAGGTATTAACCAAAGCCCAACAGCTCGAACCTAATAATTTTGAGATAAACCTGGCTTTAGCCGATATTTACCGCAAGCAGAAAAATGACGAAGCTGCATTTTCCTCCTTAAAATTGGCTTTCGAAAGCAATGAAATGCCACTTACTGAAAAGGTGAAGATTATCGCTGCACTTTTTCCGAAACTTAACCAACCCACTGTTGCCAAAAATGTAACTGAACTAAGTAAACTGGTAGCGGAAAAAAATCCGGCTGATGCAAAAGCATTGGCACTTTATGGCGATGTACTTTATCAGCAGAATAATTTAAAAGAGGCATTGGCCCAATATCAGGCTGCTTTAAAACTTAACGAACAGGTTTATGTAGTGTGGGAACAGGTAATTAATATTCAAACACTGCTCGGACACTATGAGGAAGCCATAAAGGTTGGCGATGAGGCTTTAAGCATTTACCCCAATCAGGCCAGCTTATATTATTATATGGCTTATGCCCTGTTTAAAACAGGTAAATATGAGCCCGCTCAAAGCAATTTAAAAACATCTTTACAGTTAGATGTGGAGAATAAAAGCCTGCAGGCGCAGATTTATGCATTACAGGGCGATATCTACATCAACCAGAATAATTTCGCCTCAGCTAAAACAGCTTTCGAAAAAGCCATCTCAATAGAACCCGATAATTATCTCATCATGAATAATTATGCCTATTATTTGGCGTTAAGAAATGACGACTTAACCAAGGCAGCGAAATATGCAGAAACAGCGGCCAATGCAATGCCCAATAATCCCTCAATTGTAGATACTTACGCTTTTATTCTGTTTAAACAGCAAAAATACGATCTAGCGAAAACGTGGATAGAAAAGGCTTTGCAAAACAATAGCAGCAAAAACGGTGTTTACTTGGAGCGATATGGCGATATACTTTTTATGAAAGGTGAAAAGGATGCTGCATTAATCCAATGGCAAAAAGCAAAAGAGGCCGGAAACGGATCAGAAGTATTAATTAAAAAGATAAATGAAAAGAAGTATTTTAAATAGCGCATTCCTATTAGGAGCTGTAATTTTTGTTTCGGCATGTAAACCTAAAAAAGAAATTGTGGTGGCTCCTCCTACCAAAACAGAAACCAAAACAGATAATTCGAAAGCAGAGGCCTTAACACTACTAAATAGCAAACAACTTAAATTTAATACACTTTCTTTAAAAGCTAAAGCAACTTTAGATATTGCTGGTGATGCAAACGATGTAACCATGAATTTCAAGATGAAAGACAAGGAAACCATTTGGGTAAGCATTACGGCCTTAGGTGGGATGGCAGAGGTGGCAAGGGCTTTGATTACGCCTGATAGCATCAAGATCATGAACCGGATGAAAAGCGAATACCTAAAAAAACCGTTTAGTTATATTTACAATTTCACCAATAAACAGGTTAATTTTAATACCCTACAATCCATTTTAACGGGCAATGCCATGGGCGAGTTTTTAACAGCAGAATCAGATGTTAAGCAGGAAAATGGTGTTTGGGTGGTTTCTGGAAGCAAATCGGAGTTGGATTACAAACTGCTTTTTAACACGCTGTTTAAAGTATCTGAAACCAATTTAAATGATGCTAAAAACGGTCAGGCGCTAAAAGTTACGTATACCGACTATCAAAAATTAAACGAATCATTATTCCCTAGCGCATTGCAGATCAAAACACTATCTAAAGCAAAGCGGATAAACATCGACCTACAGTTTGTGAAAATTGATGGCAATGTTCCGGTCGATTTTCCGTTTAATGTACCAAAGAGATTTACGGTTGTAAAGTAGGTTTAGAAACTACATTCAAGTATTCTATCAAGTGATCTGCCAGGTTAGGTACTGCATTTGTACAGCTGCTCTGGCAATCTTTGTTATGTATGAAGATTGAGTGAAGACAGTTCTGTAATAAGCAATTATGACTTTAGTATCTCGATTTTAATATTTTTTACTACAAAATTTTTATACTTTTGGCTTAATGAAGCTACCAAAACTCCTATTTATCCTTTTTTTAAGCGTGTTAACCCTTTCGGCGGTTGCACAAACTGAAAGCCAGCTCAGAAGGAAAAAAGAAGCTATACAACGCGAAATTGAACAGCTTCAAAAGAATTTGAATAAAACTGCCAATGGTAAAAAGCTTACTATACAGCAGATTAATACTATAAATGCACAGATTAGGTTGCGCCAGGATAAAATCGGTACAATCAACTCTGAAATAAAAAATCTGGATAACCAAATCTCTCAGAACACAAATACCGTACATACGTTACAAGGTCAGTTGGGCGATCTTAAAAAAGAGTACGCTGGGATGATCCGTTTTGCACAGCGCAACAGAAATTCGTACGATAAAATGATGTTCATTTTTGCAGCGAAGGATTTTAACCAGGCATATAAAAGAATAAAGTATTTACAGCAGTTTAGTCAATATCGTAAAAAACAGGCCGGATACATTGAAAATACACAGCAAGACCTGAACGGTAAGATTAAAGTCCTGGATAAAACACTCAGGGAAAAAAGTGATCTGCTGAAGGAACAGGAAAGGGAGCGTGAGCGTTTAAGTAAAGATAAAAGTAAACAATCAGTAGAATTAAACAAACTGAGCAAGGACGAAAAACAGTTTAAACAGGATATTACCAGCCGTAAAAAACAACAGGCCCAGATAGACAGAGCCATTAGTGCCGCAATTCAGCGGGCAATTGAAGAAGCGAGAAGGAAGGCTGCAGAAGAGGCAAGAAGAAAAGCAGCTGAAGAAGCGCGGATTGCGGCAGCAAAAGCCAAGGCTGAAAATAGACCTGCACCTACTGCTCCAACTACACCAACCGCTAAGGCAAAATCGACAGGAGAATTGCTTACTGCAACACCTGAGGCAGCCAGATTATCGGCAGGTTTTGAAAATAACAGAGGAAGGTTACCTTGGCCGGTAGCAACAGGAACAATAACCGAAAGGTTTGGTTTACATAAGATCGACCAGGCAAGTTATACCAACGATGGTGTAGATATCACTACAACTGATGGGGCAACTGTTAGAAGTATATTTGCAGGTAAGGTGGTTATGGTGCAAAATATTATGGGTAGAACTGCCGTAGTAATTAATCACGGTGAGTACTTTACAGTATACCAAAACTTAAGATCGGTTAGTGTAAGTGTAGGTAATTTAGTTGAAACCAAACAGGCTATTGGGATTGTGGCAAATACCGGTGACGACGCCATTTTAAAATTCCAGATTAGAAGAGGCCAGGGAACTTTAAATCCTGAAGCCTGGATTAGTAAATAAACTTAAGACAAGTTAAAATGTCTATATTTGTATAAATTATATTAGTGATGTATCAAGGCACGTTATTAGAGTTTTTAAACATGGGTGGATCAGAGATCGTGCTCATTTTAGTGGTGGTTCTATTGTTGTTCGGAGGTAAAAAATTGCCTGAACTTGCAAGAGGACTAGGGAAGGGGATCAGAGAATTCAAAGATGCCTCTGATGGTGTTAAGCGTGAAATCCATAGGAATATCAATGCAATGGATTTAGATAAAGAAGAAGAAACAGCGGTAAATCATAGTCAGCGCCATCATCCAACAGAAGAATCGCCTGTTGATGAAAAGGCAGAGGCAAGTGCGCCAAATATTGATCTGGCAAAGCCTACTGACGAAAAAATTATAACTGACAAAGAAAAAGTTTAAACAAAAAGTTATGTTAAATACAACAATAGCAGCAATGCTTGGAACACCAGAAATTATCATTATTGCGGTAGTGGTATTGTTATTATTTGGTGGTAAAAAAATTCCTGAACTAATGAGAGGTTTAGGTAAAGGTGTTAAAGAATTTAAAGATGGTAAAGATGGCGTTGATGGAGAACAGGTAGATCCGTCTAACCGTGATAAAACCGTTTAATTGCAATAATTTTAGTTTTGAAGAAATACAGCTCTCTTAAAGAGATTCAAACACTCATTGCGCAAAAGCAATTAACTTTACCCGATTTACTAGCTTATTATTTTAAGCAAATTGAAAATAATGAACACCTCAATGCATTTAATGAGGTGTTTTTTTTGTCGGCCGAAGTTCAGGCGAAAGCGATACAGCAAAAAATAGAAGAAGGTACTGCAGGTAAACTTGCAGGGATGGTGATCGGTATTAAAGATAATATCTGTTATAAAGACCATATCGTTACGGCATCGTCAAAAATGCTTGAGGGCTTTGTATCTCCATATTCTTCTACAGTTGTGCAACGATTGTTACAGGAAGATGCCGTTATTATCGGCCGTTTAAACTGTGATGAGTTTGCTATGGGCGGCTCTAATGAAACTTCATACTATGGGGTTGCTAAAAATGCAGCAAATCCCGATCTTGTTCCTGGTGGATCTTCAGGTGGCTCAGCTGTAGCCGTTCAGGCTGATATGTGTTTGTCTGCCCTGGGTACCGATACTGGTGGCTCGGTAAGACAGCCAGCTGCATTTTGTGGCCAGATTGGGCTTAAGCCTACTTATGGCCGTATTTCAAGGTATGGTGTTATTGCTTATGCTTCCTCTTTCGATCAGGTTGGGCCAATCACATCTTCAGTAGAAGATGCTGCTTTGCTTTTACAGGTTTTAGCTGGCGCTGATGATTACGATTCTACTGTTTCTCCTGTTGCAGTACCCGATTACCCTGCTCATTTGAACGAACATAAAAAACAAAAAATAGCTGTATTAAAAGAGACTATTGAGAGCGAAGCTCTCGATCCCGAAATCAAATCGACTATTTTAAAATCAATCGAGCAGCTCAGATCAGATGGGCATACTGTTGATTACGTTTCTTTTGATCTGTTGGATTATCTGGTTCCGGCCTATTATATCTTAACAACGGCTGAAGCCTCTTCAAATCTTTCGCGTTATGATGGCGTTCATTACGGACATCGTAACCTGGAGGCGAAATCGCTAAATGAACTTTATAAATTATCCCGCGCCGAAGGTTTTGGCGAGGAAGTAAAACGCCGTATCCTTTTAGGTACTTTTGTTTTAAGTGCGGGATATTACGATGCTTACTATCAGAAAGCACAGCAGGTTCGCCGGTTGATCAGAGAAAAAATGGATGTTTTGTTTCAGGGTTATGATTTAATTCTTTCTCCTGTGGCACCAACAGCAGCTTTTAAAATTGGCGATAATGTTCAGGATGCAATTGTGATGTATATGGCCGATATTTTTACCGTATTGCCTTCTTTAAGCGGGAACCCGGCCATTGCTTTGCCACTAGGCAATAATGCAGCAGGATTGCCGTTAAGTATACAGTTTACAGCCAAACATTTTGAGGAAGATAAGCTTCTGGCTTTTTCTCAGGCATTTTTATCATAGTTTTATCGTCATTGCGCGGTACGAAGCAATCTTAATGCAAAAAGCATTATAAGTTAAGTATGGCAATGGCATTTTATTAACTGTTTTCTAGGCTTGGTCTAGAAGGTTCGCAGGTTCTTACGCTTTTCCTTGTTATGAAAAGAAAGAGAGTTCTGTGTAAAGCTTTGTGGGGACACATGCCACGGTTAATGAAAATTTAAACCAATAGCCCATGATTAAAAAATTACTTTTTGCTTCAATTTGTGCTTGCTTAGGATATGTTTCTTCCTCTTTCGCGCAACAAACCCTCAAACTGGATAGTCTTCCGAAGATTCACAACAACATTTTTATCAATACCGATACCGTAGCTGTACCGGCTGTTTCAGAAAACCCATTAACCATGGGCCAGAATTTTATCTATAAACTCAGGCTCGATTCTATCGCTAAAACGGTACCCCTTCCTTACAATGAGTACGTTCAGCAGTATATCGATATTTATGCCAAGCGTAAAGATATGTTCGGGAAAATGATTGGCTTATCGAGCTATTACTTCCCGATTTTTGACAAAGCCTTAAAAGATTATAATATTCCGCAGGAAATAAAATATTTAACGATCGTCGAATCGCAGATGAATCCGCATGCCATTTCCAGAGTTGGGGCTACGGGTATCTGGCAGTTTATGTTCGGCACTGGTAAGGCCTATGGCTTAAAGATGGATAACTTTGTTGATGAACGTAAAGATCCCATCCAGGCCAGTTATGCAGCGGCAGCCTATTTTAGAGATGCTTTTGAAGAACTTGGCGATTGGCTGTTGGCCATTGCCGCTTACAACTGCGGAAAGGGGAATGTTAACCGGGCTATTGATAAAGCCGGGTCGAGGGATTTTTGGGTAATCAGGCAGTTTTTACCTAAAGAAACCAGAAATTATGTACCCGCCTTTATTGCCGCGGTTTATGTAATGAATTATTCTGGCAAACATCAGATTACTGCGCAAGCCTCGAGCATGTTTTTAAAAACCGATACGGTTCAAACTACCCGTTTCGTTTCGCTAGCTACGCTTGCAAAAGTGTTAAATGTTGATGAAGCTGCGATTCTGGCTTTAAATCCATCGTACAAGAAAAAGATTGTAAATGGTACCGATGATGAGCCGAAGCGTATTGTGATGCCCAAGTTAAGGGATGTCGACTACGCAGGTATTTATGATGTGCTTAATAATCAGGATGTGGATGTGAACATGAAAGTAGTAGCCGCCAGTACTGATGATGTAAGAGATTTAAGAAAGAAAAAAACTAAAAGTATATCTACATCCTCCGTGGTTTATCATAAAGTTACCTCAGGTCAGAGCTTAACAACTGTTGCCGATAAATATGGTGTAGAGGTACAGGATTTAAGGGTTTGGAACGGTTTAAAAAGTAAAACGCTGGTACCAGGACAAAGACTAAAGATTTACGCCAAAAACCGGATGCCATTAAAGGTGCCTTCGTCGTTCTTAAGTTATAAGGTTAAAACCGGCGATACCTTGTCTGAAATTGCAGAGAAATTTGACGGTGCAACCGTTCAGCGCATCAGAAGAGATAACCGTTTATCAAAAGCTGGTTTGCAAGTTGGTATGATTTTGAAAATTAGCAGAGGATAGTTTACTTTATATTGTATTGTCAGTCTGAGCTTGTCGAAGACCTTTTTATCTAAGAAAATAACATTTGTACCTTTACAAGGCATCTGTGAAGGATCTGTTCATGCTGTGGTCTCGACCATAGCGGAGAGATTTATGAGCAATAGCTAAGGATTTCTCTATCGACTCAAGATCAGGACTACGCTTCAGTCTCTTACATCTCATTTAACTTTTTTTGAAAGGTATTTTATTTTAAGCCTCATGAAAAGAATTGTACCTTTGCGCCGTCACTAATAAGTTACTTAATGAGTAATACGAATAGAAAGCAAGATGCGTTGGATTACCACTCGCAAGGCCGTCCGGGAAAGATACAAGTAGTACCCACGAAACCTACCACCTCACAAAGGGATTTAACTTTAGCATACTCGCCGGGAGTTGCAGAGCCCTGCTTAAAAATAGCAAATAATAAAGAAGATGTTTATAAATATACCGCCAAAGGTAATTTAGTTGCAGTAATCAGTAATGGAACGGCCGTTTTAGGTCTGGGCAATATCGGCCCCGAAGCCGGTAAACCCGTAATGGAAGGTAAAGGCCTTTTATTTAAAATTTTCTCTGATATAGATGTATTCGATTTAGAGCTTGATACCGAAAATGTTGATGATTTTGTAAAGATCGTTAAAGCATTGGAGCCAACTTTTGGGGGGATCAACCTCGAAGATATCAAAGCTCCGGAGTGTTTCGAAATTGAGCGCCGTTTAAAACAGGAGATGAATATCCCTGTAATGCACGATGACCAGCACGGAACAGCCATTATTTCTGGCGCAGCTTTATTAAATGCCTGCGAAATCCAGAAAAAGAAAATCGATAAAATTCAGGTTGTAGTAAGTGGCGCAGGTGCTGCAGCTGTTTCCTGCTCTAAAATGTACCTCAGTTTAGGGGTTAAAAAAGAGAATTTGGTGATGTTTGATATCAATGGTTTAATTGATATCCACCGTACTGATCTGGATGATATCCGCATGAGCTTTGCGACTACCAGAAAGGATATTTCGAACATTGGAGATGCAATGAAAGGTGCAGATGTTTTCATCGGACTTTCGGCTGCAAACGTAATTTCACCTGAAATGTTAATGGGTATGGCTAAAAATCCGATTGTTTTTGCCATGGCCAATCCAAATCCTGAAATTGCATACGAACTGGCCATTAAAACCCGTAAAGATCTCATTATGGCTACCGGCCGTTCTGATTATCCCAACCAGGTGAACAATGTACTGGGTTTCCCTTATATTTTCCGTGGAGCGTTGGATGTTAGGGCAACCAGTATTAACGAAGCCATGAAAATTGCTGCGGTTAAAGCCATTGCCGAACTGGCTAAAAAATCAGTTCCAGAGGCAGTTAACTTAGCCTATAATGCCCGTAACCTTAAATTCGGTAAAGATTATATCATTCCAAAACCGGTTGATTTCAGGTTAATTACCGAAGTTTCTACGGCTGTGGCAAAAGCTGCCATAGAAAGTGGTGTGGCCAGAAAAATCATTACCGATTGGGATGCTTACAACGAAGAACTGAGAAAACGTTTAGGCCTGGATGATGCCATTATGAGGGCTGTAACCACCAAGGCTAAAATGGCCCCTAAACGTGTGGTATTTGCCGAGGCTGATAATTATAAAATCTTAAAAGCGGCCCAGATTGTAAAAGATGATAATATTGCTATTCCGATCCTTTTGGGCAATAGAGATAAAATACAGGCCATTATTGATGAACATGCTTTAGAACTGGAGGGTGTAGAAATCATCGATCAGATGCAGAATCCGGAAAAGACCAAACAATATGCCGAAGCGCTTTTCAAAAAACGCCAGCGCAAAGGAGTTTCATCTATGCGTGATGCCACTAAACTATTGCGAGACCGTAACTATTATGGGGCTTCGATGGTCGAGTTTGGTGAGGCAGATGCAATGATATCGGGCTTAACTAAAAACTATGCTGCCACCATTAAACCAGCCTTGCAGGTAATCGGTGTAAAATCGGGCGTAAAGCGTGTAGCCGGGATGTACATGATGATGACCAAAAAAGGTCCGGTTTTCTTTGGTGATACCACAGTAAATGTTGATCCAACCGCAGAAGAACTGGTAGATATTACCTTGCTGATCGATAAATCGGTAAAACAGTTTAACATCAAACCACGTATTGCATTATTATCTTATTCAAATTTTGGCTCAAACGATGGCGTAACCCCGAATAAAGTAAGGGAGACTGTTAATTTGCTTCATAAAAACCATCCTGAAATTGTGGTAGATGGAGAGATGCAAGGAAACTTTGCCATTAACAATGAGTTGTTAAAAGATAACTTTCCTTTTAGCACATTAGCTGATGCTCCGGCGAACACTCTAGTGTTCCCAAATCTGGAGTCTGGAAACATTGCATACAAATTGTTACAAGAGTTGGGCGGCGCCGAAGCGGTTGGTCCGATCTTGTTAGGACTGAATAAACCTGTTCATATTGTTCAATTAGGTAGTTCTGTACGCGAAATCGTCAATATGGTTACCATTGCTGTTGTAGATGTGCAAGCAAAAGAAGAAATTGCAACATCAAAACGAAAAGGTATATTTGGAAAAACAACTAAAAAGTAGAATTATATGTACGCCTATATTGATGGTAAATTGACATTCAAAAACCCAGCATATGTTGTGGTTGAAGCAGGAGGTATAGGCTATCATATAAACATTTCTTTAAATACATACAGTGCTTTAGCTGATGCAGAAAGGTGTAAACTATACACCTGGCTGCATGTAAAAGAAGATGCACATACATTATACGGCTTCGCCGATGAAGGCGAACGCCGTTTATTTTTACACTTAATATCGGTATCGGGAATTGGACCAAATACTGGCAGAATGATTTTATCTTCGATCACACCTGTTGAAATCCAGACCGCAATTGTTAAAGCAGATTTACCCCTAATTCAAAGAATTAAGGGCTTAGGAGCTAAAACCGCACAACGCCTGGTTTTAGAGCTACAGGACAAACTAAAAAAAGAAGGGGCAGATTCATTAATTTTTATGCCTCAACACAATACTGTTAAAGATGAAGCGTTATCAGCATTAGTAATGCTCGGATTCGCCAAACAAACCGCCGAAAAAACTATTGACCAGATTTTAAAAGTGACAGAGGGGACACTTTCGGTAGAGCAACTAATTAAACAAGCTTTAAAAACTTTATAGATCTACTGCCTTTGAAGAGAATATCTACATTTCTGTTTCTCATCCCTCTTTTCTTAATTGCTTCTCAAAACGCTTTCTCTCAAGTTGTTCCAAGCAAAACGGATACTATTACCCCAAAAAATAATTTTAGTTTACGCGAGAAAGAACGTTTGGGACTCAGCCCGACCATTAATCCATTTTATCCGGCGCCTAGCAATTTAAAACGTGTTGTAGAATACGATGCCAAGAATAAACGTTATGTGGTAAAGGAATTAATTGGCGAAAAATTTGTTTTAAACACACAATATTTAACCATTGATGAATACCAGCGATTGGTTAACAGTGAGATAAAACGCGGTAACTGGCGTAGCATTTCAAATGCAGAAGTAAGTGATTACAGAAGCACTGGTATTATTCCGCAGATCCAGGTAAACAGCAAAGCTTTCGAAAAATTATTCGGTGGAACAACCATTGACATTCAGCCCCGTGGAGAGGCAGAACTCACCTTTTTAGGCCGGGTAAATAAGAATGAAAATCCGCTTTTTAACGAAAGACAGCGGGTGCAGACCAATTTCGATTTTAACCAAAGGATCCAGATGGATCTTGTTGGTAACATCGGAACCAAACTAAAAATCAAAAGCAATTACAACACCGAGGCCCAATTTGATTTCGAAAATCAGATTAAACTCGATTATACCGGCGGACCCGATGATATTATCCAGAAAATTGAAGCGGGTAATGTAAGCCTGCCTTTAAATACCTCTTTAATTACCGGAACCCAGGCACTCTTCGGTATTAAAACACAATTAAAATTCGGGCGTTTAAACGTAACAAGTGTTTATACGCAGCAAAAATCTCAATCGCGGGAAATTAAAATCACCAATGGAGCGCAACAAAATACCACCACGGTAAATATTGATAGCTACGAGGCTAATAAACACTATTTTTTATCACAATATTTTAGGAATAACTACAATAAAAACCTCGCTAACGCACCTATTATCACCTCTCCGATCCAGATTACCAAAATTGAGGTATGGATTACCAATAAGGCGGGTAATACCACCGACTCCAGAGATGTATTGGGTTTGATGGATTTGGGTGAAAATGTTCCTTTTAACAATAATTTAATTACCGGAGGAACTTCTGGTTTGCCGGCAGGAACTACCGCTACGGGTTTCCCGCAACAATCAAACAACCTGATCTCGCAGTTAAATGCTTATCAGGGCGGGGCTATAAGACAGACAAATTCCAATGCCATCCTTTCTTTCTTCCAGACAACGCCAGCTAACAGTAGCAATACAGATAACTTTGCCAAATTGGTTTATGCCAGAAAGTTAACCGAGCGTGAGTTTACCTTTCAGCCGCAACTGGGTTATTTATCGCTGAACAATCCGTTAAATGCCGATGAGGTTTTAGCTGTTGCCTACCGCTATACCTATAACGGTGTAGAGTATCAGGTTGGTGAGTTTTCTACCGATGTTTCTTTTGATGCGGCAAATCCAAAAGTGCTTTATGCTAAATTGTTAAAGAACGAAACCACTAAGATCCAATTGCCAACATGGGATCTGATGATGAAAAATATTTACTCTATCGGAGGGTACCAGATCAGCAGTCAGAATTTTAAACTTGATATTTACCGCATCGACAATGAAACCGGTGTGGATAATCCGGTAATGACTGAAGGACAAAATACTGCAAATAAGCAATGGATTGCCTTAACCGAATTCGACCGGTTGAACCAGCAAAATGAACGCAGGCCAGATGGAGTTTTCGATTTTGTGGCCGCAAATAATGCTTTTGGTTCTTATTCTACTGCAAGCAATGCCAATCAGGCGAGTATGTTCGGCGTGGGGAGCAATGGGCAAACTTCGTTGGTTACCAATACCAATTCGGGTTATATTACCATCGATCCGGCAAATGGAAGGATTATTTTTCCTGTAATTGAGCCATTTGGTAAAGATTTAGCTGCAAAGTTTTTACCGAGCGAGCAGGCTTTGATCAATAAATATACTTTTACTGCGCTTTACGATTCAACCCAAACCATCGCTAAACAGCTGTTTCAAAACCAGAACAGGTACACCATTAAGGTAAATTACCAATCTGATATTTCTTCTGAATTTAGTTTAAATGCCATTAACGTTCCGGAAGGATCGGTAAAGGTTTTTGCAGGAACGATGCCATTAACTGAAGGGATAGATTTTACTGTCGATTATCAGGGTGGCCGGGTGAGCATCATCAACCAGGCACTTTTGGTATCTGGTCAACCCATTAGGATCACTACAGAAAACAGTGAGACCTTTGGTTTGCAGCAGCGATCACTTTTTGGAACCCGTTTAGATTATCGTGTAAACAATAAGCTAAACCTTGGGGGTACCATCATGAACCTAACCGAGAAACCTTTAACCCAAAAGGTAAATATTGGCGAAGAACCCATTTCGAATACCATTTGGGGTGCAGATGTTAATTACAGCTCGCCATCAAGATTTTTAACAAAACTGGTTGATAAACTTCCGTTTATTTCAACCAAAGCACCTTCTAGTGTAACATTTTACGGGGAATTTGCACAACTGATTCCCGGGCACCCGAGGGCATTGAATTTTGCCGGCAGTAAAAACGGGGTAAGTTATTTAGATGATTTCGAAGCATCCAGATCGGTAATAGATTTAAAGAGTGCCATTGCCTGGCAGCTGTCAGGTACGCCACAGCTTTTCTCAGAGTTTGATAGATCCAACGATTTATCTTATGGTTACAATCGGGCAAGAATTGCATTTTATAACATCGACCCAACTTTTTATAACTCAGCAGCATCTACCACTCCGGCCAATATCAGGGGCAACCGAGGAGAACTTTCCAATCACTATGTGAGAGAGGTAATTGAACAGGAGGTTTTTCCGTTTAAAGAAACGGCAACTGGGCAAGCCTTAAATATTACGACTTTCGATGTGGCATATTACCCAACCGTTAGGGGGCCTTATAACTTCCGTACTACTGGCTTTAGTCCCGATGGAACATTATTGCAGCCTAAAAATAATTGGGGAGGTTTCCAACGAAAAATCGAAACCAACGATTTTGAAGCCCTAAATGTGGGCTTTATTGAGTTTTGGGTAATGGATCCATTCATCTATAAGCCAAATTCTGCCGGTGGCGACATGTATTTTAATCTGGGGAATATCTCAGAAGATATCCTTAAGGATGGCCGGAAATCGTTAGAGAACGGCCTGCCAGCCACAAACGACCCGAGCAAATACGAAGAAACCGCTTGGGGCCGTGTGCCCAAATTGCAACCCGTTGTACAGGCTTTCGATAACAATGCCAGTTCGCGTAGGGCACAAGATGTAGGTTTGGATGGATTATCAGATGCTGATGAAAAAGTAAAATTTGCAGCGGCAATTTCGCAGATTAAATCGCAGTTAAATGCCACGGCTTCTGCCGCACTTGATGCCGATCCATCATCAGATAATTATACTTACTTCAGAGGCCCGGCACTAGACCAGATTAATGCGGGTATTCTTAAACGCTACGAAAAATATAACGGAACGGAAGGAAACTCTAAAACTTCGCAACAGTCGCAAGAAGAATTAGGACTTGAAAACTCTGCATCTACTTCTTTACCCGACGGGGAAGACATCAACCGCGATAATAACATGACGCAAAGTGATGAGTATTTTCAGTATAAAGTTTCGATCCGCCCGGGAGATTTAAATGTTGGTCAGAACTTTATTACCGATAAGGTTACCTCGCAGGTAAAATTAGCCAATGGCAATACCCAGGCTGTTTCATGGTATCAGTTCAGAATCCCAATCGGTCAGTACCAGGAGAAAGTAGGTGGTATCCAGGATTTTAAATCGATCCGCTTCTTCAGGATGTTTATGACCAATTTCGCTGATACTGCTGTAATGCGTTTTGCAAAGTTGCAGTTAATCCGTGGGGAGTGGAGAGAATATAATGCATCCAACCAAGCTGCACAGGTAATCGTAGACCCATCATTGCCTGCACTTACCCCTGATAATTCTACCATTGAAGTTTCGACAGTAAACATTGAAGAAAATGGAAAACGTTCACCGATTCCATACGTTACCCCTCCGGGCATTCTTCGCGAGCGCGACTATAGCAACTATCGTGGCGATACACGTTTAAATGAGCAATCGCTATCGGTTATTGTAAAATCGTTAAGAGATGGTTATGGTAGAGCTGCATTTAAAACAGCCTACAGCGATTTCAGATCTTACAAACATTTGGAAATGTTTATTCATGCCGAGGCTGTTAATAACCAAATATTGAATGATAATGATGTTGCTGCATTTTTAAGAATCGGAACCGATAACCAGGATAACTATTATGAATATGTAATCCCGTTAAAGGTAACCAGTCCAGGTACAAGCGATCCTGATGCCATTTGGCCGGAAGCCAATAGAATGGATATTGATTTAACACTTTTCCAAAATGCCAAGCTCGCCCGTAACGTAGCTAAACAAGCCAACGGACAACCATGGCCTACAAATGTTCCATTTACCTATACCGACGGAACGAGAACCATTATAGTTAAAGGGCAACCTGATATGAGCAAAGTTAGGGTATATATGGTGGGGATTAAAAATCCGCTCCGTGCCGCCAGTAATGAACGGAACGATGATGGCCTTGATAAAAATGCACTGGTTTGGTTTAACGAATTGAGGTTAACTGAATTTGACGAAAAAGGTGGTTGGGCAGCTACCGGAAGATTGAACTTAAAATTGGCTGATTTTGCAGATGTAAATATTTCGGGAAGTAAATCTACCATCGGTTTCGGATCTATCGATTCGAAAGTGAGTGAACGGAACCGTGCCGATAATGTATTGCTGGATGTTTCTTCTGCCATGGAATTAGGTAAGTTTCTGCCGCAAAAATCGGGTGTGAAAATCCCGATGTTTGTGAGTTACTCTAAACAGGTTTCTACACCGCAGTACAATCCTAGAACACCAGATATTGAGCTTAAAAATGCATTGGAGCAGTCGACAAAAGAACAGAAAGATTCGATTTTGAACTTTGCACAGGATTATACCGTTAGAAGGGGTATAAACTTTACCAACGTTAGAAAAGAACGGACCAATAACAGTAAACCTGTTCGCCTATGGGATATTGAAAATTTTGCTGCCAGTTATGCTTATACGCAATATAATCATCGCGATTTTATTAATCAGAGCAGTATTCAGAATACCTACAGGGCATCGCTGCAGTATAGTTATTCTAGAGAAGCCAAAACAATAGCACCGTTTGAAAAGATTATTAAATCGAACATGCTGGCCTTACTTAAGGATTTTAACTTCAGCATTTTTCCAAGCGCGATTAATTTCAGGATTGATGTAGACCGCTTATATTCAGAAAATACCTTACGGAATAACGACCCGAATAATACCATCGGGGTTTACCAGAGTGGCTATGGCACCACTTTTAACAAAAACTTTACCATGAGCCGGATTTATGGTATCGCCTGGAACCTTACCCGTTCGTTACAGTTAGATTTTAATGCCACAAATTATTCGATTATTGACGAACCAGATGGAAGACTTGATGGTTTAAAACGCGATACCGTTTGGCAAAACTTAAAACGTTTAGGGCGTACAACCGATTATAACCATAATTTAAACGTTACCTATAACCTGCCAATTGATAAAATACCAGGACTAAACTGGATTACAGTAAAAACCCGTTATGGTACCAACTTTAACTGGCAAACCGAGCCGCTTTCTACTTTACGCGACCCGAATATTAATTTGGGCAATACCATACAGAACAGCAGAACAGTACAGGTAAATCCGACCTTAAACCTAACTACTTTATACAACAAGTTTGGTTTTATCAGAAAGGCAGGCAACGATCAGGAAGGAAGTGGTGCTAAGACATTTTTTATTAATCTATTAACGAGTGTAAAAAACGTTAATGCCAGCTTTGTACAAACCAAAGGTATTTTCTTGCCGGGCTATCTGCCAACCACCAAGTATTTTGGTATCGATAATGCAACGGGGGCACCAGGTTTGGGCTTTGTTTTCGGAAGTCAGCGCGATATTCGCGATATGGCATTAAACAACGGATGGTTAACTACCGATACCTTACAGAACCAGTTATATGTAAACACGCTCCGAGAAGATTTTCAGCTTACCGGCCAGGTAGAGCCATTTAAAGATTTACGGATTACGCTAAAAGCCAATAAGGCGCAAACAAGAAACTTTTCTACTAATTTCAGGTATGTAGCCAGTGTATCATCGTTCGAAAACTTAAGTGCCATTACCACGGGCGATTATAGCGTATCATATATTGCTTTGGGTACGGCTTTCAAAGAAAATAACTCAACGGTAATTTCGGGTCTGTTTAATCAGTTTATGGCCAATCGGATCATTATATCCCGAAGATTGGGTGCTCAGAATCCAAATTCAGGAGGCATAAACGGCGGTTATGCCGATGGTTACGGTAAAGAAAGTCAGGATGTAATTATTTCTGCTTTTATGGCAGCTTATTCGGGCAAAGATGCCGGAAAAACAAAAATGAATGCCTTCCCTAAAATTCCACTTCCAAACTGGAGTTTAACCTATAGTGGTTTAACACGTATTCCTTTTATCGCCGATAAATTTTCGTCTGTCGATATCAGACACGGCTATCGCTCAGCCTACAATATTAATGGCTTTAACTCATTATTGCGTTATCAGGAAACCAATGGCGCGGTTAGCAGCAGAGATGTAAACAATAACTTTTTACCTGAATACCAGTTTGCTCAGGTAACCATTTCTGAATATTTTTCTCCCTTGGTTGGCGTTGATACCAGGTTTAAAAATAACTTGACTGCTTCTTTCGAATTAAACCGTTCACGTTTATTGGGATTGAGTTTATCAAACAGCCAGCTGGCACAGCTATCAGAAAACAATATGGTTTTAGGATTAGGCTACCGTACCAATAAATTCCGCTTCCCATTTGGATGGTTTAAAAGCCTGAAAATGGATAACAACATGGATTTCAAATTGGATGTTGCTATCCGCGATAATAAAACCGTTATTTACCGGGCTGATGTTACAGAAGCCGAAGTTTCTTCGGGTGCGAAGAACATTACATTAAGGCCAAGTGTAGATTATGTGTTGAATCAGAAATTTAATATCAAATTGTTTTACGATTCGAATATTACAAAGCCATATACCTCGCAAACCTTTAATACTTCTTTCAGTAATTTCGGGTTTAGTTTAAGGTTTACACTGAATTAATAGGTTAGGATCTAAAGCTATTGATTATTGGAAGCCCCTATTTCATTATGTTACATTTTATCCAATGCTTGCCATTTAGCTTTACCCCTCTAGCGTACAAATAATATGCCGGATAGATATCGCGTGATACATGACCTTGCCAGGTTTCAAAACGATTTGCGTCGCTAAGAACATTAAACACGAAAGTCTTACACTTAGAAGTGAAATCTCGAATGAATAATAGTCATCACAATAAAGGTATACAAAGAAAGTTGATGGATAGATTCCGTGAGAAAAATATCCATGAAACTTCAATTAAAGATTACATGGATAGTTTTTCTCGCATGATAAACCATTTCAAATTTGTTTTTTTTAAGCTTCCGTATGGACTTAAATTACATCGCGTCAGGGTCCATGAAAGTCCGGAGGACATCAAAAATCTATCTGATATATGGTGTCCAGAACCCGCCAAATCTATCGGAAGGTTGAATGACCTTAATGATACGATTTTATATACCTCCCATGGGGCAGATACGTCAATCCGAGAACTCAATCCAGTTGATGGGATGTATTGCACATGTTTAGAGTTGGAAATACTCCATCCAGTAAATTTCGTTCATATCGGCATTCTTGAATTTATATCAAATGAGAATGCTTTCTTTAATGGTATAAAGCACATGGACTATAATAATAAGGCTATCAAAATAGCCTACAACAATAATAAAAAACTTATAGAGATAGATCGCGAACTGAAAAGATTTATTACCGAAGAATTCGTTAAGGATGTGGATCCTGGGAATATTGATGAATACAAAATTTCAATAGCTATAGCTAAACAATTTTTTCTTTCAAAGGATATTGGTGCTATCGCTTATCCAAGTATTAAGTCAGATAAATTGAATATCAATGTTGCTATCAAATCAGATATCGCTAAGACTCATTTAATTGCCACTAGGATTGATATGTTTCAAATTAAAGACTCCGTGTTTCAAGGACAACCGAGACAGGCTTTGTATCCAATAAAAGGTTGTTACCAAGGCATCAACTTTATTCGTCCATTAGAATTCTCTGATTCCAGAGACGTTGAAGGTTGGGCGACAAAGGATATTTAACAGCAAAGAAAGAGTAAATCTCCACGTTATTGAATTTTGACAATTACAATGCCGTTGATTACAAGAAGTGCAAAGGTGCCACAATGAATATGTCATGCTCTATTAATTAGATATTCAATTGCCGTAATACAGCAGTTTCTTGTTTGAATGTTCATTTGATTACCAATAATGCCTTTCTTCCTAGGGGCTTACTTATTGTGATATTAACTAAAATTTACCCTTTGCTAATGCTTAAACTAAATTGTATTTTTGGCAGGTAAACGCTGAGAAACGTTTAATCCATACAAGCTTAATAAAACAAGAAAATTAATATAACTTATATTCAATAAATACAAACCATGAATTTTCCATCAGAATTAAAATACACTAAAGACCACGAGTGGGTTAAAGTTGAAGGTAACGAAGCTATTATCGGTGTTACTGATTTCGCTCAGCGCGAATTAGGTGATATTGTTTATGTTGATATCAATACTGTAGGTAGCGAAGTAGCAAAAGAAGAAGTTTTTGGTACTGTAGAAGCTGTTAAAACGGTATCTGACTTATATATGCCAGTTACAGGTACGGTATTAGAAGTTAATGCTGAACTGAACGACAATCCTGAATTGGTAAATTCTGATCCTTATGGAAAAGGTTGGATGGTAAAAGTATCTTTAGCTGATTTAGCTGAAGTAGAAGGTTTATTAACTGCAGAAGCTTACCAGGAATTGGTAGGCGCTTAATTATTATATTTTGTACAAAACACTGAAACAACAAAAATGGGCCATTCTGTGGACACTTGTTGTTTTAGTGTTTTGTAATATGAGAATATCCGATTCTGTTGGTGAAAGCGGTTTTTTCTTTAAAGGCTTTGATAAAATGACCCATATGGGTTTTTTCTTCGTCTTATCGGTATTACTCTTCTACGGAAAAATAAGATATCAGCATACTTTCGCTTTCAGAACATTAACCATTTTTAAGATTCTGCTCATCAATGCGATACTAGGAGGCGGAATTGAACTGTTACAATGGAAAGTTTTTACCTACCGATCTGCAGAATGGTGGGATTTTGGCTGCGATATGTTAGGTGCATCTATGGCAGTTTTTAGTTATGTATTACTCCATAAATTAAATTTTAATGAAACCATGACGAATACACCGCTTACCAAAAACAATTAATGTATCCGGAATCGCTTCATTGCAATTGAAAATAAAATAAAATCAATGAAAACGAAAGTTAGCATCATCTGTATAATTGTGGCCATAGGTTTAAGTGGATGCAGTATCTTTAAAAAGAATTGTAACTGCCCAAAAGTGTACTACAAAACTTATCCTTCCCCACAAAAATAGTACCTTTCAGATCGACCTTCCTTTTAGATCTGATCACCTTCCTAAAAAGGCTGTATTTAAAATGTTACCAAGCTTTTAACACACCTTAACAAACCTTTGCGCCTTTCCCTAGTCTGATAGCTTAGTTTTGTATTATAATATCTAATTTTTTTTAATGAAAAGAAACGTTCAGCGGGCAATATTCATTGTGCTCCTATTTTGTGGATATATTGCCCAGGCTCAAAATACTGGCTCAATAAGCGGTAAAGTAATTAACGCGAAAGATAAAAAGCCCGTTGATTTTGCTACCATAGCAGTTAAGAGCTTGAAAGATTCGAGCGTTGTGGCTTCAGGGCAAACCAATCCGGATGGATCTTTTAGTTTTAAGAGCATTGCCCCAGGTAAATATAGAATCTACTCCGCCTTTTTAGGTTTAAAAACAGCTACTAAAGATATAGAAGTGGCTAAAGCAGCAGTAAATGCCGGCGAAATTGCCATGAGCGATGATGGCGTTGATTTAAAAGATGTTAATGTTACCGCAACCATTCCAATTGTAGTAAAGAAAGATACCATTGAATTTGATGCCAAATCTATCAAGGTACGTGAAAATGCCGTTGTAGAAGATTTATTAAAGAAAGTACCAGGCGTAGAGGTGGCAAAAGATGGAAGTGTTAAAGCCCAGGGTGAAACCATTACCAAAGTAAAAGTGGATGGAAAAGAATTTTTTGGAAATGATCCATTATTGGCTACCAAAAATTTACCAGCCGATATGGTTGATAAAATTCAGGTAATTGACGAGCTTTCCGAGCAGGCCCAGTTTACTGGTATTGATGACGGAACAAGAAATAAAATCCTGAACATTACAACCAAAAGCGGCATGAAACATGGTTATTTTGGAAACAGCACGGCCGGCTACGGTTCCAATGACCGTTATGATGCAAGTTTGAACGTCAACAAGTTTGATGAAGATAGGCAGATCAGTTTTATCGGCCAGTTTAACAACGTGAACAAACAAAACTTTGGTCAGGGCGGTGGTGTAGGCAACGGATTTGGAGGTGGCGGTGGTCGTGGGGGCAGTGGTTTTGGCGGCGGTGGCGGCGGCAGTAGCTCTGGCGGAAGCGGTGGTATCACCAATACCAATGCGGCAGGTTTAAACTTTGCCGATACCTATAAAGATGGTACACAGTTTCAGGCCAGTTATTTCTTTAACAAAGCAACTTCCGAAATTATTCAAAACTCCAATACCCAAAACCTTGCTGGGGCTACCAATAATATTGCTGAAGATATAAATAATAATTCTGATCGGATTAACCACCGTTTTAATTTCATGGTTGATACCAAGATAGACCCATCTTTATCAATTAAAATACAGCCGAACCTGGCCTATACCGAAACCGATGGCAACAATTTGAATAGTTATACCAGAACGCTTGATGATGGCTCAACTGTTGGTAAGCAAAGGAATACCACAACTGCTGCTACACCTACGTTTAGCAATAATTTACTGATCCGCAAAAGTTTTAAACGCAGAGGCCGTACGTTATCATTGAATGTGAACACCAGTATAAACGATAATGATGGTACAAACCTTAACTATAGAAATGATAAAATTACGGAAGGTACATTAACAAGAGACACCATTACCAATCAATTCAATAATACCAATAGCCATTCGATAAGTAATACCACAAGGGCGGTATATACTGAGCCTTTAAACAAAACCTTAAGCGTTGAGTTTAATTATCAGAATGGTTATTCGAATAGCGATTCGCATAGAGATGTGTTTAATTACAATCCCTTAACCCTGCAATACGATCTGGTAGATAATACCTTTTCTAATGTTTATAACAACCGTACCTTAACCAATGCGGCAGGTATAAGCTTAACCACTACCGAGAAAAAATACAACTGGAACATCGGTGTTGCTGCACAGCAGACCAACAGGGTAAACACCAATTTAACTACAGGATTAAAACGTACACAGAATTTTATTAATATTACCCCTTCTGCACAGTTCAGGTATAACTTTAGTAACCGTAAACGTTTGTTCATTAATTACCGCGGTTCTACCTCACAGCCGAGTATCGATCAGATCCAGCCGATTCCGGACAATACAAATTCGCAGACACGTTATGTAGGTAATCCGGCTTTAAAACCTTCTTTCAATAACCAGTTGAGGATCAACTTCAACAACTTTAATATCGAAAATGGCAGGTTCTTCTTTGCTGGTTTAAACCTTACCCAAACATTTAACGCCATTGGAAATACTGTTGTGCCTTTGTCAGGGGGTGTTCAACAGGTAAGTTACATCAATGTTGATGGTGTTTATGCCGGTAATGCCAATGCAACGTGGTCACTGCCTTTAATGGCAGAGCGTAAGTTAACACTGAATATTTCTGGAAATGGATCGTATAACAGAAATGTGAATTTTATTGCGCAACAAGGGAGATCCGATCTGGTAAAAAATGTGACCAACAGTTATACCATTTCAAATGGTTATAAATTGGTTACCAATGTTGATAAATTCGATTTAACAGGGGGTATAACTGGTAGCTATACCAACTCTACTTTTTCTGCCAGGTCATCGTCCAATACCCAGTATTATACCATTAACCCAAGTTTTGATGTGAGTTATGTATTGCCAGCCAATATCCGGTTAGCAATCGATATCGATTATTTTAGGAACTTTGGCGGCGGCGATCAATTTAACCAGGAATACACCATTCTTAATCCTTACATCAGCCGTCAGTTTTTTAAAAACAGGGGAACTTTCAAGTTTTCTGTAAACGATGCGCTTAACCAGAACACCGGTGTAAGCAGAACCGCTACAGGCACTTCAATAGTCGATTTAACATCCAATGTATTAAAACGTTATTACATGTTGTCGTTCACTTATTCTTTAACCCGCATTGGTGGAAGAAATATGAGCGGAGATATGCAGATGCCGGGTCAACGAGGAGGTGGTGGTGGCCAGCGCATAAGAATGTAAAAGAAAGTAAAAAAAATACTAAAGTCCCGGTTTTAACCGGGACTTTCCTGTTTTATAGCCGCGGAGTTTTATGATTAAATGTATTGTTGACATTTATGTATTTCAAATGTTACCTAAGTAAAAATAAACCTTTATAAAAGTCGATAGTCTCTATGCTATAAACCAAACTAACCGAATGAAACGAATTTTTACGCTCCTGCTTATTTTATCGTCTTTTTATGTTTACGCTCAGAAAACGGGTTCAGTTAGCGGGCGGATTATCCAATCAAAAGATAAAAAACCAATTGATTATGCCTCTATAGCCGTTAAAAACTTAACCGATTCTAGTATGGTTGGTGCAGTGAGCACAACAGAAGATGGAAAATTTGTTTTCAAGGGGCTAAAACCTGGCAGTTACAAGTTGTATGCTGCATTTTTAGGCTTAAAAAATACCACTAAAGATTTTACCATCTCAACAGATAAACTTGATATCATCTTGGGCGATATTATTTTAGAAGGCGGCGCAATAGATCTGCAAACGGTTGATATTAAAGCAGAAATTCCGCCAATTGTGGTAAAAAAAGATACCCTTGAGTTTAATGCAAGCTCGTTTAAAGTAGTAGAGAATGCTGTAGTAGAAGACTTGCTAAAGAAATTGCCAGGAGTAGAGGTAGATAAGGCAGGAACAGTAAAAGCCCAGGGCGAAACCATTACAAAAGTTAAGGTAGATGGTAAAGAGTTTTTTGGGAATGATCCTTTATTGGCCACTAAAAACCTTCCGGCCGATATGATCGATAAAATTCAGATTATAGATGAACTCTCAGACCAGGCACAGTTCACCGGAATCGATGATGGCTCGAGAACCAAAATCATTAATATCACCACCAGAAAGGATAAAAAAAACGGTTACTTCGGAAATAGTACAGGAGGTTATGGATCTAATGACCGTTATGATGTAAATGCGAACATTAACCATTTTAATCAGGATAAACGATTAAGTGTAATTGCGCAGTTTAACAATGTAAACAAACAAAACTTTGGTGGTGGCCTGGGTGGAGGGAATGGCGGTAGTAATGGTGGCCGGGGTGGAATTACCGATACCAAGGCTGGCGGATTTAATTTCTCGGATGAATATGCCGATCAAACCGAAGTTAGCCTGAGTTATTTCGTTAATAAATCTGATAACCTTATCCTGTCGAATAGTGTAAGACAAAATTTATTGGGTAATGAAACTACAGTTTTTAATAACAATCAGGTCAATAATTCCGATCGGTTAAATCACCGCTTAAACTTTATGGTCGATACCAAGATTGATTCATTGACCTCGCTCCGGATACAGCCAAATTTAAGTTATACCGATAACGAGAGCCTGAACAAGAGCATCTATACCCGCGATTTTAATAAGTATCTGATTACCGGATCACAATCGTTAAGAAATCACAATACCGCACCATCCATTAGCAACAACATTTTATTACGTAAAAAATTTATGCGCAGGGGAAGAACGTTATCGTTAAATTTCAGTACCAATATCAACAATAACGACGCTGATAATTACAACAATAACCCTGAGTTAAAAGATAGTGCAAGCGTGCGGACTCCAAAATTAACCAATCAATTTAACGACCAGGAGAGCGAATCTCTCAGTCAGAATACAAGATTGGTATATACAGAGCCCCTGGATAAAACCTTGAGCTTAGAGTTTAATTATCAGAATGGTTATAACCACAATACATCCGATCGTTTTACCTATAATTTCAATCCAGCTACCTTACAGTACGATCTGTTGGATGAAACTTTTAGCAATGCCTATGAAAATACCATTTTAACCAACTCGGCGGGTTTTAGCTTTAATAAAATGGCGAAAAAATACAACTGGAATGTGGGCATGGCGGTTCAGAACACTGATCGCACAAATAACAATATCAGCAAGGGATTTGTACTCAAGCAGAACGTTTTCAACTATACGCCTTCAGCCATGTTCAGGTATAATTTTAGCAACAGCAAACGTCTGGTATTTAACTATAGGGGCAGTACTAACCAGCCAACCATTCAGCAGTTGCAGCCGATCCGGAACAATACCAATACGCAAAGCGTTCCTGTAGGTAACCCGGATCTGAAACCCGAATTCAATAATACCCTTCGCGTAGCCTACAATACATTTACTGTCGGAAAAAACAGATCCTTGTTCGTGAATTTAAACCTGACCCAAACCGCTAACCGGATTGCAAATAGCAGTAGCTTAATTCAAAGTGGCGAAGACCAGGGGAAACTGGCTATTACCCCGGTGAATGTAAGCGGTGTTTACTCAGGGTCTATTTCCTCTTCATTAAGTTTGCCGATTATGGCCGAGAATAAGCTGAATTTCCATATCAATGTTAGTGGTAGTTATGATAGGGATGTAAACTTTACCAATTCTTTAAAAAATATTACCAATAGTTGGTCTATTACCAATGGTTACCGCTTGGTTTCCAATTTAGATAAGCTCGATTTAACAGCTGGTTTAAATGGTTCGATTAACCGTGCAACTTACTCGGTTCAACCTACTTCTAATACACGCTATTATACCTTCAGTCCGAATATAAGCGTAAGCTATTTGTTCCCGGGGAATATCCGCTGGGCAATAGATGCCGATTATAACCAGAATACCGGAAGAGGAGAGGGTTTTGATACACATTTTACGCTCGTAAATTCTTACATCAGCAAACAGTTTTTCAAAAACAGGGGAACCTTTAAAGCGGCGGTAAACGATTTGCTGAACGAAAACCAGGGTGTAAGCCGTACAGCTAATAACAATACCATCCAGGATGTGAGTTATAATGTATTGCAGCGTTATTTTATGTTTTCGTTTACCTATTCGCTTAACCGGATGGGCGGTAAAAACCGCATCAGGGGCGGCGAAGAAGGTGGCAGGAACCGTGGTGGCAACGGCGGCGGGGGATTTGGCGGGGGCAGACAACGGAACTAGATCATTTTAAGGTAAAGCTGTGCAATTTATATCCCACGTACGACTATCTTATTTGGAATAAATCTAAAGAAAGGTTAACTTGCGCCAAATTTAGCACATGAAGCTGTCGCATCTAAAAGTTGGAGAAAAAGGAACAATTGTAGCTTTTACAGATTTAGATATGTCTGTAAAGTTAATGGAGATGGGCTGCTTGCCAGGTGAGGTGGTAGAGGTAGAGCGATTTGCTCCTCTAGGCGATCCAATGGCGATCCGTGTTGCTGGTTATCAGCTTTGCTTGCGTAAAAGCGAAGCCGATGTTATCATTATACAATAAATAAGCTGGGTTTGGATATTAAAGTTGCGTTAGTTGGTAATCCCAATACAGGTAAATCTACTTTATTTAATCGTTTAACAGGGTTAAATCAAAAAATCGGAAATTTTCCAGGCATCACTGTTGATAAGAAAACAGGTTTTACAAAACTTGCCAGTGGTAAAGAAGCTGAAATAATAGATTTACCCGGAACCTATAGTTTATATCCAAAAAGTGCTGATGAAAGTATCGTTTTTCAAGTACTTGCCGATAAAAAGAACAATAGCCACCCTGATGTTATTGTCCTCATTGCCGATGCTTCCAATTTAAAGCGTAATATGCTTTTGTACTCACAAGTGGCAGATTTAGGCATCCCTATGATTTTGGCCCTGAATATGATCGATCTTTCGACTAAGCAGGGAATTGAGATCGACCTGGATAAACTTGCAGAGAAACTGGGCGTTCAGGTGGTTCCCATTTCAGCACGAAACAACATTGGGATTGACAAACTAAAACAAGCCATTGCCAATACCAATAAAATTGCCACACAGTTGCAGGATGTGGATGTGAATTTTCTGGCTCCTGAAGCGATTAACGCCATAAAATCGAAGCTTAATTCTGATAACGATTATTATGCGCTGCAGGTTTTGCACCAGCATGAGCATTTAACTTTCTTTACCGAAAAGGAACAAGAAGAAATTGAAAATATAGAGCAGTCGCACCACTTCGAATCTTCAAAAATTCAGGCTGCAGAAACCATTGCCAGGTACAAACACCTCAGTACTATTTTATCTGATGTGGTTGTTGACAAAGGAACGGAAAAGAAGTTTTCTTTCAGTGATAAATTAGATGCTATTTTAACCCATAAAGTATGGGGATTTGCCATTTTCCTGCTGATTCTTTTTGTTATTTTCAATGCCATATTTGCCTGGTCATCCTATCCAATGGACTGGATTGAGACTGGTTTTGGTTTTATAACGAGTACCGGTCACGAGTATTTACCAGCAGGCATGCTTACCGATCTGTTATTGGACGGTGTTGTTGCCGGGCTAGGCGGCATATTCGTGTTTATTCCGCAGATTGCAATCCTTTTTGCCTTTATATCCATTTTAGAAGATACCGGCTATATGGCCCGTGTTACCTTTATGATGGATAAAATTATGAGCAAGGTTGGCCTTAACGGTAAATCGGTGGTGCCGATGATCGGTGGTTTAGCCTGTGCAGTTCCGTCTATTATGGCTGCCAGGAATATCGAAAACTGGAAAGACAGGATGATTACCATCATGGTTACCCCATTAGTAAGCTGCTCGGCAAGGCTTCCGGTATATATTTTAATCATTTCGTTAATTATTCCTTCTCAAACCGTTTTAGGTATTTTTAACCTGCAGGGACTGGCGCTGATGGTGATGTACCTAGTAGGGATAATAGCTGCGGTATTGGTGGCTTGGGTAATGAAATTCATCATTAAAACCAAAGAAAGGTCTTATTTTATTATGGAATTGCCGGTTTACCGCATGCCAAGGTGGAAAAATGTGTTCTACACCATGTACGAGAAATCGAAAACCTTTGTTTTCGAAGCGGGTAAGGTAATCATCGCCATTTCCATCATCCTTTGGGTAATGGCTTCTTTCGGGCCGGGAAACCGTTTCGAAAGTATCGATAAAAAATACGAAACCGCTTTAACTGATACCACAAAAAATGCAGATCACATTAAAACCCTGGTGGCTACCGAAAAGTTAGAAAACTCTTATGTAGGTATCCTTGGTCATTGGATCGAGCCTGCTATCCGCCCTTTGGGTTATGATTGGAAGATCGGTATTGGTTTAATTACCTCTTTTGCTGCCCGCGAAGCCTTTGTAGGTACTATGGCTACCATTTATAGTGTTGATGGCGGTGATGAGGATACAAGCACCATTAGGGAACGCATGTCGGCCTCGGTTAACAGCCGTACCGGTTTGCCTGTGTATACTTTTGCTACTGGTATTTCATTAATGCTTTTTTATGCCTTTGCCATGCAGTGTATGAGTACGGTTGCGATTGTTTATCGCGAAACTAAAGGTTGGAAGTGGCCTGTAATCCAATTAGCCTATATGACAGCCATGGCTTACGTTGCCGCACTTATTGCTTACCAGTTGTTGAAATAAATAGATCCGTCATTTCGAACGGAGTGCAACGCAGCCGAGAAATCTGTCTTGATAATGCTTTCTAACTTATATCAGGATTAAACATGAGTTGAGAGAATAGTTTTTTACAACAACATATCCCTGTGTTGTCACCCCGAGCGGAGTCGAAGGGCGTTATTAAAATATTATAATGATTAGGGGAGCAATTCCTGTACAACTTATGTGAGCTACCTCCCGCTTTCCGTTTTACTTTGCCTGCGGCTTCGTGTTCACTTCAATCGGGTCTAGGTGGCCTGGTAAGTGCTACTATTTTTGGCTGGGTGCTTAACCTGCGCAAACCCTCATTTCTAAACCCGGTAGTAGCGGCAACTTCCGATACAAACGCATTCTCTTTCTCGTTTGTCGCCCTGATGGATGAAGCAGGTAAATGGTCTTGAAATATCGTCATTTCGACCGCTGTGTTCCAAAGGAACTCCTTCGGAGGAGAAATCTTTTGAATTTGATTTCAATAACTTGGTACAAAGATCTCTCCATTTCGCTGCGCTACATCCGATAGCTATCGGATCGAACTGACGAACATTTATTGGAGTCTGTCAATGATCGTGGAGTTGAAGAGTCAATAGGCAAATTGCTGTTTATTGCACAAATCTTCGTTTCTAAACCTGGTAGTAGCGGTTCCGATTTTTCATCGGAATTAGCGGATAACGGGACTGCTGTTCCCGAAAGATTGCTGAATGTCCATTTTCAAAAAAAAACACGCCTTAAAAAAAGCCACAGTTTTATTTGTCTTTAACCTTTCCGCTTTAGTCTTTCTGCTTTACCCCAGCTCAATCTGGCGCTTTATGCTCTCTTCTAACGAGATTAAAGTCTCCGTACGCTGAATACCGTTCACGGCCTGTATTTCTTCGTTTAAAACGTGGCGTAAATGATTGGTATCCCTGCAGATGATTTTGGCAAACATACTGTAGGCACCGGTAGTATAATGCAATTCTACCACTTCTTTAATTTTGCTCAATTGTGCAACTGCATCTTTATACTGGATTCCTTTCTCCAGGTAAATACCTAAAAAGGCACAAATATCATATCCAGCTTTCTGAGGATCAATGATTAAGTGCGAGCCCTTAATGATCCCCATTTCCTGCAGTTTCTTCATCCTAACGTGTATCGTTCCGCCCGAAACAATCAGATCTTTAGCGATTTCTGTATAAGGTTTAGTGGCATCCTGCATCAATTGCTTCAATATATCGATGTCGAGGTTGTCAATTTCTAAATTGGAATTGTCTTTTTTAAGCATATTTTTGAATTATGATAAGCGAATTTACGAATATTTATCAATATTATAAAAATAAAATTAAATGTTTAAAATATTTGCAAGGTATTGGTTGTTCCTTTACATTTGTATCAAGCAATTAACAAAAAGGAAACGTTCTTTCAAAATTGCATAACATAATGTAGGGTGGTGAAACAGGCAGACACACCTCCTTGTCTCGGTGGCGGAGAATAATGGGAATATACCGGTTTCGGTACTAACCACTCCTTGAAGGTTCGATTCCTTCCCCTACAGCGGCTTTAGTCCTAAGTCAAGAGTCCATAGTCTTTAGTAGACTTACGACTGCAGACTTTGGACTAATGACTAAAATTGTTGGGTGGTGAAATTGGCAGACACGCCTCCTTGTCTCGGTGGTGGGGAATAATGGGACAAACGCAGTTTATTGGGTTGACCACAAATTAATTTTTTGAACTGTAGCTAACTACCCCTTGAAGGTTCGACTCCTTCCCCAACAGCATTTTTTATGAATAATAAGTTAGTTAATCGAGCAATCCTGGATAGGTTGCTCTTTTTCTTTTTTAGGCTAGTTTTTTTCATATCCATCATATATTTATAGATATATTGTTATATTACCAATCAAATTTTATTCGTTCAATGCCTGTGATGAAGAAACGCGTTTCGATTAAGGATATCGCTAAACAATTAAATATTTCCATTACAACTGTATCGTTTGTAATTAACGGGAAAGCAAGAGAAAAAAATATTAGCGAATCGCTTACAAAAAAAGTTTTAGAACTGGTTGCTGAATTAAATTATCAGCCCAATACCCTCGCAACAAGTTTAAGAACAGGCAAAACAAAAATTATCGGATTCTTGGTTGATGATATTTCTGAACCTTTTTTCTCGGGTATAGCACGCCGAATTGATGAAATTGCTTCGAGCCTTGGTTATAAGATACTTTTTAGCAGTACCAGGAACGATACCGAAAAAGCAATAGAGTTGCTGCAGATTTTTAAAGACAGGCATGTTGATGGCTATATTATGGCCCTGCCCGAAGGATTGGAAGAAGAAGTTAAAAAACTGATTCAAACAGACGCTCCAGTGGTACTATTCGATCGGTATGTACAGGATGTTAAAACAGATTATGTAATAATCGATAATCAAAGCAGTACCTATGAAGCTACGGAGCATCTCATTAAGAATAATTATAAAAGAATAGGTTTTGTAACCATCGATACTTTACAGCAACAGATGGTAGACCGCTTGGCTGGTTACGAAAGCGCTGTAGAAAAATATAACTTGCCGGCAATTGTAAAGAAGATTAAATATGTAAACTCTGCCGACTCAATTGAGGAGATGATAAAGTTTTTTAAAGCAGAGAAACAACTAGATGCGGTAGTTTTTGCCGCCAACTATATTTGTTTAGACGGATTAAGAACTTTCAGAAAACTAGGTATTCAGATCCACAAGGATATGGCAGTTGTTTCTTTCGATGATTTCGAAATCCTGGAGTTTTGCGAGCCTCCGGTTACGGCTATTGCACAGCCTCTTGAGGCCATTGCCGAAAACGTGATGAAAATTTTATTAAACAAGCTTAAAAAAGCAGGAAAGTCTGTCGAAAACATGCAGGTATCGCTACCCACCATCCTAAACGTTAGAGGTTCAAGCGCAAAGAAATAAGGCAATAAAAAAGGGAATAGATTTAAGTCCATTCCCTCTCCGATTGTATTTATACAGATTAAACTGTCATTACATCTTTTTCTTTGGCTTCGGCATGTTTGTCAACCTTGATGATATAAGCATCAGTTAATTTTTGCACTTCGCCTTCGCCTGTTTTAATCTCGTCATCAGAAACACCTTCACCTTTCAGTTTTTGAATTTTGGTATTGGCGTCTTTACGGATGTTACGAACGGTAATGCGGCCTCTTTCGGCTTCTTCCTTCACTTTTTTCACTAAGTCTTTTCTACGCTCTTCTGTTAAAGGCGGCACAACCAGACGGATAACAATACCATCATTTTGTGGATTGATACCAATATTGGCTACTTGAATAGCTTTTTCAATTGTAGTTAAAAGCGATTTTTCCCAAGGTTGGATTACGATTGTTCTGGCATCTGGTGTATTTATACTAGCTACTTGTGATAATGCTGTAGATGCGCCATAATAATCCACGAAAATACCATCCAACATTCCAGCTGATGCTTTACCAGCTCTGATTTTAGTTAATTCAGATTCACAATGATCGATGGCCTTTTCCATTGCAGATTGAGCATCCATTAATTGTAATTGTATGAGGTCGTTCATAATTGTGTGTATTTCTACAAAAATAATAATTTTTATTCCTTATTTAACCAGGGTTCCAATAGGTTCGCCATTGGCGATTTTCATGAAATTGCCATGTTTGTTCATATCAAACACAATAATCGGCACTTGGTTTTCTTCGCAAAGGGTAAATGCGGTCATATCCATTACGTTAAGCCCTTTATCGTAAACTTCTCTAAAAGAAATTTCTTCGTATTTAGTGGCCAATGGATCTTTTTCAGGATCGGCAGTATAAATTCCATCAACACGAGTTCCTTTTAAAACAACATCAGCTTTGATTTCGATCGCACGTAAAGCTGCTGCAGAATCGGTTGTGAAGTATGGGTTGCCGGTTCCGGCACCAAAAATAACCACACGGCCTTTTTCTAAATGGCGAACAGCTCTTCTGCGGATAAATGGCTCACAGATCTGCTCCATTTTAATGGCAGTAAGTAAACGTGTTTTAATACCCACTTTTTCTAACGCATCTTGCAGGGCCATAGAGTTGATAACTGTTGCCAACATGCCCATATAATCGGCCTGCGCCCTGTCCATCCCACTTTTTTCGGCGCTTAAACCCCTAAAAATATTTCCTCCTCCAATTACGATTGCGATTTCTAAACCTTTATCGTGTACGGCTTTGATATCTTCTGCGTATTGTTTAACGCGTTCATTATCAATTCCATATTGTTTTTCGCCCATTAGCGATTCTCCGCTAAGCTTTAATAGGATGCGTTTGTATTTCATGACCTCAAAAATATTAACATTTTTTTAATACCAAGCTATGCTTTTTAATAATTGATGTAAATATTTAAATAGAAATATCGGTTTGAAAAAAAAAGGTTAATTTACTAGATGCGCTGCCCCCAAATAGTGTTACTTTTTGGGGGCAGCGCAAAAGAAAATATCTAATAAATTGATTACTAATTAAAAATATAACGGACACCGAATTGTGCCTGCCAGCGCGAAATCTGATCGGTGATATTTTTATATGTTGTAGTATACGGAGTTAAATTTGCTTTGTCTTGATAAGGAAATGAATAAGTGGGCTTCCCCGACACTGGATCTAAACCTTTATATGCCAATAATACCGCGGTATTGTAGGTTGATAGCGGAATGTTTGGTGTTTGGTATAGTCCCCAATCGCTATTTAACAGGTTGCCAACGTTGATAATGTCTAAAGTAAACTGAAGCGTACTTCTTTTCCCTTTAGGGCCAACAAAGAAATCCTGCGCGATGTGAAGATCCGCTCTTTTAAAGTACGACATGATGGCGCCGTTTCTTTTTGCAAATTCACCTCTGTGTTTGCTCAGGTAACTATCTTGGCTAATGTAGGCATTTAACTGGTTCCAGATCTGAGCCGCTGTACGGGTATCGCCAACAAAATCGGGAACCAAAGTGATGTCGCCTTGGTTTTGTGGGATGTAAAGCAGATCATTTGCGCCACCATCATTATTAATGTCGCCAGATGAAACATAACTAAATGCACCATTATTAGCTGATTCGAAAATTAAACCAATTGTGGTTGCTGCATGTTTAAAATATTCTCTTTTGTAGCTTAATGAAGCAATGACTCTGTTGGGTTGAATGAAATTGGTGTTGGCTAAAACATCTGAATTTGCATCTCCTGCAATAGCTCTTTGCGACCAGATTGAGCTTGCAGTAGAACCACCATCATTAACAGATCTTGATTGGCTGTAAGTGTAAGCTACACTTGCATTAAATCCACCGAAAAAAGATTTTTGCAACTGACCTGTAATGAAGTAAGAATAGCCTTTTTTGGTATTCTGCATATAAATGAATGGCGAAATTGACGGATTTGCCGCAGTAGTACCAGTCTGTGTGGATTTTACGGTATAACGCTGTTGTCCTTCAATTCCAGGAAGGGTAATTAAACCTTTATCATTATTTGGCAATGCCGCATTGGAGAAATTTACGGCATTGATATCTTTGGTGTATGAAGCTTCTAAAGTTGCAATAATACCCATTGGTAATTTTTGATCAACAGCAACATTTGTTCTCCAGATCTGAGGGTATTTAAAATCTTTCGAAGCCGCATCTACCTCATAAGAAGTATTGGCGGTTGCGGTACCAGGTGCGGGGCGATTGGCATTTACATTCGGATTAAAAATCAAACGTGGATCGCCAGGGGTAGAAACGGTACTTGAGCTAAATAATGTTCCAGTGTTAGAGGCCTGATTAGAGATCCAAACGTAGGGCACCTGACCTGTAAAAATACCGGTTCCACCTCGTAACTGCGTGGTTTTGTCACCAAAAACATCGTAATTGAAACCAACACGTGGCGAGAACAATAATTTTTTGTTCGGGAATTTAGAAATATCTACCTGCAAACCATTTTGGAAGGTTAATGCTGCCAAATTTGGATTTGGATCTAATTTGGTTGGGAAATAGGTATAGTCGGCCCGTATACCATAAGTTAGTTTAAAGTTATCGCTAACCTGATACTTGTCCTGTGCATATAAACTCAGGTTATAAGATGACATTTTTGCAAATGGAAATGCACCATCCGCCAATGCAGAATTACGGTAAGAATAACTTACAGCAGGTTGATTATTGATAAAATCATCAGCAGTTCTGAAATAATATAAACCGTTATAATTTGGTGCAAAACCATTTAAAAATTTATTTAACTGGTTACTTGTTCCGATGGTAATTTCATGTTTACCCGCATAGATAGAAAAGTCATCAGAAAATTGGTAGATATCGGAGTTTAGCAAGTTGTTTGCAGTAAAAACCTCGTATCCAAAACTGGTTAAAATGCCTCCATTTCCGTTGCCTATATCAACCATTGGTAATTCTGAGCCATTAGACTCGCGGAAATCTCTCAAAGCAGAGTAACCAAGTGTTAATTTATTCGACATGCTATTGCCGATTCTGGTATTTAACTCAACTATACCGATGTTAAAGTTGTTATTAATGGTATAACTCGAGCCGAAGTAGGGCATAGAAGTTGAAGAAGGAGAGCGGCTACCATTTAAACCTGCAGGAATACCCGATCCGCTGGCCACAACCTGCCTGTTAGAGTTTAAATAGAAATACTTTGCGCTTAAAGTATTGTTCGCATTAATATTCCAATCTATTTTAGCAGTGATTTTATCACTTTGCGTTTTGTAAGGATAATTCTCGTAAGCGCCGGTAACATAGTTGTATTTGCTTAACAAATAGTTCGATAATTTATCCAATGTGGCTGCATCTGCACCCGAAACATTGGCTCCTGATAAACCTGGTCGTGAGGCTACAAAGGAAGTAGCAGGTGTGCTGATCCGCTCTTGTTCGCCCGAAACAAAGAAAAATAATTTGTCTTTAATAATCGGTCCGCCAATATTTAAACCGCGTTGGTTATACTTGAAGTCTACAACCGGTATTTTTGTAACCCCCGCTGAGTAGCCTGTTAAATCGGTACCTCTCGTATAGTAATAGGCCGAGCCCTTAAAGTCATTTGTTCCCGATTTTACAATGGTATTGATACCCGCACCGGTAAAAGATCCCTGACGGACATCGTAGGGTGCAATATCTACCTGAATCTGTTCAATCGCATCCAGTGATATTGGCTGAGAGTTGGCCTGTCCACCTAAACTGCCAGATAGTCCGAACGAGTTGTTAAACAAGGCACCATCAACGGTTAGGTTGTTATAAGAACCGCTTCTGCCACCAAAACTTAAACCGCCAACTGTTGTTGAATTTGCTGATGGGGTTAATTTGGTGAAATCTGATAATGAACGGCTGATTGTTGGAAGATTATCAATCTGCTGTCTGGTAATGGTTTCTCTGGCTCCGGTCCTGGATGAATTGATTACTTTATCCTGCGTTCCTTTTACTACAACATCGGCTAGGTTTTGCGATGTTTCTGTCAGCGAAGCATCAACCCTTAAATCTTCTCCGATGGTTGTACTCAGGTTTTCTTTAACCAGCTCGTTATAGCCGATATAGCTTATTTTAATGGTATACGGCCCGCCTACACGTACGTTTGGTAAGTTGTATCGCCCGTCAGCCCTCGTAATTGTTGCGTATCTTGTGCCTGATGGAATATGCACAGCAGTAACTGTTGCACCGGGAATTACCCCTTTTTGATCTTTAACTGTACCAATAAATGATGCAGTGGTAACACCTTGTGCGAAACCATAAACGGTTACCACAAGCATAAATGAGAATAATAGTAGCAATTTTTTCATTAGTTCATGTTTTTTTATTGGTGATGAAGCAATTATAATTTGTTGTTACCCTTATCGTACTTAAAATTATGATATTTCACTCAATTTTCAACAAAAATACACTGACTTAATACTGCTAATGTTCTATTTAAATTAATTAATTGTTAAGTGTCTACCTTGTTCAGGAAATATCAACTTTAAATCTTTCGATTTGCCTGAAATTAATTGTTTTTTTACTTTTTCGGTGGTTTTCTGTGGAGGTTTGGTATGGGTTACAATAAAAGATATTCTTTTAAAAGCTTTTTCATTAGTTAAACTTTCAAGTTTCGACAGTTCACTATAAAAAAGCTTTGGTGTAAGGTGCCCGAATAATTGTTTATCAGGTTGTTCATTTGGGAAAGAAACTTCCAAAAAGATTGCTTTTAATTGGCCTTGATTAACCAACGGAGATATGGTTTGCCATAAGTTGGCGAGTTTGTCAGATTTTTCAATTTCATCAGCGCCGGTATCTCCGAGGTACAATACATAACTATCATTGTGACTGATTAAAAAAGCAGTACTTTTATACGGATTTCCATGGCTTAGTTCAAAAGCCCTTACTTTCATTTCCGTTCCATCAAGCGGATAGGTATTGCCTTCAATCAATGGAAAATAAGTATACTTTTTTAGTTGTGGTTTTTCGCCTTCATTTGCAAAATTGGCCCAGGCATCCCAGGTAAAATATTTATCCCTCAAAATATTCAGGACAGAAGGTATGCCGTAGATGTTTTTAGATGTATCGGCAGGAGAGTTGATAATCAAACCTGCTACATGATCTAAATGTGCATGTGAGATCAAATATCCCTTAATCTGTTTTCGCTGAATCTCTTCACTTATTCCTCTTAATGATTTATATTCAATGGCTTTTTGAATACCGGCATTTATGGTGCCTGCATCTAAACAAACATAATTTTCGCTGCCTTTGGGAGCAATCATATAAGAGGATAAATTACTCTCATCATCTCCGCCCTTCACCCCAAGGGGGATTATTGTAAAAGCAGTACCTATTTCTTGCCCCCAGGAATTACTGGTATAAACAGACAGTAATATTATCGCCGCAAGGATTTTTTTGAACATGTTTAATTAATTATATCGTTTCGCCTTTAAATATGACTTCTTTTAAATTCAGGCCATCATCAAGTACCAATAAGTTTGCCTGATGTCCGGTTTTTATCGTTGCAGTAAGATTTTCTATTCCGATCAATTGGGCAGGGTAGAGCGTTCCCATTTTAATTGCATCATTTAAGCTGATATCACAATGTAATACACAATTTTTGACAGCTTCTAACATGGTGAGCGATGATCCGGAAAGCGTACCATCAGGCATCACATATTTATTGCCTTTTTGAACATGCTGATACGGCCCTGTTGAACAAGCGGTAACCGCATCGGTGATGAGGAACAAACGCTCTTTTAAAAGTTTTTGGGAAAATTTCACCACCGCGAAATCTACATGCTGCCCATCGGCAATGATACTGGCCATGGCCTTATCATGGTTAAAAACAGCTGTTGGTATTCCAGGTTCGCGATGGTGGATGGGGCTCATGGCATTAAAGAGGTGGGTGGTGGTTTGAATACCTTTATTATAAGCAGCGGTTGCCTCATCAAAGGTTGCGTTGCTATGCCCTAATGAAACCACAACGCCATGGTCTAATAAGTACCGTATTACTTCATCATCCTGGATTTCTGGTGCTATTGTCATCATTTTAATTACACCATCTCCAAAATCGATTAGTTTCTTAATTTCATCCAGCGAGGCTTTACGTACAAAGGCCGGAACATGGGCACCCAGGCGTTTTGGATTTAAAAATGGCCCTTCTAAATGTAGCCCAAGGAAGTTTTTTGCAGATTTACGGTGTTCTTTAGCTGCTTTAATACATTCATCAAAAACTTCAGGAGAATTTGTTGCCATACAAGCTAAAAAACCTGTAGTCCCTTTTTTAAGCAGGTCATTTTCCATGATGCTTAACGATTCGATGCTCGGCTCAGCTGAAAATAACTTTTCGCCTGCACCATAAATCTGTAAATCTATAAAACCTGGAACAACAAGCGAATGGCTGGATGCTTTGTTGTCGCTTTCATTAATACTGGAAATTAGAGAGCCATTAATTATGATGTCCTGATTCTTTTTTAAATTGTTGCCCTGAAAATAGGAAGTGTTGGAAATTACTTTAGGCATATCAAACGTTTGAGTAAATTTAATCTTACACAGTCAAAGTTAAATATTGTAGCTATATATTTGGTTAATAAGATAAAATAACCAAATGAATGAAAATCAGTCAAATAGGAGAAATTTTTTAAAGGCCGGACTAACTTTAGGTGCTGCTGCCTTAGTAGCGCCATCTGCAGCCATTGCAGGCGTACCCCTTGGAGACGATGAATTTAAAATAGCAGTTGGCCCTTATCTCCAAACCAATTTCAGTAACGAGATGACCATTCTTTGGTTAACCAATAAAAATGCTGCAGGCTGGGTAGAATTTGGAGAGCAGACCGATCAGTTGAGCCAAAAAGCTTATGGAAAGGCTGAATTGGGTTTGATGCAGGCTAATAGTAAGTTAAATGCCGTAACGCTCAAGAATTTAAAACCAGGAACAAAGTATTATTATAAAATTGTTTCGAAGGAAATTAAAGACTTCCAGCCCTATAAATTAACTTATGGTGTAACGGTAAGTAGTGCTGTTGAAGAATTTGTGAATGCCGACCAGGCGAAAGAAGAGGTTTCATTCTTAATGATGAATGATACGCACGATCGCCCGGAATCAATCCCTCAATTGTTAGCGCTGGTTCCAGACAAGAAGCAAGACTTTATTTTCTTTAATGGAGACATCTTCGATTATCAAACAGATGAGAAACAGATTATCGAACATATGCTGCAGCCCTGTGTAGATAATTTCGCGAAGCATACACCTTTTATCTATGTACGGGGCAATCACGAAACACGTGGTAAATTTGCACGTGAATTTCCGCAGTATTATATGCATGTTGGCCATGCATCTTTTACCTTAGGTCCTGTTCGCTTTGTAATTTTAGATACTGGTGAAGATAAAGAAGATGCACATCCAGTATACGCAGGTATTGTAAATTTTGACGATTACAGAGTTCAGCAGGCTGAATGGTTGAAAACAGAAATAAATTCAAAGGAATTTAAAAAAGCACCATTTAGAGTTGTGTTAATGCATATCCCGCCACGCTTTTCGGGCGATGCGCACGGGCCAAAACATTGCACTGAACTATTTGAGCCATTATTGAATCAAGGTAAAGTAGATTTGGTTTTAAGTGGCCATACCCATAAGTACATGGTGCACCAACCCGATAAAGCATTAAATCATTACCCCTTAATTATTGGTGGCGGGCCAAGGACAGGAACAAGAACAATTACCAAAATAAAAGCTGATAAAAATAAATTAGTTGCGAGTATGCTTGATGATTCGGGCAAGGAAGTGGGTGCTTATACTGCGCTTAAGAAGTAGGATGGCACAACTGATCGTCATTTCGAGCGGAGTGCAACGCAGTCGAGAAATCCATCTAGATAGGTCTCTCCATTTCACTACGTTTCAGTCGAGATGACGGGGAAATTATTGGAATATAAGGAATAAAAAAAGCCCCAATTTCTTGGAGCTTTTTAATATGTTTTTTCAGTGCTTATGCACCTAATTGTACGCGTTTGAAAGCTGTTACTGTTAAACCTTTAGAAGTGTTATCTAAAAATTTACGAACATCAATAGAGCTATCTTTAACAAATTCCTGGTTTAATAAAGTACTGTCTTTGTAGAATTTGTTCAATTTACCAGCAGCAATTTTCTCAACCATTTCTTCTGGTTTGCCTTCTTGACGGATCACGTCTTTAGCAATCTCGATTTCACGTTCAATAGTAGCAGGATCAACACCGTCTTTATCAACAGCAACTGGGTTCATTGCAGCAATTTGCATAGCAACATCTTTACCAGCTTCAGTAATATCTGCACCATTAGCGCCTTCAAATACTACTAAAACACCCATTTTACCATTAGAGTGGATATAAGAAACGATTTTCTCGCCAGATATATTTGCATACTCTTGAATAACGATTTTCTCTCCGATTTTACCGGTTAGTTCAGTTATCGTTTCGGCAACTGTACGTCCATCTTCCAAAGTAATCGCTGATAATTCTTCAGTAGTAGCAGGATTATTGGCAACTGCAGCAGCTAAAACAGCTTGAGCTAGGTTACGGAAATCTTCAACTTTAGAAACAGGCTCAGTTTCACAAGCTAAAGCAACTAATTTACCATTTGTGCCATCCGCTGAAACATTAATTGATACCAGACCTTCAGAAGTAGCATTACCAGAACGAGCGGCAGATACTTTTTGACCTTTTTTGCGCAATAAATCAACAGCAGCTTCGAAATCGCCATTAGCTTCTAATAATGCTTTTTTGCAATCCATCATACCAGCACCAGTTTGTTGGCGTAGTTTATTTACATCAGCGGCAGTAATTTGTACTGTAGACATTTTATTTCCTTTTTTAAATTTTACAATCTTGTTATAACAATTACAGGTTACAAGTTACAAGCGCCAAGTTAAACTCATGTTAAGCCAACTTAAAACCTGAAACCAGTAACCTGCAATTAAAAAATATTACTATTCTTCTGTTTTAGTTTCTTCTGATGCAGACGCTTCAACTTCTGCCTCAGCAGCTTTTTTACGTCTTGGCTCTTTTGCTTCTGGAGCATCAGCCGCAGCTTTAGCAGCTACCGCTTCTTTTTCGGCCTCATCATCTTTTTCGCGTTTACGCTCATCTAAACCTTCTTCAATAGCTTTGATAATTACATCAGTAATTAAAGAGATTGATTTTGTAGCATCATCATTCGCCGGGATAGGGAAATCGATGTTAGAAGGATCAGAGTTAGTATCAACCATCGCAAAAGTAGGGATGTTTAATTTTAACGCTTCAGTAACTGCAATGTGTTCTTTCTTAACATCAATTAAGAATAATGCTGCAGGTAAACGGTTTAAATCAGCGATACCACCTAAAAGTGATTCTAATTTAATACGCTCACGTTGAATCATTAAACGCTCTTTTTTAGATAAGATCGAATAAGTACCGTCTTTAGTCATTTTATCGATGTTAGACATCTTTTTGATTGACTTGCGAACAGTAGCAAAGTTAGTTAACATACCACCTAACCAACGCTCGGTTACGAAAGGCATGTTTACTTTTTTAGCTTGTTCAGCTACGATTCCTTTTGCTTGTTTTTTTGTTGAAACAAATAATACTTTACGTCCTGATTTTACGATTTGTTTAATCGCAGCCGCAGCTTCTTCAGTTTTAGTTAAAGTTTTATTTAAATCTATAATGTGAATTCCATTACGCTCCATAAAAATGTAAGGAGCCATTTTTGGATTCCATTTACGGGTAAGGTGACCAAAGTGTACACCTGCATCCAATAAGTCTTGATAAGTTGTTCTTGCCATTGTCTTTGCCTCCTGTGATTAACGTTTACTGAATTGGAATTTCTTACGAGCTTTAGCACGTCCTGGTTTCTTACGCTCAACCATACGCATATCACGCGTCATTAGGCCTTTAGCACGTAATGCAGGTTTTTTCTCCGCATCTAGTTCAACAATCGCTTTAGCAATAGCTAAACGAACAGCTTCTGCTTGTCCTTTTACTCCACCACCTTGTACATTTACAGTGATATCATAACGACCTACAAGCTCAGAAACTTCTAAACTTTGGTTTACGATATATTGCAATGGTAAAGTTGGGAAATATACTTTGTGATCTTTACCGTTAACGGTAATTGCGCCAGCACCATCTTTTAAGTAGATACGTGCAACAGCTGTTTTTCTTCTTCCTGAAGTGTTAGTAACTGACATTTCTTAAAGTTTAATGGTTTTTGGAGATTGAGCTGCATGAGGGTGAGTTTCACCAGCATACACAAAAAGATTGGTGTATAATTTTTTACCCAATTTAGTTTTCGGTAACATACCACGTACCGCTTTCTCGATTACACGTTGAGGGTGTTTCGCCATTAACTCCTTAGGAGAAATAAAACGTTGACCACCTGGATAACCAGTATAAGAAACATATTGCTTTTCGCTGAATTTGTTTCCTGTCAATTTAACCTTGTCTGCATTAATAACGATAACGTTATCTCCGCAGTCTACGTGTGGGGTGTACTCAGGCTTGTTTTTACCACGGATGATCATAGCGATCTTCGATGACAAGCGCCCCAAAATCTCGCCTTGCGCATCAACAACAATCCACTGTTTGTTAACAGTTTTCGCATTGGCCGAGACAGTTTTGTAACTTAACGTATTCACTTGCTTGTATTTAATTTATTAAACAATTTATTATTCCCATTAAATTTGGGACTGCAAAGATAGATAGAATACTTTTATTATCAAATAGTTGATTGAAAAAAGTTTTGCGTTTTACCTCGCGATCGTCATACCTAATTTATTTCAGTATCTAATAGACCGTATCTTTTTTGAGGTTGTGGAAAGCAAAGCCAGAAATTATTTGGGTGGTTCCAGTCGGGCTTTTCGCTAAATCTTTTTTGTTTTTTTAAGTTTTGACAAATTTCTTGCCTCAGTGCTATTAATTTGTCAAGGCAAAAAACAAAAAAAGGATATCGCTGCAATCCCGTTTAGAAAATTCAGGTAGGGTGGTGCTATTAATGGTTAAATTTATGGCGCCAATTTCCTGAATCAAATCTTGAAGTCGCAAATTGCGACTTCAAGATTTTTTAAATATTCATTAAAATCACAAATCATCAGGCATATAGCAAATTCTTTTTCTCGGCCCAATTTTCTTATCGATGAGTTTATCCAAATAGGTAAAAACCAATTCGATGTTTTTATCCTGATTACTTACTTTTTGTTTAATCTCTTCGATTTCAAGTTTGAGTTCGCCGCTATCAATAATGAATTGGCGTATGCGCGAGAAAATCCTTACAATTTGAATATTCACCTGAATCGCTTGCTTGCTATTTAATACACTCGAGAGCATTAATATGCCATGTTCGGTAAAAACATTGGGTAAATAGGTTCTTCCACCTCTTTTGCCTTTTGAGGTCACAGATTGTGACCTCAAAGATTCCCATTCTTCACTGGTTACTTGGAACATGAAATCATTGGGGAAACGTTCTATGTTTCGGCGGATACTTTGATTTAAAACCTTAGTTTCTACACCATAAAGCTCTGCGAGGTCGCTATCGAGCATCACTTTAAGACCTCTTAGCTCATAAATTTTATTAACTACAATATTGTCAGGGATGATAGGAAGCAATTGTTTAGCTGTCATATCATTTTGGATTTAATTTGAAGATACAAAAAATAGATTCTTTAAACCAAAATTGAATCTATAATCTTTTTGATCTTTTCTTCCCGCTCTCTATAATTACCACTGATCTGAATATAGTTTATTCCACGTTTTTCAAGCTCATCCTTAAATAGATTAAACATCTCCAGCCGCCTGTCTCCAAAATCACGGAGATGATCGGCTACCCATTCTACATCAATATCTAACAGGAAATATAAATCGTATTTGATTTCATTTTCAAGATCGTTTAGGATATCCGGAATCTCATTTAAATAATATTGCGAGTATATTTTTGTTGTAATTAAATCAGTATCACAAAAAATAATCTTATTCGCGACATTGGTTTTTTCTTTTACCCTCTTGGTTTGTGCCGTCCCGATTTTGATAATATCATCAATTGTGATATCGTTTGAATTGATTAATTCGCGTGCAACTTCTGGAACAAAGGTAGTTTGATAATACGTAGCCATTTTTTCGGCCATGGTCGATTTTCCTGTGCTTTCTGGTCCGTAGAAACAAATCTTCTTTACAAAATATGGCCGGACTTGTTTTGGGATAAATTCCCAATATTGAAACGGATGGTTTCTGATTAGTGTTGCCGAAACGGGAATAGATTTTCTCGGCTCGTCAAATAAGATGTGTTCGGCTTGTAGGTTAAATGCAAATGGTGCTCCATAAAACTCGGAGCTAAAAAGAATATCAATTTTTGGATATGCCTCCCGCATCCTGATCGCCCAAGTATTTGTCCTTTCATCCAATGGCAGGGTTTCATCATCAAAATCATCAGCAATAATAGCCGGTTTGATGTTGATTTGATCTTTAAAAATTTCCTTGATCCATTCAAAACGTAAAACCGGATCAATCTTGTCGTCAGGAGTAAAACTCATTGAAACAATCAGCTCATCGCAATGTGATGCAGCAAAATCAATAAGTGCAATATGCCCATTATGAATAGGCATAAACTTGCCAATCACTAATCCTCTTTTCATGCCGTTTTTGAATAGTTTCTGTATTCTTTTATCCAATGCCACAATGCAAAAGCAGCAATGATGGTAAAAATTAAATACTCTACCCCCATAAACTTGATGCCTTTTAAGAAATATAGGTAAGTAGCCACTACATCGATGAGCAGCCAGATAATCCAACATTCTACTCTTTTCTGGATCATTAAAAAAGTGGTGATTACACTCATTACAAAAATAAATGAATCGACAAAAGGATAGGCACTTGGCAGGTTGAAGAGTAACGGAAGCCAATTGTGGAGCTGACTGGCTAAGGTACCCATCAGCAATGTGCCAACAACACCTATAGCCAGTAAGATTAAAAACTGCCTTACAGGCATAAAACTAATTTTAAGTTCTTTGTTTTTGTCTTCTTCTTCCGGTTTTGGATTTGTCCATCGCCACCAGCCCATAATATTGGTTATAAAAAAGAAAGCCATCAAAAACATATCGGGGTAAAGCTGGTTTTGGTAATATAAAAAGGCCGATAAGAATACATTAACAATGCCAGCGGGCCAACTCCAAACGCTGGCTTTTGCTGAAAGAATAACTGAAATAATCCCCGTAATTACCGCGAAGAATTCCAGATAGCTCATTTTATATTCAAGAACCGTGAAAAATATACTTTTGGCATCGAAAAAATCCATCTTTTCTTTTTTGAAGATATACAAAATGCTAATGTAAATAATTTATTTGCGGCTCTTGGTTTTCTGTTGGCAAACAATCCAAAAATATAGCTGTTATAAGAATATCCATTGGCTAATCGCCGTATTTATTAACCACAAATTTCGTTTATGCAGTATATCGACCAGATTTTCGGTTATCCAATCCCTTTGTTTTTTAAGAACCTCATTATAGGGGTAATAGCGGTATCTCTTGGTATTTTAATCAAGTTTATCATTCACAAAACTTTCATCCTGCTTTCGCGTTGGTGGGATTTTATCATTATAAAATCGACAGTAAAGCATTTGAGGAGACCTGTAGCTATTTTTATTCCCCTGTTGCTCCTTAATTTTTCGTTAACGCTGATGGAGATGGCGCCAACATATCGTCTTCCAATAACGAAAATATTAGAAATTGCCCTGACGATTACTTTTGCATTGATTTTGGTTAGGACGATCAATGTTTTGGAAGATTATTTCTACCTGAAATATGATCTAAACAAAGAAAATAACCTAAAAGAACGTAAGATCAGAACGCAGTTGCAGTTTGTTCGGAAGTTTATAGTTTCGCTTATTATTTTAATTACTACTGCTATTATTTTATTGAGTTTTGAAAGTATGCGTAAAATCGGAGCAGGGCTGCTTACCGGGGTTGGCATTGGCGGAATTATTATAGGCTTTGCAGCGCAGAAGTCGCTCGGCAATTTATTGGCCGGTTTTCAGATCGCCTTTACCCAACCCATAAGAATTGACGATGTTTTGATTGTAGAAGGTGAGTGGGGTAAGGTAGAAGAAATTACTTTAACCTATGTAGTGGTTAATATCTGGGATCAGCGGCGGTTAATTTTGCCGATTACCTATTTTATTGAAAAGCCTTTTCAAAACTGGACCCGTGTTTCTGCTGATCTGCTTGGAACGGTTTTTTTATACCTTGATTATACCATCCCGATTGAGCCATTGCGACAAGAATTAACCAGGTTATTGAATGCTAATCCACTTTGGGACAAACGCGTAAATGTGGTACAGGTTACCGATAGTACAAAAGATGGCGCTATCGAAGTCCGATTTCTGATGAGTGCTTCTAATTCTTCAAGGGCTTTCGATTTGCGCTGCCATGTAAGGGAAGCTATGATTTCGTTTATTCAAACAAATTATCCTGAAAGCTTACCGAAGAAAAGATTGGAGTTTAAAGACAAGTTTGAAAATGTATAATCGATTTATGTCAGTCTGAGCCTGTCGAAGACTCCTAAAATACTTCAACAGGCTCAGTAGGACAATGATGATTTTATTTAAACATTCCTTTCAGCTTTGCTAATTTTTCCTGTAAATCGCCATCAGCATCTTTTGGCTCATTGCGGGGCTTGAAATTAGGCTTGCTGTTATTTTGTTTATATTCTTGTTTCGGTTTATGTTCCTTAGTCTCCCGACTACGGACTTCCGCCTTCGGACTGGCTTCAGTTTTCATCGATAGTGAAATCCTTTTACGGGTAGCATCAACTTCCATAACCGTAACTTCGACCTTTTGATGTACTTTAACCACATCGTTTGGATTAGCCACAAAACGGTTAGCCAGCTGACTGGTGTGAACCAAACCATCCTGGTGTACGCCGATATCGACAAAGGCGCCGAAATTGGTTATGTTGGTTACAATTCCAGGGAGCTTCATGCCCACTCTTAAATCTGAAATCTCATTTACACCATCTGTAAAACTAAAAGCTTCAAATTGTTCACGTGGATCGCGGCCAGGTTTTGCAAGCTCTTTTAAAATATCCGTTAATGTTGGTAAGCCAATTTCATCGGTCACGTATTGCTGTGGTTTAATCTGCTTTTGCAGTTGTGTATCTTTCATTAAAGCAGAAACAGTAGTGCCAAGATCTTTCGCCATTTTATCTACTACGGCATAACGCTCAGGGTGAACACCACTCGTATCCAAAACATTTTCTGCATTGCGGATGCGTAAGAAACCTGCCGCCTGCTCATACGCTTTATCGCCCAAACGGGGTACTTTTTTCAAGCTTTCACGGTTTTTAAATGCTCCATGCGTATTTCTGTATTCTACAATATTCTGTGCTAAAGTCGGACCCAAGCCCGAAACATAGGCTAAGATCTGCTTTGAGGCCGTGTTTAATTCTACACCAACAGCATTTACAGCACTGATTACGGTATCATCTAAACTTGCTTGTAGTTTATTCTGATCAACATCATGTTGGTACTGACCAACGCCGATAGATTTTGGATCGATTTTTACCAGCTCAGCCAATGGGTCCATTAAACGGCGACCGATTGAAACTGCTCCACGTACGGTAATATCCTGCGTAGGAAATTCTTCTCTGGCCGCTTCTGATGCTGAATAAATCGAAGCGCCACTTTCGTTAACCATTACAATAGTGATGTGCGGTAAATTTAACGCACGAACAAAAGCTTCAGTTTCTCGCCCTGCAGTACCGTTACCAATGGCAATGGCTTCAACATTATGTTTTTCACAAAGCTGTTGGATGGTAAATTCGGCATTTTTTACATTCCCTTGTCCGGTATGGGGATAAATGGCTGTATTCTCTAACAGTTGACCTTGTTTATCTAAACAAACCACTTTGCAGCCCGTACGGAAACCCGGATCGATAGCCAGTACATTTTTTTGCCCCATTGGAGCTGTCAATAACAATTGACGTGCATTTTCGGCAAAAACCCTGATGGCTTCTTCGTCCGCTTTTTGTTTGGTAAATACACGGAGTTCGGTTTCCATGGCTGGTTCCAGTAAACGTTTATAGCCATCTTCTAATGCCTGCTGAACTTGTTTTGAAGCGGCGTTATTACCTAAAATAAACTGGTTCTCTAAAATGGCAATGGCATCTTCTGTTGGTGGAAGGGCGTCTAATCTCAAAATCAGTTCCTTCTCACCACGGCGCATAGCCAGAACACGGTGTGATGCAGCTGTTTTAACCGGCTCGCTCCATTCAAAGTAATCTTTATATTTAATGCCTTCTTCTTCTTTTCCTTTGATCACTTCTGATTTAAAAATAGCTTTTTCCTGAAAATAAGTACGCATTTTGGTCCGCGCCTCTACATTTTCAGAAATCATTTCAGCAATAATATCCCTTGCGCCTGCTAAAGCTTCGTCAAGTGAATTTACTCCCTTCTCAACATCGATGAATTTATCTGCTGATGCCTCTAAATCGAAAGCATTCTGCTCAAATATCTGCAGGGCCAAAGGCTCTAAACCTTTCTCTTTTGCAACTGATGCCCGGGTTTTACGCTTAGGTTTAAATGGCAGGTAAATGTCTTCTAAAAGTGAAATGGTTTCTGCTTCGTTGATCTTTTTTTCCAGTTCGGGGGTTAACTTGCCAAGTTCGGTCATTGATTTCAAAATCGCTTCCCGGCGTTTGTCTAAATCGCGCAGCTGCAAAACCCGATCACGGATTGCGGCTACTTCAACCTCATCTAAACTGCCTGTGGCTTCTTTACGGTAACGCGAAATAAAGGGTACAGTTGCACCTTCATCTAAGAGATTTATGGTTGCCGTTACTTGTTTTTCTGCAACTTTTAATTCGGCTGCAATTATTTTATGGTGGGTTAACATATCCTAAAGGTAAAAATTAAAGGGAGCAAAGCTAATCAGGATTTGCGGGATTTAATGATTTTTAAAATGAAGTTTTCCACCGAAATTTGTGAGTAAGTTTTTGAAAAAAGCAACGGTTATTTATCAACGTTCGATCATTTTTCCATTTATAATCAGCCAGTTGTTGGGGAACATTTTTACAAGCCTTTGTTTTTCAGCCGCTGTAATCTGTCCGGTAAGTTCTAATCTCCTGATTTGAATTTTACCCAGTTCATCAGGGATGACGATATTTTTGGTGAACTTGATTCTTAGTGTGCCTATGCTTTTTAATGTATACAGCTCTTTTGGAATTTCGCTAATGTTGCTCATTGAGAGATCGTCGGCATTGGTTTTATTGCTGAAAACAGAGGTTTCGGATGGTGCACTATCTTTATTTACAACAGCCCAGCTCATTTCCGGTCTCATGGTAAAATCTTTGTTGTTCTGGGATAAACCGATAAAGCCCGCCCAGATTTCCATGTTATGTTTTGTATGAGCTTGCGCGTCTTCCAGAATAAAAGGAACTTTTACAATTTCCGAAGCCAGATTGTTTATACTAGTAATTGGTTTTAAACCTGTTTTATTTCCTTCTTTAGTATAAGGAAAGAGCTTTACAATCCATCCGTCGATTGTGTTTACCGTTCCATATTTCTTTTCCGTATGGTATTTTACCATATTCATCCAGAAATCTTTATTCACTTTTCCTTTTTTTGCCGCTATGATTTCTTCGATAATCGGGATGAGTTCATTTGTCCACCACTCTAATTTATACTGCGAGAGGTATTTTGTTTTCTCCAGTAATTTTTTCCAGTCTTGAGTAGTGCCTTCGATGGTAATTTTTGGGATGCCGCAGCCAATAATAATCACCTTAAATTCGAAATAAGATTTTACGGTTTCCATAATCGTAACCTGACTTACAATTTTCGAGGTGGGGGTAGTAGTGCTAAAATCGGAGGTCAAAACACCCACCAGTTTTTTGCCTGTATAATCATTAATCTGCGTGTTAAATTGCTGAAAAATTGAAGCCCAATCTGACTTGGGGTTGCCAAGCCAGATTTTATCTGAAACAACGGTTAAAGTCTTCCTTCCCTCAAAGTTCACCATCTGCGAGCTAAGTTCTTCTGCATTTTGAGTGATATGCCGGGCAAAACCCTGACTAATCAGCAACCAGAAAATATCAGGGGAAATAACAAATGGCCTATGATCGATATAAGAATTTAAAATGCCCGTTAAAAAAGGATGTTCTCCATAATAAACTAAACTGTCGGGTAGGTTTTCGACATTTCTTTCAACATCTGCTTTCAAAACTTTAAGTATTTCCTGATTAGGAACAACAGGAATCAGTTTTGCTGGTTTCGAGAGTGTTTCAATTTCTACAACTGTTGCTTTCTGGCAAAATGATTTGGTAGAGATAAAGATGACTAGAAGTAAAAGTATTTTTTTCATCTGGTTGGCGTCGATTTAGTAAGATTTTACTAAACGGATGCTTTTTTGAACTGTTTTCCATAATTATACCTCCATTTTCCCCAGATATGAAACCCGATCTATTATGATTTCTTCTTTTTCACTTTCTCCAAATCTCTTTCAGCTTTAAACCTGGTGATTCTGGCAATCAGATCTAGGGGTAAAGGCTTCTCTAAAGGAAACTGAACAGCTCCCTTACTCCATTTGTACTGAGCAAATTCTTCTTTAAATGCTTCAATGCCCGAGCCGGTTGGATAAAAGCCGATGTGTTTAGCATAGCCTGCAAAATAAACCAGCACCGTGTTTTGTTTAAAGGCGGGCATACCATAACTGATTACTTCTTTGGCTTCCGGTATGGCTTTGTGTATAGTTTCGCGGATTTGCTGTAATAGCTTTTGCGTTTCTATGGGGAAATTAGCAATGTATTGATCAATGTTTTCTGGTTTGGGCTGTTCCATGATCGGTGGTTTTGTAAGCTGAATTTACAAAATTTCTTAAAAATCTATTCGCTGATCTTGATATTGATGACTGGAAAAATCGCAGCTAAGGAATTTGAGTATCATGTTCTTCTTGATAAAATTTATTCATCACATTAAATAAAACTTGAATATCATGCCCTTGATTTAAACTGTTATAAAGTTCGTTATTGACTGATTTTTCCAGAACAATACCGTTTTGAACTTTCAAAAGATAAGGGAAACCTACCTGGTTTTCAATTTTATATAATACAGTTGAAGCAAACCTTTGCGAATAGTCTGATTTTGGATATCTTCCATCAAGAAAAATCAATTTTACTTCGCTTGGTAAGGTTGGGATAATGTATTTCTCGATAAATTCTTGGCAATCTTTTCTGTTATTGTAACAAAAGAGTTTATGTCCGTCAATTTCTAAAAGATACTCGAGATATAATTTTTCATTTTTTTTCCTTTCAATATGATCGCTGATGATTGAGATAATAATCATGGGTGAACAGATTAATAATAAAATCAGTCCGATCGAGACCAAAATAATAATCGCAATAATGTCTTTCAACTTTTCCCACATTCTGATATTAAATTATGGAAAATTATTTCGGCCACCAACTTTGAGATTAATTAAATCAAAATATCGGCCGATTTATCGGTTAGGCAAAGAACTGAATTGAGTCTCTTATACAGGCCATGGTTAACTAAACCAGACAGAAATGGAAATACTTTTTGGTGCGTTCTATGGGAAAAGATTGCTTTGTCGTTCTGCCTCACAATGACGATAATAGAATAGAACCAGCCAAAAGGATTGCAATGAATGGCGGGGCTGATAAAACCGAAGGATTACTGAACATAAATTTTCTGGTATTTGCCATGGAAACACGGAGGACACAGAAATGGGGAATAAAAAAATCCCCCAAATTGCTTTGGAGGATTTATATCTTTTGGTCTTCGACTAAGCTCAGACTAACAATTTGTAATTACTTTTTAACGTACATTACTTCTTTTACCGCTTTAACCACACGCTCAGCATTTGGTAAGCTTGCTGCGATTAAAGTTGGTGAATATGGAAGTGGAACGTCTGCACAAGTGATACGTAAAACCGGTGCATCTAAATAATCGAATGCATGTTTTTGTACCATGAAAGCAATCTCTCCAGAAAGAGATGCTAAAGGCCATGCTTCTTCTACAACAACCAAACGGTTTGTTTTCTTAACAGAAGCGATAATGGTATCATAATCGATAGGACGTACAGTACGTAAATCGATCACTTCAACATTGATTCCTTCTTTAGTTAATTCTTCTACAGCCGGGTTTACAACGCGAGTTAACATTTTACCGAAGGTTACTATGGTTACATCAGTACCTTGTTTGGTTACGTTTGCTTTTCCTAATTCGATATAGTACTCTTCTGCAGGAACATCGCCTTTATCGCCGTACATTACTTCAGACTCCATGAAGATAACCGGATCCTGATCTATTATTGATTGCTTTAATAATCCTTTTGCATCGTAAGGAGTAGCCGGAACCACCACTTTTAATCCTGGTGTATTTGCAAACCAGTTTTCGAAGTTTTGAGAGTGTTGTGCACCTAATTGACCTGCGTTACCTGTTGGGCCGCGGAAAACCATAGGGCATGAGAACTGACCACCACTCATTGATAAAATTTTTGCAGCACCGTTGATAATCTGATCGATAGCTACTAATGAGAAGTTAAAGGTCATAAATTCCACAATTGGAATAAGGCCTGCTGTTGCTGCACCAGTTGCAATACCTGCGAAACCTAATTCAGCAATCGGGGTATCGATAATGCGTTTCGCACCAAACTCATCAAGCATACCCTGACTTACTTTGTACGCACCGTTATATTCTGCTACTTCTTCACCTAATAAAAAAACGCGGTCATCTTTACGCATTTCTTCGCTCATGGCTTCGCGTAGTGCTTCTCTAAATTGGATTTCTCTCATTGTAAATTTTAATAACGGTGGCAAATATAATTATTAATCGCTTTGAAACCAAAGGCTAAAATGCCTGTGTTTTGTAATAATTATAGGCGATCTGCTTAATTATTCAAGCTTTTTGAGGCTGTATTTTTTGTTTATCTGCTAAAAGAAGAAATAATATTGGGCGATTGTGTTTTTGGTTAGCTTATTGTATCAAAGCTTATGCTTTTTTCGAAATTTTTTCTTCAAAATGAATAATATTACTGCTATGATTTAAAATAGAAAAACTGGTTCATCCCTAGGGCATATTTTAATTTTTAAGAACAGGGCTTAAAGCAGTTAGTTGGGATTATTATCTAAATTTAATGATTTGGATTTAACAGTCCATAAATTTCGCTATCAAGAAACTTGCCCCTAAAATAATAATCTTGCTTAAAATGTGCTTCTTTTACAAAACCATGTTTGATCAGCATCTGCCTTGAAGCATCGTTTTCTACATTAATATTGGCACTGATGGTATGTAGATTAACGTCTTCAAAGCCAAATGCAATTGATCTTTTTAATGCTTCGGAGATAATCCCCTTTCTCCAATAATCGGGATGGAGCATGTAACCAATTTCAGCCCTGTGGTTAGCAAAATCAGTGCGCCAATAACCTACGGATCCGATCATTTGTTCAGGGGTTTCTTTTAAGGCAATTACCCAAGCCAGGTTATCGCCATTTTCGTAGCCATTTCTAAAACGGGAGATAAAATCTTTGATCTCAAAAATATCTTTTGGCCTTTCTCTATCAATATATTTCATTACCGTTTCATTGGTACGCATGGCAAAAAGGGTTTCGGCATCGGCAAGATCGTGTTCACGAAGGATTAAACGTTCGGTTTCCAGGATAGGGAATTTTGTGAAATTTAAGGTTAGCATTTTTAAAGATCTTCTTTTTCTAAGATAAATCCATACTTGTCTGCAAATTCTTTGACTTCAGATTCAAAAGATTTTTTGGTATGATGAATTTCTTGATTTTTAATATAATTGGTAACTGCCTGCAAACCAGATTCACTAACGGATACGGCAAAATAGTCATCCTGCCACATAAAAGGTATGTCTGTTAGCATATTTTTATTGATCCAAAATGATGATTCTCCTTTTATGAGCTGAGCTACTTTTGCGATTGTTTGTTCTCTTCCTAGAGATATTAGACAGTGTATGTGTTCGGTGTATCCATTAATTGCCTGTAGAAAAATAGATTTTTCTCTACAATTTTCCATAATGTGCTTTTGAACTTTATAGCGGATGTTTTTTGTTAAATAGGGATGCCGGTTTTTGGTTGAGAACACTAGGTGAACCCAAATTCTTACATACGACATAATTGATGGTTTGATTAGTCTAATATAAGGAATTTTTGCAGTCTGTTAAAACAGACTGCGAGGAAATACAAATTTGCCTATAACTAAAATTTACGCTATTCATTGCAATTGGCTTCAGCCAATGGCAACAAAATTTACTTCCCAAACAGGGTTTTATAAATAGAATATTTGTAATTATCCTCAACAGCGCTGGCTACAAAATAAGGAGCTTCGAAAAGTTCGGTCAGTTTTTTTCTCAACTCAGCAAGAAATTCGGGTTTAATTTCTTCTAAATAAGCTCCTGATAGATTTTGTCTGCCTGATTTAAACCAAACGCCATCGACACTCATGGTTTTTACCACGTATAAATTAGGTTCGACAAAGCTCTTGCCCGAAAACTGTTCATAAGCATAGGTGTACAATAAAGTTTGGATCAGTGCTTTGTTAATATGTTTGCCGTCTGAGTTGAACAGTTCAGGTATATCTTTAAAAGTTAGCTTATCACTTCCGGTTTTGTAATCAATAATTTTAGTTACCCCGTCTTTTACATCAACACGGTCTATAAAACCGAATATTTTGATGCTGGCTTCCCTGCCTTTAAGCGGGAAACTGATTTCAGCTTCTACTTTTTGCTCAAGACTGATGATTGTAAATGGTGTTTGTGCTTCGTCCTGATTTAATATGATGTTTACATAAGCATCAACAATTGATAAAATTACCTTTTGCATCCCCTTATATTCCATCACTGTATCTGGATTTTTAAACATCACAGCATTAAAACCTTTTTGTATTAAAGTGGGAATCTGTTTCCGCTTTTCTTTAATCCGCTCTGCAGTAATTTCAGCCGACCTTAAATCCTCGTAAAAATACTCCATCACTTTGTGTAAAATCGAGCCGATTTCGTTGGCTTCTACCACGGCACTGATCTCTTTAGGCTCTTTAATGCCTGCAATGTAATTGAAAAAGAAGTCTATCGGGTTGGAGATGTATTGGGTAAGTGCCGATGGCGAAAGCACCTTCTTTTTATCGAGGTATTTCTGAAGTGTTTCCTGGATAAAGGCATTATTGGTTTTCTCGATCTTTACTTCCTTAAAGGGCTCGGTTTTTACCTCCAGATTAAGCTCATTATAAGCAAAATCGAAACCACTTTCGTACTCGAGCTGCTTTAGGATCCTGCTGGCTTCACCTGAAGTAGACTCGTCTGTTAAGCTATTATAGACAAAATTGATATTCTTTGCTCTCTGTAATAGGCGGTATACCATGTAAGAGGAAATGGCATCAAGATTTTCGAGAACCGGAAGGCCATAAACACGACGTATAGAATCAGGAATAAAACTATTACCGATGGAGGATTTTGGAATAATACCTTCATTAAAACCTAAAATCACCACTTTGTCGAAATTTAAGTTCCGGGTTTCAAGCAATCCCATTACCTGGATGCCATTCAGTGGATCGCCAGAAAGCGGTACCGCAATGGCTTGCAGCGATTTTTGAACGAGGTAAATTACAAAAGGTATTTCTTCTTTCCCGATATGGTTGCTAAAAGTATCGTGCAGTCTATTTAACTCCTGAATGGTTTTTACAAACAGTTCTGCATCGATTTTTTTTAATGTTTTTGCATTCGATAATCTTGTTAACACATAATCCAATACGTCGAGTAAATTGGTGACTACATGCTGCGGATCATCGATTTTTTTATAAAAAGTTTCAAACAACCCACTTTGGCGTAATAAGCGTTTATGGTCGATCTCTACCTGGTTTTCTTCCAGTAATGCAGTTAAAATTTTGTCACGCATTTTTTGGGTAAGGCCTGTTAAGGGATGGGTTAAAAAAGCTTCTACATTTTTGTAGCTTACTTTTTCGCGCTGTAAAACCTCCAACTGACTGCCCAGCCATAAATCGACCAAACCAAAAATGCTTGAAGTTGACAGTGCAAAACCCATCGTTACATTAAGATCGATTTCCTTTCCATTAAATGTAGTTGGAATCGTTTGTAAAGTTGGAATTAACAGACTCTCATCTGCCAAAACCACCACTGTTTTGCCAATAGTTTTAGTATCTGTATAATCTTCTTCTAAAATATTATTCAGGATTTTGGCCTGTGCCGATTGCCCCTGAACTTTGAAAACATTTACTTGATGCTTTGCTGATTTTATTAAACTTTCCTGTTCAGCAAACACATTTTTTAGGCCAAGCTGATTAATGTTTTTTCGCAAAAACAAACCGGCTTCCTGCGATATATCATCTAAATAATAAGTATCAGTATCAAAATAAAACAATGCTTTGTCAGCTTCTTGTAGCTTGGTAAATATTTTGGCTTCGGCACTGCTCAAAGCATTAAAACCTACAAAAATGATCTTGCCCTTATCAAAATTCGAAATAAATTCCTGGTGATTGGTAATGTCATCGGCCAGATGGCGATAAACAGAGCCATTGGTTAAATATCCCTGTTCCTTAAGCATTGAGTGGAATTTATGGTAAAGCTTGGGCATCCTGCGCCACATCTTGATGAACAGTTCCTGCTGTTTTTTGTGTTTTCCTTCAGAATAGGAAGTCCAGAACTGGGAAAGAAATTCGTACTGCTCGGGACTTAAATAATCGAAATCTTTATTGATAACCGAAATATCTTCCAGATCGCGATACAATTTTTCTGCATCAACCAGATCGGCATCAATCTGGTTAAAGTCACTTAGGATAATTTTGGCCAAGGGAAAAAACTTATGGCTCGAAATGCCTTCCAATTGCTCTTCGGCAAGCAGTTGGTTATAAATACGGTGTAAAGTAAAAAACTGGAGATAAAAATCAGCTATTTTATAACTGGTAGAACTGGCGAAAAATTCTTGGATGGTAAAAAAAGATGGGCTGAAAAATGGCTTGCCGATAATATCGGCAAAGTGTTTCTGTAAATAGGCTGATGGACGCTTGTTATTAAACACAATGGCACAGTTTTCCAGCTGATTTCCAAACCTGGTGACTAAATCTTCGGCAACTTCCTGTAAAAATGCGATCATCCTTCTAAATATTTTGTTTTTGTTTATTCTTTTCTTAATCTGAACGATTTACCTCCAAAAGTCGATAAATTATAATTCAATCCAAAAGTCACAACGCGCATAACCTGATTGGTTCTACTCTCTATTATGGAATTCCCTAGTACCCGCTGGGAAATGTTGTTCCCTTGGTTAAGGAGATCGCTAACGCTAATGTTGCAATTTAACGCTCTGTTCTTTAAGAAAGATTTTTCGGCTCCAATATTGATCATGAGCGGGTTAATGTTGGTTAGGCTATACCCTTTTGTAATTCTCTTATTTGCATTGATAGTAAAATGGTATGATTTAAATATTGTTGCATTACCCGATGCTCCAAAGTTAAACGATTGTATTCTGGTATTTACATTGAGGGCTGTATTGTTGTTGTTATCGTTCTTACTATTATTATAGCTGGCGTTAAAGCTCAGGTTTAAGTTTTTTAGCCTCAAGGAAGTCGAAAAGCGACTGTTAAAATTTTTGGTCTTAAAAAAAGACTGGCCTGTGTTGAGCAGTAAGTTATAAGGGGGTTGGCCATTAGTGGAAAATTCTCCTAAACTATTATCATTGTTCGTGCTCGTCGAATAGCCCATGCCCATATTTGCGTTGAACTTCTTAACGGTAAACGAGCCTGAGATATTCTGAGAAAAATTAAAGCCTTTATTAAAGGTTCTATTATTATTGATTATGGCCGTTTTTTTTGAATTGCCTGCAGTTCCATTGAAACTGATTACATATTTACGTGATTTAAAAGGAATATTTAAGTTATAGTTAAGGTTTGCATTATAGTTCCCATTTATATTTTCAAAACGGGTTTCTTGTTTAAACGCACCCAAAGTATCGGGGATGATGATGATATTGTTAACAACTTCGTTACTGGTTGTGCTGAAACCTAGCCCACTTTGGAAAGAGAAATTCGATTTTTTTCCGAAGTAATTAAAATTAGAAGAAATAGAATGGCTAAAAGATGATTTCAGATTAGGGTTTCCAATCACAATGTTCTGTAAGTTTTGAGTATTCCTAACCGGTTGCATCTGTGAAATGGATGGGTTACTGTTTTGTCCATTATAATTAACAGATATTGATTTTGATTGGGTTATACTTCTGGAATAGTGAAATATTGGGGAAAAGTTGATATAGGTGTTGTTAAAATTGCTATTAAGTTCCGGATAATTATTCCGGACCAGATTTGGCCTGATATTTAATCCACCCGTTATCCTGTTTTTCTTCCCTGATTGATAGTACGAAAGATTAAGCGACTGATTGATGGTTGAATTATTGGTGAATACACTTAAGGAGTCTACTTTAACTGAGGCCATTGATAATGGATTGAGTACATAAGTTTGAAGATCGCTCTGTGTGATATTCACGCTGCCATTATAATCGAAAGAAATACTTTTTGTTGCTAGCGAATCTTGTTTAAGCATGAATGCATAACTTAACCCAAAACCAAATTGTTTACTGTTGTTGCTGTTGTACACACTTCGGTTAAGTAAAGAGTCCTTTTCTAAAGTGCCATTTGCATCATAATATGAAGTATTGGTTATGATATTTTGATCAGATCGGTTTGATGATGTTGATAAGGAAAAATTTCCTGATAAAGTATTTTTCTTGAACTTCCTTGAAAAATTTAAACCGGCACGCAGTGAGGGAGAATTATTGTTGTTATTGGCATTGTTTTTAAAGTCCTGTCTGCTAAAACCCGTTTGATAATTTAATGAACCTGTACGCGAATCATTGTTGTTATAGTTGACGTTGATCGAACTTGATAAATAGATCTTTTTTGTTCTTTGATTAAAATTTAAACCCAAACTCTGTCCATTGTTTGCAGCGTAATTGGTGTTTTCTAGCTGGCTATTTAATTTTCCTAAAGAATTAACGGTTTCTACTGCCTGAAAGGTTTTAGAATTGTTGTTGCCTCCATTATAATTATAATTCAGGCCAAAGTGGGCATTGGTTCCAATTTTGTTGCTATGGCTTATTCCGATATTTCTACTTTGAGAAAGCCCAGCTCCATTGTCTCCGATATTATAACCTAAGCCTGCACTCGATTGTTTCGAGCCATTCCATAAGTTAGCATTGGCATGGCTTCCAATTTGTTTATTTGTGCCCCCACTAATGGATAGGCCTCCAAATTGACCATTATCCATGCCGGGCTTGGTTACAATATTTAGCATTTTTTGCGATTCTCCAATTTTTATCCCTGTAAAGTTTGCCTGATCGCCAAAATCATCTATTACCTGTATTTTTGCCACAATGCCAGCAGGTAGTTTTGATATAAAGTCCTTAACATCATTGGTGAAAAAGTCCTGTCCGTTAACGCGGAGTTTCGTCATGCTTTTTCCCATAGCCGTAACATGCTCGTCTTCATCTACCTCTACACCTGGCAACTGTTTTAAAAGATCAGTAACCCGGTCATCTTCCTGTACATGAAAAGCATTTGCATCGTATTCAACAGTATCTTGCTTGTATTTTATAGCAACGGGCTTCGCTTTAATGATAACATCGGCTAGTGCGATTTCTCCACCTTTCAAAACAATGGTGCCCAAATCTATTTCTTTCATGCCAGCCTTAATATTATAATTCGCCAGGTACGTTTTAAACCCTATGCCACTTACCTTTAGGGTGAATTCTTCAACCTTTATGTTTGAAAAAGAAAAATACCCCTTATCGTTAGTGCTGGTATTTAATGAATCGTTACCAAAATAGAGCCTGACAGTGATATTGCTGATCGTTTTTTTTGCAGAATCGGCAACAATACCATTGATGTTGCAGTTGATTTGTGCGCTAACTGGCTTACAGTAAACCACGATGATTAATGAGAGTGAGAGCAGAAAGGTTTTCAATGAGATGTTAATTTGTTAAAATGGGTTTTTAGTTTTAAGATGGATGATTTAATGATTTTCCATAAGCTTTTTATTTTTAATTACATATTATACTAATTTCAATTTGCCTTTAACCGCGTAGAAAAGATAGGTTTTGATATTCTGATAACCCATTTCCGAAAGCAGTATTCTGTAACTATTTACCTGCTCGATATGTTTGTCGCTTTCTTCCAAGGTAAATTTATAATCGAGAATAATTACTTCATCAGTATTGATCAACACCCTGTCTGGGCGATGAAGCTTACCATGGGCATCAATAATATTTTTTTCTACGATACTTTCGCTCGCTTTACCCAAAATGGCCTTAAGTTCGGGATTGTTTAATACTTCAAGTGCCGAATCGATTAATTTCTGTTTTTCTTCTTCCTTGATAATGCCTTGCAAAACCAGATTGCTTGTATAATCACTTACCTCTTTTAAAGTACTTGCACTGGCAAGAATATCATGTAATAAGGAACCTTTTCTTCCTGATTTTTCAATATTGACCAAATGCTTTAAATGTTTGTCTTCTGATGGGATATAAAGCGCTGATAGGCGGGTTGTAGTCGGATAACTTTTTAAATTGATAAAATTAGAATCCTCAGATTTACTTTCAATGGTTACATAATCGACAATTTCGTACACGCCATTTTCATCAAACTGCTCATCGAAAGTAAAATTGATCACATCGCCGATATTAGACAACTTTAGTTCTTTTTTTGCCATTGTGGCGATGTACAAATAATCTTTTGAACGTGTGGTAGCCACATAAAGCATATTCAACGCATCCATATTATTATAAAGTAACTCCTCATAATATGCTTTCGCGATTGCTGAATCGGCCAGGGCTTCATTATATTTTAACGGAATGCCTTTTAACTCTTTATAAACTGTTTCTTCAGAAGAAACCCAAAAAGTACCATTCGGTTTTCCTTTGATTTCCCAATTACAAAAGGGGACAAAAACAGCCCTAAAAGCAAGGCCTTTAGCTTTATGTATGGTAATAATCTGTATGGCATCAGCTCCCTCTGGAGAGGGTAGTGATTTTTTGATGCCGTCTTCTTCCCACCAGGTTAAAAAGGAAATAATACCTTTTTCGCCAAGCTTGCCCGCAGAAGCGGTCAGGTCTCTAAAAGCCAACAGATAGGGTAAATTAGCGGTCAGGTTTTTTAACCCATAACTTTCAATTAAAATCTCAACCAGCTCAGGTAGGGGAAGCTGTAACCAGCTTTGCCAGTTCTCGCACAAAGCTACAGGTAAAACTTCGCTGAGTGTGTTTAATGGCTTATTGTTAAGGTTTAAATAATAATTGGCATTGATCTCTTTTTCGTGCAGGGAATGATAGAGCGCAATACAATTCGCTTTATATAATGCTGTTTGTGATTCTAGACCGATGAGCACTTTCAAGGTATTGATGATGAGCTGTATAGCCGAGTTGTTCGAAATCAATAAAGCATCGCCTGATAAAACCGGTAAGTTATGCCCCATTAATTTTTTAACCGTGAGTAAGGCTTCGCTGTTCGAACGAACCAAAATGGCAATATCTTTTAGTGCATACTGCTGCTGGTTTTTGAGATGATTTATTTCTTCAACAATATCGTCTAAAGCAATGTCCCTGAAAACGGTTTCAGTAAAACGCGCTTCATTTGGTGCATGATCTTTGCCGAACTTTTTAATTTTGATGGTTCCGCCTTTTAAGGTATTGGTGGCAAAGTTTTGGGTTGAGCCACTATAAATGTCGGTAATAATCTGTTGGTAATGCTGTTCCTGCCACCATTTAGAGATGCTTTCAGGTTTGCTTGCCAGATTTTCGTTCAGTTCGTTCTGCAGGGTTAGCGGGATAGCCTTGTAAAGGAAATTGTTAAAAGTGATGATGTTCTCGGCACTTCTATAATTTTCTTCCAAACTTTCCTCCAATACATTCTCTGCGCCAACATCTAACTTGGCGTGTTTATGCAGGATGTTCCAATCTCCATTGCGCCAACGGTAAATAGATTGTTTTGTATCGCCAACAATCAGGTGATCGATCAGATCCTGACTAGGCGTAGCCATCGCATTTGTTAAGAGCGATTTAAAACTTCCCCATTGGCTGGTAGAGGTATCCTGAAATTCGTCGAATAGAAAATTACGGTAGCGGTTGCCCACTTTCTCCCAGATAAAAGAAGGGTTGTCACCTGCATCTTCGGTAATTCCGGAAATCAGTTTTTGTGCATCACTGATCAGCAGGTTATCATTTTCTGCCCGGTACTGTTTTAATAATACGGCAATTTCCTGCATCAACCTTAAATAATAAAGATTTTTATTAAAAGCGATGGCGAGGCTGTAATTTGGTAGATGTGCTAAATAATGCGTTTTTAATTTCTGGAGGATCGGATTTACCGTATCGTAAGCCTCTGGAAAATTTACATTTTTTTGAAACCACTCATCAGGTTCGTCGATTAAATTGAAAAGCGGCTCAATTTTAGAAAAATCGCCCCTGGCCACCAAAATAATCTTAGCCAGCGGACTACGCGATTTCCCTTTGAGGTGCTCGGTTTCTACACCGATTACATTCAGGGCTTCATTCGCTTCGGTTGCTAATGCAACCAGCTCTTCTTCAAAATTTTTAATTTCAGCCTTGGTAACACTGATGTATTTTTTAAATAATTCATCTATGTTTTCTAAACCAAGGGTGCTTACCGCATCTTCGAAAATCTGGAAACGTTCAGAAAATATCTCTCCAATTAAGTTATAAAGTTCGAATTTATAGTTCCAGCTTTTATTGTCGCTGATGCGTTCGATAGCCAGATCGATGATCCATTGTAAGAGCTGTTTATTATGGTCTAAAGCTTCGTCCAGTTTGTTTACAAGGTCATCTTTAACCTTGTCATAATTCATTTCTAAATTATAATCTGCGTTAAGACCCAGTTCGAATGCAAAACCACGGATTACTTTTTGCACAAAACCATCTATCGTACTTACCGAAAAACGGCTGTAATCGTGCAAAATTTTCCGGTAGATCTTATCCGCTTTAAACTGTAATTCCTGTGGACTTAATATCGGATAGGCAAGCAGAATAAGCTTCCGATAGTCTTCGATTTTTTTCGATGGATTGCCCTTTGCCAGCCCGAGCAACACCTCCAGGATTCTCGTTTTCATTTCTTCGGTCGCCTTGTTAGTAAAGGTTACCGCTAAAATTTCGCGGTATTTGTTCTCTCCGCTAAAAAGCAGTGTAAGGTAATGAGCGGTAAGACTGAATGTTTTACCTGAACCTGCGGAGGCCTGAAGAATTTTGAGGGGTTGGGGCATAATATGATTTCTCTCGAATTTTAAACTTACAACAATTTAAAATTTTCACGAAATCATGATATCAACAATTCTATCTCTATTAAGATTTTTTGCTTTTCCGTTTATTGAGTGTTTTATGGCTGATCCTTGCAGGGCGTTCAGCCATTTCGATTGGCAGACCAAGCAGATCGCGGATTACAACCGAGGCGCAGGCACCGCCAAATGCTGCAGGTAGGTAAGAAACTGTGCCATAAGCCGAACGCTTGAAATTACTCCCATCAGTCATGATCATGGAGTTTTTATCCATTTCTTCTGTTGAGAAAACAGCCTTTATTTTGCCGGCATTTGCAAGTTTGTTCAACCTTTTACGCACATAACTCGCAAAAACGCATTGATAAGTATCAGGAAGTAATGTAATCCTTATTCTGGTAGGGTCCATTTTGCCACCCGCACCCATTGAGCTAACAATAGGAATGTTCTTTTCTAATGCTGTTCCCAATAAAGTGATTTTTGGCATTACACTGTCGATGCAATCCATAATGTAATCAAAGCCAGTTTCTAAAATTTCCCTGCATTTTTCGGGGGAAAGAAAAGTGTTTACCACGTGGAGTTTTAATTCAGGATTAATGGCCAATAAGCGCTCTTGCATAATTGCGGCTTTGCTCACACCATGATTGGTCGCCAAAGCAGGCAGCTGCCTGTTCCTGTTGGTAGGGTCAACTACATCACCGTCAACAATGGTCATTTCGCCAACGCCAGAACGGCATATAAATTCGGCAGCAAAAGAGCCTACACCGCCCAAACCGATCACTAAAACATGTTTCGATTGGAGTTTATCTATTCCATCATTTCCAACAAGGAGGGCAGAGCGCGAAAGCCAGGTAACATCAGACATATTAATTTTTTGTATTTAACAACAGATGAAAAGGATGAACACGGATTGTGGGTTTTTATCTGTGTATATCTGTGCTAATCTGTGGTTAGTTTTTTACTATATTTTTGCCACGGAGACACGGATTAACACGGAAATATTTTCTCCCGTGGTTTCTGTCTCGGTGGTTAACTTTTTAACTTGTTCCAGTCAGCAAAAATACGAGCTTTAAGCTCATCAACTGTACATTTTTTTAAATTGGCTGCGGCTTGGTAAATTTCTTCAATTGAGATATCAGAATCGTCAGTTTCCAGGAAAAATTGATCGGTACTTTGAATCAGCTTAGCTGTGCCCGAATTTTCTTTTAAAGCAGTTATTCCAAAGGAAAGAAGGAAACCTTTATCCAGTAGCTGCTGGCCAAGCTGCCCATTTTTGTTAAAACCATGGATAATCATCGGTACTTTAACTTTTAATCGTTCTTTAATTGCAATTAATTCTGAAAAACATTTAACACAATGTAAAATCAATGGTTTATTGATTTTTTCTGCCAATTCGATCTGATTTTCTAAGATTATAGTCTGATTTTCCAGGTTTTCACCCCTCAGCCTATCTAAACCACACTCTCCAATCTGTTTCACGTTTGTCTGATTGGCCACAACACTTAGGTATTTCATCTGTAGTTCGAGTTGATCAATTTTAGCAAACCAGGGATGTAGCCCAACAGAAATCGGCTTGGTTTTAGGCATTGCTAAAAAGATATCGCTGGTTAACGACAAACTTTGAATGCCGATTACCCCAGGTTGGGTGGCAACTTTGTGGGTATGTATGTCTAAAAAATCCATTGAAAAACAAAGATAGGTAAAAATGGAGGACGGAGAATGGAAGGTGGATAAAGTAAAGATATTGATTAAACTAAACCTTCCACATCAATGCAGTTCCATTCTATGGACTATCATCCGTTTTGCCTATCACATTTTCCATGTCTCTGTAAAGAATTTGCGAATAATCTATTGTAATACTAGACTTTATTACATTTGCTATTATTATTCATCGAAAATCATGAAAAAATTAATCATTTTATTAACTGCTGTATTGATTTCGACAGCGGCGTTTAGTCAGGCGAAAAAAGAAGGCGTTCATATTTATAACCCTCAAGCGGATGCTAAAACCGAAATTGCGACGGCGGTTGCAAAAGCTGCCAAAGAAAATAAGCATGTTTTGTTACAGGTTGGTGGTAACTGGTGCAGCTGGTGTATTGCATTTCATAACCTGGTTGACAGCACAGCAACGTTAAAAAAATATATTAACGATAATTTTGAAACCGTTCTGGTTAATTACAGTCCTGAAAATAAAAACGAAAGTGTTTTGGCGAGCTTAGGATATCCTCAACGTTTTGGCTTTCCGGTGTTTTTGATTTTGGACGGCAAAGGAAAAGTATTGCATATCGAAAATTCCTCTTACCTGGAAACAGATGAATTAGCAGCCAATGGTAAAAAGAAAATTGGACATGATGTAAAGAAAATCACTTCGTTTTTAAAGGGATGGACGACCACGGCGGTGAATCCGGAAACTTATAAACCGAAGGCTAAGTAAGGTTTAAGGTAAAAGGCATAGGGTTTATGGTAAACCTGGTAAAGAGTATAAAAGCCGTCCTGATGTGAAATCGGGACGGCTTTCTTGTTGTTAATCGTCTAAATCATCTTCGTCTAGCTCATCATCTAGATTTAGCTCATAAGAGGCTCTTGATGCTTCATCAGCTTGTTCCAGCAGATCTTTATCATGTTCAATGCTGGTATCATCGCCGTTAAGTTCATTGATATTTTCAACATCATCCTCTCTGCGCAAGGCATCGTTCGGATCGTTTGAATAATTGTCATCTTCTGGATCTATCATAACATTAAGGTTTTATATTAGATAATCGTTTTGATAGTGAAATTGTTTTAGGGAAAACGAAAAGACTAAAGTTAAAAGACCAAAGACCAAAGCAATAGATTGATTATCCGTAACCTTTGTATTTCCGGAACCAGATATATAAATAAAAAATGCCGGATGAATAAATCATCCGGCACGCAATTCTTTTTCGAATTAAAGCCTCCCTTTTAAGGGGAGGGTTGGGGGGTTAAAGGCCATCGCCGAATTTATAAAACGGCGCCACGCCAACAGGCAGCCTTCCTGTTGGTGTCAATCTGTTATTAATTACAGCAGCGGCTGAAATCTGCATATAATCTTCTTTCTGATAGGCAACAACCAAACCTTTACTGTTTTCTAAACCTGATAAACCGGCCAGATTATATGGATTTGCAAAGAGCGCAAAAACAGCATTCTTTGCCGATAATTCTTTAATAAAATTCTTTACGCCTGCATTTAATGGGATATTATTGGCTGGTCTTGCACGACTATCGTGAATACCCACAATTACCTGGTCAAATGCGCCGATTTCGCGGGCGATGTTCGAAATCTGAGTAGCACTGGCATCTTTATCCAGCACATAATAAACAGAGTTATAATAACCTTTCGAAACCTCTTTTTGGAAAGTGGTAACCGAAGGTACACCGATGCTGATAATGGCGGTTCTTCTGATTGGGATGAGGCGCTTGATATAATCTTTGCCTTTTAACAGCGTTACTGATGCATTGGCAAGTTCCTGCACCAAAGCATTGCTAGACTTGCGGTTTACACCTGCAACAACACCTTGGGTTACAACCGTATCGCGTTTGGCCAGGCCAGCCCAGTATTTTGCGGTCAATATTTTACGCACACTCTGGTCTATTTCGGTCATGCTTACACGATCCTGTCTTACGGCTTTACGCACCAGTTTAATGGCCCTGTCGCTGTTTTCAGATAGCTCAATAATGTCGTTTCCGGCAATGATACCCATTAAATCAGCCTCTCCATCTTTGAAATATTTTACCACGCCTTTCATATCCATTGCGTCAGAGATAATCAAACCTTTAAAGCCTAATTTCTGTTTCAAAATGCCCGAAACAATCGGTTTAGATAGGGTAGAAGGTAGATTTGGTGTGGCATCTAAGGATGGGATGTTCATGTGGGCAATCATCACACCCGATGCACCTTGTTTAATCAGCTCTTTAAAAGGATACATTTCCAACGTATCTAAACGTGTTGCAGAGAAAGTAAGCTGTGGTAAATCGTAATGCGAATCTACATCAGTATCACCATGACCAGGGAAATGTTTCAGTGTGGTTAATAAGCCGCCATCCTGCATGCCTTTCATATAAGCGGCAACCTTAGCGGCTACGTTATATTTATTTTCGCCGAAAGAACGATAATTGATTACGGGGTTTTTGGGGTTGTTATTGATATCGGCATCGGGGGCTAAATTCATCTGCATTCCCATGCGCTTGTAATCTTTAGCCACTTCAAGACCCATTTTATACAATAACTCTTTGTTTTGGATAGCACCCAATGTCATTTGATAAGGATAAGAAATAGTACTGTCCAGGCGCATACCTAAGCCCCATTCGCCATCATTGGCTACAATTAATGGTACCCTGCTTAATTTTTGATAGGCATTGGTGGCTAAAACCTGCCGACCGGGACCTCCCTGAAAAAAGATAACCCCACCCAATTGTTCTTTTTTAATTACCTGGCCAACCGAATCGGTATATTTTTTACCCAGATTGGTGTGTGCCCGAACAAAGAACATCTGTGCAATACGTTCTCTGCGGTTAAGTTTGTTAAAAACCGAATCTACCCATTTAGGTTGATTGGCCAATAATTCTAAATAGGTTTTCTGTTGTGCGCTTGCCGAAAATGCAGCGCCAAAAAAGGCAATGAGTATAAATAAGTTTTTTTTCACGTGTTTTGTTGTATCTGCTGCCGCTAAATTAGTAATCAAAAGGCGAATTAAACAAAAACCAATCCAAGTAATCGATTTAATACAATGTGTTGTAAGCCTGTTGCTTTTTTAGGTGCTGTATAGGTTACAAATATTGATCTCTGCTATTTATACATTCCCTTGCCTTCAATGAAATCGATCACTTTATCAGGCAGAAAAAACTGAACATTCTTTTTCTCTTTAATGGCTTTGCGGATAAAAGTTGAAGAAATTTCCATTAAAGGGGTTTTGGTAAAAGTGATGGAAGGGTGATTTTCCCATTCACTTACATTCGCCCCAGGGCGCGGGTAAACATAAATCTGGTAGTTTTTTAAAAGCACCTCGTAGTTTTTCCACTTTTTAAATGACACCAGATTATCAGCACCCATAATCAACACAAATTCCTTTTCAGGATATTTCTCATGGAGATAGGTTAAGGTATCGATGGTATAAGATGGCTGCGGCAATGCAAATTCGATATCGCTAACACGGATATGTTCTGCATTTTCTGTAGCCAGTTTGGCCATTTCCAAACGGTCGTACATGTTGGTTAAACCACTTTTGTCTTTTAAGGGATTATGTGGAGAAACCACCAACCACACTTCATCAAGCTCAGTATGGTTAGCCATGTAATTGGCAATAATTAAATGTCCGGTATGGATTGGGTTATATGAACCGAAGAAAAGACCAGTTTTCATGTTTGCGGTTTACCAAATTGCTTTAACGTTATAAAAGCTAAAATTTTGGTCTTTTGTTAATATCGTTAAGTTTTCAGAAATGCCTTCAATTAAAATCCGATCGAATGGATCGCGATGATGAAAATCTAATTCATTCAGCTTCATAATATGATCAAATGAAATTGGCAATATTTCTATTTGATTTTGATCCAGAAAGTCTAAAATTTTACCGAAATCTGCACCTAAAGAAAGTTTGTTTAATTTAGACTTTATTGCAATCTCCCAAATGCTGGCAATGCTAATATAACATTGATTATTTAGGTTTTTGATTTCATCAACAATCTTCTTTGGCAAAGATGAATCTCCATTTATAAACCAGATAAATGTATGCGTATCCAACAGAAATTGCATTACATATAATCTTTAAAGTCTTCTAATGGTTCATCAAAATCAGCAGTCATTTTAAAGAAATCTTTGGCATAACCAAATTGTCTTTCTTTCAATTTTTTACTGGCTTTCGATTTTTTCTTTAAGGATGAGACGAAATCAGACACTTGCTTCTTCAGGTCTGAAGGCAATGAAGATATTTGGCTATATAATTGAATATCAGTCATCACTCAAATATAAAGATTTCTACTTTCTTAAGAAAGTTATTTCTTCAAGAAATCTCCTACTAACTTTTCGGCTTCAGCACAAGCTGTAGCCAGATCGTAATTTTTTAAAATCACATCAAACTTATCTGCATAGAGCAATTCTTTTTCAGCTTTGATAAAACGTTCCTGTAATTTTTCCGGACTATCTGTTCCACGACCGCTTAAACGTTCTTTTAAAACATCTAATGATGGTGGTTGAACAAAAATGGCCAAAGCATCTTCCTCATATTTTCTTTTCAAACGGATGCCGCCTTCTACGTCAATATCGAAAATAACATGTTTGCCATCATTCCAGATCCGCTCGATCTCGGAGCGTAAGGTGCCATAAAAAGTTCCGTTATAAACTTCTTCAAATTCCACAAACTCCTGACGGGCAACTTTGTGTAAAAACTCTTCCTTACTAATAAAATAGTAATCGTTTTCATGTGTTTCAGCACCTCTCAATTCGCGTGTGGTTGCAGAAATAGAAAAGCTCAGCTCAGGAAATTTCGTTAATAAATGATGTACTATGGTGGTTTTACCTGCTCCTGAAGGTGCCGAAAATATGATTAATTTGCCTTGCATTTTTAAAAGTTTTGCGATTGGCGTTAAGCGCTTATCGCTTTCCGCCTAACGCTATAACACATTCAATAATTGTTCTTTTATCTTTTCTAATTCTTCTTTCATACCAACAACAAATTGTTGCATCTGGGCATCATTTGCTTTAGCGCCCATGGTATTAATTTCTCTTCCTATTTCCTGAGAAATGAAGCCCATTTTCTTTCCATTTGCTTCTTTGCTTGCTAATGTTTGCAAGAAATAATCGCAGTGGCTTTTTAAACGTGTTTTTTCTTCCGTAATATCGATTTTATCGATGTAATAAATTAATTCCTGTTCGAAACGGTTCTGATCAATATTTACCTTACCAACGGCATCATCCAAAAACTGGCTGAATTTATCACGGATAGCGGTAATCCTTTTAGGTTCTAATTCCTCTACAGATTTAAAGTAAGAAAGAATATTTTTAATTCTCAGCTCCAAATCGGCCTTTAAAACAGCACCTTCGTCTTCTCTGAATTTATTGAAATTGGCCAAAGCCGAATTGAAAATCTCGAATAAATGGTTCCACTCATCCTCACTTACACTTTCTTCCTTGTAACTGATTACATCAGGAAAGGTTAATGCTGTTTGCAATAAATTACTGCTATCAGCACCTAGTTCGTTGTTAACGGCAATAAGCTGTTTGTAGTAATGGCTTAATAACGCTGTATTGATGGTAGCACCCGTAACTTCACCATTGGTACGCTCTACATTGATGCTTAAACTTACTTTTCCTCTTTCGATGTCTTTACTGCAGATGTTGCGCAGAATCAGCTCTTTATCAGAAAAAGCTTTAGGATATTTTAAATTCAGCTCCAGGAATTTACTGTTGAGCGATTTGATTTCGACACTATACTTCGCATTTGCATAATCGGCTGTTGCTAAGCCGTATCCTGTCATGGATTTTATCATGCGCAAAGATAGGGTTTTAAGCCGAAAGGAGAAATAATAATGGATTGGGTGTTAGGATTGTGGAAGGTAGTAGTTTAAAGAAATGATTGTTAGAATTTGGAAAATCCGCGTTCAGCGTTTCTTAGGGGATTGCAGCCCCGCTTTTCATTACAAGTCCTCGCTGCGCTGCGGGCTTTTCATTTCAATCGGGTTTAGGTACAACGTGGAGTAGTTTTTGGCAGGGGCCTGTTACCTACATGGTGCAGAACTTCTCTTCCTAAACCTGATGGAAGTGAACATCCCGATTCTTCCATCGGGATAAAACGGACAGCGGGGTTGGTTTAGCCAAAAGTACCAGAGCCTTCATTTCCTAATAAAATGCAACATTACGCTACTTTTCCAACAAGCTCAAAATGGCATTAAATGTTTTTCGCTTCAGTTCTTCAATATCTTCGGCAACCAATCCCTTCGCCTCAATGGCTCCTCCAAATACTGTCCTAATCATCCCGGGGTTGAGTAAAAGTGGATTTGTCCTTGGCAAATGCGCTTTACTGTTCAATATCGCAAAAGGTAAAATCGGTGTTTGGGTTTCTATGGCTAAGCGAAAGGCGCCATCATAAAATGGATTTAAAGGCTTGTCTGATTTATTCATTGTCCCTTCGGGGAAAATCAGGATCGATTGTCCGTCGGTCAGGTCTTTTCTCAGTTCGGCTACAGAATGGTCGCGGCTTTCCCTGCTACTCCGGTCGATCATCACCACTAAACGTTTGTAAATCCAACCAAATACCGGGATTTTAAGCATTTCTATCTTCCCCAGTGGACTGAAGGCTTGTGGAATACAGATTACAATAGCAACAGCATCTAAAAACGAACTGTGATTGCCTACATAGATATAAGCCCGAGAAGTGTCAATTTTTTCTCCTGCGGCAGAAAACCATAGAAAAGTGAAAAGACTAAAAGCCCATGCCCAGAATTTTAAAAAATAGAAGGAAATTTTTCTTCCTGTTTTCTCCTTAAAAATACCTGTACTGATCAGGATAAAAGGGCAAACGATAAGCATGAGTATAAAAAATACAATTGCCGAATAGAGTAAATAAAATCCACCCATTAGTTTTCTCATGTTTATTAACGTTTATTTAACAGTTTTCAAGGTTAACAAATGTTAATTTTACAAAAATAATGGTAGATAAGAAAGTATTTTTCATCCCTTTTAATTCATTAAGGGAGATGAATTAGTTTTCTGGTCAGGATGTAACAATTAAAGCAACAAACAAACAACAAAACCGATCTGCTGTTAAAATAGAAACCGATTTTCGATACCAGATAATTTAACTTGCCATTTAACGCGATGAAGCATTTGAAAATTATTCCTCTATTGTTCATCTTAATACAAGGCTTAAAAATAAAGGCTCAGGATTTTGTACTTAGAGGTGTTGTCATTGAAAAAGGTTCAAATGTGCGGATTGCTTTGGCTGGAATCACCAACATGCGTAATAAAATGGGTGCCACAAGTAACGATATTGGTCTGTTTCAGTTAAATACCCGGATTGGTGATACGCTGTTAATTCAAAAAAGGAACCTGAATGAGCAAAAAGTGGTGGTTAAAACAGACGATGACCTGGTTGTTTATCTGATCAGAGGAAGTACTATGTTAGATGAGGTTACAGTTAAAGGGCAGACCAAAAAGCAGGAAATGGAAAGCATAACAAGAGACCTGAAACGAAATGGCTCATTTTATGCAGGTAAACCCCCATTAATTTTGTTAAACCCTTTTGGTGGAAGTCCGATAACATTTTTTTATGAACTTTTTGGAAAAACACCGGCAAGAGCGCGTAATTTTAACCGTTATTATAAAAAGGAGCTGAGTTTGATCGAGGTAGACAAGTTTTTTAATAAAAGTTTAGTCTCGAAGAATACTACATTAACAGGGAAAGATCTGGACAAATTTCTGCTCGATTATTACCCAACACGCAGCATGACCATTAATTGGAGCAATTACGATGCTGTTAAATACATCAAAGAATCGGCTAAGAAATATACCGATACTTTGAAACATACAAATTAACACACCATGAAAAACTTTAAATTTGCCGTTATACTCTTCGTTTTTACCTTAGTCAGCTTTTTCGTAAAGGCACAGGATTTTATTGTGAAAGGTGTGGTGATCGAAAAAGGTTCAAATATCAGGATTGCCCTATCCGAAATTACCAATCTGCGCACCGGAATTGGTGTAGGCAGTAATGATATTGGTATGTTTCAGCTAAAAGCCAGAATTGGCGATACACTGCTGGTAATTAAAAGGGATTTGATCGATCAGCGTGTTGTGGTGAACAGCGAAAAAGACCTGGTAATTTATCTGATTAGGGGAAGCACAACTTTGGCTGATGTAACCATTAGAGGGAATACCAAAAAAGAGGATCTGGACGAAATTAAACGGGAATTTAAAAATAAGGGCGTATATAATGGCGGTAAAACAACGGTTTTGTCGGCTATATTCAGTCCGTTAAATGCACTATATAACTTATTTGGCACTGATCCTAAAAATGCACGGAGATTTGGCAGATATGCCGATAACGAAATTAAACAATCACAGATAGATGTATACTTCAACCAGAGTATTATTAAAAACAATACCGAATTAAGAGGCGATACCTTAGAGAAATACATGCTAAACTGCCGTCCTGAGTTTGATAAAGCACAGCATTGGAACAGTTATGATTACATTAAATACATTAAAGAATCTTCGAAGAAATTTACAGATACGTTAGGTAAGGGGAAGTAGGTTTAGTCGGGAGTCTTTAGTCCTGAGTCAGTTTGGAGTTGGGCGTTTGGAGTGATGAGTTTTGGGTGTATAAAATAAGTCCGAAGTCGGAGGTCTGAAGTATTTGGTCCTGAGTTGAGAATTTAGCGTTAGTGGAAGTTTTAACCCACTTGTACAATTAACCAGTTTATACAGTTAACCAAATCCCCCAATGAACTAATGACCACTGAACAAATATCCGATTTAAACAATTAACCAATCTTCTATATACTCAACACTTCGCAAGCCTTCTCTGCAGCTAGTTTTTCTGCGTTTTTCTTGTTGTAATCCCGTCCGGTACCCACTTTTTCGCCTTCTACTACAGCACTAATGGTAAATAATTTGGCGCTTTCACCTTCACCATTCTCAGCCAGTTCGAACATAACATCCTTACCATGGCGTTGGCACCATTCGATCAGTTTACTTTTGAAATTAGTTTCTGTAAGCTCTAAGGTGTGGATATCGATATGAGGTTTTACAATTCTACGCAATAAAAATTCTTTGGTAAAGTTGTAGCCCTTATCCATGTAGATGGCACCCACTATGGCTTCAAAAGCATCGCCCAGCATCGAATTGTGCTTGGTTTGTATGCTCACGGAACGCTGATCGAACTGAATAAGCTTATCAAAACCGATTTTCTTTGCCAGCTGATTTAAATTGGCTCGGTTTACAATCTTCGAACGCATTTCGGTTAAAAAACCTTCTTCTTTGTATGGGTAATGTTTAAAAAGCAGCTCTGCTATTACGGAACCCAGAACGGCGTCGCCTAAAAATTCTAAGCGTTCGTTGCTGCTCCTGCTTCCATTTTTTAAAACTTTTGCTACAGAACGATGCCTGAACGCCATTTTATAGAGCGTAACATTGCCTGGAACAAAGCCTAAAATGTTTTTCAGCTTTTTAACAAACTCCTTTTCGGGAGAGAGATAAAGTTTATATAATTTTAATATCGGCATTAAATAAATAACACAATTAACGGCTAATTAGCATATTTAACTAAGTTATCTATTTTTAACTAGCATACAAAATTATATAGCAGGGCTGTTTTAAATTAATCTTCGTATTTCTTAAAAATAACAGAAGCGTTATGGCCGCCAAAACCGAATGTATTACTTAGAGCAGCTCTAACGGTACGTTTTTGCGCTTTGTTAAAAGTAAAATTCAATTTAGGGTCAAATGCAGGATCATCTGTAAAGTGATTGATTGTTGGAGGAACAATATCATTTTTAACAGAAAGAATTGCTGCAATAGCCTCAATAGCTCCGGCTGCGCCCAAAAGGTGGCCAGTCATCGATTTGGTTGAACTGATGTTTAAACGATAAGCATCCTCACCAAATAATGTACCAATGGCTTTGGTTTCACTAATATCGCCCAAAGGCGTAGAAGTACCATGTACATTAATATAATCTATATCAGCAGTTGTTAAACCAGCATCTTTTAGTGCATTGGTCATTACCATTCTAGCGCCTAAACCTTCAGGATGCGGTGCAGTGATGTGATTAGCATCCGCACTCATTCCACCGCCAACAAGCTCTGCATAAATTTTTGCACCTCTTGCTTTTGCATGTTCAAGTTCTTCTAAAATAATCGTCCCAGCACCTTCACCAGCTACGAAACCGTCACGGTCTTTATCAAAAGGGCGTGATGCCGTTGCCGGATCTTCGTTACGTGTTGATAATGCATGCATGGCATTAAAACCACCCATACCCGCTTCGTTAATGATCGCTTCAGAACCGCCACTGATAATTACATCGGCCATACCCAGGCGGATATAGTTAAATGCATCAATCATTGCATTTGTTGAAGAAGCACATGCTGAAACAGTTGCAAAATTTGGCCCACGTAAGCCGTATTTGATCGAGATATGCCCTGGAGCAATATCAATAATCATTTTAGGGATAAAAAATGGATTGTATCTTGGCGTACCATCTCCCTTGGCAAAATTCGAAATTTCATCCAGGAAAGTTTTCAACCCACCTATGCCTGCGCCCCAGATTACTCCGATGCGGTTGGTATCTAATTTTTCAAAATCAAAACCACCATCCTTCACAGCCTCATCTGTTGCTACAAGAGCATATTGTACAAACGGATCTAGCTTGCGGGCTTCTTTTTTCTCCAAAAAGTCTTCCGGATTAAAATTTTTAACCTCACATGCGAATTTGGTCTTGAACTTTTCAGTATCAAAACCCTTAATAGGAGCAGCGCCACTCACCCCGTTAGTCAATCCTTCCCAAAAATCGGGAACATTATTGCCTATAGGAGTGAGCGCACCCAACCCTGTTACTACTACTCTTTTTAATTCCATTTATACTGAAAAAGCGTAATTCTATTTAACGTTTTTTTCCAAATAAGCAATCGCTTGACCAACTGTACCGATGGTTTCAGCCTGATCATCAGGAATAGCTACATTGAATTCTTTTTCAAATTCCATAATCAATTCTACGGTATCTAAAGAATCTGCACCTAAATCGTTGGTGAATGAAGCCTCTGGCGTAACTTCGCTTTCGTCAACACCTAGTTTTTCTACGATAATAGCCTTAACTCTTGAAGCAATATCAGACATAATTTTATAATTTAATGGTTAAATAATTCTGTGCAAAGAAAAATAAATTCTTACAATTTTCAAATGTTTTTATTTCGATACGTAATTTTGGTATCTCAATAACACAGCGAATATAGAATTAGTTTTTTAATTTCGTTCTGTAAATAATTTATTTCGCTTTGAATAAGACTTACCTAAAACTTACCTTAGACCTTGATTTTATACTAATTGCGATCACAGCACCTTTAAAAGACTATGTGCTTTGCCACAAAATTAATACCCGGTTAAATACTCAATTTGAAAAAATAGAAGACCATGAAATATTTTTTAATATCGACGAACCAGCCTGGTCTTTCTCGAAATATTACTTTTTTGTAGAGCAAGGGGAGGTAGAATACTACTTAATCTGCAATAAAAGCAGCGATGGTTTTCTAATTCCGGAGATGAACAAGGTAGATTTTTTTATTATTATTAAAGAATTTATTGATAAGGAAGATTTAGATTATTTAATCAATGGTTTAAATAAACTGCCTGATATACAGGTGGCTGCAAAAATAGATCCGGCCAAGTTAAAGAGCCGCGAGAATTTGGTAATATAAAAATTATATACTTGGTGTATTAAATACACTATATTTGACGATTACAAACAAAGAACAAAAGAACAAAATATATAAAATTTGATGCAGTTTGATTATTTTAGATAATAATTAATGCTTTAAACTGCATTGCTAAAATCAATTAATTAAATGAAACCTTTTCATTCGAGAACTAAAATTGTTGCCACGCTTGGGCCTGCATCAGCAAAACCAGATGTATTATATAGTATGTTTAACGCTGGTTTAGATGTTTGCCGCTTAAACTTTTCACACGGATCACAAGCAGATCACCAAGCGGTTTTGGATACTATCCGCGATTTAAACAAAAAATACGATTATAATGTAGGTATCCTTGCCGATTTACAAGGTCCTAAAATCCGTATCGGTTTAGTGAAAGAAGGTGGCATTAACCTGATCAATGGTAAAACTACCGTAATTACTACTAACGAATGTATTGGTAACGAAGAACGTATTTACATTACTTACCAAAACTTCCCTCAGGATGTTCAGGCAGGCGAAATTATCCTTTTGGATGATGGAAAGCTTCAAATGAAAGTGATTTCTACCAATTTAAAGGATGAGGTAGTTTGCGAAATTGTTCACGGTGGTATTTTAACCTCAAGAAAAGGTGTAAATCTTCCAAATACTAAAGTTTCTATTCCTTCATTAACACCCGAAGACCGCGAAAACTTAGAGTTTGTTTTAGAAAATGATGTAGAGTGGATCGGTTTATCTTTCGTACGTAAGGCAGAAGATATTATCGAACTTAAAAAAATTATAGCAGAACGTGGTAAAACCGCACGTGTAATTGCTAAAATCGAAAAACCAGAAGCCATCGCCAATATCGACGAGATTATTGCAGTAACAGATGGTATTATGGTTGCCCGTGGCGATTTAGGGGTTGAATGTCCGATGGAAGAAGTTCCATTATTACAAAAAATGATCGTTGCCAAATGTAGAGCAGCTTCTAAACCTGTAATTGTGGCTACACAAATGTTAGAGAGTATGATCACTACACCTCGCCCAACACGTGCAGAGGTGAATGATGTGGCGAATTCTGTTTTAGATGGTGCTGATGCAGTGATGTTAAGCGGCGAAACTTCAGTTGGAGAATTTCCGCTGATCGTGATCGAAACCATGCAGAAAATTATCCAGAACATTGAGCAGAACAACTATCCTTTCAATCCGGATAAGTTTTTAAAACCAAAGTCGCCATCTTTCTTAAGCGATGCCATTTGCGATTCAGCTTGTTTCTTAGCGAAACAAACTAACGCGGTAGGTATTGTATCGATGACTTTAAGCGGTTACACTGCATTCGAAATCTCAAGTCACCGTCCAGAAGCTTTAACCTTTATTTTTACCAGCAACAGGGCATTATTAAATGCAGTAAGTTTACTTTGGGGTGTAAGAGGTTTCTATTACGATAAGTGGGAAAGTACCGATAACACCATCATTGAGGTAAACGAGTTCTTAAAAAGCAAGAAACTGGTTAAACAAGGTGATATCATTATCAATACTGCTGCTATTCCAATGGAAGCAAAAGGTAAAACCAATATGTTAAAAATTACGGTTATAGATTAATTTCTAATATCATATTATAAAATGCTCCTGATTTTAATCGGGAGCATTTTTTTTATCAATAAAAAATATACTTTTGCAATCCAGCACGGAGAGGTGTCAGTCCAAAGGACCCCTATGGGGAGTGTTGATCGAGCACGCTTGGAAAGTAGGGACTAACAATTAAACTTTGTATACTTGCAATAAAAGATAATTATGTTTTATAGTTATATTTTGAAAAGCGAGAAAGATGGGAAGTACTATTATGGAAGTACTGAAAACCTGGAAATAAGATTAATCAAACATAATAGGGGAGATGTAAAATCAACGAAAGCTAGGCGCCCTTTCATCATTCACTTTTTTGAAGAATTTAATTCAAGAAGTGAGGCTTTTAGAAGAGAACAATATTATAAGTCTGTAAATGGCTACATTTATTTGAAACAAAATAACATCATATAACCGGAGAGGTGTCAGAGTGGTCGATCGAGCACGCTTGGAAAGCGTGTGTACTGCAAGGTACCGCGGGTTCGAATCCCGCCCTCTCCGCTTTAGATCCATCCCAGTCCTAATTAAAAGAATGCCTAAATTCCAAGGGAGATAAATGCGTTTTTGTTTTAAAGAACTTACTGAATGATTGTGGATGCTCAAAACCCAGTTGGTAGGCAATTTCACTCACCGACAATTCAGTCGTCGAAAGTTTTTCTTTTGCTTTTTCAACTAACTTTTCGTGAATAAGTTGTTGGGTATTTTGCCCGGTCAAAGCCCTGAGCATATCGCTTAAATAACGTGGCGAAAGGTTTGCTTCTGCGGCTAGATATTCAACTGTTGGCAATCCGCTAATCAAAGATTTTTCATCAGCAAAATAATCCTCCAATAAGTACTCTATTTTAGTCAATACATCATTGTTAACCACCTTGCGGGTCATAAACTGACGTTTGTAAAAACGGTTGCTATAATTGAGCAACACTTCGATGTAAGATACCAACACATCCTGACTAATTTCATCAATCGAAGTGTTCAGTTCTTCATTAATATTATCGAATAGTCCTAAAATTATTTTCTTCTCCTTGTCTGACAGAAATAATGCTTCATTGGTTTCGTACGAGAAAAAACCATATTTTTTTATGGTCGACCCTAGCGGATAGTTCCGGATGAGATCGGGGTGGAACAGAAGTGTAGCCCCGTAATATTTAGCTTCATTATCTGCAAAAATCAACTGATTTGGTGAAGTAAACATCATACCGCCCTCGTTAAAGTCGTAATAACCCTGTCCATAGCCCATTCGGCCTGTCGTTGAATATTTATAGGAAATTTTATAAAAGTTGAAAAAAAACGGACGGTCTAACATTTCTGTGTCGGTGACCATCAGCGAATTATCGACCAAACTGATCAACGGATGGACAGGTTTGGGAACCTGCAACAACGCATGTATTTCAGAGATTGTTGAAATGCGTAAAGGGACTTTCTTTTCCATAATATAAAAGTACAAATATTAGGGCAACACAAATCATTGGGCTGCATTGCCCTCGGTAATTAATTACCTAAAAATACCTTGGCAAAATCGGCCCTGAAAGCTTCATCACCCTGTGCCAGTCGCTGTGCATATAAGGCCTTGGCATCTTCACCAGCTACATAACGCAGTTTGTTTTTGCCATCTGTAGCCGCTTCGTACACAACTGCAGCAATTTGCTCAGGAGAAGAAGCTGTTTCCATCATTGAACCAAAACCCGCCATCATTGCCTGTACCATCGGATCATAATCTTCGTTGCTTGCCAGTTCTAAAGAACGGCCCGAAAAATCTGTTGCAATTCCACCTGGCGATACGGTTTTGATGTTCACACCAAAAGTGTTTAGCTCAAAAGCCATGCTTTCGCTCCAGCCTTCCAATGCCCATTTTGTAGCATGGTAGGTTGAGCCTAACGGGAAAGCGATTAATCCGCCGATAGAAGTTGTAGAGATAAACAAACCTTCTTTCTTTGCTCTGAAATAAGGAATGAATGCCTGCGTAACACGGATTACACCCAACAGATTTGTGTTAAGTTGTTTTACGATCTGTTCGTCGCTCAGTGCTTCTAATGGTCCGATTAAGCCATAGCCAGCATTGTTAAATACGACATCTACGCCCTGTTCAATTGCTTTTTTTGCAGTCGATTGGATCTGAGCAAGGTCGGTCACATCCAAAGGAAGCACAGTAACGTTGCTTAATGTGCTTAATTCTGTATCCTTTTCAGGGTTGCGCATGGTTGCAATTACATTCCATCCTTTGCGCTGAAATAATTTGGCAGCAGCATTTCCCAAACCTGTAGAAGCTCCTGTAATAAAAATTGTCTTTTGCATTTTCTATTGTTTTAAATTAACAATACAAAGTTGCGGCAAAGCGCAAATGCTGATGTAGCCAAATTGAGTTTGCTTGTAGTCTAAATGACGGCAGTTTTTTTAAAGGGGAAAGCTAAAGCGTCTTGTTTGGGAGAAAATTCGGCACAATTTTACCTTAATTATTGTCGCTTTGTTGTAAGGATAACGCCAACACTTGTACCATTATTGCGCTTGGAAAAATATAGTTGAAAAACGTTGTTTTCATGTGTTATAGCCTATATTTTTGGATTTACTCCTTAAAAATGCCATTAAAGATAAATGAATTTCTACCAAATTAAATCAGGAAAAATATGGGTAAATATGTAATTGGTTTTCATGAAATCGACAGGTCTGATATTTTAGAAGTTGGGGGCAAAGGTGCCAACCTTGGTGAGCTATCCAAAATTGGCGGAATAAAGGTGCCACGGGGCTTTTGCATAAACACAAAGGCCTATAAAGAAATAACCACAAGCAATAAGGAACTGAATACTTTATTGGATGAATTGAGCCAGCTTAAAACAGAAGATTTGCAGGCGGTGAGTAAAGTCAGCGCCAAAATCAGGACACTTATTGAAAACATATCCATTCCGGATGATATTGCCCAGGAGACCGGAGGGCACCTTGCCAATTTTCACGAATATGAGGCTTTTGCTGTCCGGTCGAGTGCTACCGCCGAAGATTTGCCAACATCATCGTTTGCAGGTCAGCAGGATACCTACCTGAACGTTATCGGAAAAACAGCGATCTTTAAACATATCAGCAAGTGCTGGGCCTCATTGTTTACCGATAGAGCGGTAATTTACCGCATTCAAAACGGTTTCGATCACCGTAAAGTGCAACTGTGTGTTGTTGTTCAGCAAATGGTCTTTCCACAGGCAGCAGGAATCTTATTTACGGCAGATCCGGTTTCCGGAAATCGGAGAATGTTATCTATTGATGCCAGTTTTGGGCTGGGTGAAGCATTGGTTTCGGGTCTGGTAAACGCCGATAATTATCAGGTGTGTAGTGGCAGGATTATCGATAAAAAAATATCAATTAAGAAACTGGCTATTTATGCCTTAAAGGATGGCGGTACAAAATCTCAAGCGCTTTCGGCGGAAGAGCAAAACAGGCAAGTGCTTGCAGATGAACAAATTTTACAGCTTGAGGAGCTTGGTAGAAAGATCGAAGCACATTTTGGTAACCCCCAGGATATTGAATGGTGTTTGGTTGATGATATCTTTTATATTGTTCAGAGTAGGCCAATTACTACTTTATATCCCATTCCAGAAACAAACGACGCCGAAAATCATGTGTATATATCTGTAGGCCATCAGCAAATGATGACTGATGCCATGAAGCCGCTAGGGCTATCGTTATGGCAGTTAAGGGCAGCCAGACCAATGTTTAAAGCCGGAGGAAGATTGTTTGTTGATGTAACAGATAGTCTGGCCACCCCAGCTGGGAGGGCGAATTTATTAGATGCGATGGGGCAACATGATCCGCTTATAAAAGATGCATTGATCACCATCACAGAAAGAGGTGACTTTATAAAACAACTACCAGATGATGGAAAAGGACCAGTGCTGGTCAAGAGTACTAAGGGCCTGTCGGCTGCCGATATTTTAGCACAAATAGGAAACGACCCTGCTATCGTTACTGATCTGATCAAAACTAATGAGGCATCAGTGGAAACACTAAAACAAAATATCCAAACGAAATCGGGGCCAGATCTTTTTGATTTTATCCTGGAAGATATTGAGCAATCAAAAAAGATTATATTTGATTCGCAACATATGGGGGTGATTATAGCCGCCATGAATGCTTCATCCTGGCTCAATGAAAAGATGGAAGAATGGTTGGGTGAAAAAAATCCCGCAGATACACTGTCTCAGTCGGCACCCAACAATATTACTTCAGAAATGGGCCTGGCACTATTGGATGTTGCAGATGTAATCCGTCCTTACCCATTACTGATTAATTATTTACAAGAGATAAAGAAGGATAATTTTTTAGATGAAATGATTCAAATTGATGGTGGAAAGGAAACCCGGAATGTAATCTACGCATATCTCGAAAAATACGGAATGCGGTGTGCGGGAGAAATTGATATTACGAATACACGCTGGAGCGAAAAACCATCGATATTAATTCCCTTAATCCTTAGCAATATCAAAAACTTTGAGCCCAATGCTGGTAAGCGAAAATTTGAGCAGGGAAAACAGGAAGCTTTAAAAAAGGAAAATGAATTATTGGTTAGATTGGCTCATTTACCAGATGGTGAACAAAAAAAACTGGAAACAAAACAGATGATCAGTCTGCTCCGAAATTTTGCTGGTTATCGTGAATACCCAAAATACGGCATTGTTAACCGCTTTTTCGTTTATAAGCAGGCTTTACTAAAGGAAGTCGAAAAACTCATAGATGCTCATGTTTTTCATGAAAAGGAAGATAGCTATTACCTCACTTTTGAAGAACTTCGTGAAGTGGTGCGTACACATCAAATTGATTACCAGCTTATTGTTAAGCGAAAAGAAGAGTATAGCAAATACGGGAAACTTACGCCGCCACGGGTAATTACCTCTGATGGAGAAATTATCACAGGTAAATACAATCTCGAGAACCTTCCGGCTGAGGCTATTATCGGTTTGGCGGTTTCTTCAGGAATGATTGAAGGACGGGCACGCGTAATCCTAAACATGGAAGATGCTGATCTGGAAGATGGAGATATACTGGTTACCTCATTTACCGACCCGAGTTGGACGCCATTGTTCGTCTCAATAAAAGGCCTGATTACAGAAGTGGGTGGATTAATGACCCATGGTGCCGTGATTGCAAGAGAATATGGCCTGCCAGCGGTTGTTGGCGTAGAAAATGCCACTAAACTGATCAAAGACGGACAGCGCATTCGGTTAAACGGAACGGATGGATATGTGGAGATTTTATAAATAAGTCTGAAGTCTTTACCCTGAAATCATGAGTCGATTTATCTTGAGCTGGGCTTTTGGAATTGAGAATTTGGAGTGGATTAACTGATTGATTGGTCCAAAGTCTAGAGCTTGCAGCCGAACTCCTGATTTGTTGTCCTGAACGCAGTGAAGGATCTTTAAAAAGATGGATGATGATGTTAGTACGGGGTTCGGAGTGGATTATATAAAAAAGAAAATCTAACTTGGTGCCATTTGTGGTTAAAAGAACGCTACATCCCGGGAATTATATCAAGATTAATACCTGCCATTTCCTAAAACAGTCTTATTTTTAACGCAAGATTAACTAACATGATGAATAAATATTGGCTTACCGTAACGGCTTGTACTTTGGCCATTACAGCAAATGCTCAACAGAAGGCTTTAACCGCTAAAGATTACGAAAGAGCGGAAAGTTTTATGGGCTATAATACCGCAAAGTATATCGACTATGCAAGCGTGCAACCGAATTGGCTGGAAGGTGATAAATTCTGGTACACTACTAAAACCAATGGCACTGAACAAACTTTTTTGGTAGATCCGGTAAAGAAAACAAAAACTTTAACCACCGATTATAAAGGCAGTGCAATGCCATCACGTCGTGGGGCTGGACGTAATGAAGTCTTATCTCCCGACGGAAAAAAAGCCATTTTAATTAAAGATTATAACCTCTTTGTTAAGGACGTAGCCACTGGAAAATTAACACAGTTAACCACTGATGGCATTAAAGATTATGGTTATGCTACCGATAATGCAGGATGGAAACATAGCGATGCGCCAATTTTACGCTGGTCGCCTGATTCGAAAAAGATAGCCACTTTTCAACAAGACCAAAGAAATTCGAAAGATATGTATCTGGTAACCACGAATGTGGGTGCACCAGTATTAAAAGCCTGGAAATATCCTTTACCCGGCGATAAGCAGATCGCAACGATTAGAAGAGTAGTGATTGATGTAGAAAACGCGAAGATGGTTTCGCTAAATATCCCTGCAGATCAACACCGTGCTACTTTAAGCGATGATATTTCGAGTAGTGGTACTTTTGATGATATCGATTGGAAAGCTGATGGCACTGAAGTGGCATTTCTATCTACCTCCCGCGATCATAAAAATGAAAAATTCCGCATTGCCAATACCACAACTGGGGCCGTTCGAGAAGTTTTCGAAGAAACGGTAAAAACACAGTACGAATCTGGTCAGGGAGCAATCAACTGGCGTTACCTTCCAGCGTCTAAAGAAATTATCTGGTATTCGGAAAGAGATAACTGGGGGCATTTATATTTATACGATGCTACCAGCGGAAAATTGAAAAATCAGATTACCAAAGGCGATTTCGTAGTTACCCGTTTAGTTAAAGTAGACGAAAAAACGCGCACGCTTTACTTCATGGCTAATGGCCGGGAAAAAGGAAATCCTTATTTTAGCCATTTGTACAAGATCGGTTTCGACGGAAAAAACCTGGCATCGTTAACCCCTGAAGAAGGTAACCATCAAGTGGTATTTTCTCCATCATTCGAATATTTTGTAGATACTTATTCACAACCAGATGTACCAGCCGTTACCGTTTTAAGAAGTATCAATGGTAAACTGATCAATACTTTAGAGAAAACAGATGTATCCAGGTTAGCCGCTACAGGCTGGAAAGCACCTATCCCCGTTTCTGTTAAAGCCAAAGATGGTAAAACCGATATCTATGGACTCGTTTTCACCCCAACAAAAATGGATGCAGGGCAGAAATATCCGGTTATCGATTATATTTATCCAGGTCCTCAGGGCGGTAGCGTAGGTAGTTGGTCGTTTGCAGCTTCACGAGGCGATAACCAGGCTTTGGCCGAGCTGGGCTTTATTGTAGTGGTAATAGAAGGCACCAGTAATCCAGACCGCTCTAAAAGTTTTCATGATATGAGCTATGGCAATATGGCTGAGAATACTTTGCCTGATCAGATCGCAGCCATCAGACAGCTCTCTGCTAAATATCCTATTGATACAACAAAGGTGGGTATCTGGGGGCACTCTGGCGGAGGTTTTGCTACTGCTGCGGCCATGTTCCGTTATCCGGATTTCTTTAAAGTAGGGATTTCTGAATCAGGTAACCACGATAACAGAAACTACGAGGACGATTGGGGCGAACGTTACAATGGTTTGGTAGAAAATTCTGATTACGAAGCACAGGCCAACCAGAACTATGCTAAAAACCTAAAAGGAAAACTGATGCTGGTGCACGGTATGATGGATGATAACGTACCACCTTACAATACACTATTAGTCGTAGAGGCATTAGAAAAAGCAAATAAATCTTTCGATCTGGTTATTTTCCCAAATAGTGCACACGGTTATGGAGATTACTCGCCTTATATGACGCGTCGCCGTTGGGATTACTTTGTACAACATCTTTTAGGAGCAGAGCCGCCTAAAGATTATCAAATGAAAGGCCCTTCAGCAAGATAATTTTTAAAGACTGTATTTTTTTGATTGCACCCCAAAAGTTTTATAAAACTTTTGGGGTGCACTATTTATATCAAAATTGGCCACAACTTTTGTTATGTTTTCCGAGTATCTGTGACTAAATATATCTTCAAATAACTTTTCTCAAAGCAAAACTATGCGTAAAGCTAACGGGAATCAATTTTAAGTTCATACTGCCAAAAGTCAATTTGTAGCCTTTTAAGGCTTTGTCTGTGTTATTAATACTAAATTGCTGCCTGTCCAGACCCTTTTTGTCAAATCTTATTAATCGCAGCAGTTCTCTGATAGTAAGTTACCTCGATAAATTATTTTCCTTTTTATGGTTTTACATAATTTATAAGCTATCTTCATATTATAAAATGGATAAGATGTGTAAACTTAATCGTTCATCACAGACACTTAATCATTACATTAACCAAATACTAAACTAAATCGCAATAGCTCAGGTTCTTATTCGTAGGGATCCGATTTATTGTACCGAAAATTATGAGACAATTGAAACTGTTTATCATTTTATCCCTCCTGCTTTCTTTCATTACCGGCCAACTGCTGCCTATTGCCAGCAGTTTTGAAAATAAAGGAAATGATCTTTACAATTATCAAAATGCGCCAACAAAATGTCTTTCGCTTGTAGATATGAATAAATATGAGTTAAAAATGCTCAATCATATTGGCATCATAAATATCGGGAACGATCCCGTAAATTTTGAATTGCCCATCTGCACAAATATTAAAGGTATAATCGACTAATACGAACATAAAAAGTAGAAACTATGAAACATACTCCACCTTAAATTAGAAAATCCTGAATCCTTAAATACTCCTATTTTCTAACCAATTAATTAAATCAACTATGAACATTACTTTACCAAAAAGCAATTGGGCTGTTTTATCCAACAAACAGAAATTGTATTCTTTGCAGAAACTTGTGATGATAAGTTGCTGCATGCTGCTGCTCAGCGCATCAGCTTTTGCACAAAGTGTAATTAAGGGCACGGTGCTCGACGGTGATAAATTACCAGTAGCCGGTGTAACCATTCAAGCGAAACCAGGTACAGCAAAAGCACAGACAGATGCTGACGGAAAATATGCCATTACCGCTCCTTCAGGCTCCACACAGCTCGTTTTCAGCTTTGTAGGTATGGAAACACAAACGGTAAGCATCAATAACCAAACGGTAATCAATATCACTATGGCATCCTTAAATAATCTGGAAGCAGTGGTAGTGATAGGTTATGCCTCCGTAAGGAAAAATGATTTAACCGGTGCTGCAACAACTGTTTCGGCAAAAGATTTCAACAAAGGGCCTTTAAATGCCCCCGATCAATTGATCCAGGGTAAAGTTGCAGGCGTACAGATGATCAACAATAGCGGTCAACCAGGCGGAGCTTCAACAGTACGCATCAGGGGTAACTCAGCCATTACCGGAACCGGCCAGCCACTTTATGTAGTAGATGGGGTAGCACTTGATGGACGATCGGCAAGACCATCAACCAATGCAGGTGTTGGAGGTTTAACCGCCAGCGCAGGTACAGGTACCACTCCGGATGGCAACCCTTTAAACTTTATCAACCCAGCCGATATCGAATCGATGGAAATCCTTAAAGATGCATCGGCAACAGCCATTTATGGTTCGCGTGCGGCTTACGGTGTGGTTTTAATTACCACGAAAAGAGGAAAATCAGGTGAGACCAAAATCGATGTAAGTGCATCTGCAGGCGTAAGTAACATTGCAAGGCGGGTTGATGTTTTAACGGGCGATGAATACCGTGCAGCATTAAAAAAATATAACCTCACCACTGGGGATTTCGGCAGCAACGTAGATGCGCTGGATGCCATTACCCGTACAGCTTACAACCAGAATTATTCTGTAGGGATAAGCGGTGGCAATAACGGAAACACTTTCCGGGCATCCCTCGGCTATCAGAACCAGCAGGGAATCATTAAATCAACCGATTTTAAAAAATACAGTGCTGGCTTTAACGGTAATTTCAAATTTTTGGAAAGTAAAAAGCTGGGGCTGGACATTAACATGATCAGCAACCAGTACCTGGAAAGTATAGCCCCAATTACTACTGATGCAGGTTTTACAGGAAGTTTAATTTCTCAGGCACTATCGTGGAACCCTACGCAGTCTTTTTATAATCCTGATGGAAGTTTATTTATCGATTACGGTTCTACCACCATCAATCCATTAGTGGCTTTGGCTGCAAACAGTGATAAGGCAAAGGTTTCAACTATTTTGGGAAGTATATCGCCTTACTACAAAATTACGCCATGGTTGGAGTACAGAATGCTGGCCAGTGTTAATTATAGTACAGGCATTAGAAGAGCTTCAACAAGAAGTACTTTAAACCTGCAGGGTATTCAGCCTTCTGGAGATTTCTTAGGCGGATATGCGAGTTATTCCAACACAGAACTAGTAACACAACAATTTACAAATACTTTAAATTTTAATAAGGAGATTGTGAGCAAGCTGAATTTAAATGCCGTTTTAGGTTACGAGTATTCTAATTTCATTCGTAAAAGTGCAATTAATACAGCTACTGGTTTTGGGGACATTGCTTCAGATTATACCGATGCATTTGAAGCCACCTTACCAGCTAACCGTACTTTTGTAACCAGTAATGATCCAACAACGGAATTGCAATCTTATTTCGCAAGGGCCATTTTTAATTACGATAGTAAATACATTTTAACAGCCACCTTCAGGGCTGATGGTTCGACGAAATTTGGAACCAACAATAAATATGGGTATTTCCCATCATTCGCTGCTGCATGGGACATTAAAAAAGAAAGTTTTTTAAGTGATGCGCAATGGCTCGATCAATTAAAATTAAGACTGGGTTATGGAAAAACCGGTAATCAGGATTTCCCATCTGGATCTTCTCAACGGCGTTTCGTAAATAAAGGTATTGATGGTTCAGTCGGTATAAATAATGCCAATCCAGATTTAAAATGGCAGGAAGACAAACAAACCAATATAGGCGCTGATTTTGGCTTTTTAAATAATAAATTAACAGGATCAATAGATTTCTTTAATAAAGTAACCACAGATCTTTTATTTCCACAAAATGCATTATCACCAGCTGCTCCAAATGGTGTAATTACTTGGTACAATTTAGATGGAGAAATTCAGAATAAAGGATTGGAAATTAGCCTAAATGCTAATATCATAGACAATGATAAATTTTCCTGGTCTTTAGGTGGTAATGTAACTTTTATTAAAAACGAGGTAAAAAACCTTACCGGCTTAATTAGAACAGGTTCGTTAAACGGACAGGGATTAAGTGGAGTAAATGTAGAGGTTGTACAGAGTGGGCTACCCTTATTTGCTATGGTAACCAGACAGTATAATGGTTTATTACCAAGTGGATTTTCGAATTATACAGATGATGGTTTCACCAAATATTACCTTGGAAACCCCAATCCTAAAGCAATTATAGGTATAAGCACTAACCTTAGATATAAAAAATTCTCACTCACCGCCAATCTAAACGGTTCATTTGGTCAGAGTATTTACAACAATACAGCAAATTCGGTTTTAGCCATTTCAAATCTGGGCAATAGAAATATATCATCAGCACTAATAAATTCAGACATACAGGAATCATTAGCAAACCCTATTGCTGCTTCATCAAGATATATTGAAAAGGGAGATTACTTAAAATTGGCCAATGCAACCATCAATTACAACATTGGAAACATTGGTAAATCAATTAAATCACTCAATATTTATTTAAACGGTCAGAATCTTTTTGTAATCACCAATTATACAGGTTTTGATCCGGAAGTAAATGTAAACAAAAGCATCAATGGTGTACCATCAGCAGGCATCGATTATACAGCCTATCCTACTGCCAGGACATTCAATTTCGGTGTCAATTTTTCACTTTAATTTTCAATTATAATCACATGAAAAATAAATATATAATCAGCTTCGTAGCCGCAACACTTGCACTATCGGGCTGTACTAAATTAGACGAAAACTTAAATGGTCAAGTGAGTTCAGGTTCATTGGGTTCGAACGATGTACCTGGATTGATCACGGCAAGTTATACCGCAATGAGAGGACCTTACCAGGCTCCCTGGAACTGGTCTGCCCTACAGGAAGTAACTTCTGATGAAGTAATTGTGCCCACACGTGCCGGCGACTGGGATGATAATGGTGCTTGGCGTGCCCTTCATTTGCATAAATGGGCAGCAGACGACGCAAGAATTTCGGACGTATTCAGAGATTTAAATAGCGTTAGTTATGTAAGTACGGATGTACTGGCTTTTAATCCCACTCCTGCCCAGGCCGCGGTTGCCCGTTTCATCAGATCCTTCTCCGAATTTTCGGTTTTAGATGGATGGGGTCAGGTACCTTATCGTGATCCAGGAGAAGGTGTAACCAAACCTTCAAGAGTTAGAAACGCGGCCGATGAAATTGCTTATTTAATTAATGAGCTAACTGCGATCATTCCCCTATTACCGGATGGGCCAGCAAGCCAAGCGAATAAAAATGCCGCGCGAACGCTGCTAATGAAAATTTACCTCAATAAAGGAGCAATTTTAAACCGCGCAGCACCAACTTTCGATCCGGCAGATATGGCTAAAGTAATCTCGCTGGCAAATGAAATTGCAACAGGAGGATATACACTTACGCCCAATTATTTCGATAATTTCGCTCCTACAAATAATATAATTTCCAAAGAAAACATCTTTACTTCTCAAAACCTTGCCAGTGTAACGGGAAGCGATTTAGACGGGATGTGGAAATGTACCCTCCATTATAACCAAAATCCGAACGGTTACAATGGTTTTTCTACCCTATCCAACTTTTACAATAAATTTGAAGCAAGCGATACCAGAAGGGGTGGCACTTATACCGGGCAAACCAATGTATCAGGAATCCGTGTAGGCTTTTTGATTGGACAACAGTTTGATCAAAACGGTGTTGCATTAAAAGACAGGAAAGGCAATCCTTTAGCTTTTACTCCTGAAGTGAGTATCATCGAACGTGATCCAAACCACCTAGAGGTTGCAGGCATTAGGGTAGTTAAATACCCAATAGATTACCCTAATGCAGGATCTAAAAAACCTGATAACGACTGGGTTTATTTCCGTTATGCCGATGTATTATTGATGAAAGCAGAGGCCCAGTTAAGAACATCGCAGCCGACTCCTGCCTTAGCCATTGTAAATTCGATCAGAACCGTTAGGGGCGCTTCAATTTTACCAAATTTAACATTGGATATTTTATTGGACGAACGTGGACGTGAGTTATACTGGGAAAGCTTTAGGAGACAGGATTTAATCCGTTTTGGTAAATTTCTTGCTGCATGGCAGGAAAAACCGGCAAGTGAGGCTAAATACCTGCTTTTTCCTATTCCTGATAATCAACTTGGTAACCCCAACCTGATCCAAAATCCGGGTTATTAAAATTTAATATCTACACCAGGGGCCGTAACGGTTAACAGGCTGATTATATTCTGTTAACGTTACGGCTTCTTTATTTTTATAAAAACCGATTAAAAAAACATGAAAAAAGAAATGCTACTTAATTGTTTTTCATCAGTTTTAAGAGTACTCCATTTGTCCAACCGAAGCCATCCTGAAGTGGATATTCCCCGCCACCACCTTTACTGTCGGTTTCTACCACATTATACTTCTCCATTAATTTTCCGGTGCCTTTAAATACAGAAATATTAAGGTTTATCCATCTCATACTAATGGTGTCGGCCAGTTTATTGTATCCATAATTGCGCAATCCCGCAATGCTGATGTATTGCAGCGGTGCCCATGCATTTGGCGAATCCCATTGCTCTTTAGTGGTGGTTAATGTGGTAATTAAGCCGCCTGTTTTAAGAAAATTCCTTTCCAGTTTTTCTTTAACAGCTTTGGCCTGTACCAATGTTGCCAATTTAAAATACAATGGAAATGCTGCTGCAAGTGTAAGCTGGTTAGAAAGTGACCGGTTTTTCCAATTGTAATCAGTAAAAAAGCCCTGTTTTTTGTTCCAGAAGTATTTTAGGATAGCTATTTTACGCAGATTAGCTTTTTTATTAAATAGAGCAGCCTTTGTTCTGTTGCCTGCCTCGTTGTTTGCCGTAGCAATGGCAGTTTCGAGATTATATAATAAAGTATTTAAATCAACCGGAAGCAAATCCGTGGTAATAATCTGGTTGTAACTTTTACCGTCGGCAAACCACCTGCTGCTAAAATCCCAACCCGATTCTGCAGCAGAACGTACATTTCTAAGAAATATAGACGGAACCTGTTTGGTTGATTTAACGGCTTCAAAATCCTCCCTGTACGATTCTTCGCGGGGCTGATCGCCAGCATCATAGTAACGGTTTAAAATAGCGCCGTCAGCAAGTTTTACTACATGGTTTATCGCTTTGCCATTGCTTAACTGGCTAGCACCTTTCATCCAAAAATTATATTCTTTTTCCAGAACGTCCTTATAATCTGAAAGTTTTACGTTTTTATTATGCTGGGTAAGCAACTGAACCATAGCAGCAAAAAACGGGGGCTGCGAACGTGTTAAATAATAAGTACGGTTTCCATTGGGGATAAAACCATATTTATTAATGAGGTAAGCGAAATTGTCAACCATATCTTTTATGGTTTTTAATTTACCGGCCTTTTGCAAACCGAGCATTGTAAAATAAGAATCCCAATAATAAATTTCCCTGAACCGGCCACCGGGAACAATGTAAGGCTTCGGTAATGGCAGCAGTGATGTTTGGTAGGAGGAAGCCGTATCAGGATCTCTTTTTAAAACCGTCCACAAGGTATCCAGTTGTTTTTCTATACCTGCACTAATATTTGATTGGTAAGTCGCATGATGGCTTTCCGGCATATTAAAATATTCATTTACGAATGCCGTTAAGTTAAAGTTTTGGTTGTTTTTTAGTGTGTTATAAGCCTTCATGATTTCTGAAGGACTCTTTTTTGGAATGGCATCTGCAAAAGATTTACTATCAGGATAAATTCTTGCCATTTGAACTTTCTCAAATAAATCGGGATAGGTTTGCCTCGGACTTAATTCGTTTTGTGCAAATAACTGGCTAGAGATAAATAATAAGCAGGTAAGCACCATCATTTTCATGCTTAACAAATTTTGATTCATCATATTGCTGTTTTATTAAATATAATTAATTTATCATAAAATTTACCTCGACGAAGCAAAAAGAAACCCAACTGGCTTTTAGCAAACAAAGATTAACCTATCTTCGTTTTGATTATTAAATAAACTTCCGATGGGAAAAACCAGAGATCAGAATAATGTAATCATCACCGGTGCTACCGGAATGGTAGGTGAAGGGGTAATGATGCAATGCCTAAACAGCCCTGAAATTGATACTGTTTTAGTGATTAACCGCAAGCCGTGTGGTTATATCCATCCAAAACTTAAGGAGATCATCCACTCCGATTTTTTCGATTTTTCGCAGATTGAAAATCAGCTTTCGGGTTACAATGCATGTTTTTTTTGTTTGGGAATTACTTCGGTGGGTGTTGATAATGATACCTATTACAAAATGACTTATACATTAACTATGCATGTTGCCGAAACGTTAAGTAAGCTAAATAATAATATGACTTTTTGTTATGTTTCTGGTGGAGGAACCAATGAAAATGGACGGTTGAAATGGGCACAGGTAAAGGGTAAAACGGAGAACGTTTTGATGAAATTGCCTTTTAAGCAGGTGTTTAATTTTCGCCCGGGTTTTATTAAGCCACTGGCAGGACAAAAATATGCCCATAAATTTTATAACTATATCAATTGGTTGTTTCCTCTTGGAAGGGCTGTTTATCCTGGTGGGTTTTGCACCATGGCCGAGCTGGGCAATGCCATGATTAATACTTTAAGCCATAATGGCGAACGGAGGGTTTTAGAAGGAAAAGACATTATTGCCTTATCAAAAGAATAGCCCGGGTGCTGCAATGAGCTCCCGGGCTTATAATTATCAGCTCCTTATAGACCAGTTTAGGTTTGTTTAGTTGTTTTTAGCAAATTTTTAATATAATACAGCAGTAGCATCTTTATCTTTTTGCGATAATACTGTTGCACCTGATCCGCATTGGCCACCATTCATAAGTGATAGGGCATCCGTTCCGGTAACACCAGGTACATTTGTAGCGGTCGATTCGCCCTGGGCTGCCCAATTGGTATGTCTGAAAGAAATACAGTGACCGAATTCATGGCATATCGTTCTTGCCCGTTGAGCAAACGAATTACCAGCAATGTAATTTTTATTGATTTTAACCAAAGCACCTGCACTTCCTCCCGAAGGGAACTGTCCTTGCCCACAAACACCATTTCCTAAATTTTCATCTTTGATCAGGATGTCATAAGGTGCTTTGGTTACAACGCTAAAACGTAAGGTCGAATTTGGAACCCCATTCCATTGCGCAATTGCACTATTGATCTCGCTGCTCATAGAAGTCATAGACGGATCTACAAAAATTCTAATGTTTAGCTTTTTAGTGCTGTTTACAATGCTTCCGGTATAATACTGCTCGGTTTTAGCCCCAGCGCCATTGGCAGGGATTTCCATGTTTTTAGGGAATGTAATATCTTCTTCTACGATAAATTCATTTCCATTATCAACAATACTTGTTGCAAGGAAGCCCAGGTCTTTAATGTACTGCAAAACTTTGTCCGAATTTTTTACCGTTTCCTGAGGCTCAGTGATCGATTCCTGATTTTTTTTACAGGCTGCAATTACCACTGCCACCATGGCAACGATGGCAATCTTTTTTAGATTATTTTTCATGAAGTTTAAGTTAGTTAAGTCCTTTCGGAGCTGATAAACAAATGTAACGGAACTTGTTACATTAATTTTTGGCTGTAGGATAATTTTACACGAAAACTTAATCAATATGCTTTGTAATGTTTAAAAGCTGTATTTGTATTTAAAAATTTACATAAACAGTCTGTTTTACCGATAATATTTTAGTTAAATAAGTGTTGTAAAAGAAAACAAGATTAATTCTATATCGCTTACCAATCAAAAAAAGGGTACTACCAGTTAATTCTTCTTACCTTGCCAAATTATGGCCAAAAAAGCCCAAATTTTATAATATGCAAAATGAGAGTATAGCCTTACAGGCGAAAGTGTTTTTATACCATTTAAACAATGCCAACAACGAAAATGGTTTTCGGGCCAAAGAATCGTGGAAGTTTAGTCAGGTAAGTGAGCAGGGAAAGGCCAAAATAGAACACGATTTCTTCCCTACGGTTTCTGTTCAGGTAGACCCAAAAAAGATACATGATTTTGCAGCAAGCGTATTATTGCAGCTTAAAGAGCAACCTAAAATTAATGTGCCGGATCTTAATGTTAGTATCCAAACCGGATCGGAATATTTTATTGCTTTTTCTCCTGACAGGATGATCAGGTAAGACTGAAAATGCATGATGGGAATGTGGACTGAGATGATGAAAACACTTTATTTAAAAATATTTTTATGTTGATTTTTACACTGCCATAGGGTTGTCAGTGGCCTGTGTTTTCTTTGTGTAACTAAAACAAAAAAGACATGGTACAGGAACAATTATTCGCAGAAACAATGGAAGAAACTTCCCTTGTGTATTTAATGAAAAATTATGCAAACTATAATTTCTGGGCAAATTTAACCTTGGTAAATTGGTTAAAAAATCAACCGGAAGAATTATTGGAGCAGGAAGTATTATCGAGTTTTAAAAGTGTAAAGTTAACGCTCGCCCATATTTTACAGGCACAGGAGTATTGGTATTCAATTCTCACTAAAACCGAATTCGAATTTCGTGAATATGGAAGTTTGAATGATATTTTTGATGCGCTGTTGAAGCAGTCAGAAAACTTAGCTGTTTATATTACAGCAATCAGTGAAGATAGATTTAATGAGAAAACAGAAATTCAAAGCCCTTGGTTTACTTCCGACTTTCAGAATTTTGAATATGTATTACATGTTTTCAATCACAGCACCTACCACCGTGGGCAGATTATTACCATTTGCCACAATTTAGGAATAACAGGTGCCCCAATGACCGATTATAATTTCTATAATGTAACGGCAAAATAAAATACCATTCGTTAAATAATGGCTTGTCGGAAAATCTCATTCAATACGGATCTTCCGACAAGCTTTTTTGGTATATTAGCTACCTGCTATTATTTTTTATTGTCGTATTTTCTTTGATTGTCCTTGTTGGAAGTCTGATCTGACCGTTGGCCACCCCCATTAGTTATTCCCTGAATTTTTTTATCCGTTTTAACATCATGGTTAGCCCGATCAGCTATTGAACTGCCTTGAACTGTTGGATTGTTTTTTGGTGTGCTCGTATTTTTCATAACTCAAAGATTTGGTGAATAAATTGCAAAGCGCTATGATAACAACCAATCTATTCTCGGATATGTTTTGATTTTTTGAAATTGTTCGTCATTGCTAGAGAAGCCTTTTCAGCCGACGAGGCAATGACGAGTACTGTTTGAACCAATGGCCAATGAACTAATGGCCAATGAACCGGATCATTAGTACAATAAAAATATAGTAGGCTGTTTATGAAGATCTATTTCCTCTTTGCGCCAATTATAAACACTTTGAGTTTTAATAAATTCATCTTCTGCCGTAAGATTGCTGGCTACACAAACCTGCGTATTGGGTTTGCAGCTTTTCAGCACTTCTTCAAAAAGCTGGTTGTTGCGGAAAGGTGTTTCGATGAATATCTGTGTTTGTTTATAACGGCTTGCCGATAAATCTAAATCTTTAATCCGTTTGGTACGTTGCTCTTTATCGATCGGTAAATAACCCCAAAAGGCGAAACTTTGGCCGTTAAAACCTGAGGCCATTAAAGCCAGTAAAATCGAACTTGGCCCCACCAATGGCACCACTTTAATGCCACGTTTATGTGCTTCGGCAACAATGTCAGCTCCAGGATCGGCAATGCCCGGACAACCAGCTTCGCTCATTAAGCCTACGTCTTTTCCGGCAGCAAGCTCAACAAAAAACTGACCTAAATCTGTCCTGTTATGTTTGCCATAATCGTGCACGATCAAATCTTTTTGCGGTGTTTTTAAACCAGCCTCTTTCAAAAAACGACGGGCTGTCTTACTGTTTTCTACAATGTAGGTGTCAATCTGGTTAATGGTATCAACCAAATAAGGGGTAAAAGTTTTATGTGCTACCTCTTCAGCCAATGGTACGGGAATAAGGTATAGAGTGCCTTTTTGCATGCTACAAAAATACTCACAATAAATAGAATTTAAGTTCTAAAGTTTACGGTACTGGCAATATAATCTCTTTTGTGAACAAAGGTGTAGCAAATTTTATTTCTAACTGACTTATTTTCTGCACAATTAAACTTGGCTTAAAACGTTAAATATTAGTTAAATATGCTTCATAAGGCAATATTTGAAGGAAAATACGGAAACTATGCATGCATATTAAACCTTCTGCATTTTTGGTTCTCTAATTGATACACACACATTAGGTTATTAAAAATAAAACACACAAATGAAAACACTGAAATCTACGGCAATTGTGCTGGGGCTGTTTGCGCTCCTTGCCGGAACCACAACCCTTGTCAGGGCACAAGACTACCAAAATGATTACCAGGACGATGGTTACAGCACTGGCAATATTTCTTTACAAACTTTTTACGACGAACTTTCGCCATATGGCACCTGGATACAAGATCCTCAATATGGATATGTTTGGCGTCCGGATGTAGATCAAAGCGAATTTCGTCCATATTATACAAACGGACGTTGGGCGATGACCGAATACGGTAACACCTGGGTTTCCAATTACGACTGGGGCTGGGCACCTTTCCATTACGGTCGTTGGGTAATTAACAGTTACAGACAATGGATCTGGTTACCTGATACCAATTGGGGACCAGCCTGGGTAGATTGGAGAAGCGGTGATGGTTATTACGGATGGGCACCAATGGCGCCAAGTATTAGTATTAACCTAAGTTTTGGCCGCCGCTACGTAGTACCAGAATTTTGCTGGAACTTTATTCCACAACGTAATATTTATATCAATACTTTCCCTAGATATGATTACGGACGCAATAATGTATACATCCGCAACACCACCATTATCAATAATACTTATGTATATAACAGAAGAACATATTATGGTGGCCCTAGGGTTGAAGATATAAGACGTGCAACCAATAGGGATGTAACCGTTTACAGGTATGCGCAAAGCTCAAGACCTGGTGCGAGTAGGGTTGGCGGTAGAGAGGTTTCTATTTACAGACCAAGACCTGAACGCAATGCAGTGGATAACCGTAATGCTGCACCAAGAAGATTTGAGCAAGGCAATGCTGGCATTAGCAGGGGCGGAAGGAATGAAGGTTATACCAGTCGCGATCAAAGAGGTGGTAATAGCAATAATAACGATAACCGTTTCGGATCGAGAGGGGATAACCGTACCGGGCAACCTGATAGGAACAACGGTACCAGAGATAATAATAATCAGCCTAATAACAGAGGCGAAGTTTATAATAGAGATGCTAACGGACGTGTTAGCCGTGGCAATACCAACGGTATAGACGGAAGAAACGGACAAGATAATGTAAACCGTGGTCAGGATCAGCAACGTTTTGAGCAGATGAGACAACAGCGTACGCAGCAAGACCGTATGAGCCAGGATCAGCAACGTTCACAACGCGATGTGCAAACGCAGCAACGTGGTCAGGCAGATCAACAACAACGTGCGGCTCAAATGGAGCAACAAAGGGCACAACGTAACGAGCAATTTCAACAGCAGCGTACGCAACGTGATGCTCAGGTACAGCAACAACGCAATGAGCAGATGCAACAGCAACGTGCGCAACAAGCCCAGGCCCAGCAACAAGAAAGGACTCAACGAGATGCGCAGATGCAACAGCAAAGAAATGAGCAAATGCAACAACAACGTGCCCAACGTGATGCCCAGGTACAGCAACAGCGTAATGAACAGATGCAACAGCAACGCGCACAACAAGCACAGCAACAACAGCAGGAACGTGCACAGCGTGATGCCCAGGCTCAACAACAAAGAGCACAACAGCAGCAGCAAATGCAACAAAGACAAGAACAAAGAAGAACAGAAGCACCACAACAACAGCAACAAAGAGGTGGTGAAAGAAGCGGCTCTGAAGGAGGAAGACCATCAAGAGGTGGTAGAGGATAGATTGATAAGTCCCGATGAAAATCGGGACTTTTTTATGCCTTTATATTGCCTATGGTTTTAAATAATGCCAATAGATGTTGGCAATTTGTTTTTTTTAAATCTTGGAAGGATTAACATTATTAACCAGATTGTTGAGCCGATAAAAAACGATAGAAGTGTCAAAAATAATTGATGGCTACCCTTTTTTTCAAATGGAGTGTATTTTGGTATTAATAAAATTGGATTTGCAGGTGAACCGGGATCAGCTCTGGCAATACCTTTTTTGAAATTTTTATAATCCTGGCTGATGCCTATTTTCTGTAGATAATCAAAACCATAAATTTTTTCATGGAGGAAACTCTGATATGAATCTTTAATAAATATTCTGTAAATAGAATCTTTTGCTTCCTTTGTTAGTTTATTATTTATTTCCTTTGTTTTTTGCCATCCCAGCCATGCTTTTGGTCGTAAATAATCTGGGTAGGTTGTGTTTGATGATTTTACTTTACCTTGAGGTGATCCTGTTGTTAATGAAGAGGCCCATAATGGTGGTGTTGATTCATTGTAAATTGGAATAGCTGCATAAACTGTAAAGTTTAAATTTTCATTGTGTTCACCAGTCACTTTTGCTTCAGCCTGTACAGCACAATGTTTCTTATCAAGATACAGTTTGTGAACCTTATAAAATTTGGTGAGGTGCCCCTGATCTATGCTACTAATCGTTTTTAATTTGGTGAGTTGGCCAACTGCGCTGGTGATATACTTTTGAGCAAAAATAGAAGGACATATGATGGCAAACCATGCAATAATCAGGTAAAATTCAAATAAATCTTTTCCATTTTTCCTTTCTAGCCTTAAAAGTTTTAGTCTCGGCCTTAACCAAAAAATCAGTGGAAGTATCGGCAGGAGCATGGGTATTAAAAACTCATAAAAAAAGTCTTCAATAGGTATAAGCTGTGTTTGAAACAAGCATATATTTAATAATGAAAAACCGACAATTGAGCCTATCGCAACGATGAGATAACGGGAATAAATTAATTTAAGCTTATAACTTAGATAATCCATATTGATCTAGAACAAAAACTAAGTTTGCAAAAGTATCTAATTTTGCATAATCAGCAAGCGGATAGCAAAAGAATTACTACCCTGCCGCTGCTACCGGGTTTAGAAACAAGGATTACGGAGGTAAGCACTTAATCAAAAATAGCACCGCCTAACGAGCCACCTAGACACAATCCGATAACTATCGGATGGAGTGAACACGAAGCCGCAGGCAAAGTAAAACGGAAAGCGGGATGAAACTGAAATAGTTCTACAGGCGTTGCTCTCCAAACCCAAGTAACGATAATATTTCTTTGGCAATGCCCTTTGACTCCGCTCAGGGTGACAAACGCAATAACCCAAATAGTTGCAGAAAACTGCTCTCCAAAGGCTTAATGTTTATTTTATGCCGAAAATAAGTATCGGGTAATGCACTTTTTCCAACTGTGTTTACCTTTCGACTACGCTCAAGGAGACAACCCAAGGGAAGATTGGTTTACTGCCCAGCCGCCGTATGAAGGTTACTTAAATCAGTTCCCCTAAAAGTGCTTTCGGCATTTGGGTGCAGGTTTTCGGGATCGAGTAAAAAAGTAGCTATCCCCAGTTCCAGTCCAAATTTAATTTCCGATTCTGCATCATCGCCTATAATTAAAATATCATCCGTGTTTAAGTCGTATCTATCAATAAGTAGTTTAAAAACTTCCTTTTTATTGGTGGTCGAAACATCCACAACGTGTACGGCTTCAAAATCATCAGCGATGCCCAGCATCTTCACTTTTGAGGTTTGCTGTTTCGGAAAACCCGCCGTTACAATAAATTTTCGGCCGTTAAGGCTTTTAATGTAATGGTAATCATCGCTCGGCTTTAAGGGCTTGGTTACCTCTCTATTATGCAGATATGAAATCACCTCAGGCATTATCTCTTCCTTAAAACCATATTTTTTAGCCACTTTTACAAAAGGCGTTCTCAACATTTCCTCTTTTGCCAACTGAAATTTTTCATCGCTTATTCCTAAATCCAGGCTTTCTAAGTAACGGTAAAGTTCACTCATCAATTGTTCTTCGTTAGGTTTGGTAAAATAGATGGTATTGTCTAAATCGATAAAAAAAATATGCTTCATGTAAATGGAATGATTTATGTTAGAATAAAACCAAAACAACAAGTGCCAATTAATGTTTAATTATTAAATAATAAAGTTATGACAAAGGAAACAAAAATTATAGTAGGCGTATTAGCTGGAGCAGCACTTGGTGCAACAATCGCATTGGCATTATCTTCAGACTCAACCAGCGATTTAAAAGGTAAAGTATCAGATTTTTTTGCTGATCTATTAGATGCTTCAAAAGATAAATTAGCGGGTTTAACAGATAAAGCTACAGGTGTAGCAGATAAGGTGAAAGATAAAATAGCAGAAATAAATGCATAAAGAATTGGAAGTGCCGGAAATATCCGGCATTTTTATTCTATATATTTTCTAACCACCATTTAGATGAACATTGCTTTTCATGGTGCCGCCCGTACTGTTACGGGGAGTAAGCACCTTATTACCTTAAAAAACGGCACTCAGATTTTATTAGATTGCGGCTTATTCCAGGGGATGGGCCGTGTTACCGATAAATTAAACGATTTTTTCGGCTTTGATGCCAAAAAGGTTACCTACCTGGCTTTATCACATGCCCATATAGATCATTGTGGCTTATTGCCTAAATTGGTTGCAGAAGGATTTGAAGGTAAGATTTTCTGTACCTCGGCAACTATGGATCTGGCCCGCATTTTAATGATGGATTCGGCCAAAATCCAGATGCAGGATGCAGAATTTTCTAACCGCCATCTGCGCGAAGGCGAAGAAATGGAAGAACCGCTTTACACCGATGAAGATGTTACCAAAACGCTTGGTCTGATGAAGATTGTGGAGTATGAAGAAGATTTCGAAATTGAAACCGGAATTCGGCTAAGGTTTACTGATGCAGGCCACATTTTAGGCAGTGCTGCTGTTCACCTTACGATTACAGAAGACGGAAAACCTACGCGGATTACCTTTTCTGGAGATGTTGGCCGTTATGGCGACCTGCTTTTAAAAAGTCCGCAGCAGTTTGATCAGGCCGATTATATCTTAATGGAATCTACCTACGGCGATTCGCTGCATAAAGATCTGGATCCGATCGAAAACATGCTCTTGGAGATTATCAACAATACCTGCAAAATTAAAAAGGGGAAAGTTATTATCCCAGCCTTTGCCGTTGGCCGTACCCAGGAACTGCTTTATGCTTTAAATGGGCTGGAGTTAAAAGGTAAATTGCCCGATGTACCCTATTATGTAGATAGTCCTTTATCCTCAAAAGCGACTGAAATTCTTAAAAATCATCCTGAAGTATACAATAATGGCGTTAAAGAGACTTTAAAGGTAGATCATGATATATTTGGTTTTAAAGGTTTACGTTTTATCGAAAGTGTAGAAGAATCGAAAGCTTTAAATGCCGATCCCAGGCCATGTGTAATTATTTCGGCATCGGGAATGGCTGAGGCTGGCCGTGTAAAACACCACATCAGGAATAATATCGGCAATCAGAAAAATACCATTTTGATGGTAGGATATTGCGAACCTAAATCGCTTGGCGGCAGGTTAATTGCCGGACAAAAGGTAGTAGAAATTTTCCGCGATGAATATGAGGTTAAAGCTGAAGTACGATCGATAAAATCGATGAGTGCACATGGCGATTATGAAGATTTACTGCAATTTTTATCAGGTCAGGATCCGGCTAAAGTAAAACAGCTGTTTTTGGTACATGGAGAATATGAAGTTCAGCAACATTTTGCCGGCAAATTGAAAGATGCAGGTTTTAAACATGTGGCTATCCCCGAGTACCATCAGGTATTTGAGATTGAATAATTTTGAGGTGCTGGTCTGGGTTTTAATCCGGACCTTCATTCTCCAGATTATAGTCTGGTTTTTAATTGTTCTAATAGGATTATAAATCCTAAGTTCTTAAGACAGGATTACAAATCCCTCTAACTTATTTGCTATAATGATGGTTTTTTGATTCCTCATTTTCTTTAAGCTTTAGTCTTTCAGCTTTCCTCCCTATCTTTGCCCGCATGGATGTTTTTGGTAAAGCGTTAACAGATATTTATAGAACAGGCGAGGCTGATACGCTTTGGTTGCACAATTCGTATGGAGAACCAGAAGAAATGCCTTTAGAATTCTTCTTCCGTGATGATGAAGATATGCCCGTTCTAGAACTTCAGGCGTTACACATGTGCAGCGGAAAGGTATTGGATATTGGTGCTGGTGTAGGCAGTCACGCTTTACTTTTACAGGCTTTTAATATCGATGTAACTGCTATTGATATTTCGGAAGCGGCTGTGGATATTATGAAAGCGCGTGGTGTAAAAAAAGCATTCATACAGGATATTTTTACCTATCAGGAGAAATTCGACACCATTCTCATGCTCATGAACGGCATCGGTTTAACAGGAACTTTGCCCGGTTTTAAGGATTTCCTGATCAAGCTAAAAGACCTCATCAATCCCAATGGACAGGTGATTTTCGATTCTTCTGATATTGCCTATTTATATGAAGATATGCCTAAACCGCAAAACCAATATTATGGCGAGGTATCTTATCAATATGAATATAAAGGCGAAAAAGGCAATTGGTTTAACTGGATTTATATAGATGAAGAAACCATCAGGCGTACGGCCCATGAAACAGGATGGGATGCAGAATTGATTTTTGATGATGGTGAAGATCAGTATTTGGTCAAATTGACTTTGGCGTAATAATCTAAAAGTCATAAAGCTTTTTGCACGTCTATTTTAAATGAGTATGCTCATAAATTTGTTAGATACGAATATGAGCAATACGAAAATTAAACTAAGTGTGTTAGATCAATCGCCGGTGCGCAAGGGTGTTACAGCCCGCCGTGCCATTGAAGAAACCACTATACTAGCACAAGAAACCGAAAGATTGGGATACCACCGTTTCTGGGTTTCAGAACATCACAATACCACCAGTTTAGCGGGTTCAACACCCGAAATCTTAATTGCGCACCTGGCCAATCATACCAAAACCTTAAGAATCGGTTCTGGTGGCATTATGCTGCCTAACCATAGTGCGTTAAAGGTTGCAGAAAGTTTTCGCTTGTTGGAGGTGATGCACCCTAACCGGATCGATCTGGGTATGGGCCGTGCACCGGGTACCGACCGCATTACGGCTTCGATGCTTAACCCCTCAAACAATTGGAGCGAGCAGGATTTTGTAGAACAGCTGCGCGAGCTGCAGCATTATTTACATGATAGCTCTGATGGCGGTATTCAGGCAAAAATAAAGGCCATTCCGATTGCAGAAACTGTTCCGCAACAATGGCTTTTGAGCAGCAGCGGACAAAGTGCTTTATTTTCGGCCCACTTTGGAATGGGCTTTTCTTTTGCACATTTTATTAACCCACATGGAGGACCACAGGCCGTGCAGTACTACCGGGAACATTTTAAACCTTCGGTTGATTTGGCAAAACCAGTCGAAAATGTGGCGCTTTTTGTTTTCTGCTCAGAAGATGAAGAAAAGGTAAAACAGCAGGAAGCTTTGATGGGTTATCGTTTTCTCCAGTTAGAAAAGGGTGGAGGATTACCTTCGGTAGGCTGGAACGATATTAAAGATATCAGTTATAATGCTGCAGAACAGGAACGGATTAATGCCAATAAACCACGGATGATTTACGGTACTCCATCAGTAATTAAAGAGCGGCTTACCCAACTGGCTGCCGATTACGATGTTAATGAATTGATGGCGGTCACGATTGCCGAGCATTTTGAAGACCGGATAAAATCGTACGGGTTACTTGCGGGAATGTTTTTGTAACGATAAATCCGTCATTTCGACCTCAGTGCAGCGTAGTGGAGAAATCTACTCCCATGGTCTGTGTCTCCACAGACCATTATGAAGGGTTTGAAACAAAGAGTTTTAATGTGGTCTGTGGAGACACAGACCACGGGATTAAAAATTAAAAAACGTCTGTCTGCCGCCAACTTTTTGGCCAAAATTTTGGATATTATAAGTAAGGGTGAGCATGCCATATCTACCCAGGTTATTACTCTGCGTATCGATAACACTATTGCCCGTAATCTGGATGTTCCTACGTACATTGCTCTGCAAAATATCATTCACCGAGAATTTTAACTGCGCCCTGTCGTTTTTCATGAATAGGTAAGTGAGAGCAGCATTCCAGAATTTGATGTTATTGTTATATCCGGCGATTTTTTGATCATTGATCGTTAAAGAATAGCTGGTTTCGAAAACCAGTTTTTTGGGATAACGGATAATCAGTTCGGATGTGCTTTGGTGGGTATTGTAGCTAATGTTGGTATAATAGCTATCATCGTACCTGCTGCGATTCAGGTTTACCGAATACGACTGGTTAATTTCTACCTTATCATTGAGGTTTAACCTCACACTTCCATTAGGACCTACATAAAACACATTTGCATCGCTCTCAATGTTGTTCACAATAACCGGACTATGATCAAAATTGGCCCAGAAACCCAAACCTACTTTTAAACTTGTTTTATCTTTTTTGAAATCTTTCGAAATATTGGTCCCTCCACTAAAATTATAGATACCGTTTTTGTTAACGGGGTTAACCGTTTGTACACCATCTTTAATGGTAATAGCGTTAACAATGCCATTTTTTGTGAAATTACCGTAACCGTATAAATTGTAATTGATCAGGCTTTTAGGATCATATTTGTACATATTCATGCTTAAACCCTGCACACGGGCGGGCAGTAGATTTGGGTTTCCATTTCTAATGTAAAATGCATTGGTATTGTCGGCCACTGGCTGAAGATAACTTACATTGGGCTCTGTAAAACGGGCCGAATAATTAAAGCGGAATATTTTATATTTTAATTGAAAGGTTGGCCACATAAAATTATAACGCTGATTAATATCTACAGTATTGGTAAAGCGGTTGTTTAACGAAATATAGTTGTGTACCAATCCCGGTTGAAGGTAAAGATCTTTAGTTACTTTATACCCAAGGCTGATGTTCGTATTGGTTTTAAAACCGGCCTGTTTAACTGTTTGCGATAAATTGGGAATGGCAATATCGTACAGCTGGTTAGCGGGATTGCGGTAAAAAGTGCTTAGTGCATTTTCGTTATTGATGATATTTCCGCTCACATCTGCTTTAAAATTCAGTTTTTTGCTGATTGGTTCGGTATAGTTGCTATAGAGGTAAGACCTGAAGTTATCGATGGTATTATTTCTCAACTGATCGATCTCTGAAGTGGACGGGGTGAGGTAAAAAACACTGGTGCTTCTGTTGTAATTGATAACGGGATTTGGGGTTGCAGAAATATCGGCTCCTATATTGAAAGCTCTTCCAGCCTTTTTAAAATCCTTACTAAAATCGGCCCTTAACTGATATTTGTTGTTTGAAGTATTCAGGTCATTCAGATTATCGAGGGCATTAATGAGCTGACTATTCGCATTGTTGTTACGAGAAGAGACCTTGCTTACCGAATTGTTAGAACTTAGTACAACTGCCGGTTCTATGGTTAGTTGTGTTAAAGAATCGATTTGCCAGTCTAATTTTCCACCTATATTATGTTTCAATATCAGTGTATTGGTGTTTTCGCTGGCATTGGTAATCAACCTGTCGGTACCTAATGTTTGGTTGGTATTGGTGAGTTTCTCCAGAAGATTATCCGATCGGCCAAAGAAATATTGCGTATTAATTTTGATCCCCTTTTTAGTTAAGGTGTTAAAGTTAAAACCACCTCCAGAAGATGCCTGAACACCATTATAACTGCCGCCGAAATTAATGCCGTTAAACTCGAAATAACCTGTAGAATTCATCATCATGGAATTAATGCCACTTCGGTTAAAACCACCTATTCGCTGTACATCGTTGGGATTAAAGCCTGGCTGGTTAATGTTGTTGCCATAAGCCAAAATACTTACCTGTGTGGTATCTCTAAAGAAATTCATTAATCCACCGGCTTGATACAGGTCTTTTAAACCGCCGCCAGCATATAATTTGCCGAAAGCTCCTTTTTTAATCGCTTTTTTCAATTTTAAATTGATAATCTGTGGGATTTCTGCTGCCGTTAAATCCGGATCACGTCTTTTGGCCTGCTTATCATCAACCACCTGCACTTTATCAATAATGTTGGCAGGAAGGTTTTTAGTCGCAATCTGCTGGTCGCCACCAAAAAATTCTTTTCCGTCTACTAAAATTTTACTAACTGTTTTACCGTTAACCTGTATAGAACCATCGGCTGCAATGGCAACGCCAGGAAGCTTTTTTAACAGATCTTCTACCACCGCTGATGGCAGGGTTTTAAAGGATTCTGCATTAAATTCTATGGTATCTTTACGTACAATTACGGGTGGCCTTTCTCCCGAAATTACAACCTCGTTTAAGTCATTTGCCTTAACGGAGAGATAGAGGGTGCCCAAATTTAATGCGGGATTGGCCGCAGTTAGTTCAACCTCTTTTCGGTATGTTCCATACTGCCATGCGGTTACCACTAAACGGTATTTTACACCTATGGTTAAGCCATTGATTTTAAAAACGCCTTTATCATCCGATAATTTATAAGTGCTCAATATACTATCTCCAACTTTGTATACCGAAATTGTTGAGTAATTTAAAGTGGTCTTGTGATTGGCGCTATCGGCTAAAATTCCGGTAATACTTCCGTTTTTTTGTGCAAATAAATTAAAAATAGCTAAGGTAAGTGCGATTGAAAGTAAGAGTTTCTTCATAGATATATTAAATAACAAGCTAAAATTAGGCGCTATGCTTTTATGGTACAGATAAATGTGATGAACGATATAAAAAATGTGACAGACTAAAAATCTAATAGACGTACTGGTTGAATAAACGTTGCACTTAACCAAAACAACTAATCTTTTAGGTAAAAAAAATTGCCTTAAGGTGTTTTTGCAAGTATTAAACGAAAAAATTACATAGCGCTAAAAAGAAAAAGCCCCAGGCTAATGCAGTGGGGCTGAGAAAGCGCATATTATTAGTTTAGTACAAATCGTTATAATTGATGATTTTAACTTCTGGGTTTTTGGCTAAAATTTCTTCCATCCATTTGCGGTGCGAGGCACCAACGCCTACCACAACCCTTTTTGCCTTTTTTGCCTTTGCCTGATCGATGATGTTTTTGCACATGCCTTCGTTTCTTAAAGTCCATTGCGCAATCATCTCTTTTACCGTCTCAGTCGGAAAACCTGCGTAACCATAAAAATGACGGCCACCATAAAAGTTCCAGGCTTCATCCAATACACCGTATTTCACGGTATTCATTCCTGCATATGGATCGGCATTGAAAACCTTCGCTTCAGCTTCACTGTAAGCCCAATATTTTTCTATGGCTTTAACGGTAGCGGCTTCCTGTGAGGTGCTATCAGCTTTCGCTTTGTTGATTAGAATTTTGTATAAAGAATCTGTTTTGCCCCAGGCTTCACTCCATGGTTTATCATAAGTTTGGCAATCCATGTTGTAAATCCGATCTTGTTTTAATTGGTAAATAAGAGGGAAATAGATTTTGCTATACTCACTTCCAGGTCTGCAGAAACCTTTTTTCTTTAATGAATCGGTATTTCCGAACATTTTTGCATATTCAACCTGCTCTTCTTTGCCAAAGCTTTGTTTCATGTAATTTTCGAGTACAAAGATTTGATAATCGGCATTGCCCCTATCCCAGTTCTTAGCATAATTAACGGCCAAATCCATTCTGGTTTTATGGTAGTAGGCAAATTTAGCGAGCGCTTTCTGGTCATTTTTAATTTGTGCACCAATATTTTTGGGAGATACCGGATTTAATTTTTCTATATAATCATGCCCTTTTCTAAATGCTTTTTTGGCCCAGTTGTTTTCTTCGAGTTTAGCGTAATCGCCCTGAGGCAGGTATTCGCCAAAAACCATATCGGGTTTAAAGTTCTTAAGCTTATCAATTATTGCCTGAAAGTTTTGTGTCGATTTAGAATTGTCGTGGGCAGAGCCTACTATAACAATTTCGATTTGGTTCTGGGCATTGGATTTAACCGCAACTGCGATTAACAATAAAAATGCTAAGCTGAGTTTTTGTATAGTTTTCATAATGAATCTTGTTTTGGTTTTTGTTGATTCAAAGATGAGCATACACACTTGGCTGCTATATTTAATTATCCCAATGGCTTATTATATTATCCCAACCGGTAAAAAGGAAGCCGGAGGCGTTGAGTGCCTAGCATTAAGCGTTCGAATAGCAATTTAAGGCTTTGATCCTAAAAATGAGACTATTCCATCAGTTTCTGGTTAAATCCAACGATCAGTTTAAACAGATCTTTATACGCCGTAAGCGGCAATGTTTCAGGTTTATCGAATACGTCGTGGTAGGCTGAGGGACCACCCTGAGTATAAATGAAGAATGCCGGAACACCTTTTTCGGTAAAGAAATAGTGATCGCTGTTGGCTGCTTTACCTCTGGAGCTTATTTTAGAGGTATAATGATTTTGGTTGTTGATTGTGTTTAGCAAAGCAAATGCTTTAGGATAAACGGATGCATTAACCACCGTCATGCCCGCTTCGCCGGTTCCAACCAAATCTAAGTTGATTAGGAATTTAATCTTGCTTAAAGGAATTAAAGGGTTTTCTACGAAATATCTCGATCCCAATAATCCGGCTTCTTCGCCAGCAAAACAGATAAAACCAATGGAGTAGGGTTGGGGATTGGCGGCATAATATTTGGCGAGACTCAATAAAGTGGCTACACCGGCAGCGTTATCGTTTGCGCCAGGGAAATAAGTTTCTGCACCCATTCCGCCCAAATGATCGTAATGCGCGGTAATGATTAAAAGGGAATCGGGAAATTTAGTGCCTTTAACCAAACCGCAAACATTGGCAGCCTGAAATTCTGGAATGAATTTATTTTCGATGTCGACGCTAATTTCTTTGGGTATTGTGGTTAAGCTCTTTTTATTGATCTGAATCGTTGTTGAATCACCAACTTCTGTGGCTACAGACCAGGTTAATTTATCTTTTAATAAAATTTTTAACGATGGAGATGCCTGATAATTAAGACTATCAACCCCGGTTAAATCTGCTTTTTGTTTAACGCTGGGACTCTCATTGTTTACAATGAAATCTTTACCGGGGATAAGTTTTTGACCATTTATTGCCACCATCATTTTTCCCGGGAATGTATTTACTGGGAAATTAAATGTCTGCTTATAAGATTGACCCATTGGCAACAGGCCAATTTTTTGATAGACCGCTGCAAGGTAATCGGCAGATTTTTTCATCCCGTCTTTGGTATAACCTCTGCCCCAAAATTGCTTTGAAGTAAGGGTATTTATTACGTTTCTGGTATAAGTAGAATCTTGTGCGAAAGTGTTGATTGCTAAAAACAGGAAGATAATAAAGCCAAATTTTTTCATCCCGAAATTTAGTGAATTAAATTGTTATCAAACCTCGTGTTTTTTTACCGGCGCAATCTTAAACCCTATAATAACTGTGCTAAGGTGTCTTAGGGGCTCGATATTTTTTTGGAAATCAAGGTTCTGTGTGCTTCGGTTACGAAAGTCCTGCTATCACTTCAAGTCCTCACTCGTGTCTCGTTCCGGGCTTTCCGTTCTATCAGGTTTATTTAACTTAGGCCTGTAGTTCTTAAGTGTAAAAACGAAGCTAATCAAAGCCCCACAGGATATTTTGAATCCTGTGGGCTTGTAATATTGTAAATCTGCGTTGGGGATTGTAAGGTGTCTGTGCCGGTTTTCACCGGTACCGGAGTGCAGCGCAGCCCTGAAAAGCCCGGCCCTTGCGTAGCTTGGGAAACGCCCTTATCAATTGGCGGTTAATAATTTGAAGTTTAAACGGCTTATCGCTTGTAAGGTTTATGCAAAAAATGGTTGACAGTTAACCGGCCATTGCCATTAACCATCAACCACTCACTATAAAAGCAATTCTTTTACTTTGCCAAATAAGGCTGTAAAGCTGTTTTAATTTTTTCTTTGTTCTGGCTTGCTGTCCATTTTTCTTTAATAGATTGATCGCCCAGGTTAAAAAGTGTTTCGTAAAGCAATTTTCCATTTGCCATTGTTTGTACTTTGAATGTGTTTTGCGAACCAATAATATCAGCCCAAACACCGCGAACATCTGCCCAATAAGTTTGCTGGCTGGCCCACCATTTTTGCGCATATGCAAAAGTTTTAGGATCTATTTTTGTAAATTCTTCATAACCTTTTTCAACAGCTAAAAGTTTATCGCCACTGGCAGATCTTACAATTTTTTTATTGTCCTGCTCAAACATCCAACCGTTTTTAGTAATGGTAATTCTGCTGCCACGGTTTAACACATTATAATCTTTACGCACTGTAGATTCTCTTCTTGGTAGTGGAGAGTCGGTTTCGCTTGACCAAGAATCGTGACCGCCAACGTGGCTCCAGGTTCCGTAACCCTGATAACGAGGACTATCATCAACCTGATAAACTTTTTGCGTCCATTTTCCTTTTACATCGGCCGGTGTTAAATTGCCTTTTTTCCATGCATTACCTTCGGTATAAAGCATAATGTTGGTATCCTCATAAGTCCAGTCCTGGCGCCAGTGTTTAATAACTGTGGTATCGTTAATGGCCAGCATGTGTTGAATTACAATTCTTTTAGGTTCATCAACAATAATCTCTGCCCATTCGTTGCCATGGCTTTCGTAAGGCTTACTGAATTTGTAGTTTGGATCTGGAGCGGTAACTTCACCGTAGTTGAAATTCACTTCATAAAAACCAGCCAATGATTTTATTGCTTTTCTATCCTTTTCTAGTTTTTCTTCGGGAGAGTCAGTTTTTGTTTGTGCATTAGTATTAAGGGTAATCAAACCGGTTAATACTAAAATTAGGTTTAAAAATTTCATTTTTATTATTAATTAAGGTGTATTTAGCTTTCCGCCGCTGCGGTATTTTTTTTCTTTTTTCCTTTCCCCCACCAGATAATAAATCCGGTTATGGGTAAGCTTGCTGCAATTAAACTGGCAAAAAATGCCATTATTTTTCCGGTCAATCCTAAAATGGCCCCTACGTGGATATCGTAGTTCATACCAATTACCGTTTCTCCACTATTTTTTTCTGATTGGTTTGTTCTATGCAACAATTTGCCGGAATACTGATCGAACTGAAGTACGTCGTAATTCCAAAACGTTTCCTTGCCCCGGTATCCTGTGGCGTAAATGGTTGCCGAACCGCCATTGGCAGGCGACATGGCAATGCGATCTTCATTTTTAAATATTTTTTTGGCTTGCTCAAAAGCAATATCAAAAGGAATTGCAGTAATGGTTTTGGTTGAATCTGATTTAACTTCTATCACTTTTGGAGGCGTTGTACTTCTCGATGCTACTACGTAAACTGTAGTTTGGAACCATTGAAATGCCCAAACCAGACCAGTTAAGGCCAGCATTAGGCAGATCAGCATTACATAAAAACCCAGCACATTGTGCATGTCGTAATTAATGCGTTTAAACTTGGCCTTCCATTTTATTTTAAAGCTCTTATCGAAGTTTGATTTTTTGAGGTTTTTAGGCCACCACATCACCATTCCAGAAATGAGGAGAAATACAAAAATGAAGGTAGACCATCCGATAATCTGCTGACCAATGGGGTGATTGATCAACAAACTCCAATGGATCATTTTAACTACCCCAAAAAACTCATATTTATAATCGGAAACTAAAGTTACTTTTCCGGTATAAGGGTTAATCAGCACAACATCATAATAATCGATAGAATCGAAATACCAGAATGCTTTGGGATCGCCAGGTTTGTAAACACCAAGTTCCCATGCCCTTTCTGGTGCTTTATAAGCAGAAACAAAGGTGATTTTCTTTTTATTCCCCAAAGCTTTTTCGGCATTGGCCTGTAGCACACTTAATGGTAGCGTTTTAGGATTTAATGGGACTTCGACAAAAATCTCCTTGTGGTGAACGAGTTCTGTAATTTCTTTTTGAAAAACATAAATACATCCGGTAACGCCTAACATGAATACAATTAGTCCGGATGCAATACCCAGCCACAGGTGCAGCCAGTCGCTGATCCGTCGTAATCGCGATTTTTTATTTTTTGACTTTATTGATGTTTTTGTTAGTGCCATTAGCGAGCTGTATGAATAAAAGAACCAATTAGCCTTTGTTAAGATTAATTGGCTTTAAATATTATAAAATTTTGGACTATTTAACTTCAGTAGTGTAGGTTACCAAATGCCAAACTTTATCGTAGTCTTTTCCATTTAATTTTCCAGGTGTTTTATCTTCTGTAAAGGCTTCCAGAAAATAATTTCCTTTTTGTTCTGGTTTGAAAGTGAATTTTCCTTCTGCATCGGTTTCAGTAGGTTGTGCTTTTCTTTCAGCGTTTACAACTGTTAACTTTTGTTTTGCAAAAGGTGTTTTGTTGTAGATTACCTGATGAACTGAAGTTTCACCCACTTTTAAGGCATGTTTGTCTGGCCTGATGGTTAGTGCTGCGGTAATGGGGAAAGCCGTGTTAATTTTTGCGTTTCCTACAGCTACATCTGCAAAGGCATAATATTCTATTTTAGCTTTTTCATAAACGGCGGCTACTTCGTGAACTACAGAGAGTTTATAGGTACCTTCCTGATCTGGAGTGAAACTTGCTTTAAAGAAACGTACATCTGGTACGGTGGTTAAAACCTTCGTTGTTCCATTCGGAGCGATTAAAACCAGTTTAAATTCTTTTAAGTTGCTGAACCATTTTGCGGCAGAATCAGGTTCGTTACTTTCGTATTCTCCGAAGAAAACTTTCACTTCCTGTGCTTGTCCTTTTTTGCCTGTTGAGGCTGTTTCTATCCATAACGCATGTGCAAATGCACTCGAAATGCTAAAGGCTAGGAAGAAAAATAGTAATGAGATTTTAGTTTTCATGTTTTCTGGTTTTTTTAACCAGGAGAGACTGATCTGATCCAGCTTCTCCCGGTTGGTTTAATTAAAATTTATATGCTATGCTTACTCTGTAGTTTCTTGGTGCTTCGGCTTGCCATGAGTAGGCTGGTTGATCGTAGGTTGGAGCATTCCAGTAGTTGGTGTAATATGCACCACTATACAGATACTTGTCTAAAATGTTAAATACATTGGCGGTTATTTTTATTTTTTTATGTGACCAGAATAAGCCACCATCCAATTTGAAATAATCAGGAAGATTTTCATTTGCATTTTCACCGCTATAGGTGCCTACAGCCCTATCGGCTAAATAGGTAAAACCACCAGAAATTCCTGCTCCTTTAAGTGGGCCATTTTGTAATGAATAGGTTAACCATGCATTAGTGGTATGCTTTGAAAAACCTGGTACTACCTGGCCAACAAAAACGCCTGAAACTCCATCGGCAACTTTCGTTACTTTACCATCGGTATATGCATAATTTGCAATTAGATTTAAGCCTTTAGCCAATTCTCCACGTAAATCGAACTCTATACCTTGTGCTCTTTTTTCGCCAATTACAATACTGAAAGTTTCTCCAGCTTTGTTAAGTGGATCTGCAGTAAGTTCGTTTTGTTTGGTAATTCTGTATACAGATAAAGTGGTATTCCAACGACCGTTAAACCAATCTTTCTTGATGCCAAATTCTTTGTTATTTCCTGTAATTGGTTTTGCGGTACCACCATCCCGGAAAAAACCGGTTTGTGGAGTAAAAGCTTCATCGTAAACCGCATAAACAGAAGTGTTTTTATCAACCGATACACTTAAGCCAACCCTGGGGGTAACGTGTTTTGCTTTGTCTGCCGGACTGCCATAGGCCGATTGGTTAACATAGGTATAACGGCCAGCAAGGGTTAGGCGGACAATGTTGTTAAAAAAGCCTAATTCATCCTGAACATAACCGCTTAGGTATTTTTGATCCATTAAGCCTCCTGCCGTAATAGCCCTTTGTTCTAATGGCGTAACACGGTCAAAGTTTGGATAACCGTTTGATGGGAAGCCATAATTAGGGTTGTATAAATTAAACGGAGAACTGGCAAGATCTAAATCGTGAGACTGACCCCAATCGGCCATATAATTTTTCTTGCCACCATCAAAACCAGCTAAAATGCGGTGTACAATACCTCCCGTTTTAACCGTTCCATTCACAAATAACTGCGCTAATTTCATACTGCTTTCGGCATCCCATATACCAACATTACGAATAATGGTGCCATTTGGATATATCGCCGACGGCCATGAGCTTGAACCATTTTGTAAATATTTATAATAAGCTGCTTGTGCGGTTAATTTCCAATTCTGACCTAGTTGTTGTGTTAGGTTCAATGTTAAACTATGGTCGTTTATTCGGGTAGGCTGTACCCCGGGCTGTGTTAAAGTAAAATCTCTAGGTAAGGTAGCATACCCGGCAGTATTAAAAATGTAATAAGAACCTACTTCGGTCATTTTTGCATTTTGCAAAGTATATTCTGCTGTTAGTTTAGTGCCAGGTGTTATTTGATAACTTAATACGGGTGCAAAACTGTAGCGATCATTTTGTTCAAATGGTCTAAATGAACCCTTATTTTGTGCTGCTGCGTTTAACCTGAATAAGAATTTACCATCAGCTGTTAGCTTATGGTCGAGATCTATTGTTGTACGGTATAAATCGAAGCTTCCAGCAGTAAACGAAACCTCACCCTGGTTTAAACCAGTAGGTTTTTTGGTCACCACGTTATACATTCCACTTGGATCGCCATTGCCAAGCATAAATCCTGCAGGACCTTTAACAAACTCAATATGGTCAACAAAGCTCATGTCTTCGGTTAATGGCCCCCAGTAAGATGAAACCACATTGAAGCCATTACGCATGGCCTGAATTTGCGATCCGCGCATTAAAATATTGGTGTACAGATCTCCCCAGTGTTCAAGGCGAACCGCACCACTTACATTTCTGATCAACCCATCGCTCATGCTAATGATCTGCTGGTCTTTAAGGATACTATTACTTACAATCTGAATGTTTTGCGGTGCCTCTAGTAGCGGTTCGTTTAATCTAAGTGTGGCAGAAGGCAAGCTTACTTTGTATTTTTGATTAATCCCCGCTATCGTAATTTCCTCCAGCGCCTGATCATTTTCTTTCAATACGAAATCGATAATTTTAGTCTCACCTGCAACGATCGTAATGCTTTTTTCTGATGCGTCGATGCCAACTGCAGAAGCTTTAATTATATAAGTTCCGGCTTTAACGCGGTTTATGGTGTATAAACCATTATCATCTGATGTAGTGCCTTGACCCTTGCCCTTTAAACCAATTGAAATAAAGGCTGCTGGTTTTCCATTAGAAGTGCTAATCTTTCCCTTTATTGTTCCAAATTGTTGCGCAAATGAAAATAAGCTAAAGAGAGAGAGTAAGAACGTTAAGCTAATGGTTTTAATTTTATTCATTTTTAAATATTTATTGTGTTTTTAATTAGAATTTGTAAGTGACACTTCCAGTGAAGGTTCTCAGATCCTGAGGGTTCATGGTGCTGTAGCCTGTCCAGTATTTTTGATTGGTAAAGTTGTCTGCTTTTACGCCGATCCTGAATCTTGAATGATCGTAAAATACTGAGGCATTGAAAACTTCATAAGCAGGTAATATAAATATGCCCTGACTCACACTGTTTACAATTTTATTATCGCTGGCATAATTACCTCCGGCACCTAATCCAAAACCTTTGAGCGAGCCTGCATTGAATTTATAACTGATCCATAAATTTGCTGAGTAGGGTGCTGCCGAATAAGCATCTCTTCTGCCTTCTACATCCGGCGATGCATTTTCTAAATGGTTATCGTTATAAGCGAAACCTGCAATAATATTTAAGCCATTAACCGGGTTTGCAATAACTTCGGCTTCTATGCCTTTGCTGATTTTATTGCCATCCTGGATTTGTGCGTTTGGATTTGATGGATCTCCGTTATAACCCCTAACAATATCTTTAACTTTAATATAATAGTAAGATACAGCGCCTGTTAACTTACCATTAAATATGTTTGTTTTAACTCCACCTTCAATTTGGTTTGCTTGCTCTGGTTTAAAAGCATTACCTTGATAATCTATACCGTTTAAGTTGTTGAAGCCATTCTGGTAATTGGCAAATAATGATAACTGATCTTTAATCGGCTGAAACACCAAGCCGAATTTTGGAGAAAAAACAGTTTGTTTGTACGCACCTTTTGGAGCTGAGCCTGCACGATCGGAATTGCCTTTATTGTCAAATCTGTCTACTCTTAATGCAGCTAAGGCGATTAACCTATCTGTTAAATTAATCACATCAGAAACATAAGCACTGTATGTATTGGTTTTGAAGTTATACGGATATTTAGGAACACTAGGTAGTGCTGCATAAAATGTAGCTAAATTTGCTTCGGTAAAATTATTGTAGTTGGCACCAGTTCCGTCTTTTTTGGTTAGATCAAAAGTATCGATCGAATAAAATAACTGATCGGAATTTTGACGTAAATAATCCAGGCCTAAAACCATTCTGTTTTTTACCGAACCTAAGTTAAAAGTGCCATTAAAATTTTGTTGTACCTCATACGTAAAAACCTTACTGTTATCGGTTGATTGATCTGCTCTTGATATCAAATCGGCACCTGGTGCAGCCGTTGGGTTGCCCAATGGAGGATAGTTGTTTGGGACTAAGAATAAATAAGTGCCACGGCCGTTGGAAAAACTATAATTACTTGAAAAGCTGGTGTGTGACGACCAATTATCATTAAACTTGTAATTAGCCTGCCCGAAGAAGTTTGAGCTGTTGTATTTCTGCTTCATCGCATCAGCGGTGAAGGACTTGTCGTAAGGTATGCCAGATTGATCCGCCCTATCAAAACCAAGGTCTTTTACGGGGAAATAGAAGAAAACGAAAGGTTTTAGGGTGCTTGTACCATTGGCAATTTCGGCATCGAAAACAAAGTCTAATTTATCGTTTACTTTATATGACAGGCTAGGTGCGATGAAGAAACCTTTATCGTAAACATTCTCCTGGAAAGAACCTTTGTAATTGTAAGACGTATTTAACCGGGCATAAATGTGGTTATCTTTATCAACAGGAAAATTGAAATCGGTACTAACCCGGTTAAAATCGTAGCTACCTGTCGAAAAGCTTACCGCACCTCCCATTCCTTCGAAAGGTTTTTTGGTTATGCGGTTAATTAGACCACCATATGAGGTTAATGTACTACCGAATAAGGTAGCAGATGGGCCTTTAATAAACTCTACATTTTCTAAGTTAGCAGCATCGTTGCGGCCGGTTACGTTACCAGCAATTCCATTTCTCAGTTTAGCCTGTACAATAAAACCTCTTGATGCGTAATAAGCACCACCATCACCTCCACGGGAGGTTGCTTCCCACATTTTTTGAACACCGGTTGCATTACGGGTTGCATCATCAACCGAAAATACAAGCTGATCGGCCATTGTTTCTTTCGTAATTGTGGTATAAACCTGAGGGTTTTCCAAATTATTTAGGGGCATTTTTGAAACAAATTCACTTTTCTTAGCGATATACTTATTTACGCCCTGGTTGATATTTACTTCATTAAGCTGGTTTGAATTTTGGTTGATTACAAAATCAACAGTTTTGTGCTCTCCAGCGGTAATAACTACTGGTTTTTCTATATTTTGGATACCAACAGCCGATACCCTTAAGGTATAAGATCCTGGTTTAACTCTCTGGATTTCGAAAATACCCTTTTCGTTGGTTACATTCCCCAGGCCTTTTCCTTTTAAACCAACCGAAATGTAAGCAGCAGGTTTACCATCAGAAGTGGTAACAGTACCACTTATGGTCGAAAATTGCTGGGCAAAGGAAAGTATACTGATAAAAGTTAAGAGAAATGTTAAACTGAAAAGTTTGATTTTAAGCATGATAGTATTTATTTGGATTAATTCTAAACAGTCGCAAAATAACGATAGAAAATCCTATTATCCAAATTATTTTGAATTATTCTAAATAGCATGAAATGATATATGTTTATGGAGATTTTAGATTTGGCAGTTAGGGATTACTAAAAGATTAGTTTAACGTTTTAGTGGCAACTATGCTTAGATTTTTTCAAATTTTTAATATAAAATTCATGTGCTAATTAATTAGCAGAATGTATTCCGAAAATGATTGAAAAATATAACTTATTTCATTTAAAAGTGCCATTGCATGCGATAGGGGCGCGTTTTGAATTGCGCAGGAGCGGCGTTAAAGAATTAAATGTTAAATAATGTTAAATTTTTAAGTTAAAATATGGTTTCATTTAGCTAAAAAGCTGTTGAATGGCAGTTAAAAAAGTTGATACTTTTAATTTAAAATCAAACCTAACTAACTAATCATCAATGGAGAAAAATTCTACAAGACATTCCTATGTGAAATTTTTAACGGCAACATTCTTTTATTTATTAATTCCCTGGCTGGCTTTTGCACAGAAAACAATTAAAGGAACCGTTTTAGATCAAAATGACAAACCCATTCCCGGGGTGTCTATTCTGGAAAAAGGGACAAAAAATGGTACTTCCACCAACAGCGAAGGTAAGTTCGTAATCGCTGTACAGGGCGATAAAGCTGTGCTGGTTGCCAGGATAGTTGGTTTCGTTACCGTTGAAAAAACAATTACGGCAAGCGGCACCATAAACTTTTCTCTGCAGGATGACAATAAGACGCTGGATGAGGTGGTACTTATTGGTTACCAGAAAATAACCAGGAAAAAATCTACGGCTTCTATTTCCAGTATTTCTGGTAAAGAGCTGGCAAATTTACCAGCTGCGAGTTTCGATCAATTGTTACAAGGTAGGCTTTCAGGTGTAAACGTTCAAAACTTTACCGGTCAGCCAGGGGTAGCACCTACTGTTTCTGTACGTGGTAACTCTACAGCAAGTAGCAGTTACGATCAGTTTAATGTGATCAGATCGCCATTATATGTGGTTGATGGTGTTCCTCAAACATCAGATGATTTTGTGCCACCTGGTACAGGTACAGGTACCAACTATTTAGCCGGTATCAACCCTAATGACATTGAATCTATTGATGTGTTAAAAGATGCGTCTGCTGCAGCCATTTATGGTTCTCGTGCAGCAAACGGGGTTATCTTAATTACCACCAAAAAAGGCGTTAGTGGTGATACCAAGATCAACCTAAGCACCTATTTTGGGTTCGTACAGCGTCCAAATTTACGCGAAGCAACCATTGGTAGTACAGAACGCAGGCAAAAAATGGAAGTATTGCAGCGTCAGCTCAATTACGACCAGAGAAGACAGCTGCCATATATACTTACCGATAGTTTAAATCCAGCTTTCAATGGAAATACCGATTGGCAGGATCTGTTTTATCAGGTAGGTAGAATTAACGATAACAACATCAGTTTAAGCGGTGGTTCAGACAATGGCATGACTTACCGTTTTAGTGGTGGCTATTATAATGAAGAAGGCGTTGTAAAAGGAACTGGTTTTAAACGCTATAGCAGTAGACTTAACTTAACCTCGAGAGCATTAAATAAAAAGTTGATGATCAATCCACAATTTTTTTATTCGAGAGCTGATCGTGCAAGGGGCAACGAGGATCCTAACGATCCTTCCAAGCCTACAAAAATAGGGTCTGGCAATTTACCTTCTTCGCTGATCAACTTATCGCCAGAAAAGCTCGACTTTTTTGTGAACCCTAGTAGTGAGAACCTGGACAAGAATATCAGTAATCAGTTTAGTATAAACCTGAATTTATCTTATGAGTTTAATAAAAACTTTACATTGAATTCTCAATCATCTTATAAGGCTGATAATGCACGTCGGGATGCCAGTCTGAGTAGCCTGCTAAACAACGGTTCTGGAAATAGTGCGACTAGTTTTTCTTCCACTAATGTGAACCTGAGAACTTCTAACTACTTAAATTATAATGGTAAGCTTGGTAAACACAATTTCAGTGCAGTAGTGGGCCAGGATATTGAATATAACCAGTATCAAAATACACAAGCGGGAGGCTATGGTGGTGCATCTGATAACATCCAAGTGGTAACAGGATTTCAGCAAGCCAACGTCTTTGCGTTCTCTCAGTACAAAGCACATGGATTAATTGCTTATTATGGAAGGTTTAACTATGATTATGCAGAAAAATATCTGTTATCTGGAACGATCAGAACCGATGGTTCATCAGGTTTTGGTGAAAATAATAAGTATGGGGTTTTTCCATCCGTATCACTGGGCTGGATATTATCTGAAGAAAATTTCATGAAAAACATCACCAATAACCCTTTTACATTAGTTAAAATTAGGGGAAGTTATGGTGCTACCGGTAATGAAGATTTAAATAATTCTTACGTACAATACAACAATTACCTGGTTAATAATGGTGGTTTTTCTGGCAATGATGGTTCTACTTCCTATAACGGTGTTACGGTTATTACACCAAATTTTAGAAATGGAGTAGCGCAAAAAGACCTGAGCTGGGAAAAATCTACCCAATGGAATATTGGTACGGATATCGAAATCCAAAATGGAAAATATGCCTTAACATTTGATGTATATAACAAAGAAGTGAAGGATAAATTATTCAACGTAGATCTACCTGCTACTTCTGGTTACGATGTTGCCTATACCAATGCCTTTTCAGTACGTAATTCGGGTATGGAGTTAACTTTTAATGCAACTCCGATCAGTAAAGTGGTTAGATGGAATACTTCATTCAATATTTCTTACAACAAAAATCAGATCATGAGTTTGCCAAATGGTGGCAGGGATATTATTTTAAGTGGCGATCGGTTTGATAAAACACATATTTTATCGGTTGGTAGCCCTATTAATGCTTTTTATCTGTATCAAACAAAAGGTGTATTCTCACGAACTGGAAATATTCCACAAAATCCATTTACCGGCGAGCGTTATAGAAATAGTAATGGAACATTTAACGAAGGAGATTTCTATCTGGCCGATTTAGATGGTGATTACTTTGTTGATATTTTTAATGATGGAATTAACCCAGATAAAATGCCGATCGGAGATCCAAACCCTCGCTTTACAGGAGGCTGGACCAACACCTTTAACTATAAGAATTTCTCACTTAGTATTTTTACAAACTTCACCTTCAAAAGAGATGTATTGAATCTATTTGATTCAGATCGTTTTGCCAATTCGCAGGATGGTAACGCTGTAGCTAATTTTGCAAGCTTCTCTACTCCTGATCTAGACAGATTGAATATCTGGAGAAACCCAGGCGATAATGCGGAATATGCTAAATACGATTTAGGTACTTATCGTTATTATTATACTGGGGCACAAACATTTTTCTTAGAAAAAGGTGGTTATTTAAGGATAAAAAATATTACCCTTGGATACGATTTGGGCGCAAAAACTTTAAGCAAATGGGGCTTAAGCCAGTTTAAAGTGTTTGCTATGATGGATAATGTACACATGTTCCAACAATCAAAAAAACTGCCAGATGCAGAAGCTGTAAATGGTTATGGAGAGTATAATGGAAATGGGTATCCGATTCCAAAAAAATACACCTTAGGTCTTCAAGTTCAATTTTAATAGCATTAACATGAAAAATATAATTAAAAAACTCAGCATATTAATTACTATCCTCATTATAGTAACCACAAGTGCCTGTAAAAAATTACTTTACGAAGAACCGAAGGATGCACCGTACGAACAAACATTTTGGAAAAATTCTAAAGACGTGAGAAGTGCCATGGCAGGTAATTATGCCTTACTCCGCAATGCCATTACCGATAAAAGCAACCGGTATTACATGTATGGTGATGCCATTGCCAAAAATTATTTTACCATACAGTATACAGGTGATGGGCTTGAAGGAATACAAAATGGTGATTTTACCTTTCAGTATAACTTAAACTCTTTGGCAAATTATACGCTTTATTACAAAAGCATAGCAATGTCTAATCTAATATTGTCTAAGGTAGGCGCGATGACCAATTCTCAGTTATCTACGGAGGATGACCCAACCGAATTTAAAAACAATACTTTAGGGCAGGCTTATTTTTTAAGGGCTTTGAGTTATTTTATGATGGTAAGGGTTTGGGGTGATGTACCAGTAGTTACCCAGGCATACGAAGATCCGCTTAATGCACCCCAGCTTCCAAGAACACCAAAAGCAGAAGTGATGAAGCTTATTGAGGATGATTGTCACAAAGCTATTAATTTGTTGGGCTGGACTTATGCCAATAGTGGTGATGCTAAAGTAACCGCAAACAAGGGCTCAACCTATGCGCTCTTAGCACATTTATATTTGTGGAGAGCAACAATGTCCAATGTGGCTACAGATGCACCTAATCTGGTTGATGTAAATAGTGCGGATACAACGATTAATACTTTAATTAGTCGTGGAGGTTATGCATTAACTGATACTGCAAATTATAAAAATACCTTTATAGGCCGTTCTACAGAAGGTATTTTTGAGATAAACGTGAGTGAAAATACCTTGGAGGGTTCAAATAGTTCTGTTGGCGGTAATTTTCTTAATGAAACTTATGTTAAAGGCTACGGTAATAACCCGAGATACTACGTAGTACCGAGTTATTTCAATAATTTTTACACAGATACCGATATCAGGTATAAAAAAGGATTTGACGTAACCTTGCCTGATAAGCCGATGTGTATAAAATATAGCAACGTAATTTACAGGAATCCTGGTCAAAAGTTAAATCCCTATTTAAGCAATAACATTATCATATTCAGGTTAGCTGATATGATGTTACTAAAAGCTGAAATTGCGCTATATAAAGGAGATGCCGCTACTGCTACTAACATTATCAATACCTTCAGGAAAAGGAATGACCCTGATCCGGTACTGGTAGATGCTGGTTTATCTAAAGATGAAGTGATGGACGAATACATTACAGAACGTTCGAAAGAAATGTTTTTAGAAGGGCACCTGTTTTACGATCTGTTAAGAACCAGGAAGTATGGTAATGTGGTAGAGTGGCTCCCGGAAGAGCGATTTAGAAAAGAGGGCTATTATTGGCCGGTAGACCCTGCTTTATTCAGGAATAATCCATTGTTAAAGCAAACCACATATTGGTTGGGTAAAGTGTAAAATAAGGTTGATTCTTAGATTAAAAAATATGAAAAATAATATTCTAATATACATAGCTATTTTTTTATTAGCCTTATCGGCATGTAAAAAAGACGACTATAAGCGAGATGGGGGGCCGAGCAATGCCTATGTGGATATGACCACTTATGATTACTTAAAATCTAACCGGAATTTTGATTCCTTGGTTAAAGTGATTGATAAGGCTGGTTTAAAAGATGCTGTAAATGGAGATATCACTTTGTTTGCGACCACGAACTATGGCATTGCCGATTATGTAAAAGCCAAAAAATACCAGAAGAGTCTTCAGACCGGGAATGAAAATTTTGATTTCGGAATTAAGGATCTTCCATCTCAGGAGCTTAGCGATTCATTAAAAACATACCTGTTTGCAGGCAAGATAAACAGGGATCAGATTACCTTGGGAGGTAAACTTTACAATAGTTTATTAGGTGCAATTCCAAATGTTCAGTATTTAATAAAATTTCGGCGTTCTTTCGACTATAACCAATATCTAAATTACGTAGATTATGTTACTTATACCAAAGTGATTGGTACACGCGATGATAAAGAACCTGATTTGAATGCCATACCAGATGATCAGAAAGACAAAGCAGTAGACGTTCAAACTTCTGGTATTATCACCAGAACCGGAATTATTCATGTTTTAAACGGAAATCACCGCTTGTTTTTTAACGGACAATCGCTAGGTAATTAAACCATAAATATTTCAATTATGAAGATAAAATATATTTTGGGCATACTATTTTTATTAAGTATGTATGCCTGCACAAAAATCGAAAAGGGTTTTCTAAGTAACGGCATCCGTTATAAAGACAACGATATCTATGCCAAAAGAGGATTAATACTCTTCCAGTCTGACAGAATCAATGCCGATGGCTCTACGCCGCCATATACCTATAAATTGGTAAACTTAAGAAAGGAAGATGGCTCTCCGGCACCGGCAGAGTTTTCTAAAGAATATGAAATTCTGGTATTTAAGGAAGGAACAAGTTTTGATCCTGAAACTGATGTAACCGTTGAATTGCTGAATAAGAAAAGAGAACTGGTAAAAAGGTTGCCCATGTACTTTAATGAAAACAGCGGGCAGTTAACGTTTAACAGGGCATCAGCTAATTTGCCTCTGGGTAGGTATGTTTTTGATGTAGAAATGACGAATGTTACAGGTACAAAACTTTTTCCAAAATTGGCTACCATAAATGTGGTAGATCCGGAAAAAGATGATTTGTTTGTTATTACCGATAACGTTTCGAATGCTTTTCATGATGTTACCGGTGTAGCAACCCCAATGAAAAATCCGATCATTACCTGTACAAAAATTTCTAACCAGGGTGCAAGGGCTATTTTAAAAATGGTGGATAAAAACGGAAAGGTTTTTAACCCTAAAGCTGGTGAAATCATACAAAGAGGTGATCGGCCGGTTTTTGAAAACTACGCAAAGTTTAATCCGGTTATCAAGACTGATACAGCCATGATCTGCGATTTTGAAGTAGCGCCTTTCCCGCTTACCAAATATGTTACGCCAACTACCGATTGGGGATTTTTAATGTATTACAGGATACCAAGCACTTTTGTAACCATAGATAATTTTCCTGCATCACTTGGTACCTTCTCTGTAAATCCAAGATGGTCGTGGCAATTAAAGCTTGAGGGTACTTATGTAATTCAGGTAAAATTTCCTGATGTAACCAAAAAATAGAAAAGAATACCATCTCCCTAACAGGAGGATACCTTCCATTTTAATATAAAACGGCAATTTTCACATCGAAAATTGCCGTTTTATATGAAGGGCAAACACAAAAGCCTCTTATTTAATCAATATAACTTGTAAGCTTAATGGGCGTTCAGTTTCATTTGCAGGTGTTACCAAACCACCACAAATAATGTCATAATGATAACCCGCTGTAAAACTGTTGCTTGCGGAAGTAGCTTTAACTGTTCCCGATGAGGTTTCTTTTGCATCAAATGTATAAGTTCCTGCATCTACAGCAATAAAACCACTCGCACTTTTATAGGCTTTATTGGTAACCAATGTTGTTGAGGCGCTGGTCTTCGCTAAATCCAATGCAGGTGCATCAGGCGATAAATTGATAAAACGGATGTAAGCTTTATCAGTTGATGGAATAGAAAGATCATCACCAATGGTATACACATCTAGCGCAGCCGGTTTATTAATTAAATAAGAAGAGTAATAGGTGCTTGCATTTAAAGTAATGGTTTTGGTTAACAAACTCTCTGCGCTGCTGGCTGTTGTGAATTTTAAACTGTAAGTGCCTGCAGCATAAGAAAGATAAGCGGCAGAGCCTCCAAATGGCAAAGCTGCCGAATTAACCATATTGCCATTAAAGTAGGCATTATAGGTAGCCAAAGAAGGTGATGCATTAACTACCCTTAAATAAGATATTGTAGGATCGGCAGTTTCCGTTTTTTTACATGAAGTGAATGCTGTAAAAGCAATTAGAACAAATAAAGGGATCGATTTGAAATGAAATGGTGTAAAATTCTTCATACGGTTAAAATTTGATTTAATATTTAAGGAGTATCCATAAAACGATAGCCGGATCGCATTCGCTACAGACATACAAATATTGAGTTTAAACAGTATTACAGAATGTTAAATGATGTTAAGCAGATGTTAAAGTTTGTCGCATTCTTTTAACAGTGTTAAAATTGGCAATAGAACCTATAACTGAAATAAACGATCCTCAAAATTTTTTAAATTGATAAGTAGCCTTAATACATGTTTAAGTCAGATTAGTTCAATAAAATTGAAAGCTTAACATAAAAAAATGATGATATTATTGTGTAACTCGATTTTTATTTAAACCTTTGCACCTCAATAGAGTTAAAGCCGTTTTAATACGCAAGAAATGATTAAACAAATTTTACATAAACTTTCTGTTTCCACAGCACAAAATGTGTCTGGAAAAGGTGTGTTTATTAATCATTTTCAGCCCGTGTTTTATTATCCCACAAGCCGGCAAAATTTCACTCCACGTATTTAGTACCTACACTAAACGTAACGAGGAATTGATCCTCTCTAAAAACCCAATTAACAAGAATACTTATAATTTTTCGTTAGAAAACGAATGGATATTAACGAATTTATAGTGCAGGTTGCACTTCCTGAACATCGTGTATTTGCAGAAGAAATAGTAACCGAGATGGCAGAATCGGCAAAAGCTCGTGGAACAGGGATTGCTAAGCGTTCGCCGGAATATATTTCTAATAAAATGCAAGAAGGCAAATCGGTTATTGCTTTCCACAAAGATGGCTCTTGGGCAGGATTTTGCTATATAGAAACCTGGAGCCACGGACAGTTTGTGGCCAATAGCGGTTTAGTGGTAAGTCCTAAATACCGCAAAGCGGGATTAGCAAAAGCCATTAAAAATGAAATTTTCGGTTTGTCTAGAAAGTTGTACCCAAAGGCAAAAATATTTGGTTTAACAACAGGCTTGGCCGTAATGAAAATCAATTCAGATTTAGGTTACGAGCCTGTAACCTACAGCGAACTTACCCAGGATGAAGAGTTTTGGAAAGGTTGCCAAAGCTGCGTAAACTTCGAAATTTTAAAAATGAAGGAACGTAAAAACTGTATGTGTACGGCTATGCTTTACGATCCGGCCGAGAAGAAACATGAGGTAGCCAAGCAATTTGCCGAAGAACTGCAGAAGAAACCCAAATTATACGAGCGCTTTATGCGCATTAAACAGCGTTTAGTTGTTAAACCTAAGCCAAAAAATGGCTTAAAAGCCCTTTTATTTTTATTTACCTTTTTATTTAAATAGCATGAAAAAAGTTGTTTTAGCATTTAGCGGAGGCTTAGATACCTCATTTTGTTGTATTTACCTGGCACAAGACCGTGGATTAGAAGTTCACTCGGTAATAGTAAATACCGGTGGTTTTTCTGATGAAGAGTTACAGGAAATTGAGAAAAGAGCATATGCTTTAGGTGTAAAATCGCATGCTGTTGTAGATGAAACTGAAAGTTACTATGAAGGGTGTATTAAGTATCTGATTTTTGGTAACGTATTAAAAAATGCTACTTATCCATTATCAGTAAGTGCAGAGCGTGTTAGTCAGGCAACAGCTATTGCCAACTACGTGAAAAAAATTGGTGCAGATTATGTAGCCCATGGAAGTACCGGTGCAGGTAACGATCAGGTACGTTTCGATATGATCTTCAATATCCTTATTCCGGAGGTTGAGATCATTACTCCAATTAGGGATCTAAAATTATCCCGCGAGGCGGAAATAGAATATTTAGCACAACATGGTGTAGAATATAGTGCAGAAAAAGCAAGATATTCGATCAACAAAGGTTTATGGGGAACTTCGGTAGGAGGAAAGGAAACTTTAACTTCTCACGAAACCTTACCAGAAAGCGCCTGGCCAACCCAGGTTTCTGAAACAGAATCGCGCAAGGTAGAATTAACCTTCGAAAAAGGTGAACTGGTTGCTATTGATGGTGAAAAATTAGCATCTGTTAAGGCAATCCAGAAATTACAGGCAATTGCTCAGCCTTTTGGTATCGGTAGAGATATCCACGTTGGTGATACCATTATTGGGATTAAAGGTCGCGTAGGTTTTGAGGCTGCTGGCCCCATTATCATTATCAAAGCACACCATACTTTAGAAAAACACACCTTAACCAAATGGCAGTTAAGCTGGAAAGAACAACTATCCTCTTTCTATGGTAACTGGTTGCACGAAGGTCAGTTCCACGATCCGATTATGCGGAATATTGAGGCTTTTTTAACAGATACACAAAAATTTGTGAGCGGTAAAGTATTTGTAGAGTTGTTGCCGTACCGTTTCCAGATTATCGGAATTGAATCTAACCATGATTTAATGAGCAATAAATTTGGCAGCTATGGCGAAATGAATAACGCCTGGAGCGGAGATGACGTTAAAGGTTTCTCTAAAATATTCGGTAACCAAGTAATGATCTGGCATAAAGTAAATAACGAGGCATAGCCTCAAAGGCAGAAGGTTTACAGGTTTAAGGCTACATTAGCATTTAAACCCTAAGCCTCAAACCCTAAACCTTTTTAAATATGAAAATTAAAGCAGGAATAATTGGTGGTGCGGGTTACACCGGAGGCGAAATGTTGCGTATTTTGGTTAACCACCCGAATGTTGAAATTGCTTTTGTAAACAGTACAAGTAATGCCGGAAACTTAATTTCTGATGTGCATACTGACTTAATTGGCGATACGGACTTAAGATTCGTAAGCGATATTCCACAAGATATCGATGTGCTTTTCCTTTGTGTTGGCCACGGCGATGCGAAAAAGTTTTTGGCTGCTAATCCAATTAACGATAACATTAAAATTATCGATTTGTCTCAGGATTTCAGGTTGCATGCAAATGCTAGCTTTTCGACCAAAGACTTTGTTTACGGATTACCCGAACTAAACCGCGATAAAATTAAAACAGCTAAAAATATTGCAAACCCTGGCTGTTTTGCAACTTGTATCCAATTGGGCTTGTTGCCTTTAGCTTCAAAAGGGCTGATTAAAAGTGAGGTTCACATCAATGCTACTACCGGGTCTACCGGTGCAGGACAGAGTTTATCTACCACGTCGCACTTTAGCTGGAGAAACAACAATCTTTCTATATATAAGGCATTTGAACACCAGCATCTGAATGAGATTAGCGAGAGTTTGTTGCAGTTGCAACCTTCACTTTCCGAAGCTTTAAGTTTTATCCCGCAGCGTGGTGCATTTACCAGAGGTATTTTAGCTGCCATGTATTTAGAAAGTGATTTAAGTTTAGAAGAAGTGCAAAACATTTACGAAGCATATTACAGTGCCCATCCTTTTACGCATGTGAGCCGGAAAAACATAGATTTAAAACAGGTTGTGAATACTAACAAGGCATTGGTACATGTAGAAAAACATGGTGGTAAATTATTTATCATCAGTATCATTGATAACCTGTTAAAAGGTGCCAGCGGACAAGCGGTTCAGAATATGAATTTAATGTTCGGCTTGGATGAAACAGCGGGACTTAAGTTAAAAGCAGCCAACTTTTAGGCGGAAGGCTGGAAGGTGGAAGGCAAAAAGGTCTGGATTCAGATCTGAAATTTTAAATGTATGAGAGATTATCAAAAACTAGATGTTTGGAAAAAGGCTCACTTATTTACTTTACAGGTTTATAAGGAAATCCTACCTATCATGCCTATTGAAGAAAAATTTGCTTTAACCCAACAAATTCGGCGGGCCACCTATTCTATCCCTTTTTATTCTCATACGTGATTTAGCTTACATCAGTTTAGAAGTTTACGAAGCTGTGAATAAAAGTGTTAATGAAATTAAGGCGATGTTAATCGCATTTATTAAATTTTTGAGAGGCGGAGGAAAAGGTTAGGCAGTATAAACCTTCTACCTTCCAGCCCTCAACCTTCAAACCTTATTAAAAAAAAATGCAACTATTCGACGTTTACCCACTTAACGATATAGAGATAACCAAAGCAGCAGGCAGTAATGTTTGGGATGCTAACGAACAGCAATACTTAGATTTATATGGCGGGCATGCTGTAATTTCAATTGGTCACACCAATCCACATTACGTTAGTCGCTTAACCGATCAATTAAATAAAGTTGGTTTTTACTCTAACTCGGTCAAAATTCCTTTACAGGTTCAACTTGCAGAGAAACTTGGTGAAGTTTCCGGTAAAAAAGATTTCCAATTGTTCTTGTGTAATTCGGGAGCTGAGGCAAACGAAAATGCTTTAAAATTAGCTTCATTTTATAACGGAAGAAAAAAGGTAATTGCCTTTACAGGTGCTTTCCACGGACGTACATCTTTGGCAGTTGCCGTAACCGATAATCCTAAAATTGTAGCACCGGTTAATCAGACCGAAAATGTGATCTTTTTGCCTTTCAATAATGAGGTTGCTTTAGAAGAAACTTTTAAAGCACAGGGCAGTGAAATTTCGGCAGTTATTATTGAAGGTATTCAAGGTGTAGGCGGCATTAAAGAAGCTTCGAAAAGTTTCTTGCAAAAAATCCGTTCACTTTGCGATGAATATAATGCGGTTTATATAGCAGATAGTGTACAATGCGGTTACGGACGTACAGGATCGTTTTACTCACACGATTACGCTGGGGTTGAAGCAGATGTTTATACCATGGCAAAAGGAATGGGTAACGGCTTTCCGGTGGCAGGGATCTCTATTGCACCTAAATTTAAACCTTGGCATGGAGAGTTAGGTACAACTTTCGGTGGCAACCATTTAGCTTGTGCTGCAGCCTTAGCGGTTTTAGAAGTGATGCAACAAGAAAACCTGATGAAAAATGCAGAAGAAGTAGGAAGTTACTTAATTACCGAATTGAAGAAATTTGAGCAGGTGGTAGAAGTACGTGGACGTGGGTTAATGATCGGTATCGAGCTACCTGCCGAACTGGCGCATGTTAAAAAAGAATTATTATTTACATACCATATTTTTACTGGCGAGGCAAAACCGAATGTGATCCGCTTATTGCCGGCCTTAAATTTAACAAAAGCACATGCTGATGAGTTTTTGGCAGCTTTTGGTAAATTAGTAAAATAGATATTGTCATGCTGAGCTTGTCGAAGCACCCTTTAAGCTTTAAAAAATGAAACTTTTCACTTCCGTACACGATGTTCCAAGCATCAAACAGTTTGTAAATGATGCGCTAGCGTTAAAGGCGAATCCTTATGCGCACCAAGATTTAGGTAAGAATAAAACCTTAGGTTTAGTTTTTATGAATCCAAGTTTACGTACCCGGTTAAGTACCCAAAAAGCGGCCTTAAACTTAGGTATGAATGTAATGGTGATGAATCTGGATAAAGAAGGCTGGGCTTTAGAAACACAAGATGGTGTGGTGATGAATGGCTCAACGGTTGAGCATATCCGCGAAGCCGCTGCAGTGATGGGCCAATATTGCGATGTTTTAGGCTTGCGTTCTTTTCCGAAACTGAACAACCGTGAGGAGGACTACAGCGAAGATTTCTTTAATAAATTTGTGAAATATTGTGCGGTTCCAGTGGTGAGTTTAGAGAGCGCAACACGTCACCCTTTACAAAGCTTTGCCGATATTATTACCATTCATGAAACCTGGATAAAGAAACCCGATGGACGCAAACCCAAAGTAGTTTTAGCCTGGGCGCCTCATGTAAAGGCTTTGCCTCAGGCGGTACCAAATTCTTTTGCAGAGTGGATGTGTAAAGCTCAGACAGAAGGAATGATCGATTTTACCATTGCCCAACCAGAAGGTTACGAGCTTTCGGAAGATTTTACGCCTAACGCCGATATTCAATATAATTTAGAAGAAGCTTTAGCTGGTGCTGATTATGTGTATGTGAAGAACTGGAGTAGTTATAAAGAGTACGGAAAAGTGTTAACTTATCCTGATGGCTGGATGATGAATAATGAGAAATTAAAATTCACAAACGATGCTAAAGTGATGCATTGTTTGCCCGTACGCCGCGATCTGGAATTATCATCAGAGATTTTGGATGGACCAAATTCATTGGTTATTCACGAAGCCGGAAATCGTTTATGGGCGGCACAAGCAGTAATTAAAGCGATGTTGGAGGAATTGTAATATCAAAAAAAATCGTCATTGCGAGGCACGAAGCAATCTTACAACTATGGGTGGGTTATTTTCTACCGCGTTAAGATTGCTTCGTGCCTCGCAATGACGAAAAGGTAATAAATTATGAAACAACTCACTATCATAAAAATCGGCGGAAACGTAATCGATAACTCCGAAAACCTGCACCAGTTTTTATTGGATTTTACTGCGTTGCCCGGAGATAAAATCCTGGTGCATGGCGGGGGTAAAATTGCAACTGAATTGGGCGAATCGTTGGGTATTGAAGCTAAAATGGTTGAGGGAAGAAGAATTACTGATATCGAAACACTGCGGATTGTAACGATGGTTTACGCAGGACTGATCAATAAAAATATGGTTGCCCAACTACAGGCCAAAGGAAGTAATGCCATTGGGTTAAGTGGAGCTGATGGTAATGTGATCAGGGCAAAAAAAAGACCGGTTAGTACCAAAATTTATGGCACAGAGGCGGGCCCTATGGCAGGTGCAGTTATTGATTACGGCTTTGTGGGCGATCTGGATGAAAACTCTGTGTCTTCAACAACTTTAGACAGTTTATTGAAAGCTGGCTTAGTTCCGGTTTTATGTGCCATTACACATGATGGTGATACTCAGCTTCTAAATACCAATGCTGATACCATTGCCTCTTCTGTTGCGGTGGCCATGTCAAACTTATATGAAACACGTTTGGTATATTGCTTTGAGAAAAAAGGAGTACTTAGGGACATTAATGATGATGCTTCTGTTGTAAGAGAAATTAAAGCTAATGAGTTTGAAGGCTTAAAAGCTGATGGAACTGTGCAAGGTGGAATGATCCCTAAACTGCACAATGCCTTTGAAGCGATTAAAAAAGGAGTTTCTGCAGTTTATATCGGCAAAGCCGATGAGCTTGCTGAACTTGCCGAGGGAACTTTTGGCACAAAAATGTTGAAATAAGGTAGAGGGTAGAAAGGTTGAAGGCGGAAGGTTTTGGGATTAGAAAGGAAAAGAAACCGATTAATGCTGGCTTTGTCATTTAGACCTAATAGAAACGGAAATACTTTTGTGCTCAAAACGAGAAAGATTGCCATGTCGTTCCTCCTTGCAATGACGATAAATGGAGGGAATGGCTGAAGTTAAAAAAGATTGAAGTGGATAGCAGAACATCAATAGCATTACTGAATCTGCTTTTCCAATAAAAATATAAATCTATGTCATCCGAAAGGAAATAATAAACGAACCACATGAAGAAAATAGCCATAATTGGTAGCGGAAATATCGGTTTATCTTTAGCGAAAGGTTTGGTAAAGGCCGACTTTGCTCAAGCAGACGACATTACACTTACCCGTAGAAATATCGACCATTTAAAATCTTTCGCCGAAGCCGGATTTAATGTAAGCAATAACAATAAACAGGCCGTAATTGATGCTGATGTTGTGATTTTGGCTGTTCTGCCACAACAATTAAATACGGTTTTAGATGAAATTCAGGCTTCAATTGTTCCGGCCAAACATTTGGTTATTTCGGTAATTTCTGGCGTGAGCTGTGCTGCGGTTAGAGAAAAATTGGGTGATGATGTTGAGGTAATCAGGGTAATGCCTAACACAGCAATTGCTATTGGTCAATCGATGACTTGCATGGCCAGCGATAACGCATCAACGGAAAACATTGCAGATGTGACCAAAATGTTCGAAACTGTAGGATCTGTTGTTAAAATTAATGAAGATTTAATGACTTCTGCAACAGCGCTTTGTGCTTGCGGTATTGCGTTTTTCTTAAGGGCAATCAGGGCTGCATCGCAGGGTGGGGTAGAAATCGGTTTTCATGCTGATGAAGCTTTAAAAATGGCTGTTCAAACAGCTAAGGGAGCAGCAGATTTGCTTTTATTACATGGAACACACCCTGAATCAGAAATAGATAAGGTAACTTCGCCGAAAGGTTGTACTATTGCCGGTTTAAATGAAATGGAACACAACGGTTTTAGCTCATCATTGATAAAAGGTATTAAACTTTCGGCTTTAAAAGCAGGAAACTTGTATACTAAAGAGGGTTAGAGGTGTAGGGTTTAGGGCATAAAGTCTTAATTGCAAACATAAAACTGAAAGCCAAAATAAAAGGTAGAAAGTTTAAAGACAGGTTTAGTCTTGATGCTTAATACTCATTACTTGATACTATGTTACTAGAAAATATACAAAAGGAAAGTCTGGATTTATTGCGACAGTTGATCCGCATTCAGTCTTTTAGTAAAGAAGAAGATCGGACGGCGAATTTAATTGCGCAGTTTTTGGAGGAGAGAGGGATTAAGACTCAGCGTAAAATGAACAATGTTTGGGCTTACAACAAACATTTCGATGCCGCTAAACCAACATTACTTTTAAACTCACATCATGATACTGTTAAGCCAAACTCTGGTTATACCCGCGATCCTTACGATGCTGCAATTGAAGGTGATAAACTGTTTGGTTTGGGCAGTAATGATGCTGGTGGCTGTTTAGTTTCATTAATTGGTACATTTCTGTACTACTACGAACAAAACGATTTAAAATATAACATCTGTTTGGCGGCAACTGCTGAAGAAGAAATTTCTGGTAATAATGGTTTAGAACTGGTGCTGCCTGATTTGGGCGAACTGGAATTCGGTATTGTGGGTGAGCCAACAGAAATGAATTTAGCCATTGCCGAGCGCGGCTTATTGGTCTTAGATTGTGTGTCTCATGGAAAAGCCGGTCATGCGGCACGTGAAGAAGGGGAAAATGCAATTTACAAAGCCCTAAAAGATATTGAGTGGTTTAGAAATTATCAGTTTCCAAAAGTATCTGAGGTTTTCGGGCCATTAAAAATGACGGTTACGATTATCAATGCAGGTTCGCAGCATAATGTGGTTCCGGCAAATTGTACTTTTACGGTTGATGTTCGTGTAACCGATGCTTACACTAATGAAGAGGTTTTAGAGATTATCAGGGCAAATGTTGATTGTGATGTTACCCCCCGGTCTATCCGCTTAAAACCGTCGTCGATCGATAAAAACCATCCGGTTGTTCAGGCTGGTGTTGCCCTTGGAAAAACTACTTATGGTTCGCCTACTACTTCTGATCAGGCGCTATTAGATATTCCATCGGTAAAATGTGGTCCGGGTTTTTCCGGTCGCTCGCACATGGCCGATGAGTTTTTATATGTTAGAGAAGTAGCCGAAGGAGTTGAGGGATATGTAAACATGCTTAAGCCGGTAATAAATGGTAAATAAAAAGAAAGTCTCAGGTCTAATAGAGCTGAGGCTTTCTCAAAATAATCAATTCTCTTCGCCACCATCAAAAGCTCTTGCCTCTAAGTGTTTTTCCATATCTAATCGATTTACCCCCTTGCTCCACCATTCGGGAGCAGATTTTCCTTTAAGCATATAATCGAAATACTCCATCATCCGTACGGCATAATCTTTTCGGTTTGGTAATTTTGCAATTCCGTGGTTTTCGCCGCGATAGGTAATCATCACAACAGGTTTGTTTAACCTTCTTAAACCGTTGTAATATTCAATGCCCTGAGTAAAATCTACAGCCCCATCTTTATCATTGTGTAAAAGCAATAACGGAGTTTGTACTTTTTTGATGTGATAAACCGGAGAGTTGCGCGCGAAAGCATCCCAGTTATCCCAATAACCAGGCGTTAACCTACCTTGACTGGCTTCGAAAATAGCTTGGTTTGTGCCACCGCTATTCCAGTAAATTAAGCTATACATGCTGATCATGTTGGTTAATGGAGCCCCGGCTGCTGCAGCTTTAAAAATATTGGTTTGGGTAATTAAAAATGAAGTTTGATAACCACCCCATGAGTGACCATGGATGGCCACATTTTTTTCGTCAACAATTCCGGTGGCGATGGCTGCCTTCACTGCAGGTACTACGCAGGCAACGGCCGACATGCCCGGATCATTCAGCTTATATTTAATATCTGGCATTAAAACAGCGTATCCATTGCTGGTATACATCGCTTTATTGAAACCTCCACCAGGAAATGTAGGCATGGTATAAGTATTCAGGTCATCAGTTAATCTTTCATAAATGTATGTGATGGTAGGATAGGCCTTTCCAGGAACATAATTGGCAGGTAAATAAATGGCCGCTTGCAAGCTATCGCCATTTGCACTCACATAATCAATTAGTCTTACACCCGAAGACCATGCATATTTAGCCTGATCTGGAGTATTTGTAGTTACTTTTTTGCCAGTACTTAAATCGGCTGCTGTACTTATATAATAATCTGGAGATTGCTGAAAATTACTTTTGGTATAAGTAAAAACTTTAGCTTGTTCGGCTTTTGAAAAACTTTGGTAAGCATTATCGTCTAGGAACAAAATATTGATTTTAGATTTACCTGCAGGTAAGATCCCAATGCCGTTTTTCTTGTTTTTGGTGTTAAATACCGCAAAATACTGGTCTTTGCTTAAATCAACACCTTTCTCATCAGCATCAACGCGGAAACGGGAGGCCACTTCGGTTTTCTTGCTTTTCCAATTATCAGATAATGGAGTAATACTATTTCCATCAGCAGAGATTTTCCATAAATCGTAATTATCCTTAATCAATGCATATTTAGAATCAGCTGACCAGCCCAGGTTTTGCGTAGCTGGTTTTATTATGTTATGGTCATCTAATTCATCAACAAAAGAAGATTTAATCTTGCTGGTAAGGTTAGCCGTTTTTCCGCTTTCTAAATTGATGCTATAAAATGCACCGTCAACATAATAACTGGCTAAAGTTCCGTTGGGTGCAACTACAAGTCTCCCTCCGTTAGAGGCATACATTTTTTCAAATAGTAATTTCTTGCCAAAGGTTTTAAGGTTGATCAGATAAACATCCACATAACTTTGCCCATCTAAATTTCCCATCAACTCATATTTCGAATTATCGTAGCCAATCGCGTATAAACTTTTAGGGTTTACACTAACTGAGCGCATATTGCTGTCTGCAAGTTGAATGAATTTTTTATCCGCAATGCGATAAGCACTTAAATAACTAAAATTTTTATCGCGCATTTCTTGCGTTTGTTGGGCCGATTGTAGTCTCTTATCCTGCCAGTTCCAGATAATCATATCAGGTTTTTCGATATCATCTTTTTTAACCTCAGGCTTTGCCTTGGCTAAAGTATCTGTTTTCTTATCATCCTTTTTCTCCTCTTTCTTTTCTTCTTTTTTTGTTAGCGTATTGATGCCAAGGAACAAAACAGATTGATCATCTGACCAGAACGGGGTGGCGTTGGCATTGATCCCCATAGTTGTTGGAAATATTTTGTCATCAATGCCATTATAAACTACCTTGTTTGTTAAATCACCATTGATTTTGTTAAAACCAAGCATACTGTAAACGTCATCTTTATATTTGTCGTTTTTATTGGCCTTTAGCAAGGCAAATGCAGTTCCCTGTTCATTCCAGCCCAGCTTTTGATAAACAGCTTTATCATTATCGAGCGCTGTGGTGATGCCTGTTTTCATGTCGCGTAAAAAAATACCATTTCCATTTTGTCCGGCAGCATCGATAACATAAGCGAACTGGCTTCCTGTTTTGTTAAATGCAAACTCTGAAACATTGCCAAGGTTGTAACTTTTTTTGGTGATCAGGTTGTAAAGCAGCACGTCGGTACCCTTCGGTGCATCTTTCTCTTTAGAAGCATTTTCTGCCGGAGCAAATTGGATCGCAATCCATTCAGGTGATTTTTCAGAAAAGCTAAAACTTTTTACCTTTTCGAAAGTCGTTTGCTTATTATCACTCAATGAAACCAACAAGAGTTTATCATAAACCGGCTTGTTTGTTTTCTTTGCTGCTTTGGCTTCGCTATCCTTAAGCGCAACTTTAAAAGCAGCGAATTTTGAATCGTTTGAAAATGAGATGTTATTGGCCGTTGCTCCAATTGGGTAGTTGCGGCTTAAAGTATCATTGGTTTTTCTGATCGTCATCTTTAGATCTCCCTCAACCGGTCCGTTGGCTAGGGCGATCCATTCGCCATTGGGCGATAAAGTAGCTGGTCTATTAAAGGTCCATTTAGAAACATCTTTCCAGCCTAATGCTGGCTTTTCCTGTGCCTGTAGATTAGGTATAACAAGCATGAAAAAAACGGTGGAGAACAGTTTTAGGGATTTCATAATAAGTTTAAGTTTATACGAAAATAAGCTTTTAAACCAAGAATTAGGAGTAGCCGTATAAAATTGAGTTTATTGGCCTTTAAATGTGTGTTACAAATCAATCTCATTACTGATTCTAATCTATTTATTGTACTTTTGCGGGTATTTCGACTGCCTTTGTGCAGGTATAAAATAGAGCAATCATAAGAATGAAAATCTGGCAAAAAAATATAGATGTAAATCAGTTTGTAGAGCGTTTTACGGTTGGAAAAGACCGCGAACTGGATCTGCAAATGGCAAAGTTTGATGTATTGGGTTCTTTGGCGCATACCCAAATGTTAGAAACCATTAATTTGCTAACAGCTGAAGAACTGAAAATGGTTCAACAAGAATTGAAAAACATTTACGCTGAAATTGAAGCTGGAAATTTCATCATCGAAGACAGTGTAGAAGATGTGCACTCACAGGTGGAGTGGTTGCTTACCCAGCGAATTGGAGAGGCAGGAAAAAAAATCCACAGCGGCCGTTCACGTAACGATCAGGTACTGGTTGATTTGAAACTGTTCTTTAGGGCTTGCATCGAAGATATGGTTGGCCAAACCACAACCTTGTTTAATGAGCTAATTAAGCTGAGCAATACGCACAAAGATAAATTGATGCCAGGTTATACGCATTTGCAGATTGCCATGCCATCGTCTTTTGGCTTGTGGTTCGGTGCTTATGCCGAAAGCCTGGCAGATGATATGGAATTGATGCTGGCTGCATGGAAAATCTGCAATAAAAATCCATTAGGATCTGCTGCTGGTTATGGGTCTTCGTTCCCTTTAAACAGGACTTTAACAACCCAATTACTGGGTTTTGAAAGTTTGAACTATAACGTGGTTTATGCACAGATGGGGCGTGGCAAAACCGAAAGGATTTTAGCACAGGCCATGAGCGCTGTTGCAGCAACTTTAGCTAAAATGGCCATGGATGTGTGCTTGTTCATTAATCAGAATTTCGGATTCATTAGTTTTCCGGCAGAGCTTACCACAGGTTCGAGTATTATGCCACACAAGAAAAACCCTGATGTTTTTGAGCTGATCCGTTCCCGTTGCAATAAAATTCAGGCTTTGCCGAATGAAATTGCCATGATGATTACGAATTTGCCATCGGGTTATCACCGCGACTTACAACTGCTAAAAGAAAACCTTTTCCCGGCAATCACTTCTTTAAACGAATGTTTAGAGATGGCTACTTTTATGTTCCAGAACATCACCATAAAGGATGATATTTTAAAGGATAAAAAATATGATTACCTGTTTAGCGTTGAAGTCGTAAACGATCTGGCGTTACAAGGTGTCCCATTTAGAGAGGCGTATAAAATTGTTGGCGAACAGATAGAAAATGGTAGTTTTGCACCTTCTGGCCAAATACATCATACACACGAAGGAAGCATCGGCAACCTTTGTAACGAGCAGATTACTGCTGCAATGCAGAATGTACTGTCGCAGTTTGGCTTCGGAAAAGTGAATAAAGCAATTGAAGATTTGGTTAAATAAATTTTGCTAAATTTGTAAATATGACAACTTTAACAATAGAAATTAAGGATAAAGATGCAGGTTTTGTAAAAGAATTCCTTAGCAAAATTGGTGCAAAAGTTAAATCAGAACCAACAAGCCAGATAACTTCTGAAATTGCTCAGGCTTTAAAAGAAATTAAGGAAATGCAGCAAGGAAAACGGAAGCCTTTAAGTTTAAGAGATATTTAATGGCTAATGAGGTTATTTATTCAAACGTTTTTATCAAAAAAGCTAAAGTCTATAAAAAGAAATATCTTTCTTTAGTAGAAGATCTCTACGAACTCGAAGAAAAACTTCTTGAAAATCCGCAGCAAGGTACTGATTTAGGCGCAGGTTTATACAAAATTAGACTTGCTGTAAAAAGCAAAGGAAAAGGTAAAAGCGGAGGATTTAGGATAATAACTTATTTAGTTTTAACTACTCCTGATGGTACAATTATCAATATGTTGACCCTCTACGATAAATCAGAAGAAAGTAGTATTGATAAAAAAGAACTTCAAAAAATAATTAAAGCATTATAAATCTGCTAATATTAGCATTCAATATATAAGTATGAAAGTTTCAGTGTTGGCCAGTTCATTAATTGGCTCAGAAATTATAAAAATCGGTAATGAGGTGAACGAAATGAAGCGCAAAGGTGCTTCGATCGCTAATTTAACCATAGGCGATTTTGATGCAAACATTTACCCAATCCCAACTGAACTAAAGGCTGGAATTGTTGATGCATACAATGCAAATCAAACCAATTATCCACCTGCTGATGGTGTTTTATCTTTGCGCGAAACGGTTTCGGAATTATTAAAGGATAGATTTGGATTAGAATACAACACCAACAGCATTTTAGTTTCCGGTGGTTCACGTCCGTTAATTTATGCTACTTACCTGGCTTTGATCGATCCGGGAGATACAGTGGTTTTCCCTGCTCCATCCTGGAACAATAACCACTACTCTCACTTGACTTCGGCAAAAACTATTGCTGTAGAAACAGATGCTGCACATAACTTTATGCCAACAGCTGCACAGTTAAAGCCACATTTAAAAGGAGCAACTTTGTTGGCATTGTGCTCGCCGTTAAATCCAACGGGAACCATGTTTGATGCAGATTCACTAGCTGAAATCTGTGACGCCGTTTTAGAAGAAAATGCATCTCGTGGAGCTGACGAAAAACCGTTATACATGATGTATGATCAGATTTATTCACTTTTAACTTTCGGAAAAGAGCATGTAAACCCGGTTTCTTTACGCCCTGCAATGCGTCCGTTTACCGTTTTTGTTGATGGTAGCTCGAAATGTTTAGCTGCAACGGGTGTACGTGTAGGCTGGGGTTTTGGCCCGGAGGATATTATCAATAGGATGAAAGCTTTGGTTGGTCATATGGGTGCCTGGGCACCAAAGGCCGAGCAAGTGGCGATGTCTAACTATTTTAATGATAAAGCACAGGTTGATACTTTTTTGACCAGTTTTAAAGGCCAAATTCAAGATAGCTTAAATGCACTTTACAATGGCTTTAACGAATTAAAAACTGAGGGTTTTAACGTTGATGCTGTTGAACCGATGGGCGCAATTTATTTGACCATTAAAATCGATTATATCGGGAAAACCACTGAAGATGGTCAGCTTTTAAAAGACAGTGCAGATGTGAATTTCTATCTGATCAAAGAAGCCGGCGCAGCTTTGGTTCCATTCTCGGCGTTTGGAAATGAAGACAGCATGCCTTGGTTCAGGGCATCGGTTGGTGCCTGTACCCTGCAGGATATTAAAGACATGTTGCCTAGGATTAAAACAGCATTGAGTAAGTTGAAATAAGCATTTATAGCTAATAGAATATTATAAGTGCTTTTTTTTTGAAAGCAACTGTTGTGCTAATCGGTTATTGTAGCCCTGCTTTTTGGTACAAGTCCCGATGAAAAATCGGGAGCTTTTCCCGTCAATCAGGTTTATTTAAGTTAAGCTTGTTCCGATCGGTTAGACAAAAAATAAGAATCCTCTTCAAAATTAATTGAAGAGGATTTTTTATTTTTACGCCAACGAACATTTTGATTCGTTTCCAAACCCGATCGTCATGCTGAATTTATTTTATTAGTAGTTTTTTATGGCTTCAATGGCCTAATATAGCTACTTCGTGGTCAGCATCTTTATTGGGAGATAGACCCTGAAATAAATTCAGGGTGACGACTGTATAGTAGAACCCAGACTAGGGACTCCAGACTAAAAACTAATCCTCCCTGCTACCATCATCAGCCATTCTCACCATTTTAGGTTCAAATTTAGCCACTACATCAACCAGTTCGGTTTGTGCTGCCATCACTTTGTTAATGTCTTTGTATGCCATTGGCGCCTCATCCAAACCTGATCCGATTAAAGTAACGTTATGATCTTTCAAAATGGCTTTCATATCCGATTTGGTAATCGATTGAATCGCTTTTGTTCGGCTCATTTGACGTCCCGCACCGTGAGATGCAGAATTGATCGCACTGATTTCGCCTTTTCCCCTAACCAGAAATCCTGGAGCAGTCATACTTCCTGGAATAATCCCCATCACACCTTTACCTGCAGGTGTAGCGCCTTTTCGGTGCACAATTACTTCTTCCCCATCAAGCATTTCTTTCCATGCAAAATTATGGTGGTTTTCTACTTTGGCCAAAACTTTGGCGCCAATGGCTTTGGTTAATCTTTTATGGATCACCTCATGACAGGCGGAAGCATAATCGCCAGCCAGGTTCATGGCAATCCAATATTCCTGTCCTTCGGCAGAATTTAGATCCAAATAAGCCAGGTTTGCAGCCTCTTTCGGGAGTTTACAGATATCTTTTGCCAGTTTGGTGTAATGACCTGCAATGGTTGCGCCAAAACCACGGGAACCTGAGTGCGTAAGCAATGCTACGTAACGTCCTTTATCAATATTTAAAATCTCATCGCGTTCAGCAAAATCGATGATCCCCCATTCTACAAAGTGATTCCCACCCCCTGAAGTCCCTAATTGAGCCCAGGCTTTTCCGTGTAAATTTTTAAGAAAAGGTGAGGAGTTAAATGCGTCGTTTTCTAAAACATCATGATCTGCTCTTTCATTACCTTTAAAATTTTGACCTGCACCAAATTTGGTAAAAGCAATCAATTCGCGTTTGTACATGGCATCCTTCCCGAAATAGTGTTTCTCCGGAATATCGAAAATACTTAACGCCATTCGGCAACCGATATCTACGCCGACGCCATAGGGAATAATTGCATTTCTGGTCGCCAAAACACCACCGATTGGTAAACCATAACCTTGGTGAGCATCTGGCATTAGTGCACCAGCAACCGAAACCGGTAATTTCATGGCAATATCCATTTGATTTCGGGCGCCTTCTTCAATATAATCGGCGCCGAAAATTGAATAATCTTTCTTGTTATTAATCAGTTCAATGGTTCCGTCTGATTTTGGATTGGCTTCCTCGATCACTGCCGTTGCCAATACATTTAATACTTCGTCATCCAAAAAACTTTCCGGATAATCTTTTACTTTTTTAAATAAGGCCAATAGTTCTTTTTCCTCAATATCCGCAAAATTTTCTTTCAGGATATCTAAAGCTAAGCCTACTATTTTTCCTTCGGAATAACCTATTTCTATGAGGTCTTTTCCTGTTATGTTGTTGTTCATTGTTTAATCTTTTAATCGGCATAAAGTTCTGCTCTGATCTCAACAAGTATCGATTCGATTAGTTGAGCATCTGGTTTTTCCTGAAGCTTACTTTTTGTTGTTTCTTGTTCTATTTGTAGCATTAGTTTTTCTGCCATTTTTAATACTTCATCGTAATCAAGTTCTCCTCTTTTTATTAAAAGTAACTCATCCCGATTTTGTCTTTTTACATTTAGTTCTCCATCGCGTACAATCTCAAGCGCTACCTGCAAAAGTCTAATGGTATGCATCATGTTTTTGGCATCGTAATCTTTGCCATGGCTTTTATTTAAGCTGTACCTATCTTCATTTCGTTTTTCTACCCAATCCCAATATTCATTGTACTCTTTGCAATAAGATGAATAGCTATCCTTGTTGAAAAACAAATAGGCGATTTCTTGTTCTCCTGCAGGTATTGATGAGACTGATACTTCATTTGCCGCTTCCTTATTTGCAATACCCTTATAATTCAATTTCTTCTCCGCATCATGAAACAAGGCATACAGATCTTTAGCATTTGGAATTTTCGACAATCCACAATCAGCTTTCGAAATAGCATTTTTTGTAAGCCAGCTTTTCGCTTTTACAGATGAATAATTTTCTGTGATGAAACAAAAATCCAATACTGTTTTTCTGGTCTTCGGCATTGGATTTAAAATCTTCTTGTTCAAACCTTTTGCTTTTCTAATCTGTGTTAAAGCATATCCGCCAAAGGTATCTTTGCACAGTTTTGATAAAATCATGTCAATGTTTAGTTTATCCAATATCGGATGCTTATATAAGATACATTCTTCTGGTGTTGCCAAGATCTCTACAATATTTGGATTGTTCTTAATCAATAATTCAATAAAACGGCCAATTTCATAGTAAACTTCGTCATTACTTTCATTGCTGATCTGTGGGATATACTTCAAACCAAAAAACATTTCTTTTGGCATATAATATATTCCTTTAATATCAGTATCAGATTGTGGAGTATCTAACCCATAAGCCTTACTACCGCTTAAACATTCAAATAACAGTAAATTTTTATCCTTTAAATCTTTAATCGTCATAACGGGTTATTGTATCTCTAAAAAATGCATCAAGCATTTCTGCATTAAAACTTTCTTTTGGTAAATCTTTGGCTCCTTCGGTACAGTTTTTAAATTCAGCATCAATGTATCTGCTCAACTCAGGGGCTATCTTGATGATAAAACCTTCTGCTGACGTCGATTTTAATATGATTAAATCCCTTACCAATGTTTGAAGATGCTCGGGCATTAAGGTTAAAAGCGGCCCAATGGTCATTGGCGCAATCGTGTTTTTCTCCAAACACCATTTAGCTGAAAGTAGGGGGCGAAGTACATAAAAAAGCTTTTTAATCTTAATTTCATTTTCGTTTACTACCGTTTCTAGTGCGCTGTGTGCTATTCCTAAATAATGATTGATATTTGTTTTTCTGTAAAAGTATGTTTGACAGAGTGTCCATAAATCATTTCTAAAATTACCCAGTTCACTATAAATGATTGGCGATTGTAACCACTCGAAAGGAGTAGTATTAGATTTCCGGATCAATTTAAGCACCTTCCTGATGTCCCATCCGTAAATATCTAGCTCATCATTAATAGGAAAACCCAATTGATCATCCTTATCCTGAACAGAAAGATAAAAATTGAGCGGGCGCACATAAATAAAGCGGACATCGAAATCACTATCCGGTGAGGGAAATTCCCATCCCCTGCTACCTGATTCACATGCAAATAATATTTTGATATCATTTGATCTTTCTATTTCTGCAAGTTTATTTATTATTGTGGTTTTCATTCTATTCTTGTTCAATCCCCGGCAGGTAATACTCACCTGACCGAGGGTTTCTAAATTTAATTTATTTTACGAAGATTTGTTTCAATTGATCTACAATTTGTCCACTGCCCGATAAGCTGATGTTGTTGATTTTTTCTGCGATTTTCTCCACATATTCCATCTCTTTCAACTTATACAACATAACGTTGTCTTCCATCAATTTGGCGGTGTTTAACAAACTTCTGGTTGATGCCGTTTCTTCTCTCCGTGTAATGATATTGGCTTGCGCTCTTTTTTCGGCAACTAAAACCTGGTTCATAATTTCCTTAACGTCACCTGGTAAAACGATGTCTTTAACACCACAGTTTGTTAATTTTACACCCAAATTTTCAACCTTATCTAAAGTGATGGCCATTACCATTTCGGCAATTTTTTCCTTGCTTTCCATCAATTCGTCAAAAGTCATTAAGCCAATGCATTCTCTTAATGCCAATTGCATGGTGATGTACAATTGTTTTTCAAATTCTTTGTTCTCCAATAAGGCTTTGATGATGTCATCAACTTTATATTGGATGCTGAAATTTACCCTCAATTGTGCTTTATCTTTGGTTAAGATTTCTTGACCGATAATTTCCATATTCAATTGCCTCATATCGGTTTTCAAAACCTGAACAGTAGTACTGTTTTTCCAGTAAACATAGTTTCCTGATTCCAATACGTTTTCAAATTTACCATCAACAAACAATAAAGCTTTCTCAAATGATTCTACTTTATAAGCCCTGATGTAATTCAACAATGGCGCTTTCTCCAACAAATTTTTATCAATCGTTTCATCAATTTTGATGTTACTGATATCTACCTTAACAAAGTTATATGCAGACAAACCTTTCCAGATGGCATGTCTGCCAGCCGTTAAAACGTTCTTGAAATTTTTGTTTTGATAAACCAAGGCCAATTCATTATCGGCAACACTTACCAAGTGAATCAAATTCACAAAATCTGTGTTTTCCAACAAGATATCCAATTCAGCTACCGTGTAATAGTACTCTTTTGCCATATCGTACAAAGTCATATCTTCACCGAAACCTAACCAGTAAGTTCCAGCTGTTAAAATGTTTTTTAATTTTCCTTTTTTAAACACCAATCCAACATAATTGGTGTTAATGGTTACTCTTTTCATGTTTTCTGATGTTGAGATTTATAATTATTTAATTTCTTGTTTTACAAAGCATTGCAAAAGCGCATTCATTCGTTTCTTGCGGAAGTAAAAAGAATCCTGATGTTTTTAAGAATGAAATTAAACTTTAGCAGTTTTCGCATCCGAAGATTCTGTTAGCCGCTAATTGCTGAATTTGATTTTTAAACCGTTTCGTTCATCTGTTTTGCTTACAAAGCAAAAGGCAAATTCGCTTTTGAGATTTTATGATAAACCTTAAAGCTGAATGCGGTTTTACAATGCTGATCTTTTGAGCGGTTTGAAAAGTTGCCCTTCTTTTAAGATGGATCCTAAGTCCATTGCATTACCCTTATGCGATTCCAAGTGATGGTTGGAAGCAGGATTCGAACCTGCATTGGTGGTTGTTACTCTAACCAAACTGAGTTATTCCGATTGCTCGGAAGTGGGATTCGAACCCACGACACACAACGTGTTTAGACAGTCTATCATAATCCTTATCAGTATATTCCAAGCAATTTGCCCGAATACTTTGGGGCTATTCCGAAACCCACAACATTGGATAGCTCTTATTTAGTGTTGCCATCCCTTTCGGGATTTCTTTATATTAATCTGATTGTGATAACCTTTACTAACGTAACCCTGTCCGGCATATCCCGAACAGGGGCTTCATTTTAATGAAATGCTGAGCCAAATAAATCGGAGCAGCATGACAGAGCGCGCGTATCATTTAGAACAGTAAACTGTTTCTGTCAATCAGATTGTTATCATTAATGTTTTTCAAAGAACTGTATCGACTGGCGACATTACAAAGATGCCACCACCACTACGCGACCGATTTGCGTAGTAAAATTTATTTTGTGATAAAAGAAATAAGTATCTGATAATTAGATTAATAAAATTTATTTTTCGATTAAATTTATTCTTTTAACACTCAATTGCGCAATTGTATTGCGTAGATGAAGAACACTTTGCTATATTTAAATAAGCTTTATCATCAGATTTTTAGCTTGAAGACCAAATTGATTAAAAATGGCAGTAAATAAATTAGCGCTTATCAGGTATAAAACCATTGATGATTGTTTAAAGAACCGTTACCGTAAATGGACATTAGAAGACATCATCGAAAAGGTGTCGGTAACACTGTACGAGCTCGAAGGGATTACCACTGGGGTAAGCAAACGGACCATCCAAGCCGATATCCAACTGATGCGGAGTGACAAGCTTGGCTACAATGCACCGATTGTGGTAAAAGATAAACGCTTTTATGCTTACGAAGACCCGGGTTTCAGTATTACCAAAGCGCCGATCAATAATGCCGATGTAGATAAAATGAAAGAAATTGTTGGCGTACTGAAACAGTTTAATGCCTTTAACTATTTCGACGAAATGAGTGATATGATTGCCCGTTTGGAAAATAACCTCTACAAATCGACCAAACAGAGTGGCAATAATATTCAATTGGAGAGTAACAAGCTGGTTAAAGGCTTAGAATGTATTCCGCCCTTGTATCAAGCCGTTTTAAACAAACAATCTTTGTTAATAGAATATAAATCTTTCAAGGCGCAACAATCTCAGCAGGGAATTTACTATCCATATCTATTGAAAGAATACCGCAACAGATGGTTTTTAATATGTAAAGCAAAAAAGCGGGCAGGGATCTTAAATTTGGCATTGGATAGGATAGTAGAATTTCAGGAATTGCCCAACGAAGAATTTGTAAGTTATCAAGGTGTAGATTTCGATCGATATTACGATGATTTAATTGGTGTAACCAAAAACGAACGTGACCGTGCTCAAAAAGTAATCCTCGAATTTACCAACGACCACGCACCTTATGTGTTAACCAAACCTTTGCATTCATCGCAGGTAATATTAACTAAGAACGATAAAACAACCGTTTTTAGAATAGATGTGGTGTTGAATTATGAATTGGAACGCGAAATATTAGGTTTTGGAGAGTGTGTTAAAGTGCTTTCGCCGAGGTTGCTCATCTCAAAAATTAAAAGGCGTTTAGCACAAACGTATCAGCAGTATGATCATATTGATGAAGAAAAAAAAATGTAAAGATTTCAAGAAGCAAATTAAAACGTTTTAGTAATTGAATTCTTATTTGTAATTTGAATTCACTATGTTCAAGACCAAATATATTCTCGTTTTTTTAATTTGCTGTTCGATAAGCACTTTCGCTCAACAGCCTACGCATCAATGGAGGCCGACTTATCATTTTACAGCACCATCAAATTGGTTAAATGATCCAAACGGGTTAATTTATCTGAATGGTGAATTTCATCTTTATTATCAGTACAATCCATTCGAAAATAAGTGGGGGCACATGAGCTGGGGCCACGCCACCAGTAAAGATCTGGTGAGCTGGAAACATCTTCCGGTTGCTATTCCCGAAAAAATAACAAATGACACCACTACCATGATTTTTTCGGGTTCGGCTGTGCTGGATAAGCATAACATAAGCGGATTGGGAAATGGAAAAGCGCCAGTTGTAGCTTTTTATACCGCAGATCTTCCGAAGCAGCGCAACGAATCGCAGTACATGGCCTATAGCAATGATGGCGGATTAACCTTTACCAATTATGCAAAAAATCCGATTATCGATTTAAACAAAAAAGATTTCAGAGACCCTAATGTCTGGTGGCATGAAGCGTCTCAGCAATGGATCATGACCGTTGCAATGGTTGATGAGCATCAGGCGAGGTTTTATGGCTCAAAAAACTTAAAAGACTGGACCATGCTGAGTGATTTTGGGAAACAAGGTAATCAAGGTAGTGGTTGGGAATGTCCGTTTATTATTCCCCTTGCTGTTGACGGAAATAAAAACAATATCAAATGGGTTTTAGCCATTTCATTATTCGGACCAAAAGGACCAACAATGCAATATTTTGTCGGTGATTTTGATGGCAAAACTTTTAAGAATGACAATGATGGAAAGTTGACTTTACTGGTTGATGAGGGTGATTCTTTTTATGCTGCCATTCCCTGGAACGATGCGCCAAAAAACCAGCGGATTTTATTGGGATGGTTACAGCCAGGCGGCAAAGAAACATTCCCATGGAAAGGACAGATGTCTATTCCGAGGGATTTATCTTTAAAAACTACACCCGAAGGGATTAGGTTGTTTCAGCAACCGGCTAGCTTGATTGGTGATAACATTAAAAAACATTCGAACGGTAAAGTAATAAGCAGACAAAACCTGGTTATCGATCAGAATATTGATTTGGGTACCAGTCAAAATTCATATTGGATTAATGCTGAATTTTCTATCAAGGATACAGAAAAAATAGGTTTTAAGCTTGCTCAATTAAAGGATGAGAAAGGAAATGTTGTTAAGGAAGCTGAAGTTGGCTATGATGCTATTAAAAAACAACTTTATGTTGATTGCACGCGTTCAGAGAAAGGGATTAAAAATGATAAGAACATCATTCAAACTGCAGCCGTAAATCCGGTAAATGGTAAAATTAAACTCCAGGTGCTGTTTGATAAATCTTCGTTAGAAGTTTTCGGGAATGCTGGCGAAAAGGTAATTACCACGATGATTTTTCCCGATGAAAAAGCCACTGGAATTACGGCATTTTCCACAGGAGGTAAAGCGGTTTTAAATAGTCTTAAAGTTTGGGATATGAGTAAATGAAAATGATTGGACTTGAGTGATTGAATTAATGAATTTATTCGCGCTGTTGCCAATATTCTTTTATTCAATCACTCAATTATTCAAAAGCTAACTCTTAAACTCGCTGGTTTTATGGAATTCAATATCAGGATAATCCTGTTTCGTTAAATTGATCATGTATTCACTGTCCGCCAAATAAACCGGATTAGCTTCTTTATCAAAACCGATGTGTTGTTGTTTACGTTTTACAAATTCATCCAGTTTCTTTCTGTCGGTAGAAGTTACCCAGCTCGAACGGGTATAACTCAGGGTACGAAAACGACATTTAGCACCATACTCATGCTCCAACCTAAAGTTGATTACTTCGAACTGAAGCTCACCAACGGCACCGATCACTTTCCGGTTTCCAGGTTGCATCACGAATAACTGTGCAACTCCTTCATCGGTTAACTGCTCAATACCTTTTTCCAATTGTTTGGTACGCATTGGGTCCATATTTTCTACCTCTTTGAAGATAGATGGAGAGAAACTAGGGATGCCCTTAAACTGCAGTTTTTCACCTTCAGTTAAGGTATCTCCAATTTTAAAGTTGCCACTATCGTATAAGCCAACCACGTCGCCTGGCCAGGCCTCTTCAACAATACTTTTTTCGTTAGCCATAAAGTCCATCGGGTTAGAGAATTTTAGTTTCTTATCCTGACGGGTATGATAGTAAAATTTATTGCGTTCAAATTTACCTGAACAGATCCTTAAAAAGGCAATCCTGTCGCGGTGTTTTGGATCTAAGTTGGCGTGGATCTTAAACACAAACCCACTGAAATTTTTCTCTTCAACCAGTACATCACGCTCTTCCGCTTCTCTGTGTCGAGGGCTCGGGGCAATATCAATAAAGGTGTCCAAGAGTTCTTTTATCCCGAAATTATTGATCGCACTGCCAAAGAACACTGGCGCAACCAAGCCATCGGTATATAAATCCTTATCTATCTTACCGTAGATACCGTCAACCAATTCAACATCATCTTTCAACGTATTGATTTCGTTTTCTTTCAGGTAATTTAATAAAGATGGATCATTTAAATCACTTGCCGCCACAACCGAATCGGTTACTTTGGTTTTATCCGAATTGAATAAATTTAAATGTTTGTTATAAATGCTGTAAACACCTTTAAAGGTATGCCCCTGGCCGATAGGCCATGAAAGTGGACAAAGACTGATGTTTAGCTTTTCTTCAATTTCATCCAGTAAATCGTAAGCCTCTTTACCTTCACGGTCCATTTTGTTGATGAAGATAATTACCGGAGTGTTACGCATGCGGCAAACCGACATCAGTTTTTCCGTTTGTTCCTCCACACCTTTCACACAGTCTACCACCAAAATCACACTATCCACAGCTGATAAAGTCCTGTAAGTATCTTCTGCGAAATCCTTGTGACCAGGTGTATCCAGAATATTGATACGTTTACCACTGTATTCGAAACCCATTACCGAAGTAGCCACCGAGATACCACGTTGCTTTTCAATCTCCATAAAATCGGAGGTATTACTTTGGTTCGCTTTGTTCCTTTTTACTGCACCTGCAGTATTGATGGCACCACCAAAAAGCAGAAATTTTTCTGTTAGTGTAGTTTTGCCCGCATCGGGGTGACTAATAATGGCAAATGTTTTACGTTTTTCTATTTCAGGGTTAAGCATAATACAATTTTGGGTGTAAAAAGGCGATGAAACCTGGTTAAAGGAATTTAACAGCGATAAGATTTGAATATTGTTGTTTCATCAGGCCGCAAAGATAAGAAAAAGCTTTATTATTAATTGTTAGGTTGTTGTATTGTTTTATGGTGTGGTTGAATAGATTTAGAAAATGATTTGGAAAAGCAGGGACAGTGGTTCTTTTGTTATTGAAGCCCTGCCATACACTATAGCTCCGATAGAAAACCTGTGAAACAAGCAAGCACGCCAAAATATAACATAAACCGGTGCTTAAATCGGAGGCTGCCGTTTCTGTCAGGTTTAGATTGCTTATGCAGTAATTCTATTTGGGGCATTAATTCGTTGCTAATAATAATTATCTTGAATCAGAAATCTAATAAAAATCGGCTCAATTACTCGTCTTAACTAAAATTATCGATCCAAAATTAAAATTTCTCATCAATCATTCTTTAGTTTTGTGCTAAAATGTTTAGCTTTATTCATCCCTCCGTTTATTGTTGACTAAAATTTTACTGCTGATGCCCACTTTAGAAGAAACTTCTATGCCCGCAGAAATTGCGGCTAAATTTGTTAATTATACCTCGAAACATGTTTTTTTGACTGGAAAAGCAGGTACAGGTAAAACAACTTTCTTACGGAAACTGATTAAACTCACGCATAAAAAGGCCTTAATTATAGCACCAACAGGTATTGCTGCAATTAATGCATCAGGAGTAACTATCCATTCGCTTTTTCAACTTCCTTTTGGGGCTTTTTTTCCTGATTCTGCGGGAGGATTGATCAATGAAAATATCAATTTCAACTTTAATACACCCAAAACTTTAGTAAAACATTTAAACATGCAGGGCAATAAACGCCGCATGTTGCAGGAATTGGAGCTGCTGGTAATAGACGAAGTGAGTATGCTGCGGGCCGATATGCTCGATGCCATAGATTTTGCTTTACGATATGTACGGAGGAACAGAAACCTTCCGTTCGGCGGGGTACAGTTATTGTTTATCGGCGATTTACACCAGTTACCTCCTGTGGTAAAAAATGATGAATGGCGCATTATGGCCAAGTTTTATAAAAGCATTTATTTTTTTGATGCCCTGGCTTTGCAGGATAATCCTCCTGTTTATATCGAACTGGATAAAATTTACCGTCAGGATGACGCTGTTTTTATCAATCTGCTGAATAACCTTCGGAATAATAAAATTACCACAGAAGATACAGCCCTGCTCAGACAGCATTTTAAACAGGATTTTAAGCCTGCGGCCGATGAAAATTACATCACTTTAACCACGCACAACAATAAGGCTGATAGCATTAACCGTGAGCGACTGGCCCAGCTGAAAACCAAATCTTACTTTTTTGAAGCAAAAATTCAGGGTGAATTTAATGAATATGCTTACCCGAATGATAAAAGTTTAGAGCTAAAGGTTGGCGCACAGGTAATGTTCATTAAAAATGATATGACGGCCGAAAAACGATATTACAATGGCAAGATCGGCGTGGTACATCATATCGAAAAGGACATCATCGAAATTGAGCTTCCTGAGGATAGGACAGTAATTGAGATTTCGCGTTATACCTGGGAAAATGTTAAATATAAACTGGATGAGGCAACCAATGAGATCAAGGAAAATGTGGCTGGTTCGTTTATTCAGTACCCCATCAAACTCGCTTGGGCGATTACCGTGCATAAAAGTCAAGGTTTAACTTTTGATAAAGCGATTATTGATGTCGGGGAGGCTTTTGCGCCGGGTCAGGCTTACGTGGCCTTATCGCGATTACGCTCATTAAAAGGTTTGGTTTTAACTTCTCATCTGCGCGAAAGTGGTTTGCAACAGGATCAGAATGTGCATTATTTTTCTAAAACTAAACTTCCATCAGCGGTACTGAATGAGCAAATCAGTATAGAAAGTTATACTTTTATCCGTAGTTATTTGCTTGCTGCATTTGATCTGAACCTGATCCGCTATTACTTAAAAGAACACCGTCAAACTTTTGATAAAAGCGAAAAATCGGCTAAACAAAGGCATGAAGAATGGACGGATACCATTTATACCGACTTTCAGAAAATCACGGCTACGGCCGATACGTTTGTTAATCAGCTTAAAAACCTGTTCGCACAGCAAACTGAGCATACTTTATTTAATGTATCGAAAAGGGTAGAGGCTGCCTTAAAATATTTTAATCCTTTAGTTAAGGAGATTTCAGACCGTTTTCTGGCTCAAATCGAAGTGATAAAGGAAGAAAAGCAGATTAAAACCTACGTTACCGAACTGCTGGAACTTGAAATTCTGGTGTATGAGCAATTGAAAAAGATGCATAAAAGCAAGGCCTTATTGCAGGCACTTATTGAGGGGAAAGAGTTTAGGAAAGCCGATACTGATGCATTGTTGAATACGGTTGAAAGAAACAACCAGCTTCAGAAAGCCATCCAGCTAAAAGGAGAAACACTCAAGGTAAAATCAGCAGCCGAGAAAAAGAAAAAAGAACCAAAAATTGATACCAAGTTAGTGAGCTTCGAACTTTATGAGCAAGGGAAAGCCATCGAAGAAATTGCAAAAGAACGTGGTTTTTCGACAGGTACCATTGAAGGGCATCTGGCCTATTATGTATCAACCCAACAACTGGATGTTACCAAATTGGTTAAGGCCAATAAGATCAGGAATATTAGTGATGCAGTAGAAAGCCAGAAAACAAAATCTATGGCAACGATAAGGGAGTTTTTAGGTAAAGATTATTCTTTTGGGGAAATTAAGCTGGTGCTGGCGTCGTTGTTTCCATCGGAAGAATAAGCTTAGGTTAACCGCAAAGGGCGCTAAGAACAGAAATGCAAAGGGCGCAAAGAAAACATAATATTATGAATGAGAATGAATTTTCAAAAATTGTGATTGGATTGGCTATAGATATTCACACAGCTCTTGGTCCGGGATTGCTTGAGAGTGCTTACAAGGAATCGCTGTTCTATAAATTTTATCGTCATGCTGAACTTGTTTCAGCATCTTTCCTGCCAGATAGACCCTGAAATGAATTACCTTCGGTGGGCTCGCTAAGGCTCGGTTCAGGGTGACGACTGTATGTTTAAGTATTTACAGAACATTTTTCCCAAAGTAGATTATTTATCTATTGAGGTTATAAACTTTGTTGTAAATGGATTAAATTACCTCTGCTTTCTTTGTGCAAACTCATTCCGCTCTGTGGTTATACGCTACAAGAAGCTTCTGTTTTCTCTGTGTAAAACTTTGTGTCCTTTGTGGTTAAACCTTAAAATTATTTATCTTAGCATCTGTGGAAAAGGTTAAAGTTTTAGCGCAGTACATGCCCGAACCAGCGGCACCGCTAATTGCAAAATGGATCGATTATTTTCAGTGCGAATTTAAGATTGCTAAAACCCGCTCCACAAAACTGGGCGATTACCGTCATCCTTATCAAGGCAAAGGCCATCGCATTTCGGTAAACTTCAATCTTAACCATTACGCTTTTCTGGTTACCACAGTACATGAGTTTGCACACTTGCTCACCTGGAACGATTTCAAGAATAAAGTAAAACCACATGGTACAGAGTGGAAGAAGAACTTCCAGCGGATGATGGTTCCCTTTTTTGACATGAATATCTTTCCAGCCGATATCCATAAAGCAATTGATAATTATATGTCGAACCCGGCGGCATCCAGCTGTTCTGATCTGCATTTATCCCGTGCCTTAAAAAAATACGATAGCAATAAAACCGAGACTTTACATTTAGAGCAATTGCCCATTAATACCACCTTTAAAATTAAAGATGGCCGGCGTTTTACCAAAGGCGAACGGATTAGGAAGCGGTACCGCTGTATCTGTTTAGATGATAAGCGGTTATATCTGTTTAATCCTTTGGCAGAGGTTTTTGTGGTGGAATAAGATTAATTTGCTGTCATTCCGAATGAAAAATTACAATTCTCAAAAATCGTCATTTCGAGCGTAGTGAAACGAAGCCGAGAACCCGAAGGCTCTGCGGAGCAAAATCTAACTCGATAGATCTCTCCATTCCACTGCGTTTCAGTCGAGATGACAATGCTTATTATTTAAATCATTTATACCCTATTTAAACAAACTTAAACTCATCCCCATCAAATAAACCTTTGTCGCTTAATTTTAAGTGTGGAATCACCAATAAGGCCATAAAAGAAAGCGTCATGAAAGGAGCAAGCAGGGTAGAGCCTAAATCCTTTGCAAATTGATCTATTGAAGTATAACTTTTTGCAACCTCGTAACCGTTATGGTTACTCATTAAGCCTGCTACCGGTAAAGCCAGAACTTCTTTTTTTCCATTTCCCAGTGCTACTACTCCACCAGTGGCTGCAATTACTAGATTTACGGCTTCACAGATGCTTTTATCATCTACACCAACAGCAATAATGTTATGACTATCATGAGCAACACTTGAGGCAATGGCGCCTTCTTTTAAGCCAAAGTTTTTTACGAAGGATATTGCAATAGGTGCATCATGATAACGGTTCACGACTACCATTTTCAAAACATCGTTTTCCAGATCACTAATGATATTTTGATTTAAAACTTTCGGTTTGGCAGATATTCTGTTCGTAATCAATTGCCCGTCTAAAGCTTCAATAAATGGAATTTCTATTTGTCCGGTAAATGGATAAATAAAATCTTGTTCCTTTTTCAAGCTGCAATCGAAATGGTTTACCGATTCGCGATCTTCGACATGTTTTACCCAATTGCCTACTGTTTTTCCATTTTCGGCAAGCAATAATCCATTGATATAGGTTTGTTTTACCTTGAATGTTTTTAAATCTTCAAGCACGATAAAATCTGCATTATCATTGATCTGAAGTGAGCCAACATCTAATTTGTAATGAAGAATAGGGTTGATGCAGGCTGCTTGTAGGATATTGAAAATATCAATTCCCTTTTCTACAGCCCTTGCACAAAGTTGATTAATATGATTTTCGACTAGACTATCAGGATGTTTATCGTCGCTGCAGAACATCATCATTTCCGGCCAATCGTTCAATAGATCGATCAGCGCCTCAAAATTTTTGGCCGCGCTTCCTTCGCGGATAAGAATTTTCATGCCGCGTTGCAATTTATCCAGCGCTTCATCTGCGGTAAAACATTCATGATCGGTAGAAATTCCGGCATTGATGTATTGTTGAACAGCATCGCCACGTAAGCCTGGGGCATGTCCATCAACTGGTTTGCCGAGTTCATGAGCGGCAGCAATCTTTTTTAAAACCCCTTCATCTTTATAAAGTACACCTGGGAAATTCATCATTTCGCTGAGGTATTTTATTTCGGGACGCTCTAAAAGTGATTTTACATCATCATGATCCAATTCAGCTCCGGCCGTTTCAAAAACGGTAGCCGGAACACAGCTCGGGGCACCGAAATTAAATTTAAACGGCACAGTATTGCCATTTTCGATCATAAATTCTACCCCTTCCATCCCGCAAACGTTGGCAATTTCGTGTGGATCGCTAATTGTGGAAACGGTTCCATGAACTACCGCTAACCGAGCAAATTCACTTGGAATTAGCATACTGCTTTCGATGTGCACATGGCTATCGATAAAGCCTGGTGAGATAAAATGAGCACCTTCTTTCTGTTCGGAGATTTTAGAAATTGATTTTATTTTTCCATCCTCAACGGCTACTTCGCCAAAGAAAATATTCCGCTTGGTGATGTTGATGATATTCCCTTCGACTTTGAAATTGCTCATGTATTTTTTGTTTTTTTAATGTCGTCACCTTGATCCGATAGCTATCGGATTTATTTCAGGGTCTTTTAAGATGCTGAAATAAATTACCTTCGGTGAGCTCGCTTAAGGCTCGGTTTACTTCGTAGCTTTTCGCTGCGCTACAGGCAGCATGACGATTGCGTTCTGAACCGCTCTCAATATTTCAATAATTTATCAATTGTTTCTGCCAATCTTGCTTTAGCTAAAAAATCTTCTTCCAATACTTTGCTCATTGGAATTGCCGTATCTAAGCTTGCACAACGCATTACAGGTGCATCGAGATAAGCGAAACAGTGTTCTCCAATCCAGGCGGAGATTTCGGCACCAAAGCCATTGGTTAAGGTATCCTCATGCAAAACTAAAACCCTTCCGGTTGCTTTAACCGCTGCCCTTACAGCTTCTTTATCCCAGGGCTGTAATGTACGCAGATCAATTAATGTTGCACCGCTTTCAGGATATTGCTTCAGATAGTCTAAAGCCCAATGAACACCAAGCCCGTAGGTAATGATCGTGAATTTATTTCCTTCGGCAAGCCTAATTGCTTTCCCAATTTCTGTCGTATAATAACCATCAGGAACAGGAGTGCTTAAACTTCTGTAGAGGTACTTATGCTCGAAATAAAGCACTGGGTTTGGATCTTCGATAGCCGCCAATAGCAAACCTTTCGCATCTTCAGGGAAAGCCGGATAAACGATTTTTAAACCTGGTGTTTTGGTGAACCAGGCTTCGTTGCTTTGTGAATGGAACGGACCGGCACCTGTTCCGGCACCCGTGGGCATACGCACCACCACATCGGCTTTTTCGCCCCAGCGATAATGCGTTTTGGCCAGGTTATTCACGATCTGATTAAAGCCAACGGTTACAAAATCTGCAAATTGCATTTCTACAACAGCTTTATAGCCATTTATAGATAGACCCAAACCTGCACCTACAATGGCCGATTCGCAAATAGGAGTATTGCGGACTCTGCCTTTGCCATATTTAGTAGTAAAACCATCCGTGATTTTAAAAGCTCCACCATAATCGGCAATGTCTTGCCCCATTAAAACCAGGTTAGGATACTTTTGCATGGCCAAGTCCAATCCGTCGGTTATTGCATCTAAATATCTTTTTTCTGTGGAAGTTTGACTAGGTTGGACAACATCTTGTTGATAAGGAAAATACATATCGGTCTCCTCCTGATCGGCATTAGCAATAGGCTCATCCTCATTGAAAGCTTCTTCAACTTCCAACTCAATGTCTCTTTTAACCTGGATTTTAATGTCGACAATTGAATCTGAGGTTAAAACACCCTGCTCAATTAAATAGGCTTCGTAATTACTTAGCGGATCTTTCTTTTCCCATTCATCAAACAGTTCTTGTGGAACATATTTAGTGCCAGATGCTTCTTCATGTCCACGCATCCTGAAAGTTAGGCACTCTACCAAAACCGGTCTTGGATCTTTTCGGATTTCCATGGCCAGCTGGTTAATGGTATTGTAAACTTCCAGAATATTATTTCCATCTATCTGAATGCCTTCCACACCATAACCAATAGCTTTATCGACCAGGTTTTTGCACCTGAATTGCTCTGATTTTGGAGTGGAAAGGCCATATCCGTTATTTTCGATTAAAAAGATAACAGGAAGGTTCCAAACTGCGGCAACATTTACCGCTTCGTGGAAATCGCCTTCACTGGTTGCCCCTTCTCCGGTGTAAACTAATGTGGCGTGCTGTTTATTGGCTAAAACATCCGCCAGCGCAATACCATCGGCTAAAGCCATTTGTGGCCCCAAGTGGGATATCATCCCAATTATTTTATATTCTTGTGTGCCGAAATGGAAAGAGCGGTCGCGGCCTTTGGTGAAGCCGGTAATTTTGCCCTGCCATTGGGCCATTAATTTTTTTAAAGGAATATCGCGAGAGGTAAAAACGCCCAAATTACGGTGCATAGGCAAAATGTACTCATCGCTTTGCATGGCTAAGGTGCTGCCAACAGCTATTGCTTCCTGGCCAATACCCGAAAACCATTTGCCAATTCTACCCTGACGCAAAAGCTTGAGCATTTTGTCTTCAACCATCCGAGGGTAAAGCAATCTTCTGTATAAGTTCAGCAAGAACTTGTCGTCTTTATCACCTCTGTTAAATTGCATATCTGGTTATTTTGACTAATGAGTCCTGATTTAAGACTCCTTATTTTTTTTCAATTCTTCCCATTGTTTAGCAAAAGATTTATCGGCAACTTCAGGCATCTCCCGGTATTTGCCCCAGCTTTTTTTGAAAAATCTTTTGAGCATAAAGTTTTTAAACTTTCCGCCAAAGAAATCCATCCATTTGCGTTTTTGCATCATTCTGCTGAACATGCTCCAACCGATTTCCTCTTTTTTGCCGTTTTCGTGTGCTGCGGCGGCATCTCTGCGGTTAAGTAGGAGCATTTTATGGATATCGATTTTTACGGGGCATACTTCTGAACATTTACCGCAAAGACTAGAAGCATAGCTTAAGTGTTTAAACTCTTCCATACCCTTTAAATGAGGTGTAATTACTGAGCCAATCGGGCCACTATAGGTTGTATTATAAGTATGCCCACCAATATTTTTATAAACCGGGCAGGCATTTAAACACGCACCACAACGGATGCAGTACAAGCCCTGCCTCTGGTCCTTTTGTGCCAATAAATTGGTGCGGCCATTATCCAGCAAAATCACATACATTTCTTCTGGCCCATCTGTTTCATTGGCTTGGCGTGGGCCACTTAAAATGGTATTATAAACCGTTAAGTTTTGTCCGGTTCCATGCGATGCCAGTAAAGGCCAGAACAGGTCAAGATCAGCCATTGAGGGAATTACCTTTTCGATACCTACTATAGCAATATGGATTTTAGGGAAAGTGGTGCTTAAACGTGCATTTCCTTCGTTCTCCGTTAGGGCAATGCTCCCGGTATCAGCAATTAAAAAATTTCCGCCACTAATGCCAATATCAGCTGTTAGGTATTTATCGCGGAGCAATTCTCTTGCTTTTTGTACCAGTTGAGGAGGAGTGGCATCGATAGGTGTGCCAAATTTATCGTGGAATAACTGTGCGATATCTGTTGCACTTAGGTGCATGGCCGGGGTAACAATATGATATGGAGCCTGACCAAGCAATTGAACAATATATTCGCCCAGATCGCTTTCTAAAGATTCGATGTTGTTCTTTTCCAGGAAATCGTTCAAGTGGATTTCCTCGGTAGTCATCGATTTTGATTTGATAACTGTTTTGCCGTTATTTCTTTTGATGATGTTGAGGATTTCCTGTTGGGCTTCTTCGGCATCATTGGCCCAGATTACCTTACCGCCACGCCGCTGGAAATTTGATTCGAATTCTGGCAAGAACTTATCAAGGTTTTCCATCACGCGCCATTTAATTACGTGTGCCTTTTTTTTGGATGCCTCTAAATTTTCGAATTTTGATAAGCCCCGTTCAACAGCTACATTGTATTTTCCAATATTATAATTTATGGTTTTACGATGCGGCAGATCGAAAGCTTTCTCGTCAGATTTCTCTAAAAATTCCTCAGCAATATTCATCAATAGTTATTTTGTAATAGGGTAACGAATATTAACTGATTTTAGTTTTTAGCTATTTCGTTATAACATCAAAGATAGGAAACCCTGTTGAGTTTATTTTTAGAAATTAAAACAAAGAAGAAGGTTGCTTTTTTAAAAGAATATTACCAGATAACTTTTGACATGTATTTTTTTGTTGTTTCATCATTCGAAATAAGATCTAGATCCAGTTCTATACTTGTTGCTATGATGATTCTATCGAAAGGATCGCGATGTAAAAATGGCAGCACTTTAAGTATTTTCAGCGTTCCATAATCTATAGGAAGAATGGTGATGTTACTTGTGTTGCAAGAATCTATGAGTTCATCTAAGGAATATTCTAATTGTAATTTGCCAAGTGATTGTTTTATGGTAATCTCCCATAAACTAACTATGCTTAAATAAAGTTGAGTAGTAGAATCTTCTAAAATTTTTCTTGCTGTTTTAGACAATGCAATATTATCATCTTGCATCCAAAGTAAAACATGTGTATCAAGCAGATATTTTTTCACTAGATGTAATCTTTGAAATCATCCAATGGTGCATTAAAATCATCGCTCATTTTCATTCTTCCTTTTAGTAAGCCGAGTTTTCGCTGTGTTTTTTCTTCATTTTTTTTATTTACTTTTTTTTGTAAAATAAAATCAATGAAGTCTTCCACCTCTTGCTGGTAGGCAACAGGGATCATTTTAATTTTTTCTAAAATGTGCAACTGATTCATAAACTCGCTTTTATCAAAAATAACATTTTAATCTTGAAATATAAAGCTACACCATTAAGCATAAAAAAAGTCCCGATGTAAAGTCGGGACCTAGTATTTTGAACTATTATTTCTTTGGATTTCCTTTTCCGTCCATATCTACTGCCGGGCGTTTTGCTCTGTTGGCCAATTCCCATGCGGTAAAGTAGGTTAGTTTTGCTCTTTTGGCCAAAAGTGGGAAGTTGATTTTACTTACTTCGTCACCAGGTTTGTGGTAGTCTTGTTGTAACATGCCATCATAATAGAAGATGATAGGAATGCCTAATTTTGCGAAGTTATAGTGATCTGAACGATAATAAATCTGTTCAGGATCTTTTGGATCATCGTATTTATAATCCAGTTTCATTTTGGTATAGGTTGCATTAACCTGCTCGCTTAAGTTAGCCAAATCACTACTCAACATTCTCGAACCTACAGAATAGATATAATTTGCCGAATCTGGCTTACCTAGATATTCTTCGCCAGTACGGCCAATCATATCGGTATTTAAATCAGCAATGGTATTTTCGACAGGTAAAACAGGATGCTCGGAGTACCATTCAGAACCCCAAAGCCCTTTTTCTTCACCAACAACAGTCATGAAAAGGATACTGCGTTTAGAACCTTTTCCAGCTTTTTTGGCATCTGTAAATGCTTTTGCCATTAATAAAACGCCGGTAGTTCCCGATCCGTCATCATCCGCTCCGTTGTTTACTTTGTCTTTTGCATTTGGATCTGTTTCCAATCCAATGTGGTCGTAATGGCCGGTTAAGATCAATACTTCTTTTTTAAGTACAGGATCAGAACCCTCTAAATAACCCAGAACGTTCTCGCATCTAACTGGTGTTTCTGCTTTTGCAGCACTTGCAGAAAAAGGCACATTTAATACTTGCGAGGCTGGAGCCTGACTATCTATTATTTTTTTTTGCAGATCAGCCACAGTAGTGTTCGAGGCCTTTAACAGCTCGTTTGCCAAAGCAACCGATATCGATATACGCGGAATATCATTTTGCTTTTGAGCTTCGATAGCGGCGTTGGTTTTCACCATTACCCTTCCATTTTTAAGGGTTTGTTTCGTGTTTTCAGTTATTCTATCAACCGCGGGGTCGATCAGAATAATGGCTTTCACATTGTTTTCTGCAAAATATTTTGCCCTAGCTTCAAGCGTAGCACGATAGGCAGCTCTATCAATTCTTGTACCCGGTTTTACGGTTGGATCGCCACCATTGAACATGATAACCACTTTTCCTTTAATATCGGTACCTGTAAAATCGTTATAGTTGTCTTTCTTTAAACCATAACCAATAAATACAAGTTCGTTGGCTGAGAAAGTAAAACCTTGATCGCTGATTAAGCTAGGAGATACTAAATAATCTTTCTGATATTCTTTAGGCTGGCCGTTAACCGTTAAATGGCTTTCTTTTAAGGTAACGTTAACCAAATCGATTTTTTGGAAATAACTGCCATTCACCGGCGCTTTTAAACCCAACGATTTGAAATAATCGCGAATATAATCAGCAGCCATCCAAGCGCCTTTCGTTCCTGTTTCGCGGCCTTCGTATTCATCAGAAGCCAATACAGATAGGTGTTTGTATGCATTTTCAGGGCTAATGGCCTTGCTGAATTTTATAGCATCCTTATTCGGTATAAGGGGCTTTATTTGGCTAAAGCAACTTGCGGTAACAAGCGATGCCAATCCAAGGGTTAAAAATTTTTTGTTCATTATGTAATAGTTAGTTAAGTTTCTTGTTAACACGAAATCTTTTCAACCCTGTTTTGGTGGCGCCCGCCCTCAAATTCAGTTGTTAAAAAGGTTGTGGTAATCTCTTTAGCCAGTTCTTCTGAAACAAATCTGGCAGGTATACACAAAACATTTGCGTTATTGTGCTTGCGGACTAAAGAAGCAACTTCATTCTCCCAGCATAAACCTGCTCTGATATGCTGATGTTTGTTCGCGGTGATGGCTACACCATTTGCCGATCCACAAAGTAAAATCCCATAAGTAAATTCTCCATTTTCTACAGCAGCAGCAACCGGATGAGCGAAATCTGGGTAATCAACAGAGTTTTCTGAGTAAGTGCCAAAATCTTTTACTTCGTAATCCTGTAAAAAATCTTTTAATATTTCTTTGTATTCAAACCCAGCGTGATCGGCTCCAATAGCAATCTTAATTTTTGTACCAGACATTGTCAAATTTATGGAGAATTATAAAATCTATTCGTAATGTTTTTGTTAGTTAGCGTAGAAAGCAGCTTCGGCCTTTTTCTTCTTTTTTTCTATGTAGGCTGATACAAAAATACTCAGCTCATAAAGCAAGAACAATGGCGTAGCTACAATTAGCATCGTCATAATATCAGGTGTTGGGGTAACAATAGCTGCAATGATTAAGATAATAACCGCGGCATACCTTCTGCTCGATCTCATCAGTTTTGGTGTCATCAACCCGAGTTTCGACAGGACGAAAATAATAACCGGAAGTTCGAAGATAATCCCTGTGCCTAAAGTTAAAGTTGCTACAGATGATAGATACGAATCAACTGTGAATGTGTTTTTGATTTCGGCACTGACCGTGTAACCCGTTAAAAAGTTGACTGATAGTGGGCATACTACAAAGTAGCCAAAAAAGATACCAATAATGAAAAGTACCGATGCGAAGAATACAAAGCCACTTGCCGATTTACGCTCATTTTCATGTAATGCCGGTTTAATGAAACGCCAGATTTCCCACAATAAATACGGGAAACCAACTACAATACCGCACATTACGCAAACATTTAATTGCAGGTTAAACTGACCAGCCATTTCGGTGTTAATAATCTCTCCATTAATTTTGGTGATACACATATCTGCACCAAGTGAAGGAAATTTTTCTACCAGTTTACACATCATCCTGTAAGTCCAGAAATCGGGCTTTTTTGGACCAAATATGATTTTATCTAAAATGAATTCGTTGAAGTAAAAAGCAATACCGGTAAAAACGGCAATGGCAATTACGGCCCTGATTAAATGTTTACGGAGAACATCCAGATGATCAAAAAAAGACATTTCTGCCTCTAATGTGGTGCTCTTTTGTCCGATAGCTTTTGTAAGTGAAGTTTTTTTAGTGTCGCTCATGTTGAAAACAAAAATACCATTCTATTTGAATAGAATGGTATTTACGTGTTAAATATAGAAATAGTTTATATTATTATGAGAAATGACTGCAAAAATAGAAAGAAGCTATAACAATAGTTTTAACGTTGCCCTTTAATTATACTCAGCTGCTTTAAATTTGCGGCATTGTTATAATTAAATTGATATACACCATCTTCTCCTGTAACGATTAAAGATTTAGGGCCGGCAATAACATCAAAGCTTTTGATGTTATTCAAATGCTGCAGCATGTTGTCGCCTATTTTGGCTTTATCGGTAATATTGAAGCTCTTTATTCCATAATTGCCTTCGCAGAGGAACAAATTATCACCACTGGTGCTTAGACCGTGTGGGTTTTGCATAGGATAAACTGCAATCTGTTTCGGTTTGGTAGGATCTTCTATATCTACAACTTCCAATTGATTAGTTGCTTGCCTGCACATATTGCCTGTGCGTAAGGTAACGTAAGCGTATTTGCCTTGTACAACAACAGGGTCGCAGGCAAAAATATGGCTGTAAGTAGATAGTTTTACGGGATTAGCCGGATCGGTAGCACTAAAAATGTGCATACCGCTATTGGTACCGATAAATAATTTATTCTCGTAAGGAAAGATGGTTTCGACACCCCAACCTAAACTGATAGCCTTTAAAAAAGTTGGGCTTGATGCTGTTTTAACATCAAACAGGCTTAAATTATTCATTCCAGCAGTGTATAAATAGTCATTCATTAAGGTAAATCTGGCCATCGAGCCGCCTTGCCCAGAAGAAGAGTTGCTGCTGTAAGCGAGATCGTTAATTACCCCTTTGTAAGTTTGTTTCTTTACGAGAGTATCTTTATAGGTGTAAAGATACTTTTGTGCACCTGGCAAATAGAACTGATTGAAAACATCGGTTACTCTTTTTACCTGTTTGATGTTGTTCATATTTGAGATATCAAAAGCCAGTAAATCAATAAAATTGTCGGCGTAAAGGACATTATTATGGATTGCTAAATCTACGTTTCCCGGAATTTGTAGAAAACCCACGTTTACAGGAGCACCCGGATTAGCATTGTTGTAGATATGAATACCTTCATTTGGTTCATTAATGAAAAGATAATCGTTGTAAATGTATATTTTTCCGGTTTTTTTGGCAGGAGTAGCTTTTGTCATCCCTACAGGTAAAGCCCTCATTTGCTGAACAGAAATCATTTTTACAATCTTTATCATTTCATACTCGTCTTTTTTGCATCCTGTAAATACCGCGAAAACAAGTAGGAAGAGTAATACGTTAATTAGATTTTTTTTCATAATTGGAGTGTTTTAGTATTAAACGTATGGCATTAATTAAACGCTACAGTATTCGATAAATATTAATTATCAGTTAGTTATGCAACAGTAACTGAAATCTAAAACAATAAAAAAAGGCTATCCAAATTATTGAATAGCCTTTTTGTGTTATTAAGTATAGAAATACTTTTATTATTCTGAGAATTCGAACGTTTCCATAAATTTCGTAGTGAAATTTCCTGCCCTGAAGTTCGGATCTTTCATCAACTGAAGATGGAAAGGAATTGTTGTTTTTACACCTTCAATTACAAATTCACCTAAGGCACGCTCCATGGTACAAATTGCCTCTTCGCGTGTTTGTGCTACACAGATTAATTTGGCAATCATCGAATCGTAGTTGGAAGGAATTGAATATCCAGCATAAACGTGCGTATCAACGCGAACACCATGGCCACCAGGAGAGTGAAAATTAGTGATTTTTCCTGGAGATGGACGGAAATTATTTGCTGGATCTTCTGCATTGATACGGCACTCGATTGCATGCATATCAGGGAAGTAATTTTTACCCGAAATTGGAATTCCGGCAGCAACTTTAATCTGTTCTTTAATTAAATCGAAGTTGATTACCTCTTCCGTTACCGGATGTTCTACCTGGATACGTGTGTTCATTTCCATAAAGTAGAAGTTACGGTGTTTATCAACCAGGAATTCGATTGTACCAGCACCTTCGTAATTTACGGCCATTGCACCTTTAATAGCTGCTTCGCCCATTCTTACACGGAGTTCATCTGTCATAAAAGGAGAAGGAGATTCTTCTACCAATTTCTGGTGACGGCGTTGGATTGAACAATCGCGTTCTGATAAGTGACAGGCTTTGCCAAACTGATCTCCGATAATCTGGATTTCGATGTGACGTGGATCTTCGATATATTTCTCTAAATATAAACCATCGTTACCAAAGGCTGCACCAGATTCCTGACGGGCACTATCCCATGCATTTTCGAAATCTTCGTCTTTCCAAACTACACGCATACCACGACCACCACCGCCGGCAGTTGCTTTTAAGATAACAGGATAGCCCATTTCATTCGCAATTGCAATGCCTTCTTTAACACTGGTAAGCAAACCTTCAGATCCTGGAATGGTTGGTACACCAGCAATTTTCATGGTTTCTTTTGCAGAGGCTTTATCGCCCATACCATTAATCTGCTCTGGAGTTGCACCAATAAATTTGATGTTGTACTCGCGGCAGATGTTAGAAAACTTAGCATTTTCTGATAAGAAACCATAGCCTGGGTGTATGGCATCGGCATTGGTTAATTCTGCAGCAGAGATAATATTTGGAATATTTAAATAAGAATCTTTACTAGGAGGGGGACCAATACAAACAGCCTCATCAGCAAAACGTACGTGTAAACTTTCGCGATCTGCGGTAGAGTAAACAGCAACCGTTTTGATGCCCATTTCCTTACAGGTACGGATAATGCGCAAAGCGATTTCACCCCTGTTGGCAATTAGTATTTTTTTAAACATAATTTTTTACGTTTCGTCTCTGTTTTAAAATAATCGTCATGCTGAATTCATTTCAGCATCCATTTAAAAAGAAGACCCTGAAATAAATCCGATAGCTATCGGATCAGGGTGACGCCAATCTTTAAATAGGTTCTACTAAAAATAACGGTTGATCGTATTCTACTGGTGATGCATTATCAACCAAAATTTTAACGATACGGCCAGAAATTTCACTTTCAATTTCGTTAAAAAGTTTCATGGCCTCAATAATACAAACTACTTTACCAGTGCTAATTTCGTCGCCAACATTAACAAACATTGGCTTGTCTGGGCTAGCTGAACGGTAGAAGGTACCGATCATCGGAGATTTGATGGTTAAGTATTTTGAAGTGTCTTCTGCAGCCGGTATAGCAGGTGTTGCTGCATTTGGAGCAGTAGGAGCTGTAGCAACAGGGGCGGCAGCCTGTACAAGCGGAGCCTGTGGTACCGTAGCATGCACAACTGTTGGTGCTTGGTTTGTTTTGATCGTGATTTTGAAGTTTTCCTGCTCAATAGCAACTTCATTTACTCCAGAACGAGAAACAAATTTAATCAGTTCCTGTATTTGTTTGATATCCATTTTTTAGGCTAGTTATGTAAAAAATAGTGTTTATTGAATTAACTAAGTTATACTTTTTTTGTTTTATTTTTTTATTGCTGAGGGCCATTAATCGGACTCCGGACTAAGGACTTCTGACTAGTTAGTATCGTAAGCCCATTTAAGGTATACCGAGCCCCAGGTAAAACCACCACCGAATGCAGCTAAAACGATGTTATCGCCTTTTTTCAGTCTGCTTTCCCATTCCCATAAACATAAAGGAATTGTTCCGTTGGTTGTATTTCCGTAACGTTCGATGTTGATCATTACTTTATCAGTGGTAACACCCATGCGGTTTGCGGTGGCATCAATAATACGTTTGTTGGCTTGGTGAGGTACCAACCATGCAACATCATCAGCAGTTAAACTGTTGCGTTCCATAATTTCGGCAGCAACATCGGCCATGTTGGTTACGGCAAATTTAAATACTGTTGGGCCTTCCTGGTGTGCAAAATGTTCTCTTGCATCGATGGTTTCGTGTGTAGCGGGTTTAACAGAACCGCCAGCTTTCATACCCAGAAAATCTCTTCCAGAACCATCTGTTCTTAGAATAGAATCCTGAATACCAAAACCTTCTTCGTTTGGCTCTAATAATGCACATCCGCAACCATCACCAAAAATGATACAGGTTGTACGGTCTTCGTAGTTGATGATTGACGACATTTTATCGCCGCCAACAACCAAAACTTTTTTGTGTCTTCCCGATTCGATGAATGATGCACCTGTAGAAAGTCCGAAAATAAAGCCAGAACAAGCTGCCTGTAAATCGTAACCCCATGCATTTGTAGCGCCTATTTTATCAGCTAAAACGTTTGCTGTTGCAGGGAAAGTAAAATCTGGAGTAGTGGTGCAAAAGATAATCAGTTCAATTTCTTTTGCATCAATTCCCCTCTTTTTAAGTAAACCGTTTACAGCATGAACAGCCATATCGGAAGTGCCTAAACCTTCTCCCTTTAAAATTCTACGTTCTTTAATTCCCGTTCTGCTGGTAATCCATTCATCCGAAGTATCAACCATGGTTTCTAACTCTGCGTTTGTAAGCACATAGTCGGGAACGTAACCATTTACTGCTGTAATAGCAGCGTGAATTTTACTCATTTTAAGAATTTTAATAAATTATTTAAATGCCACTCTAATTTTTTCTACCAATCCTGTAGTGATCATTTCTCTGGATTGTAGAACCATATTTTTAACAGCTAGCGGACTGGAAATTCCATGTCCGATAACAACGGGAGCATTAACGCCTAGAACCGGACTTCCGCCGTATTGTTCATAATTAAAACGATCGAAGAACTCATCTTTAAGTCCCTTTTTGATGGTAAGCACGTAAAACGATTCTGCTAATTTTAGCATTACATTCCCCGTAAAACCATCGCACACAATTACATCGGCTTTATCGTTAAATAAATCTCTTCCTTCCACATTGCCAACAAAGTTGAAGAGGTTGGTTTCTTTCATTAACGGGAAAGTAGCCATGCTTAGCATATTTCCTTTCTCATCTTCTTCACCAATATTTATCAGGGCAACTTTCGGATCATTTATATGCAAAAGATTTTCAGCATATAAACTGCCTAAAGCACCAAATTGTAGTAAAATATCGGGTTTACAGTCGGCATTAGCACCTACATCTAACAGTAGGCCGGTGCCACCTTTAATTTTTGGAAGAATTGTACATAAACAAGGGCGGATAATGCCCGGAATGGTTTTAACGCTAAAAACTGCGCCAACCAGCATAGCACCAGAGTTACCAGCACTTGCGAAAGAATCGATTTTGCCTTCTTTTAAAAGGTTAAAACCAACTGCTATGCTCGAATTTGGTTTCTGAACAATTGCTTTGGTGGGATGTTCGCCCATACCAATTACTTCATCAGTATGAACGTATTCAAAATGATCTGGATTAAAACCTTCTTCTGCAAGAATGGGTTTAATCTGTTCGGTATCGCCAATAAGAACTAAATGCTCTCCAGCGTTAAGCGATTGATGAGCAGCTATTGCTCCCAAAACAATTGCTTTGGGAGCATAGTCTCCGCCCATTATGTCGAGGCCTATTTTCATAGAAAAAATCTGTTTGTGTTAAGTCAGGTGTAATCCTGAATTTTTCAGTTGACTAAGGTATGACTAAAGCCGCTGAAAACACAAACAATTTTTTAAGAAAATTACCCTATCTGAGTATTTTCGATAACCAGTTTGCCGTTGTAGTATAAGTTACCATCAACGTTGTAAGCACGGTGAGGTACGTGAATAGCACCTGTTGCCGAGCATGTTGCTAAAGAAGGAGTAACAGCTTTATAGTGTGTTCTTCTTTTATTTTTTCTCTGTTTCGAGATTTTCCGTTTTGGATGTGCCATTGGTGTATTATCTAATTATTTTTTTAACTTATTAAGGGCTTCCCAACGTGGGTCGCTTGTTTGTTCATTTTCTTCAGCCTGCTTTTCGATCGATAATTGATTTAAACGGTCAATCATCTCCTGATCGCAATCTTTATCTGCCTGCTCGCAGTTTTTGATATAAGGTACTGCTACGTTAATCATTTCGTATAAAGGACCAGATATATCAATCTCGGTATCTTTACGGCTTAGCGAAATAATTTCTTCATCATCGCTCTCTAGTTCATCTTCAGCAAACTTTACAATCTGCCTTTCATAAAGATTTACAGGCAACGAAAACTCAGATAAACATTTGTCGCAATCTAAATTAACTGTGCCAATAACTTTGAATTTTAGAAGCAACATGGTCTCTTGTTTCTCAAGTTCCAGGTCTACTTTTAAATTTCCGCTTTTAATTAACGAATACTCAAATGCATTAAAAAAGCGGTCATCAAGCTCATAATCAAACTGATGAGTTCCCAATTTTAATCCGGTAAACGGTAATGAAAATTGTTTTAGTGGGTTCAAAGTACTGTAAAATTTTAGCCTGCAAATGTAGGGATAAAATAATTAGATTAAAAATGTTTTTTAAAAATTGTTGATGTTAATGGGACAGGTTTTCAGAATGTTAATTGAAATACTGAAAGACCTTACAGGTTTCTGAAACCTGCAAGGTCTGTAAGAAGCTTAATCAGCCAATACCATTTCTTTATTATTCCTACTCCATTCGCTCCATGAGCCTACATAAAGTTTAGGGATGGGTAGGCCAGCATAATCCATCGCCAGTAGCGTATGGCAGGCGGTAATGCCCGAGCCACAATGTACAATTATGTTTTCGGGTTTAACGTGGGCCAAAGCTTCAGCATATTTTTCTTTCAATATTTCGGGGGCCAGGAAAGCACCTGTAGTATCTAAATTTTCGGTATAGGGAATATTGGCCGCACCAGGGATATGGCCTGCAATTAAATCGATAGGTTCGGTCAGGCCTGCAAAACGGTTGGCATCGCGCACATCAATTACAATGTAATCATCCGTTTTAGCAACTTTTTCTACTTCATTGATATCTGATAACGGTAAGTTCCATGCTGTGATTTCGTATTTTTCGACAGATTTTGGGATTTCTACTTTATCGGTAGTCGGGAAACCTGCCTCAACAGCCGCCTGAAAGCCCCCGTCAATTACCTGTACTTTTTCATGATCGATGGCTTTTAGCATCCACCAGAGCCTCGCAGCGGCGTTACCGCCGTTTTTATCATCGTAAACTAGCACATGACTGTCTTTTGTGATACCGAGTCGCTGTAAAACGGCAGAAAACTGGTCGAATGTTGGTAAGGGATGCCTTCCGCCAATAGCAAAATCGCCAATATTAGCTAAATCGTTATTTACATCTGCAAAAAGTGCGCCTGCCAAATGTTGTTCATCGTATCTGGCTTTCGAACCAGCACTGGCATCTATAATTACGATCTCCTCGTCTTGGTTTAACCAGGTTAATTCTGCTGGTTTTATGATAGGTGATAATTTCATCTTTTAGTTCTTGAATCCAAAGATAAATAAATTTGAAATTAAGACTTGATAAAGGGTGCACGACAAATTTCACATATCAAAGTCAACGACCGTTTATGCAATTTGTCGTGCACTCCTTGATAAAGTACAGCAGACTATTTATACGCTTTTATCGATTGCGCTTTATTCCAGTTAATAGTGCCCATAACCCCAAAACCGGTCCAACAGCCAAAACCATATAAAGATAATGCGAATTCATTTCTTTAGCCAAAAGATTAATCACCTGAATGCTAATAATCGTAATGGCAAAGCCGATACAGTTCACCAGTGTTAACGAAGTTCCTCTCAGGCTTTCTGGTGCATGTTTGGCAATTAAAGAAGAAAACAAGGGTGAATCGGCTGTGCCGGACAAGCCCCAGCAAAATAAAAATATAAGAAAAGGATATACTGAGCCGCTGAATAGGAAAATTGGGGATAGCAGGCAACATGATCCAGAAATGGACAGCGCAATAGTGGCAATTCGTTTTGCACCGAATTTTTGTGAGAGCAAACCGCCGATCATGCAGGATAGACCTCCTGAAGCGATAATTAAGAAAGAAAACAGCGGGATATTTAAAGTTGCATGTGCATATTTGGTATTGTAAAGCAATAGCATACCTGGTAAAAAAGCCCAGAAGGTATAAAGCTCCCACATGTGCCCGAAATATCCGAAAGCAGCAGATCGAAAATCAGGGTTTTTAAAGCCATTAAAACAAGATCGAAAATCGAATTTTTGTCCGGCAGTTCTAAATGGGCCATTTGGTACAAAACATAAAATAGCAATTGCACCAATTAGAGATAGACCCGAAGTAGCAAAGATTACGTACTGCCAAGGAAAATTTGCAGTAAATGTTTTTAATAAATGAGGGAAAGCAGTACCCAAAACCAAAGCACCAACTAAAAAACCTAACGATTTTCCTAGCCCGTCTTTAAAGTAATCGGATGCTATTTTCATGCCGACAGGATAAATTCCAGCCAACATAAAACCAGTTAAAAAGCGAAAAAGTAGCAGTAAATGAACATCGGCTAGTTCTAAACAGATGCCGAGGTTAAACAACGCAGCTGCTATTCCACAGATAAAGAACACTTTCGAGGGTGAAAAAATATCGGAAATGGCAAAAAAAGCGAAAACTAATGTTCCGCTGATGAAACCAAACTGTACCATGCTGGTGAGGTTGGCCAAGAGGTTCGTTTCAGTTGGGAAACTTTTAACAATATCGGGTAATACCGCATTGCCAGCAAACCACAACGATGTACAGAGAAACTGTGCAATAACAATTGTGGGGAGAATGTAATTGGGTTTTTTAGTGCCGCTCATTTTGAATTTGATGCACAATTTTACCAAAAATAAACCTGATAGTAGTGGAAATACTTTTTGACATGGTGCTTCGACAAGCTCAGCATGACAGTCACAAAAAAAGATTTTAACCGATAGCAGTACTTTCGGAACCGATGAAACACAGAAATTGCTTTACAAATAAGTAATGGATCACTTTAGTTTCTGGAAGTCCGAGGTCAGACCTCAGAAGTCGGAGGCAAGGATACCAGAGCTACCGATTATTGCTTGGTCTTCAGCTCTTAAGACCTTCAAACTAATGCCCTCAGCCTTCTACCTTAAGAAGCATCATCTTTAATATCAAACTGCGTTTCAACTACTTTTCCACCTGTACGCAGCTGATTGCCCAACATTTCTTCTTGCTCCCTACGGTTTTTTACAATATGGATGGCGGAAAATAAAGCTTCGGTAAATGAAGTAGAATCTGCAAGATCTTTACCTGCAATATCGTAGCCCGTTCCATGATCTGGAGAAGTACGGACGAAGTTTAAACCAGCCGTATAGTTTACGCCATTATGGAAAGCCAATGTTTTGAAAGGAATTAAGCCCTGATCGTGGTACATGGCCAAAACGGCATCAAACTGTTTGTAGCTACCGTTGCCGAAAAAGCCATCAGCAGGGTATGGGCCAAAACAAACAATACCTTTATCGTAGGCTTCCTGAATGGCCGGTGTAATAATTTCAGCCTCCTCGGTGCCCAATAAACCATTATCGCTGGCATGTGGATTTAAGCCTAAAACGGCAATTTTTGGTTTTTCGATCCAAAAATCTTTTTTCAGGCTTTCGTTAATCAGTTTTAGTTTATTTACAATTTTATCTCTAGTAATTGCTGTTGGAACGTCTTTCACCGGAATGTGGCCAGTAACTACACCCACGCGTAAATTTTCGCTGATCAAAAACATCAGCACATCTTTACTGCCACTTTTTTCCTGCAGGTATTCGGTATGGCCGGGGAAGGCAAAAGTTTCTGATTGAATGTTATGTTTATTGATTGGAGCAGTAACCAGTGCATCGATATCGCCATTTACCAGATCGGCTGTTGCACGCTCTAGTGATAAAAGTGCATATTTCCCTCCCGTTGGGGTTACTTGCCCTAATTCGATTTTCACATCCTCTTCCCAGCAATTAATCATGTTTGCCTTTTTTGGCTGTGCCTGGTTGGCATGGCTAACTACGTTAAAACTGAAATCGCCCAGGTTATTTGCTTTTCTATGAAAAGATGAAACTTTGGTATGGCCATAAACAATTGGCGTGCAATAATTTAAAATAGCAGGATTGGATAATGTTTTAATGATTACCTCTAAACCTATGCCGTTTACGTCCCCTATACTGATGCCAATTTTAAGTTTATCGCTCATAATTACTGGAAAATTTTAGCGCAAATTACTGATTTTCGATTAAAGACTTTAAAAAAAATGAAACCTCAAAGAACAGAGATTGATTCGCAAAGAAATAATAAGCCTATCTTTGTTAATCAATTTTAATTTTTAAAAGCCCTTTTTGGGGTTTGGGGTATGAGTTTAGTAAAAGCGAAAAAACATTTAGGGCAACATTTTTTAACCGATAAAGGCATTGCCAACCGCATTGTAGAGGCGTTGGTGAATACCGATAAATACAATCAGGTTTTAGAGGTTGGGCCGGGAATGGGAATCCTATCTGATTTTTTGCTGCAGCGCAAAGATTTGGAAACTTATCTGATCGATATCGATACCGAGTCTTTCCATTTTTTAAATGAAAAGTATCCTCAGCTTGGCGACCGGCTGATTAATGGCGATTTTTTGAAACTCGATTTCGATGCTATTTTCCCAGGTCAGTTTGCCATTATTGGTAATTTTCCATACAATATCTCGTCACAGATTTTATTTAAGATTTTGGATAACCGCAACAAGGTTGTAGAAATGGTTGGGATGTTTCAGAAGGAAGTTGCCCAACGTTGCGCTGCACCCGCGGGTAACAAAGAGTACGGGATTTTAAGTGTGTTTCTTCAGGCCTATTATAAAATCGAATACCTGTTTACGGTTAAACCGGGTACATTTAATCCACCGCCAAAGGTGCACTCTGCAGTGATCCGCTTAACCAGAAATGAAGTGGAGACTTTAGACTGTGATGAGAAATTATTCTGGCGTGTGGTTAAAGCTGGTTTTAACCAGCGGAGAAAAACTTTGCGTAATGCTGTTTCTGCGGTGATGCCTAAAGATAAAATGGACGATCATATCTACTTCGAGAAACGTGCCGAGCAGTTAACTGTTGCAGATTTTGTGGCTTTAACACAGCATGTAAGTAAGTTGATGCAACCTTAAGCCTTAATTTTTCGTCTACCTTGAATAAATTAAAGAATGATATGAAAAATCAAATCACCATCTCTTTTAGTATCCTTTTGTTATCTATAATAATGGTTGGTTGTTCAGTGTTACATATGGACCCCAAGTCGTTATATATCATGAAACCTTTAGCTCCAAGCACAAAACTATCAATATATCTGGAGGACAGATCTGCATTTGATATGGATATCCAGAATACTTCAAAAGATACTTTAATACTCAGAAGGGCAAATCATAAAGATCAGATAATAGTCAATAATAAGATTTCACTAGCGGTGGATCCTAAAGTTGATATTGAAATATTAAATGTTTCTAGGAAAGAGATTAAGCTCACAGTTCGGATATATAATCATAAGTCAAAAGTTATTAGTGAGGTAAGTGACATTAAATAAGTACTAAAAAAGTGATTTTTCTACTACATGTTATTACATCAAATTGCAAAGTAATGATCATTCTTATCTAATTTCTCCTTTCCTTTGCGCTGTATTTTTAAGGAAATCTTATGATAAATTATCGCGAAATTTTTGAGGAACAAGGTATTGACTATTTAACCTATCGTGCATTGATTGATCAACTTCTACTAGAGGGAAAGGCTACAGGTGATGTAACTTACGATTTGCACTATACTAAAATGAATGTGCAAAGGATGAATCGCGTAGATAAGACGATCAGCTTAAATGATGACTTAACTTCAACCATTGATCATCTTAAAGAAAATTATAAGTTTTTAGTGATTACCGAAGGCTGGTGCGGCGATGCTGCCCAGATTGTTCCGGTGTTCAATAAAATCGCGACTGCATCATTAGGTAAAATTGATCTGAAATTTGTGCTTAGAGATAAAAATTTGCCATTAATTGATGCGCATTTAACCAATGGTGGAAGAGCTATTCCGGTTTTAATTATATTAAATGAATCAGCAGACCAAGTTTTAGGAACCTGGGGTCCACGACCACAAATTTTGCAGGAGCTTTTAAAAGAGTGGAGAAAAGAAATCACTGAAATGCCAATTTTAGCAGAAAAACTTCATGGCTGGTACGCTAAAGATAAAACGCAGACTACACAGGCCGGGTTAAATGACCTTTTGAAAAGATTAGAGCGTTAATTTTACAGAATAAGCCGTCATCTCGACTGTAGCGAAGCGAAATGGAGAGATCTGCCTGGATAGATTTAGCTTCGCTGAGCACTTCGTGGTTCTCGACTACGTTGCACTCCGCTCGAAATGACGTTGTTGCGAGGATAGTTCGCGAAAGAAGTAGCCTTAATCAACAGAAACCGTTAGTCCTTCCTGCTGTAAAATTTTACGGTAAACTTCCATTTCGGTAAATGAGCCTTCCAAAACAGGGCATTTGCCTTCGTTATGCACTTTCCATGCAATTTTTTCGGCCTGCGATTCGTTATAATCCAGATATTTCATCATGCAGTAAATCACATGATCGAAAGTATTGATATCATCATTCCACAAAATAAGGCGATGTACGGTTTTTAGGGAAGTTAAAATTTCTTCGAGCGTAAAGGTCTCTTCTTTGGTTTCTGTAGACATGGTGCAAAAATAAACATTAGTATCAAGTATTTAGTATCGAGTAACAAGATTTTGTTCCTTTGTTAATAATAATGGCTTAGGCAATAAATGATTAACTTTGTTTAACCAAAATATAAATAATAGCATGCACCAGTCTAAAATAGCCGGAATAGGTTACTACGTTCCGAAAAATATATATACCAACGATGATTTAAGCCGTTTTATGGATACCAATGATGCATGGATCCAGGAGCGTACCGGTATTAAAGAGCGCCGTTTTGCCGATCGTAACGAGGAAACCACTACCACAATGGGTATTGAGGCAGCCAAAATTGCAATTGAGCGCGCTGGGATTACGGTTAAGGAGGTCGATTTTATCGTTTTTGCCACGTTAAGCCCCGATTATTATTTTCCAGGTTGTGGCGTGTTATTACAACGCGAAATGGGGATGGGTGAGATCGGGGCTCTGGATATCCGTAACCAATGTTCGGGTTTTGTTTATGCACTTTCTGTGGCAGATCAGTTTGTAAAAACAGGTATGTATAAAAATGTGCTGGTAGTGGGAAGTGAAAAACATTCGTTTGCAATGGATTTTAAAACCCGTAGCCGTAATGTATCGGTGATTTTTGGCGATGGTGCTGGTGCTGTGGTATTGCAACCTACAGACGAGCCCGGAAAAGGGATTTTAAGCACACACTTGCATAGCGATGGTGCCGATGCCGAAATTCTGGCCATGTATTATCCAGGTTCTCATGCCAATAAATGGTTGAAAGATAAGCCTGCCTATCCGGAACAGGAGCTGGGCGGATTATTTATGACACAGGAAATTTTAGACAGTGGTGCAGCTTTACCTTATATGGATGGCCCGTCGGTTTTTAAAAAAGCAGTAGTGAAATTTCCTGAAGTAATTAAAGAGGCTTTGGCTGCCAATAACTTAACAGAGAAAGATATTGATATGTTAGTGCCACATCAGGCAAATTTGCGTATCAGCCAATACGTGCAGCAGTTGTTGGGTTTAAATGACGATCAGGTTTTTAATAATATCCAGAAATATGGCAATACCACAGCTGCTTCTGTTCCGATAGCTTTATGTGAAGCCTGGGAAGCCGGCAAAATTAAAGATGGTGATCTGGTGTGCCTTGCCGCATTCGGATCGGGCTTTACCTGGGCCAGTGCATTAATTCGGTGGTAGGTTTAGGGTTTAGGATTTAGGGTTTAGGGTTTAGGGTTTAGGGTTTAGGGTTTAGGGTTTAGGGTTTAGGGAAAATAGCCAAACAAGTTAAGATAAAAGAAAAGGCTTTGAAGTAAATTCAAAGCCTTTTCTTTTTTGCTTCATCACCCAGACAGATGAATCTTTTTAACCGATATTGGAATAGAAAGATATAGGCGGTTCGTCATCTCCAACTTGATTGGGAATCGTAATGCAATTGGCTTTAAGATTAGCTTCGCTGAGCACTTCGTGGTTCCCGCCTACGTAGGAATGACGATTGATCCTTTATATTTTAGATGTCACCATGAGCCTAGTCGAAGGACTCTTCTCCTAAATTAGTTTTGTGTTTTTGGCTTGATAAAATCTCCTAAATAACTGCATTCTCCTGCCGCAACAGCATAAAAAGGCGTTTTGGCATAATTAAATCTTAATTCTTTAAGATAAGGATTGTTGTAATTTGCCTTGATGAAGTTTCTCCATTTCACATCCTTTTTGTCGTAATAATAAAATGATAACGGGTTGGCATTCATGATGATCTGTTTCTGCAAACATTTAGCCAACATAAAAGTACATTTGGCTTTAAAATCAGTATTAGTACTTAATGCCCTGGCTTTTAAATACCAGGCTTTTGCCGTTTGCGCTTTTTTATAATCGCCATCGTATACATATTTTGCCGGGTTGCTATTGTCGTATGATGACCAGTCGTAGCTGATTAAAAACCAGCTATTTCCATAGTAACCAGTTTGGTAAACGGCGTTAGCCATTTTATAATAGTAAAGTGCTGCATTCTTTTTATCGCTAATGGTTAATTTCTGCAGGCGGAGCATTTCTGCAGCAAAAGCCTTTTTAGTAATTGATGCTTTCGCCGTTACATATTTTTTAGGATAATCGTTTATCGTTTCAATGAAAGGATTAGCATAAAGTTTTGCATTGGACTCATCTCCATACCAATTCTCTGGATTGAAGTATTTGTAACTTGGCGAAACCTTTGCAAACATTTGAACGGCCTTATCATACTGATGTGTGCGTAAATAAGTTGTCCCAAAAAGTTCATAAAAATCATCGTTTTTGAGCTGGTTTAAAGCCGAAGCCAACAAAGCGGTAACATCATTGCCTGTCGCCCTGGTTTTATAAACAGCTAAGCCCTGCATGCTTTTCGGGCTTAAGTTTTTCTGCCAAAAAGCAATACTTTGATAACTCATGTTCTGGAAAAGTGAATTCTCCTTTAGTGTTTTGTATTCCAGGTCGCCTTTAACCATTGCTAATGCCGCTTTTGCAGTATCGCCCATATTCAAATAAGCTGGAGCCAATATCTGCTGATAAAAATTCCTGGTCGTTCTGCTAAAGCGTTTGCTGGCACGATCTGTATCATAGTAATATGGCCCTTTTGGTTGCTCGCTGTTTTCTGCAAAACGTTTTTCGTCAAGCCATTTTAGGGTCGGCAATAAATCGTTCTCATTAAAAGGATTTCCTTTTTTGATGTTTTTCGCCTTGATCAATAAATCGGTAATGCGATATTGGTCGCGTAATCTTTCCGGTAATTTATCGGGCTTTAAGATCGCAAGATAATTTGAAGCCAAAAAATCTTTATTCTCCATCCACGATAAATAAGCTGCGGTTAAAGTGCCTAGCTCAGGCTGCGGATATTTTTTCTCTGTAGCGAGTTTTACTGCAAAATTCCTGATTTCATTCAGTTGTTTGAGATTGACGGCTTTTAGACTGTCTTTATACTTAGAATTGCCGTTATCCGAAAAATAATAATTATAGCCAATTTTTGCAATATCATTCGCCTCGATAAGATCTTGCTCTAATTTATTTACTTCGCGTACCATCAGCGTGCCGTTAAGCTGACTTTTCGGTTCGTATTGATAAACTTTATTCAGGCTTTCTATACCCGAATCTGCATCTCCAAACCCATTTATCGCCCATATATTAGCTTTCTCGTTATTGGTTTTGGCATATTTTAATGCTCCATTAACAGGCGTGCTATTATAGTAGTAGTTTTTATAAGCCTGTACCCTTCGCTCCGGATTGCTTGCGAAAACTTTTGAAAATAAAAAGGCTGATTCTTCCGGATTTCCCAACCTGCGGGTAGACCCGGCATATAATGCCAAAGCCCAGCCTTTAGCTGCGCTATTTACTTTGCTGGTTTTGATATACTTATCGTAGGTCGATTTGCTTTCGGTGTGCAATCCTGCAAAATGGAACATCCGCTCAGTCTGATAAGCATAACGTAGTTTTAGAAAATCGTCTTTTTCTGTTTCTGTTAATTTTAGGCCTTCTTGGGCTTTTGAAGCCATAGCCGCTGTATCGCGGGGTTTAGGGTCCCAAAGACTAAAATCTACATTGGCCAAAGGTTCGCAGCTTTTGGCAAATTGGTAATACTTTAATGATTCTTTGCGTTTGCTTAAAGCCTGGATAAAACTATTCTGTTGTAGGCTATCAGGTAATTGTGATGCGTTACCATTAAAATTAGTGAGTTTTACATCAGTGGCACTATCTGTTTTGTACATTACTTTTAGCACATCCTCTTTTTTAACATTGAGGTATTTCGCCCATTCACGACTATTAATATCTGGTTCGCTTTCTATATCCGTTTCGCTGTTGAGGTAAACCATCTGGTTGTAGGCAAACGGAGAATATTCATCCCCCTCAATGTTGTTGTGGAAATAAGAAATATAATAATCGTATGGATCTATCTCGCCACCACAGGCAAGATTTACGGCAATTTCGCCGAAAAAAGTAATCAGGAATACGCTAAAAATTAGCGATAACTTTTTGAACGTCTTCATTAGTAAAATGTTTTAAAAGGTCGGTGTTTAAATGGTAAAAAACGAGGTTCCGGTCTCTAGGGCTTAAATATCGGGATAAAAATTTAGAGGTCGAAAGTAAATTTTTAGCAGAAATCTGTTCCCATCTTACCACATCTCCTTTTTTTAACCCGGCTGCAGGATAATCAGCCAGTAAGTCGTAGAGAATGGAATTTCCCCTCTGTTTAAAAAGTTTTTTATCCCCGATCTGGATTTTGCTGATCCGTTTGGAGATACCTGCGTATTGCCCGTTCCTGAATACCACTGCCCATTCAAAAATCGGTAAGGCTACATCTAGTGGTAAGGGATATTGCTCAAGGTAATCTTTTAAATAAAGATTCATTTCGTGTTGATCCAATATAGAGTTCTGCTCGCCATACTTACGCAGGTTACCCATGTTGTAGCACATTAAAATGGCCTTTTCTACTGGAGGTACGCCGCTTGATATGATGTTTTTAACCTGATGCAACCGCAAGGTTACTGAAATGGTTTTGCCCTTTAAATGCGGATTGGCGCTTAATTGTTCGAGAAATTTAAAATACCTGTTTCTGGTGCCTTTGGTCCAATCACAATCAATCTGTAATTCCGCATAATTTTGCTTTCCGGCCTGTTTAACCTTTGCGGCTACAAATTTGACAATGCGATCGGCCATAACCGCTGTTTGCATGGTGTCTATCTTGTTAAAAACCTCGTTAACAATAAACACAACAGGGATAATATCGATCTGTTTTGGTAGCGGATCTGAAAATTTAATCGGCGAAACAGGTACAGGCAGCTGTAGATCTGGATTAAAGTCTACATCCATAATCCGCACGTACAAAGATTTAGATTTGAATTGATCGAGATAACTGGTTTCTTCCTTTTTGTTCTGATAATCCGTTTTCCAATAATAAAAAGTAGGGTGAACAATTGATTTTTGCTTACAACCAAGGAAGAGAAACACAGAAATCACTAAAATACTTATCTTGCGCATATCAATTTTATTGAGCAAAAGTAGTATAAAATGCGAGCAGTTTTACAAAGAGTTACACAGGCAAGTTGCACGGTTGATGGCGAGGTAACGGGAGCGATTGATACTGGATTTCTGGTGTTGTTAGGTATAGAAGACGCCGATACTTTAGAGGATTTGGATTGGTTAGCGCAGAAAATTATCGGTATGCGTGTTTTTGGAGATGAAAACGGAATGATGAATAAAGCACTTGCCGATGTGGGCGGAGATATTTTATTGATCAGCCAGTTTACCTTATTTGCATCTACCAAAAAAGGAAACCGTCCGGGTTTTACAAGGGCAGCACGACCAGATGTAGCGATTCCACTTTACGAGAAAATGATCGAAAAGCTATCGGCTTTATTGGGTAAAAAAGTAAAAACCGGAATTTTTGGTGCTGATATGAAAATTGCACTTTTAAATGATGGACCGGTTACGATTTTGATTGATACAAAAGATAAGGAATAATTAAGTTTAAATAGTAGTGGCGTAACTTATTAAGTCTTTAATTGTCAAAAAACAATATTAATTTATTCCAAACTTTTAACCTAAGCTAATATGAAGAATAAAAATCCGAACGGGCTAGCGGAGTACAGTTGTCTTGTGTTTTTTCTGATTTTAAAGTTAGTGTTATCTTTTGCATTGGTTAATTCGGTTTACGAATTACATCGCGACGAGTTTCTTCATTTAGATCAGGCTAATCACCTGGCTGCAGGTTTTACCTCAGTTCCGCCGTTAACCTCGCTATTTTCATGGTTAATTAAAGCTTTTGGCAATGGTGTTTTTGTGGTCAAGCTCGTGCCTGCATTAATGGGAGCCATAACCATACTGTACTGCTGGAAAATTGTCGATTTCTTAAAAGGGAACTTATTGGCTAAATGTTTGGTTGCAGTAGCCTGTATATGTTCATCTCTGCTTAGACTAAATACTCTTTACCAGCCCAACTCTTTCGATGTTTTAGCATGGACGGCCATATTCTATTATCTATTAAGATATTTCGATAAAAACGAAGCCAGATATCTGTATGCCTTTGCCATTTTTGTGGCTTTAGGTTTTTTAAATAAATACAACATCCTTTTTCTCATAATTGGTTTACTACCAGCTATACTCATTACATCAAAACGAAAAATATTTGCCGATAAACACCTTTATCTGGCCATTTTACTGGCACTTTTAATCATTTCGCCCAATGTAATCTGGCAGATTAACCATCACTTTCCGGTGCTAACCCATATGAAACTTTTACAGGCAACGCAATTGGTGCATGTAAACCGGATTGATTTTTTTATCGGACAGTTTCTCTTTTTTATCAGTTCGATCTTTATTCTTTTAGCAGGCATTGGCAGCCTCATTTTTTATAAGGATTTCAGCAAATACAGGTGGATTATTCTCTCCTACCTGTTTACACTTATTGTATTTAGCTATTTTAAGGCAAAAGATTATTATGCATTAGGTTTATACCCTGTTTTATTGGCTTTCGGAGCACATTATTTAAGTCGGATTTTAGCAAAGAAATATGTACTAACGGGATTACTGTTTGCATTTAATATTGGTTCATTTATTTATCTGTTGCCCCTTTTGATGCCACTTTATAGTCCCGACGAAATTATTGCACATCATAAAAGATTTGAACGGGTAGGGGCTTTGCGTTGGGAAGATGGGAAAAATCATGCGCTGCCACAGGATTATGCCGATATGCAGGGTTGGAAAGAATTGGCAACATTGGTTGATATTGCTTACGGAAAAGTTAAAGATAAATCCACATTGTTGGTGCGTGCCGATAATTATGGGCAAGCAGGTGCAATCAATTATTATTCAAAATATAAAGACATCAATGCAGTATCATACAATGCCGATTACCTGTATTGGTTTAACATGGATAAGCCGATCAAAGATTTAATTATAATCACCGAGTGGAAAGATGAAGATCCACAGCGGAAGAGAGAGCAGCCTTATTTTGCCACGATTACTAAAATAGGGGAAATAAAAACACCTTATGCAAGAGAAAGAGGAGCAGGTGTGTTTTTGCTTGAAGGTGCCAAAAATGAAGTAAGCGGTATTATAAAATCAGAAATAGAAGAAGAAAAACATGACCATTAACGAAGCACAGGAAACCGTAGACCGTTGGATTAAAACCACAGGCATCCGCTATTTTAACGAACTCACCAATACGGCCATTTTGATGGAAGAAGTTGGAGAAGTTGCACGGATTATGGCGCGTAAGTATGGAGAGCAGTCGTTTAAAAAAAGCGACGAAGAGGTAAACCTTGCCGATGAAATGGCCGATGTAATGTTCGTTTTAATTTGTCTGGCTAATCAAACTGGCATAAACCTTACCGATGCTTTAGAAAAGAACCTGGAAAAAAAGAGCATCCGCGATGCAGATAGGCATAAGAATAATGAGAAGCTAAACCCCTAAATCCCCTAAAGGGGACTTTAGATTTTTAATGGTTTAAGCCTCCTTTAGGAGGTTGGGGGTACAAATTCCATTAAGGTACGATAAGCCACAAAGCGGTTTTTGTATCTTTCGTTTAGTTCGGCCTGTAAAGCAGGCGCAAATACTTCCTGGTATTTATTGTAATGATCTAATGTTTCGGCAACATACTGTGCGCAATAGGTTACCCCTTCGTTCGGTGAGTCTACAACCTTTAATAAACGGTTGGAAATAAACATGCCCGTAGCCATCACTTCAGGGATATGAACATCTTGCATCCACTGTAACCACTCTTCGGCTGCTGCATCATCAAGGATGAGCGTAACATTATATAAAAACATGGCACAAAGGTAGATAATATATAAATGTTAAAAAATTGCTGATAATGGATTTTATTCTTTAAAGTGGTGTCAATCTGTTAAATTTGACGAATTCCATAGTTTTTAAGCATGATACGAACTAACGACTCTCAAAAAATAGATAACTCAACGCGCAATTATATTTATACAGGTTACCTAACTGCAATTTTCGGTGGCATTTTAGGGCTGGTGATTGGTTGGGATTTAATGAAGAAAAAGAGGAAATTGAGTACGGGTGAGAAAGTTTTCTCTTATTCGCTAACCGATAGACAACACGGTGCGAGGATCTTAATTTTATCAGGAATTTGCTTCATTTTGTTGCTAACCTTAACTATTATTGCATTAGATGCCTAAACCATCTAGATCCGGAAATGATTACCATTACCAATTCGTCTAACACTAAGGAACTTGAAGGGATTCTTGAACTCCAAAAACAAAACTTAAAAAAAGATTTAACTCCTGAACAAATAAGAGAAGAAGGCTTTGTTACCGTTTCGCATTCGCTTGAAGATCTGGAAAAGATGCATCGGTACGAACCCAACATTATTGCAAAAGATGGAGAATTGGTTGTAGCGTATGTGTTAGCAATGACTGAGGAGTCTAAAAATGATATCCCGAGACTGGTTGAAATGTACGAAAGTTTCGATCACATCCAATATCAGGGTAAATCCGTTTCTTCTTATTCCTATATTGTTGTAGGGCAGGTTTGCGTTAGTCAGGCTTATCGTGGTAAAGGTTTGTTCGATCAATGTTATCACGCCTATAAAGATTATTTTAAATCTAAATACGATTTTGCGATTACTGAAATTGCAAGCATCAATTTACGATCTATGAATGCACATAAACGTATTGGTTTTGAAGTAATTTATACCTATACAGATAGTAGTGAGGTAGAATGGAACGTGGTGGTTTGGGACTGGAAACGGTAGATTGGTTTGACGTTTAGCGATAGGCGTTTGGCATCAATTAACCAGTTATAACAATTAACCGATTAACCATTACGAATGAACTAACAAAGGATTAAACCCCATCTCCGCGTAAATTCCTAAACCTTTTCCTGGCTTCGGCGCTGAACATGCTCCCAGGGTAATCTGTAATCAGTTTCTGGAAATAGATTTTGGCCTGTGCAATGTCGTTCAATTTCTTTTCATAAAGATCGCCCAAGGTAAAAAGGGCATCGTCTGTCCAAATCCCATCTTTAAAATCTTCAGTTACCTTTTTCAAAATATCTGCGGCTTTTTGGAAATCGTTTGCTTTGATGAAAATTCTTGCTTTACTCATCATTATCGCGTCGGTTAGGCTATTTTGCGGAAACGCTATTGCAATACTATCCATTTTTTTAACTGCACGTTCGGGGAGGTTTCTGAATAAAAGCATCTCTGCATCGGCATACATTTTTAGTGCATTGCTATCTGCAGGGGTTTGAATATTATCGTTAATGAGTAAACTCAGGTTAAGCGCGTCGTTTGCAATGAGTTGCGAAGTTGCAGCCTTTAAAACCAGGCATTGACCATTGCTGTATTCGAAATTACCCTGATAAAAGGAAAGTTTAGCGCTTCTGAAACGTGCCTCATTTCCTACGGGCTGTCCTTCAAATTGTTTGCTCACTTGCTCGTACACTAAAAAAGCTTCCCAGGGCTGGTTGGTTAAAATGTAAATATCGCCTAAATCGAGTTTTAGCTGGCCTAACTCCTGATCGTTAACACCTGGCATTTTTATCGCTTCTTCTAACTCTTTTTCAGCATTGCCGGGTTGGTTTAAATAATAAGCCTGAAGGTTTGCCAACTTTTTAATCGCGAAAAGCGTGTTCCTGTTTTTGCCGTTTTCGTCCAGTAAGGCCTGATAATCTTTCGCTAATAGATCAAGATCGGCTACCGTATATTTCCCGTTGGTACGAAGGTTATACTTGGTATTCAGCATTTCTATTTTTGAAGGGAGGTAGTACTGGTTATCCTTTCCTTTAGTTAACAAGTAATCGTAGGCTTTGATAGCCGTTTCGTATGCACCATTGTCAACAAAGGTATAAATAGCATTAAATAATGTACCTCCATCAGCTTTCGTACGTTTATCGTAAGCAACCAGCTGGCGCAGGGCCATATCAAATTCCTGTTGTTGAATATAGTTCCAGGTAAGTAACTGAATATAAATTTCGGCATCGGGCTCTTTCTGTATTTTCCTTAAAATGGCTGCCTGAAAAGTTTGGTAATCGTTTTTATCCTCAAAAATGGAGGCCAGTACGGCTTCAGCCTGTGGTAAAAGCTGCGGCATGGTACCCATGGCATCGAGGTACTCCTGCATGAGCATGGGCTTATCCTTTTTAAAACGGTAGATGTTCAATAGCTCAAAGGCAAAAAGTTGATCGTTGCCCAACAGTTTTCTGCCCTGCTTAAAAGTTTGAACCGCAAATTCATAATTTTCAAAGCGATAAAAACTATTGGCTAAATTCCTGATCTTAAATTCATCTTTCGGAAGTTTATTAATTACATCGGTAAAAATCTTGTTTGCTGCTTGTACATCACCCTTCTCTTGATAAAGTTTGCCTAATGCTATTGGATAAACATCGCCCTGGGGATTTTTTTTTATTTCCCTTTTAACCACTTTCTCCGCAACATCATAACGCTTCAATTTTACCAATGTATTAAAGTAAATATCGAAATAGGCCTCATTATTGGGTATGGCGTAAAGTTTTTCCAGTAGCACAACTGCTTTTTCATAATCCCCATCATTATAGTATTGAATGGCCAGGCTACTTTCATCAGGTGCAATCTGTTGATTGGGACGGAAGATCTGTGCATTGGCCCCAAGAGATAGAAATAAGAATATGATGAAAAGCAAGCGGTTCATAAACCCTAAATTATAAGTTTTAAATGTAACATTTTAATACATCTTTAGCTAAAGCATCAATTGATATTAAACGTATTTTAAATGTTACCTGTATTTTATTTTGTAGGTATTTTATAAATACTAAATTGAACCACGACTTATTATTGATTGCATAAGTAACATTGTTGGTGTAAATCGCAGTTAAGTTGTTATGATACTTATTTTTGTCATCCCGTAAAGGATTTATTTATGCTAAAAAAGATTTTTCTATTGTTAATGGTTGCATTGATCTGGGCCTGTAAAGGCACAAACAATGATACTATTCCTGTGGACGATTTTTTTAAAACGCAAGATAAAGCCTATTATCGCATTTCTCCGGATGGGAAAAGTCTATCTTACTTAAAGCTTCATGATAAAAAGCTTGATCTTTTTGTTGAAGATCTTGCTACCGGAAATAGTCTTCAGTTAACCCATTTGAATGGAAAGAATATCAGTTTTCATTTCTGGACCAGCAATAACGAATTGATTTATTATACTGAAGACGAATCTAAAGAGCGTAAATCGGATATTTTCGTGATCAATAAAGATGGAAGCAAGCAGGTTCAGCTAAGTGCAAATGAGAAAAACAGGTTAAGGGTAATAGAAGATCAGTTGATTGATGATAAATACATTATTGTTGCATCCAACAAGCGCGATTCGACAGTTTTCGATGTTTACCGGTTAAATGTTCGGAATGGTAAAATGGATATTGCAGCTAAGAACCCTGGCAATATTACCGAATGGATGACTGATAATAGAGGGGTATTGAAAATTGCTGTAGCGAGCGATGGAGTGAACGAAACCTTAATGTATCGGGAAAACGAAAACCAGCCTTTTGCTCCGGTAATAACCAACAATTTCGAAACCACTTTACAGCCTGTTGCCTTCTCAGAAAGCCAACCCAATATACTTTATGCCATTTCAAATGTAAATAGGGATAAGAATGCGCTAGTAGCACTCGATTTAAAAACAGGGAAAGAGAAACAGGTACTTTTTGCAAACGATACCCTAAACGTGGTAGATGCAAAATATTCGCGACCACAAAAGAAAATGCTTTTTGTAACCTGCGAAACCTGGAAAAAGGAAAAATATTACCTTGATGACAGTACGAGGATTACCTACTCCAAAATAGATCGGCTTTTGCCAGGTACTGAATGGAAGATTATGGATAAAGATAAAATGGACAAGGTTTTTGTGGTAAGAACATTTACCGATAAAAATCCGGGTTCTTATTATCTCTATACCGTTAGCGAAAATAAACTTAAAAAACTAACTGATATTAGTCCGTCTATTAAGCAGGGCGATATGAGTGCGATGAAACCAATCTCTTTTAAAAGCTCCGATAATTTAACCATAAACGGTTATTTAACCTTACCCAAAAATAAAAAGGCTGTTAATTTGCCAGTAGTGGTTCTGCCGCATAATGGCCCTACAGGGCGAAATAGTTGGGGCTATAATGCAGAAGTTCAGTTCTTGGCTAACCGTGGTTATGCTGTTTTGCAGGTAAACTATCGTGGGTCTACCGGCTATGGTAAATCTTTTTATGCCGCTGGTTTTAAGCAGTGGAGCGATAAAATCCAGGAAGATGTTAATGATGGCGTAAAATGGTTAATTGTACAAAAAATTGCCAATCCTAAAAAAATCGCCATTTATGGCAATGGTTTTGGTGGTTATATTGCATTAAATTGTTTGTATAAAAATCCCGATCTTTATAAATGTGGAGGATCAAATTCAGGAGTAATCAATTTGTTTAGTTACCTAAAAACCATACCACCGTTTTTAAAAGCGAATTTGCAGATGTACTATGAAATTGTTGGCAATCCGGTAACCGATACCGATTATATGCGGTTTGCATCGCCTGTTTTCCATGCCGATCGGTTTAAATCGCCTGTTTTTATAGCACAGAACCCTAAAGATCCGCGTGTTAATGTAGCAGAAGGTGTTCAGTTTATCAAAGAACTGAAAAAACGGAATGTTCAGGTTACCTATATCGAAAAGGAAGAAGGGCCAAACCCTATAGTACGTCAACAGAGCAGAACGGCTTTGTACAAAGCATTAGAAGAATTTTTACAGGAAAATCTAGGTAAGAAATAGGGTATGGCCTTAGATAAAAAAAGTGGTTATCGTAAAAATTTCTCGCTTGGTATAACCTTCATTGTACTCATTTCCATTCTTTTTATCCTATCGCTTTTTTTAGCATTTAACTACAGTAAGAAGTCGATTGAAAACGATTTTGTATCTGAGAAAGTAAACGTGCTAGAGCAAAGCATTAAGCCTTATAACGATTTCTTTCAGAATAAAATGCCCGAGATTTCATATTATAGTGGCTTTTTAGATTCTTCTACAGCGGCAAAGTTTGTAGATACCGTGATGTTAAAATATCCTTTTATCTCGAAGGTTACTTTTTACGATACCGAGGTAAAGAATGTTCCTGTAAAGGATGGGATCAATGCAAACCACTTAGGTATTGGGCCTAAATCTATTTTTCAGTTTGGTAAAGGTGTTAAGCCCGATTCGGTAAAATTATATTCAGAAGATGATACCAGATCTTTTAATGTGGGAAGCGATTTTAACGCCATAGCCATTAAACTTGCCACGTTTGTTGAGGATCTGGATACGGCATCGGTACCTACACAAGAGGAATTATTTACTAATTTCTCTATCGTTAACTCGAACGAAAATAAAATCACCTATTTAAATATTCCCCGCCGGGAAGATTTAAGAGCTTATAAAGATATGATCAGACGGAAATTAAATCCGGCACCTGTTTATCAACAGGATGTACTGGTTTTTAATCTCGATGCACATAAAATCAAGGTCATCAATACCAGACCATTGTTGTACCAAACGATCAGGATTGAACCGCTTACATACGATCCGATTGATACTTCTGACGAAAATATTAATACTGAAATTGCCCTGCCAGGCGCATTTTCTGATTTTAAACTGTACCTCATTTCATCAAAATCTTACATCAAGAAAGAAATTTTTATTTACTTCATGCCGATTGCCCTGGTGCTTTTATTGGTATATGGTGTGCTTTTATTGGTGGCATTTTTAATTTACCGTAACCTCAACATCAATAGCAAAATGTTTAAACTGCAGTACGATTTTGTGAATAACCTTACACATGAGTTTAAAACACCCGTCAGTGTGATTAAAATTGCGGGGAACAATATTAAAAGTGCTACCACATTAAGCCAAAGGGAGCAGCAGCTTTATGGGAAAATACTGGATGAAGAAGCCGACAAGCTGAATGGTTTAATGAACAAGTTACTGGCCTTTACGCAGATTGAAAATAAGGCGATTAAGCTGAACCAGGAAGAAGTTAATATTGTAGATTTTATTGAAAGTACCATCGAATCACATACGTTAAAACATCCCGATTTTAAGATTACTTATGAGGTGGTGGGCTTTAAAACCTTTATTACCGATCCGGTATTATTGGGGAGTTTATTCGATAATCTGGCAGAAAATGCCTATAAATATTCGAAACCAGAACAGAAAAAATTACACATTAGTGCAAAGTTGATTAAAGGGGTGCTGGTTTTTCGGTTTGCTGATAAAGGAATAGGTATCCCAGCATCAGAATTAAACAATATATTTAAGAAGTTTTTCAGAATTCAGAATGAATATAACCAAATGGGCAGTGTAGGCCTGGGTTTGGCATTCTGCAAAGAACTGGTTAACTTTATGGATGGGGAAATCTCTGTAAAAAGTAAAGTAGGAAATGGTACTGAATTTAAAATAGTGCTACCTTATAATAGTTAATTTTAGGAGTTGAAAGGTTACAGGTTGAAAGGTTGTAAAGTTGAATTAACCTTCAAACATTGCAACGTTACAACCGCAAATAAAACACATACAAATGTCTAAAGAAGTAAAAATATTAATCGTAGAAGATGATGAAAATCTTCGCTTTCTTGTGGCCCACCGTTTAAAGGCTGAAGGTTATACTGTGCTTGAAGCAAATGATGGCGAAGCTGGTGAAAGAATGATTGTTGCCGATCAGCCCGATATAGTTTTATTGGATTGGATGATGCCGGGTAAACAGGGCGCCGAGGTTTGCGAGAATGTGCGCAAGCAAGGATTCGAAAACCTGATCATTATGATGACTGCTAAAGCACAGGACGTAGATAAAATTGATGCCTATAACTTTGGTGCATCTGATTATATCACCAAACCATTTAATATGGATGTCTTGGTTGCGATGCTGGAGAGCAAGGTGAAATTTATCGTGAATAAAGATACCGCCGAAATCCACCGTTTTGGTAATATGGAGCACCATCCAAACATCCACACGTTGTTTAGAGATGGAAAGAAAATCGAGTTAACGATATTGGAGAACCGTATCCTCCTTTATTTCTTGCGCAACCCAGGTAAGGTGATCAACCGTGATGAACTGATGTTGGTGGTGTGGGGCTACAACTCTGATGTTAATACCAGAACGCTTGATATGCATATTGTGCGCTTACGTAAGAAGATAGAATTGAATCCTGATAATCCGCAGTTGTTACAAACTGTTAGGGGGGTAGGTTATCGCTTTAACGCGGGATAATTATATTGTGCGTCAGATGTTACCATCTGACGGTTTAAATAGTTAATAAATATGTGTCAGATGGCAACATCTGACACCACTATGCACTAAGCTCTTTTCAAAGTAAATATCGTAATCTCAGGTAAAATTCCAACCCTGCCCGGATAACCTAAAAAGCCATAGCCCACGTTAACGTAAAGCTGCTGTTTTTGCTCCTGGTATAAACCTGCCCATTCTTTGTAGATGTATTGCACAGGGCTCCATTGCGCCTCTTTGAAACGAACGCCAAACTGCATTCCATGTGTGTGGCCACTGAACATCGCATCTATTTGCGGGTATTTCTTTAAAACCTCTCCACGCCAGTGTGAAGGATCGTGACTAAGCAAAAGTTTAACCAGTAAATCGTCTGTATGCTGAACTGCAAGCTCCATTTTTCCATATTTAGGAAAGCGGCCCATGCCCCAGTTTTCGATACCTAAAATTCCGATTTCTTCTCCGTCTACTTTTAATCTCCGGTTTTCGTTCATGAGTAAATCGTATCCCATTACTTTATGCACATCAACCATATCTTTCAGGTTTTTTACCTTAGCAGGAGAGGATTCTTTGCCAAAAAAATAATCACCATAATCGTGGTTTCCTAATGTTGAATATACACCCAGAGGTGCTTTTACTTTCGAAAATATATCCTGATAATCTCTTACCTCATTGGTAAGATTATTCACTAAATCGCCGGTAAAAAAAACGAAATCGGGTTTCTCTCCCAATAGCATTTCTACACCGCCCTTTACGGCTGTTTTGTTGTAAAAACTTCCAGAGTGGATATCAGAAATCTGCCCCATGGTAATACCGTCAAAAGCTTTAGGTAGGTTAGGGAGGATTAAATTTACTCGTCGCACCTGATAATCGTATGCGCCAGAAATAATCCCCCAGCTTAATGAAGTTAAGGGTACTGCTGCTGCCACCAATCCGGCTTTAACCAGAAACTCAGAGCGTGAAATGGGTTCTGCTGCTGTATTTTGCACGGTTGAAACTTCACTTTTTTTGTTCCTCCTGAAAATTTTAATGAACAATCTACGTAAATCATCCAAGATCAAAAATGGAAGCATAGCCAGTTTACAGGCAACGGTTAAAAAGAAGGCAACCAAAATAATGGCTCTTAACGTAAGGAAAAGGTTGAGGTAAATTCCACAAAAAACGCCGAGAATCAGAAGCAGGCTATAACTCCAATATGCAATAGCAAATATTTTTTTAGTAGTCGGTTTCCATTTTTTAAAAACAGCAATAATGGCCTTATAACAATAAATATCAAATGCAATGATGAAAATGCAGGCAGCAATGATAAAAGGTAATCTTCCCATATATCGGGTTTATGTATTAAGTAAATAATCAGGCTAATTCTTTGAATGCCTAAATTTAGGTATTTGAGGTAAATAAATTATCTAAAATTCGCTTAGGACTATCTAAAAAGGATTTGTAAACTCTATAAACCTCCGATTCTTCATACTTTATCCTGGTTGTTTTACCATCAGCCATTTCATAAATATAGGCATTGGGATAAGCTAATAATATCGGCGAATGTGTTGTGATAATAAATTGAGCATTTTTATCGACAAGATTATTGATTTTTGACAACATCGCAATTTGTTTTGTTGCCGAAAGTGCCGATTCGGGCTCATCGAGGATATAAACACCATTTCCGCTAAATCGATTCATAAATAGTGCCCAAAACGATTGTCCGTGAGATTGTTCATGTAAAGATAGCCCGCCATAAGAATCTATAACTTTTGGTCCGCCAAGCTCCTCATCTAGCTTATCAATCTCGCTGGCAACATTGTAAAAACTCTCACCTCTAAGAAAATAACCATCTCTTGGCTTTCTAAAACTTTTCGATATTGTTAAAAAATTATGAAGGTCAGAATGTGTTTCTGCACTTCTAAAGTTGAAGTTTTTACTACCGCCCTCCGCATTAAAGCCAAGATAGATTGCGATTGCTTCAATTAATGTAGACTTACCAACGCCGTTCTCGCCTGTGAAAAATGTAACGTTTGGATGAAAAGCTAATTCTTTAAAAGATTTTATACATGGAATGTTAAACGGATATCCATCAGGAACATTGTCTTGATTTAATCTCATCGATAAAAGATATCCGTTAAACTCCATTAAATATGATTATCTGAAATCGTCCTCATCTTCTTCTTCGTCAAATTCGGCGTTAAATAAACTGCCAAACATATCAGCGAAACCGAAGCCGCCATTTAAATAATTTTTGCTTAATTGCGAATATTCAGCTAAACCATGCAATACGAATTCCATTAACAATAAAGTTTGATTTTCGCTTAATTTAGGATGGAATTTTTTAACTAGATCGTACAGATTCGGTACCAGCATTAGCGCTTTTTTATACTGTGCATTGGTTAAAGCATCGGTAACATCTACATTATTACCTTCGGTAAACCATTCGGTTACTTCGGTATAAGGATTGGCCGTTTTACTTTTCTTCGCTTTTTCAGGATCAGGAAAGTAACGTGCAAATAAGGTTTTAACCGCCTTGCCGATTAAAGTTGTGGCTACATGTGCCGGCCCTTCCAGTTCGCCTTCGTAAACCAGTTCTATTTTACCGGTTATTGCCGGGATAATTCCTGCAAGGTCAGATAAACGTACAAAAGTATTTTTCTCGCCTGCAATCAGCATTCTTCTTTCAGCTGTGCTGATTAAATTTTCATAAGCAGAAATGGTTAACCTGGCTGAAACACCTGACTTTTGATCTATATACTCACTTTTACGTGCCTCAAAAGCAATCTGCTCGATTAAATCCTTTACCAGTCCATCGGCCTCAATATTGGCTTTTTGATCGGTGGTTAATTTTGCCTCCTGAAAAGTAATTTTGCGTGAAATTTCGATGGTTTTAGGGTAGTGCGTCAAAATCTGACTTTCAATCCTATCTTTCAAAGGTGTAACAATGCTTCCACGGTTGGTGTAATCTTCAGGGTTTGCGGTAAATACAAACTGGATATCCAAAGGTAAACGCAGTTTAAAACCACGGATCTGGATATCTTTCTCCTGCAGCATGTTAAATAATGCCACCTGGATACGTGCCTGTAAATCCGGAAGCTCATTAATCACGAAAATGCTGCGGTGTGCACGCGGAATTAAACCGAAGTGGATTACACGTTCATCATTATAGGTTAATTTCAATGTTGCGGCTTTAATGGGGTCAACATCGCCAATTAAATCTGCAACGGTAACATCGGGTGTCGCCAGTTTTTCGGTGTATCTTTCGCTTCGGTGTAACCAAGCGATTTCGGTATCATCGCCTTTTATGGCAATTTCGTTTTTAGCATACCATGAAATTGGATTTAACGGATCATCAAAAATCTCACTTCCGGCAACATATGGCACATATTCATCCAATAAATTTACCATCAAACGGGCAATTCGTGTTTTTGCCTGCCCACGTAAACCTAAAAGTAAAATATTATGGCGTGATAAAATGGCTGTTTGCAGCTCAGGAATTACTGTTTCATCGTAACCGATAATGCCCTCAAATTCGGTTTTTTGATCGCGGAGAACTTTAATCAGATTTTCCCTAAGCTCTTCTTTTACAGATCTCGATTTATATCCTGTGGTTTTTAATTCGCCTAATGTGGTGTTTTGCATCTTTTTAAAATCGGTTTAAGGTTTAGGGTTTAGGGTTGCAGCGCACAGCATTCAACCATTAAATCTTCGCCTGTTTAAAATGTTTTCTTAGACTCGTTAAGTAGGTGTTTTCGGCTTTGGGTTTGCCTTAAACCTTCCACCTTTCTGCTCTTTACCTTATTTAACTGTCTTACGTCTGTTTTTAATGTAATCTTCAAAAATGTACTCGCCCAAGCCATTTAACGAGCTATAAAAAGCCCTGCCGCCATTAATTTCGGTAAACTGGCGTACAAACTGTTGCAGGTAAGGGTCTTTGGCAATCATAAATGTAGTGATCGGGATCTTCAGCCGCTTGCACTGGGCAGCCATATTTAAGGTTTTATTAATTACCTTCCTATCCAAACCCATACTGTTTTTATAGTATTTGCCATTTTCTTTTAAGCAGGTTGGTTTTCCGTCTGTAATCATGAAAATCTGCTTATTATGCGTTTTCCTTCGGCGGAGTAAATCAGCAGCTAATTCTAGGCCTGCATAGGTATTGGTATGATAAGGACCAACCTGTAAATAAGGCAGGTCTTTCACGCTAATTGGCCAGGCATCGTTTCCGAAAACCACAATGTCTAAAGTATCTTTAGGATATTTCGTTTTAATCAGTTCGGCCAAAGCCATCGCAACTTTTTTTGCAGGGGTAATCCGGTCTTCGCCATATAGGATCATTGAGTGCGAAATATCGATCATCAATACGGTAGATGTTAAGGTTTTAAAATCCTTTTCCTCTACTTCCAGATCGCGGTCTGTTAAAGTGAAATCGCCAATACCATGGTTAATCTGCGCATTGTGGATAGAGGCCGTCATATCAATCTGATCCAAACTATCTCCAAAACTGTATTCACGTCTATCGGCATTTTTCTCTTCGCCAACACCCGATTGGTTGCTGTTGTGGTTTCCCCGTCCTGATTTTTTTAGTTTCCCGAAAATTTCATCAAGGGCCGATTTGCGGATCGTCTGTTCGGTTTTGGCGGTAATTTTAAATTCTCCAGATTGATTGTCTTCCGTAAGATAACCTTTGTCCTTCAGGTCGTCGATAAAATTCCCTATACCGTAATCGTTATTGGTTAGTTTATATTGCTTATCGAGCTCGTTCAGCCAGCTTAAAGCCTCTGCCGCATCTCCCGCTGTATAATTCAGTAGTTCGCTGAATAATTTCAGCAATTCATCAAAGCCACCCTTTGGCGCATCGCCCGGCTTATAATCAGAAAAACGAAAACCTCTCATGTGCTTATATTAACGATTTATCGAAGATAAAAGTTTCGCTTTGCATTAATTTAAGCGGGGTGTCATATTTGGAAACAAGCAGGAAGGTAAAAGTCGAAAGACCAAAGCGGATTAAATTGCCAACTGAAAACTGTCAAACTGATCTGGGCGTTCCCCAAGCTGCGCCAGGGTCGGGCTTTACAGGGCTGCGCTTCGCTCCGGTACCGATGAAGATCGGCACTGAACCCTTACAATCCCTAACGCAAAACCCACCGTTTTAGAAATAAAAATTCCGTGTCAATCTGTGTTTCCGTGGCTAAAAAATAAAGCTAACCCAACGCCATATGATAAATCTTTTTATTGTAATTCGGGTTTGCTCCAGCTTGCGAGGCTACAAAAGCCCCAACTTTGCAGGCATTATCTAGTGTGGTTTCAATAGAGTAACCCTGTAGGTAACAGGCAATAAATGTGGCTAAAAAGGCGTCGCCGGCGCCAACTGTATCGGCCACCTGCACCTTGTAGCCAGGGTGTTTAAACAATTTGCCATCTTTTAAAACGCAGGCACCTTTATCACCAAGCGTGAGGCAGATGATTTCGATATTAAACTGACTGGAAAGTTGTTTTAAAAGTTGTTCATCTGTATTACCGCTTAAACCAAAAGATTCTTTTACCCATAAAATTTCCTCTTCATTTATTTTTAGGATATCTGCTTTTGCCAAAAGTATTCCAATTAATTCTTTGGTATAAAAAGGCGCACGAAGATTTATGTCGAATATTTTAGTTTTGGCGTTTTCTAAAAGCGCAAGAATGGTTTTTTTAGATTCTTCCGCTCTACAGGTTAAACTGCAATATACTAAGGCATCGGCCTGTTTTACGGCGGCTATGTTTTCATCCGTGATTTTGATGTCATCCCATGCTACAGGTTGTTTAATCGTATACGTGGCCTGATGGTTTTCATCCAACTGCACCACAACCGTACTGGTTGGTAATTCGGCGTTTACCTGGATAAAATCAGTTGCAAAATGATTACCGGCTAGAAAATTGAATAGCTCTTTCCCATTTTCATCATCACCAATTGCGCTAATAAAACTGCTATCTATACTTTGTTTGTGTAAATTAAGCGCAACGTTCATGCTCGATCCGCCAGCTTTTTTACCTTCTGGGAAAACATCCCAGAGTATTTCGCCAATTGTGATTACTTTATTTTGCATAGGAGATTTATAGGTATGTAAATAAAGAATTTTTACGCATGGAACAAAATAATTTGTTTCATATCTTTAATTTTTACCTCAACTCAAATGACCATGAAAAGAATACTTGTATTTACATTGTTTTTAGCTTCCTTTAGTGCTTTTGCTCAAAATGCGAAAGATAAACAGGCCATACTTAATTTACTCGAAAAGCAACGCACAGATTGGAACAAAGGCGACGTTGAAGCCTTTATGCGGGGTTATGAAAAATCGGATAGTTTACTTTTTGTAGGTAAAAACGGACCGACTTATGGCTGGCAAAAAACATTGGATAATTATAAAAAGGGCTATCCGGATAAATCGGCAATGGGTTTTCTGGTATTCGGAATTAAAAAGGTCGATTTTTTAAAGCCTGATTTAGCGTTTGTATTGGGCAGCTGGAATGTTAAACGTGAAAAGGATGAACTTAAAGGGTATTTTACCTTGTTAATTAGAAAAATTAGGGGTGAATGGAAAGTAGTTGCTGATCATAGCTCATAAGCAGTAATTTGCATCAAACGTGAAAAATATATTTAGAATTATTTTTTCTTTATTGCTATTTGCTTCTTGCAATTACGCTTCAAACCGTAAAGACCAACCCGTCGTTTACCAAAAAAATGGATTGAGTTTCCTATTGCCCAACAAATATTGGAAGGTTAAAAAAGACAGAACGGTCGAAGGAGCAAAAGGAACCCGCATAATCTCTCTGGAGAATGATGAGCCCTTAAGCAAGGATGCTTTTTTGATTTTGACGCAAATTAATAAAGACCTTAACCTAAATTCATTTCTTGAAACAACCATTCGTTCTTGCAGAAGTAGTTATCAGCAACGAAAGATAACTTTTGGATTGCTCGATACTGCTCGCAATATTAAAATTGGAAATAAAGCAGTACTTAGGGTGGGTTTTCAAACCTCAATCATTGCGAATAGAAATATTGGGAGTATCACTCTTTTTAAATTGAAAGGTAAAACCTATTCTTTTATATTCAGTGGCGAAGCGATAGAAGCCGGGCTTCATCAAAAACTACTCGATTCGATGATCAGCTCGTTTAAAGCAAATTAATGAGCGGTTATTCACAATTAAAGTTGAATAATTAATCTAAATCTGTCCCCGTTTGTAACGAGGATTGGCGAGATTAGCATTTTTAATGCTGTGTAAATAAATTTAAGGGCGATAAAATCGCCCCTCTCATGCATCCCGATTGCAAATCGGGACGATTATTTACTCCCCCAACTTAAAATCCTTATAATAATAATCCTTATCAGCATCTGTTAACTGGCGGATTACCCTGCATGGATTTCCTGCGGCAAAAACATTATCCGGAATATCCCTGGTTACGATACTGCCAGATCCGATGACCACATTAGATCCGATTTTTACCCCTGGATTAATCACTACATTGCCGCCGATCCAAACACTATTGCCAATGGTCACTTCCTGCGCCCATTCATATTCCTGATCGCGTAAATGTGCATGGATAGGATGGCCTGCAGTATAAATAGCCACGTTTGGCGCAATGAAAACGCTATTGCCAATGCGTACCTTGGCGCAATCTAAAATAACAAGGTTGAAATTTGCATAAAAATTATCACCGATTTCGATGTTGTAACCATAATCGCATCTAAATGGAGGTTCTACATAAAACATCCTTTCTGTTTTTCCGAATAACCTTTTTAATAACTCTTTTCGTTGCTTGATAAATTTCGGTGCGAGGTTATTAAACTCGAAAACAATTTCACGTGCTTTTAATCTTTCTTTTGATAGTTCTTCGCCGCCAGCCTGATAAGCTTTGCCGGCCAGCATTTTTTCTTTTTCGCTAAGGATATTGTTTTCCATCTTTTAGTATCTGATTTTTAATTCCCGGTGTTTAAGCGCAATAATAACAAAAAACGGGGCTATCGTAACCGATGCCCCGTTGTATTTTACTTTTTCAATACTTTTCTATGGTCTGCCTTTGGCTAAAGCCCTTTCGGCAATTTTAACTGCTTTTTTCTCTCTCCAGTGTGCATATTTTTCTTTGAAAGTCATTTTGATTAAACTGTCTATAGCGCCGTGGGTAAATAAACTCCAAACACTGGCTACTTTTCGTGTAATTGATTGATCCCAGGCTCTTAAACTTAAAGAAAACGACCCATCTAGGTATTTCATCCAGTGCCACATTCCGGTTGGCATAAATAAAGTATCGCCATGCTCCAGGAAAACTTCATAACCTTCTACACCATTCAGTGCCGGGAATTTTTCGAAATCAGGGTTAGCCACATCGTAATCTTCTAAAGCATAAGTTGCATTTGGCAGGCAATACAATCTGTCTTTCCATTTGTTGTCGAAAAGAACGATGTGCTTTCTACCACCAAAGTGCGTATGGAAAATATGTGGTAAATCGATGTCGTAATGTAAAAAGGTCACTGAGTTAGAACCGCCAAAGAACATAGCAGGCATACTTTCGATGAAACCACCCATTAAATCTTTAGGGATTTTTACATCATTGATTAAGCTAGGCACTTTTTTAAACAGGTTAAAAAAGAATATACGTAGTTCGGTTGGCTCGCGTTTAATCAGGTCAAGGTAATCGCCAAATTTCATATGCGCCGTAGCAGCATTGATCGGTTTAGATGGATCTGCTTTAGAGTTGTCGTAAAGTGGAACTTCAAGCTCGCCACCAATTTCCTTTAAATATTCAGTCGTCCATTTTTCTCTGGCAGGCCAGTCTTTAGTTAGGCCCCTGATTACTAACGGACGTTTAGTTTTCAGATAATTTTTCTTAAAATCTTCGGGAGTGATGCTCTCAACGATATCAACAGGTTTTAAAATGAAACTCATGCGCTTAAAATCGGTTATTTGTGCCGAACAACAAATGTGTAAATTTTATTTTACAAAATTGATGTTAACAGGTAAATGTGACTAAAATCACGTAATCTAAATTAGCAAATACTTAACAATTTAGTAATTACGCCTCAACTTTATTTTTAACAATTTCGGCATAGGCAGCGTCCCACAGGTCGATCCTTTTTTGTAGTGCCTGTTTGGTGGTTTCCTCTGCCTCAGCCCAAAAGGCCTCATCTTTTTCACAAAGTTTCTCTGTCATGGAGAGTGCCAAATGGCTATGGTGATCGCCATCTACTTCGATATGGCGTTCTAAGTAATATTTAAAGATAGAAACTTTATCTGCCTGGGTACTGTTCAGGTCATTTACCATGCTAAAAAACATGTTTGGAATTAAATCCTCGCGGCCAAAAGTAAAACTTGCAGCCTGTAAATGTGTTTTTCCACTGTTAATGGTTTCGAAGGTAGCATTTACAAAACCCTTTGCCGCTGAAGGAACATCCGCTTTCTCGAAAGCTTCATTAAAACTTTTCCCGTTTTTTAGTTCCTGTAAAAAGATATTGATGGGTTTTGTATTGGCACCGCATTGATCCATTGCATCTAAATATAATTCGAAGTGACTTTTAATCGCTCCATTGGCATCTACATCCGATTCTTCACCGGCCACAATTTCGTTGATCAGTTGTCGGGTAACAGGATCGCCTACTGGGAACCAGGGCAAAGTAGTACAGGTTAAATTAATTTGTAAGGCTTTAAGCAGTGACATGAAATCCCAAACGGCAAAAATGTGGTGTTCCATAAAAACCCGAAGATCTTCTATTTCACTAATGGCTGAATAAACTTTGTGGTTAATAATTTCCTGCCTAAGCGGCTCTATTCTTTCCTGGATTTTTATAATGTTAGGATGCATATTGAGTTTTGTGTTTGGAGCTAGGCGTTTGGTGTCCAAACCTTATTATCCAATCGTTAGCTTTTGTTTTTATTTTGGTAAATTCTTTTCTAGTGCTTTACTTGCTCTTTTAATTGCAAGCCCTTCTTTCCATTGCATGTACTTCTCGCGATAGTTTGCTTTCATAAAGTCGTCAAATTTACGCTGTAAAGTTAAGTTATACAAGCTTTTTGCTTTTACCCGCCAGCTTTTATCCCATGCCCTTAAGCTAATAGAAAAAGATCCATCCAGGTATTTCATCCAGTGCCAGTATCCGGTTGGCATAAATAAGGTATCGCCGTGTTCTAAAAAGGCTTCAACGCCCTGAACGCCCTTTAGCGCCGGGAATTTATCGAAATCGGGGTTCTCTACGTCATAATCTTCTAAAGCATAAGTGGCATAGGGGATTTGATACAAACGTTCTTTCCATTTGTAATCGAATAAGATCACATGCTTACGGCCATTAAAGTGAGTATGGAATATATGTGCTAAATCAATGTCGTAGTGTAAAAACGTTACTGATCCCTTACCGCCAAAAAACATATTTGGATAACTATCTAAAAAACCGCCCATTAAATCTTTCGGTGCGATATAATCTTCGAGTAGTTTGGGTGCAAATTTTATCGGATCGAACAAAAAAATGCGCAGATCGGTCGGTGTTTCTTTTATCAGGTCAATATAATCGCCAAATTTCATTTCGGCAGCAGAGGCATTTATAGGTTTAGAAGGATCGGCTTTAGAACTGTCGTAAAGCGGAACAGTTTTATCGCCTACAACTTCTTTCATGTATTCCAACGTCCATTTGTGATAAGCAGGCCATTTTTTGGCCATATTTTTTATCACCAAAGGTTTACGTGGTTTAAGGTAGTTCAGTTCGAAATCTGATTTAGATATGTCTTCAACTACATCTATCGGAGATAAATTGAATTTCATGTTAAAAAACTATTAATACAGCAAAATTAAATAGTTAAAAAACACTAAACATTACAAATACAAAAACTTTAAAAAAAACTGACAATTCATCAAAAAAAGTCAGAAAGTATGATGCTTGGCAACGAAAAACGCACTTACTTATAAGCAAGTGCGTTAATGTTAAAACCACTTAGGGTGTGATTTTTGATTTTAATAAGGATATTTTTTAAATTTTATTTCGGCATTAAAACGGTATCAACTACATGGATCACGCCATTTTTCTGGTAAACATCTGCAATGGTTACAGTGCTCATTCCGCCTTTTTCATCTTTTAAAACTAATTTTTTGCCTTCCATCCAGGCCCAAAGTTTACCACCTTGTACTGTTGTAAGTTCAGCTTTGCCGCCACCAGCTTTAATTGCTTTTGCAATTGCCTTGCTATCCATTTTGCCAGCAACAACATGGTAAGTTAAAATAGTAGTCAATGTTGCTTTATTTTCTGGTTTAACAAGGTTGCCAACAGTTCCGGCAGGAAGTTTATCAAATGCCGCATTTGTTGGTGCAAAAACAGTGAAAGGACCAGCACTTTTTAAAGTTTCAACCAAGCCTGCAGCTTTAACTGCCGCTACCAGCGTAGTGTGGTCTTTTGAATTTACAGCATTGTCTACAATATCCTTAGTCGAATACATGGCTGCGCCACCAACCATTGGATTTTTTTGAGCATAAACCTGAGTAGTGAATGCCATGGTAATTACCGCGAATGCAGTTAAGATTAAATTTTTCATTATTTCTAATTTTTAAGTTTCTGTTATTTGATTCCATTTACGATGGCTTACAGATACTTGGTTTTTAGAAATAAAAAATAATTTATAATATATTGATTGTTAGTGTTTTAATTTTTGTTTTTTCGATTTGTAAAGGTGCTGTGGTGGTTTTTCGGGCGGGTTAGTCCCGTTTTTCGCTAAATCTTTTGGCTATGCTTAGACTCCGCTCAGCATGATACCAAAAGGATATCGCTTCAACCAGGTTTAGGTAAATTGGGCTCGTCCCTTAGTCGCATCCTTCATAAACTTTGTGTTTCACGCTTAACGCCAACCTCAAAACGCAGTGCTAGTTCACCTTCGCCGTTCTTACCTTTTTAGAAAAAATCTTCGGAAAAAAGCGTTTCAATAATACGGCTCTGGTTTCTTTTCCGCCGATATAAACTTCTTCTTTTTTGTTGCTAACAGCCTGCATAATTTGTTTGGCACATTCGGCCGGGGTCATGGCATTTTCGTGTGCATCACCCATTTTATTTAAGGGCTTACCATCTGCGGTAAGTGCATTGTAGGTTACATTTGTTTTGATAAATCCTGGGCAGATGATGGTAATATCGATGTTTTTATCGTAAACCTCCGATCGGAGTGAATCGAAATAACCATGCAATGCATGTTTTGATGCCGCATAAGTAGAGCGGAATTTTGTGCCGAATTTCCCAACAAGGCTACTAATTACAACGATCTGTCCACCACCATTGGCAATCATCAAAGGCAAAACCGCTTTGCTCAATACCACTGTTCCCCAGAAATTCGTATCCATAATCTGTTGCTCTGTTTGCAGGTTGGTTTCGAGGGCTAAACTTCTCTGGCTTACACCACCGCTGTTGATCAGTAAATCTATTTTTCCAAAAATACGGATGGCATCGGCAGCTTTGTTTTCGAGTGTAGCCGTTTCGCTTAAATCGAATGGTAAAACATGTACATTAAAAGAGTTTTGGCAGTTTCCTTTTACACGGAATAACTCATCGCGATTTCTTCCCGAAATGATCAATTTGTTACCCGCTTTAAAATATTCATATACCAAGGCTTCGCCAATACCTGATGATGCACCTGTAATCCATACAATTTTTGACATAATATATAATTATTGAATTAAAGAATGATTGAAAGAATAGTTGGTTTCTGCAGTAAAATAAATTCAATCATTCAAAATTCATTCCTTCAATTATTCTCAATAATAAACAATTCCGAAGCAATATGATCGGCAAATAATTTTCCATTTTGACTCAAACAAATCTTATCTCCGTCAACCACTAGCCAACCTTTATCCTCGAAATTTTTAAGGTTGTGCTCTGTTTCTGTTAAAAAGTCTTTCCCGAAATCGTTATTTATTTTTTCTAAATCAGTTCCCCACATCGTTCTTAACGAAGTCATGATGTACTCATTAAATCTGTCGTTTAAACTCAGTTCCTCAACAATTTCAGGAAGTTTGTTATGGCCTAACGTTTCCATATACAGGGCGTTATTGGCTGGGTTCATATAGCGGTTCTGGCCATTAAAGCCGTGCGCCGACGGACCTATGCCAATATAATCTACACCTTTCCAATAATTGGTGTTATGCACGGCATAATGGTTCGGTTTGGCAAAATTCGAAATTTCATAGTGTTCAAATCCTGCGTCTATCAATTTCTCCATCAAAATTACAAACTGAGCGGCACTTTGATTATCGTTTACGGGAGTTTGTTTTTTGTTTTTAATGGCATGGGCTAAAGCTGTCCGAGGTTCTACTGTTAGGGCATAGGCCGAAATATGCGGAACCTCAAGCTCAATTGCTTTTTGGATATTACTTAGCCATTTTTGATCGGTAAGCAAAGGATAACCATAAATTAAATCGAGGGTGAGGTTTTCAAAACCGGCGTCCTGGCTTCTTCTGATACAATCTTCCGCTTCTTGGGCCTGGTGCGCCCGGTTCATCCAGGTCAGATCTTCATCGTAAAAAGATTGAATACCCACGCTAAAGCGGTTAACAGGTAACTGTTTCAGTTCTTTTAATTTCTGCGTGGTTAAATCATCGGGATTGGTTTCGATGGTAATTTCAGCATTCGAATCGACTGAAAAAGTATGATTAATCGTATCGAAAATCTTTTGTAAAGCTGCCTGCGATAAAATAGAAGGTGTTCCTCCTCCCAGATAAATACTTCCAACTTGTCCGCTAATCCGATCTTTTTTCATTTTAATCTCCTTGCAGATCGCATCAACCATTTCGTCAGCATATTTTAAGGAAGTACTGAAATGAAAATCGCAATAGTGACAGGCCTTTTTACAGAAAGGGATATGAATATAGATACCAGACATTGATGCAAAGATAGCGAAGTTAGGTTTTCTTTATTGTCATAATATTTAGTTAGTAGTTCGAATGGTTGCATAAATTTTATGATAACAAGAAAAGTAAAGCTATATATTTACTTTTTATTTGATTTTGCAAAGTAATAGCTTTACTTTTGTGTTCATTAAGTAAAGTAATAGCTTTACTATTAGTGTTATGGGAAAGAAATCATTAATGTTGCAACAACTAAATGGCAAGCTTTTAAGTTTCGCCACTTTAAGCAGGATTGCAATTCCGCCGAGTGGCTGGATTAAAGCAATCCGTAACACACTTGGTATGTCTATGCAGCAATTGGCCAATAAATTATCGGTAAGTAGACAAGCGGTTTTAGATATCGAAAAAAGAGAGGCAGATGGTTCGATAACTATAAAATCTCTAAGAGAATTAGGTCGGGTTTTAGATATGGAACTGGTTTATGGCTTTGTACCTAAAGATGGATCGTTGGAAGCAATGATTGAAAAAAAAGCCAATGAACTGGCTACGAAAATTGTACTTCGAACTTCAAACACAATGCAATTAGAAGATCAGGGTAATTCAAAAGAAAGGATCGAAAAAGCGATAATTGAAAGAACGGTAGAAATTAAAAATGAAATGCCTAAAATTTTATGGGATTAGATTTAATTTATATTGGTGGACAAACCCCTTTGGATGAAGATGAAAAAGAGGGTTTGCTCATTTCTACTATTGCTACAAGAGAGGAGCTTGATGAGTTTGAGCAACAAAATATTGAGGGGGCTATAAAATGGTCTATGAGTAAAAAAATTAAACCTGATAAACTGTTTACTGAATCCTTTATTAAAAATGTGCATAAACGTATGTATAAAGATGTTTGGCTTTGGGCAGGAGCTTTTCGCAAAACAAATAAAAATATTGGGGTAGATAGATGGCAGATTGCTATTGAATTAAAGAATTTGCTGGATGATGCGGGGTTTTGGATTGAAAGCAATACCTATTCTCCTGATGAAATTGCTATACGTTTTAAACATCGCATAGTAAGTATTCATTGTTTTTCTAATGGGAACGGAAGACATAGCCGTTTAATAGCTGATATGATTATTGAAAAGATATTTGATAGACCTGTGTTTACTTGGGGTGCTGGAAATCTTTCAAAAGAAAGTGAGAATAGAAAACAATATTTAAATGCGCTGAAATTGGCAGATTTAGGTAATTATGAAACGCTTCTTCGGTTTGCCAGATCGTAGCAAGTACAGTGCGCGAGACAACTTATCTTATGTCCATTTATTTTCTTTAGGTAAACCATGTTTATTCGATTACTTTTGCATCCTTAAGTTTTGATTTACAGCATGCCGAGATTTATTTTCTTTTTGTTTGTGTTTTTATGGTCTGCTCAATTTGTAGCAGCACAGGAAATTCCTGTTCAAACAGATAGCGTAGCAGTGAATCAATACCAATATCGAAGATACCGGCCCGATTCGGCAACTCTCGCCAGACAGAAATTTTCGACCGATTCGCTTGTTCACCATACCTGGGTGCTTCCCGATAGTTTAATTAATAGGGGGGCTTTGCTCGATACTATCGAAAAGGAATATCTTTTCCCTAAACTCGATTTACTGGCCTGGCAAAAAAAATATCAACACTTAAAGAAAAAGGCAAACCCCTATCAACTGGGCACAAAAATCCCAAAAGGTAATGTTGGTTTGCTTGGATTTATTTTTGGTATGCTTATCATCTTTGCTATTCTAAAAAATGCTTTTTCGAAACAACTATCTGCAATCGTTCAATCGTTTTTCAGTAACAGAATTTTGAATAATATTAACAAGGAAGATAACCTGTTTAGTTCGTGGCCGTTTTTGTTGCTTTTTGTGCAGTTTGGATTCGTTTTTGGGATGTTCTTTTTTCTGGTAGCGCAGTGGAATGATATGTATCAGGCTAAAGATGGGTTTAAATTCTTTTTTAGTATATCGATTACTATTATTGTTTTTTATGCCCTTAAGCTGGTTCTTTTACGTTTTCTGGGTTACCTGTTCAATGTACAGAAGCCGGTGGGAGAATACATCTCAATTTTGTACCTCAGCTACTTTAATGCATCGCTATTGTTTATTCCTTTAGTTGTTGCTTTTGCCCTATCTCCGCTTAAATACGGTGGGGTGTATATCGTGTTGGCATTCTTACTGTTAGGCATTATTTTTGCTTTTCAGCTATTGCGGGCAGGTATAACGATACTTTCTAATAATAAGTTTTCTAGAATGCATTTATTTTTGTACTTTTGCGCCCTCGAAATATGTCCTATATTAATACTGATTAAAACGATAGGACTGTAGCAGGAAAAAGGAAAATGCAAGAAAAGAACGACTCTAGAATCCGCAAAGTAAAAAGTATTTTGGTTACTTTACCAAAACCTGAAACAGAAAAATCTCCTTACTACGATTTGGCCAAAAAACACAACTTAAAAGTTGATTTTAGGTCCTTTATTCACGTTGAAGGCGTACCCGCAAGAGACTTTAGAAAGGATAAGATTAACCTGGCCGATTTTACGGCAGTAATTTTTACCAGCCGTAATGCAGCAGATCATTTTTTTAGAATCTGCGAAGAAATGCGTTATGAAGTGCCAGCAGAACTGAAATATTTCTGTTTGTCTGAGACTATTGCATTGTATCTGCAGAAGTATATTCAGTATAGGAAGCGTAAAATCTTTTTTGGTAAACAAACTGCAGCAGATTTAGCAGAGGTGCTAAAAAAACATGCAAACGAGAAGTTTTTATATCCTTGCTCTGATATGGCTACCGAAGACACGATGAAGTTCTTGGAAAAAAGTGGCTATAATTTTACCCCTGCAGTTTTGTTTAGAACAGTTGTGAGCGATCTATCTGATTTAGCTGAAGTATTCTACGATGTTATTGCGTTTTTTAGTCCTTCAAGTATCCAGTCATTGTTTAAAAATTTCCCCGATTTTAAACAGAATAATACCCGGATTGCTGCTTTTGGAACTAACACGAGTAAAGCTTGTACCGATATGGATCTGATAGTGGATATTGCTGCGCCAACCCCAGGCGTTCCGTCTATGACGATGGCTATTGAAAATTACATCAAAATATCTAATAAATAATACGATAAATAATTTATTTTAAGTCAACATAATAAATGCGTAACTTTACTCTCAGTAAGAGAGTTACGCATATTGTTGAACAAATATAAGGCTGTTGGATAAATGTTAATCTAACTTTAATTGCCTTTGACTGATGATTTAACGTAAAATATTTGCTTTTGTTGATAATTTCAGTGATTTTTGATAAAATTGCTCCTAATCGTGCTGTGCACACTATAAAAATATGAAGAAAATCTACCTTCTAGCTATTGTAGGTATAACTGTAATGCTAGCAAGCTGTGGCCATGGCGGTCAAGGCGAGCTGGTTGGTGCTTATAACCGAAAGTTCAAAAACGATAGAATCCCGCTAGGAATGGTTTATGTGCCACCAGGGCATACCCCACTGGGTGGATCGGATGAAGATATTACTTTCTCTCAGAATGGGCCAAGTAAAATGGTTACCATTAGCGCATTCTTTATGGACCAGACCGAGATTTCCAATGCAGAATACCGTCAGTTTACCAACTGGGTACGCGATTCGATTGCAATTGTGATGATGGGCAACCCTCAACAATTTATGGTTACTCCTAAAGGAAATGCTGCAAATGCTGTTGGTGGGGAGAAATACATCGACTGGAAGAAAGTTGGACCAAACGGTGCCAACATATGGCGCAATAAAGGTAGGGGTACTGCTGCTGCTCAAGTGAGCCAATTAGATGGCATGTATTATTCAGGCTTGGACGCACTTCCTGGAAAAAAAGAACTGGATGTTCGTAAATTCGAGTATTCTTATGCCGAATTAAATATGGAGAAAGCTGCTCTTGGGCATAAAGACCCAAACAGTAAACGCCAGGATTATATCGATCGTTATACCGTTGCTATTTATCCTGATACAATGGTATGGAAAACAGATTATTCTTATTCACAAAACGATCCTATGGTACGTGGTTACTACAACCACCCTTCTTACGATGATTATCCTGTAGTTGGTGTAAGCTGGGAGCAGGCAAAAGCATTCTCTCATTGGAGAACGAGATTGTACGATGGAGTTGCTACAGCAAGAAAATTGCCTGTAGGATCTAGATCAGATTATAGATTACCAGCCGAAACGGAATTTGAATATGCAGCAAGAGGTGGCAATACCAAAACCAAATACCCTTGGGGAGGTCCTTACATCAGAAATACAAAAGGATGTTTACAGGCTAACTTTAAACCAGGCCGTGGCGATTATTCAAGCGATGGTGGTATTTATACCGTAGGTGTTAGATCGTATTTTCCTAATGATTATGGTTTGTACAACATGGCAGGTAATGTTTCTGAATGGACATTAACCGCTTACAATAAAGGTGCAAGCCCATTGTTACATGATCTGAATCCGAATTTTACTTATGATGCTGGTGCAAGCGATAGCAAATACAAAAAGCGTAAAGTGGTAAAAGGCGGTTCGTGGAAAGATACAGGCTATTTTCTGCAAAATGCCGTAGCTACATATGAATATCAGGATACACAAAGATCATACATTGGTTTCAGATGCGTTTCATCTTATCCTGGTACCGACCTAAGACATTAAACCAAACAAACTAAAAACTAAAGAAAAACATCAAAATTTTATGGCAGCAAAGAAACAACCAGGCTGGTTACACGTAGCGATTTCATGGGGAGCAAGTATTGTAATTATCGGAGCGTTATTTAAAATTCTACACATTGGTGGAATTATGGGTAACTACATGATCGGTCTTGGTCTTGGTGTAGAGGCATTTTTATTCTTTTTAACAGGATTTTTTCCACCAGAGCCAGAACCAGCTTGGGAAAGAGTTTACCCTGAATTAAAAGCAGATTTTAAAGGAGAATTACCAACAGCATCTGCCAGGCCAGTAGCAGCAACAGCACCGAACACAGCAGCTTTGGATAAAATGTTATCAGATGCTAAAATTGGTCCTGAATTGATTGAAAGTTTAGGCTCTGGTTTGCGTACTTTTGGTGATAAAGTAGCAACAATTTCTAATGTTGCAGATGCATCTACCGCAACTAACGAATTTACTGGCAAAATTAAGACAGCTTCAGCTGGTTTCGATAATTTAAGCGCATCTTTTGATAAAGCCACGGCTAATTTGAAAGCAATGGGCGAGAGCACTGTAGATTCTCAGGCTTACCATGATCAGGTTAACAATTTGGCTAAAAATTTATCAGCTTTAAATGCGGTATATGAGTTGGAATTACAAGATTCTAGCGCGCATCTAAAATCGATGAATAAATTCTATTCAAACTTATCGTTAACCATGCAGAACTTTAACGAATCGATGGAAGATTCGAAACAGTTTAAAGAAGAGGTGAATAAGCTGGCTAAAAACCTATCATCGCTTAATGCAATTTATGGTAATATGTTATCGGCTATGAACAGCCCACGTGTATAATTTGTTTAGTTTTTAATTTTAAAAGGAAAAGCTACATCAAACATGGCAGGCGGAAAAGAAACAACAAGGCAGCGGATGATCAATATCATGTATTTGGTATTGTTGGCCATGCTCGCCTTAAACGTATCAGATACCATTTTAGATGCATTCAAAAATATCAATGATAGTTTGGATACTTCTAAAAACAATGTAAATACAAGCATTAATCAGTTGTTTTCTGCATTCGAAAATTCGAAGTTGAAAGAAGAGCCAGCCCGTGCACAGCCAATTTACGATAAGGCAAAGCAGGCACAGAAGGCAGCTGATGATCTGAATAATTATATTGAAAGCATTAAAAAAGAGTTTACCCAGGCAGGTGATGGAATAGATCCGGAAACTGACGACTTGGTAAATAGATCAAATCAGGATATTGCACAGAATATCATGATTAATCAAAAGAAAGCAGATGAGTTGAAAAAGAGAATTAACGCCACACGCGAAAAATTAATTTCTTTGTTAGACCCTGCTGATAGAGCAAATGTTTCATTCTCTCTTGAGGCTAAAGATCCTGCAAGAAAAAGAAAAGGCAACTGGCAGGAAACTTACTTTGGTGAGGGAACACCATTAACTGCCGCAATGACAATTTTAACTAAACTGCAAACAGATACTAAAAATGCTGAAGCGGAGGTAGTTAAAAAATTATTCGGAAACATGGATAAAGCACAGGTTAATTTGGATCAGTTTGCAGCAGTTGCAGTAGCACCTACTTCTTACGTAATTCAAGGTCAGCCATATACTGCTGAAGTATTTTTAACCGCGAGCGATTCAAGATCAACTCCTGATATTACCGTTAATGGTAGTAAATTATCCGTTAAAGATGGCAAGGGAACTTATAGCGGCGGTACAAGTAGCGTTGGACAGTTTACCTGGGTTGGTACAGTTCGTGTTCGCCAAACCGATGGTCAGGTAAAAGAATATAAAACCCAACCACAAACTTATCAGGTAGCGAAACCATCAGCATCTGTTTCTTCAACCAAACTGAATGTAATTTATGCAGGTATCGCTAATCCATTTACGGTATCGGCAGCAGGTTTCCCACTAGAAAGTGTTCGTGCTTCCATTTCAGGAGGTTCAATGTCTGGTGGCAACGGAAACTATAATGTTAACGTTCCGGGAAGCATGGTTGGTCAGGAAGTATCAATCAATGTATCCGCAAATAACGCTGGTAAAACGGTTAGCTTAGGCTCACAAAAATTCAGGGTTAAAGCTATCCCAGCTCCTGTAGCTAAGGTTGGTGGCCGCGCTGGAGGTGATGTAGCTTCAGTACAGCTAAAAAGCGAAACTGAAATTGAAGCAGATCTGGATGATTTTCCTTTCGATGTTAAGTTTAAAATACAACGTTATAAGTTAACAATTATAAAACCGCGTTCTGATGCCGTAACCATTCCCGGTAGTGGTGGCAGTTTCGCAGGTGCAGTTAAAGGTGCAATAAACTCAATTACGCCTGGTACAAGGGTATTTTTTGAAGATATTGTTTCTGTGGGGCCAGATGGTCGCCAAAGAATTTTGCCTTCATTAGCGTTTAGCGTAAAATAAAAAGAAGATGAAAAGGATTTTAAGTATTGCTATTTTAGTGTTGTTAACCTCATTTGCTTTTGCACAAAAAAAGCCAACCAAGTTAGCGCCAAAGAAAACTGAACCAGTAGTTGCCGCACCTCCTGTTGCAGATACCGTAAAAGCCCCGGTTAAAACAGCTAAAAAGAAACTTAAGGTACCACCTAAAGATGGTTTTTATGCCCGTAAGGACATTGACAGTACTGAAATGGTTCCTTTGGCAGATGTAAGAGAAGAGGATGTTTTTTATGCAAAACGGATCTGGAGAGAAATTGACCTACGTGATACGGTTAACTCAGCCTTAAAATCGCCAAAATCTCGTTTAATTGATGTATTGATTGCCGCAATTAAGAAAGATGAACTAACAGCTTATTCACCAATTGATAGTGCGTTGAACGAAGATGATGCTTTTCTTAATCCAATGTCGGCAGATTCTGCGGCAAAATCGGCTTTAGGAACAGCAGAGGTTTCGAACAATAAAACCGGAACAGTTACTACTGTAGTTAATGATTTTAACCCAGAATTATTCCTGAAATTCAGAATTAAAGAAGACTGGATTTTCGATACCAAACGTTCTGTTTTCGAACCGCGTATTGTAGGTATTGCACCATTAAAATATAATGAGGTTTCTAAACAATGGCAACCAGTATTTTGGGTGTACTATCCGGAGGCTAGGGAGATATTAACGAAGAAACGTTTAATTAATACCAATAACGATGCTTCTTCATTGAGTTTCGATGATTTCTTTATCCGTCGGTTATTCAGTAGCTATATTGTTAAAGAGTCGAATCCTGGAGACAATAAGATCAGAGACATTATTACCAATCCTAGAGAAAGGTTGTACGAATCAGAAAGGATTAAAAAATCTGTTCTTGATTACGAACAAGGCCTTTGGGAATACTAAATATTACGAAAAAGCTCTGATGAAAATCAGAGCTTTTTTGTTTATAATGTCATTTCGACTATATTGTAGAAGTTGAGATTTCTCTTCAAAAAGATCAGGATTAAAAGCGTTATTCCTGATTAAAATAAGCCTGAAGGGTGATCACCTGCTTTTTATTCAGTACTTCGGCCAGTTCTTTCTCGGTAGCTTCTTTGATTTTTTTAACCGATTTAAAATGGGTTAGCAATTTATCTGCAGTAGTTTTTCCAATACCTTCAATCTGTTCGAGTTCCGTTTTAAGTGTGCCTTGATCGCGTTTCTTGCGGTGGAAGGTAATCCCAAAGCGGTGGGCTTCATCACGTAACTGTTGGATCACTTTTAAGGTTTCTGATTTTTTATCCAGATACAAAGGATAGGAATCGCCAGGGTAGAACAGTTCTTCCAAACGTTTGGCAATTCCAATTACGGTAACTTTGTTTTCTATGCCCAATAACTTTAAACTCTTCAGAGCCGACGAAAGCTGCCCTTTACCACCATCAATAATGATGAGTTGAGGCAATGCCTGGTTTTCATCTAACATTCTCCTGTAGCGGCGGAAAACGGCTTCTTCCATAGTCGCAAAATCATTAGGGCCCTCTACCGTTTTCACATTAAAATGGCGGTAGTCTTTTTTCGATGGTTTTGCATCTTTAAAAACAACGATTGCCGAAACCGGATATTTCCCCTGAAAGTTGGAGTTATCAAAACATTCTATGTGTTTTGGAAGCTGCGTTAAACGCAGATCTTTCTGCATGGTCGTTAAAATACGATCAGTGCGTAAATCAGGATTTAATTTTTCGTATTGATTAAGTTTCTCTTTTTTAAAGAACAAAACATTCTTCTGCGAAAGCTCGAGGAGTTTTTTCTTCTCGCCGAGCTTAGGTACAGTAAATTTTAAACTTTCATCTTCTAACGACGGCTCAAAAGGAACAATAATCTCTTTGGAAGTGCTACTGAATTTCGTTCTGAACTCCAGCATGGCGAGGGTTAGAATCTCATCGTCACTCTCATCCAATTGCTTTTTAACCTCGATGGTCTGCGTCTGGATAATCGTTCCGTTCATCACTTTCAGGTAATTCACAAATGCATAGCGTTCATCCGATGCAATACTCACAACATCCACATTGGTAATGGCACTGTTTACCACTGTAGATTTACTCTGGTATTTCTCCAGTATTTCTAATCTTCTTGCATATTGATGCGCCAGTTCAAAATTCAGGTTTTCTGATGCAGATTTAATGATCCCTTTAACCTCCCGGATTACATTTCCGATTTTGCCATTCAGGATCTCTTTAATCTCAGCTATATTTTTATCGTAGTCCGTTTCGGTTTGGTAATTCTGACAAGGACCTTTACAGTTACCAATTTGATATTCCAGACAAACTTTAAATTTCCCTTCAGCTATATTTTTCTCCGTTAGGGGTAAACTGCAGGTACGGAGGGGATAGGTTTCTTTAATCAGATCCAAAATGGTATGCATCATGCCTATCGAACCATAAGGGCCAAAATAGGTAGAACCATCTTTAATCACTTTCCTTGTCCAGTAAATCCGGGGATAATTTTCGTTTTTAACAATAATCCAAGGATACGTTTTGTCGTCCTTTAGGTTGATGTTAAATTTTGGCTGATGTTTTTTGATTAAGCTATTTTCGAGTAACCAAGCATCAATCTCCGTATCAACAATGGTGAATGTAATTTTACGGATTTTGGAAACAAGTACCCTTGTTTTACCATTAAACTGATTCCTGTCGCTATTGAAATAGGAACCTACACGGTTGCGCAGGTCTTTTGCCTTTCCAATGTACATGAGCTTTCCATCAGCATCCCAATACTGGTAAACACCAGGTTTATGCGGAATTGCGGTTAATGCTGTTTTATGGTCGAAACTGCTCATTATTACAAAAATAAGATTCGAAAGGGATAATTTTGATTAAGTGGACGTCGATTTAGTGTAATTTATCATTTGGGCGTGCCCCTAAGCTGCGCAAAGGGTCAGGCTATCCGTTACAATCTTTTGTTGCCTTTTGGCTGCGCTCAAGGCGACAACAAAAGGATTTCCACTGCTATCCTTCACGCAACCCTTAAAGCATTAAAAACCCAACTTCTCATCCAATTCTGTTGCACCTTCTTCCTGTTGCTGGTATTGGTTGCAATCGTAGGTAATCGAAACACCAGATTTTGGCGCCTCAAAATCAGCATGACTAATTTTTAAGGCCGGATTGGCGTATACTCTTTTGATAAATCCTGCAAAAATTGGCAGCGCGGTATTGGCACCTTCACCCTGGTTGGTACTGATAAAGTGGAATGCCCTATCCTCACAGCCGGTCCATATACCTGTTACCAATTGAGGGGTAATGGCCATAAACCAACCATCTGAGTTATTTTGGGTAGTACCTGTTTTAGCTCCGATAGGTGCGTTTACTTTGTATTTATAATTCAGCCTCGATCCTGTTCCGTTAGTTACTACACCTTTAAGCATTCTGGTCATTACGTAAGCAACCTCTTCGCTCATTATCGGTTTTGGTATTTCCTTTTGAGAAAATAACACTACACCATTTTTATCTTCTATCCTTAATAGATAAATAGGCTTGGTATAGGTTCCTTTGTTTGCAAAAGCGCCATAAGCGCCTACCATATTGTAGACAGATGAATCGAAAGTACCTAAGCAGATGGAAGGAAATGCAGGGACATTAGGAATCCCCATTTTGGTTGCCAATGTTGATACTGCAACCGGGCCAACCTGTTTCATTAAATAGGCGGTAACATAATTTTGAGAATAAGCCAGTGCTTTTTGTAAAGTAATACTGCCCGGTAGTGGTTTACCCGAATTTCTTGGCGTCCATGGTTCTCCATAGCCATCTATCGTTACTGGTACATTTGGCACAGTGTAACAAGGAGAATAACCATTTTCAATTGCTACGGCATAAGTAAAAGGTTTTGCTGTCGACCCCACTTGTCTGGTTCCCATTTTAACCTGATCATATTTAAAATGCTCGTAATTGATTCCGCCAACCCATGCTTTTACATGGCCATTTGTGGGGTCCATTGTCATCATAGCATTACGCAGCAACATTTTGTAATAACGTACAGAGTCGATCGGTTTCATTACCGTATCAATATTACCTTTCCAGGTAAAGATGGTCATTTCTGTTTTGGTGTTGAAATCATCTTTAATTTCATCGTCCGATTTACCTTCCAGTTTTAACGATTTATAACGGTCTGATCTTTTAATCCCCTGTTCAATCTGTAAAGCTTTATCCTTAAAAGGGTTTCTACCTTTCCAGCTGGCGATAAACTGCGCCTGTAGAATCTTCATGTATTCTTTTTGCGCCTCTTCGGCATATACCTGCATATCATAATTCAATGTGGTATAAATTTTCAAACCATCACGGTCTAAATCGTAAGGTGTGCCGTCTGGTTTGGTAATCGACTGCTCCTGAAAAATGTTTTTGATATCATTCTTCAATACGGAACGGAAATATGGTGCAATACCATCGTTAACGGTTGCTGCATTAAAATGCAGGTTTAAAGGTTTCTCTTTTTGCTCATCAAATTCCTGTTGGGTTAGAAGCTCAGATTTAACCATCATAGCCATTACGGTATTTCTGCGGTCTCTTGATCGTTCGGGGTGGCGAGTTGGCGAATACATGGTGATCCCTTTTTGCATACCCACTAAGGTTGCTGCCTGTGTTAAGGTCAATTTATCGGGAGTGGTATTGAAATAAACCCTTGCCGCCGATTTAATACCATAAGCCTGGTTACCAAAATCGACCGTGTTTAAATACATGGTAATAATTTCTTCTTTGGTATAGTTGCGTTCTAGTTTAACCGCAACAATCCACTCTTTAAACTTGGTTAACACCAGGGAAAAAAAATTTAGGTTTGATTCTCTTGGGAAAAGATTTTTAGCCAATTGCTGTGTAATGGTACTTGCGCCCTGCTTTTTGCCAATTAAATTGTAACCGATAATGGTGAAGGTCCGCTTAAAATCTATGCCTGAGTGTTCTTTAAAGCGGGTATCTTCAGTGGCAATTAGCCCATTAATTACGTTTTCTGAAATATCTTTATAAGTAACATTCGATCTGTTCTGAACAAAGTAAGTGCCTAAAGGACGACCATCCTCCGCAATAATTTCTGAAGCCTGGTTACTTTTTGGGTGTTCAATATCTCTGAAAGAGGGCAGCGCACCAAAAAGGCCCAACCCGATCATCGAAATGAAAATAGCAAATAGGGCGATTCCCCCAATCAGTATTTTCCAGATGATTAAACTATATCTTTTTGTTTCTTGTGCAGAAAGGGACTTATTCATTTTGTATTGTTATTTTCCATTAATCTCCAGAATAGAAGATTTTGGATGCAAATTTATTAATTTTTTATAGAATAGGTTTTTCTCCACCAGCTTAAACCATACTACTTATTTGTAATTGTCTTTTAAAAACTCCAGATACTCGTTAATGCGCGATCGGTCTGTTAGCTTTTCGAAGTTTTCCTTGCTGATGATAAACCCCTTATATAGATTGGCTGGAACTTTCATAATGTTCTTTAACTGGCCTGTAATGCTTGATTCATAAATTTTGGCATCTTCAAGATCTATAAAACTAGTAATGTAAATCAGTTGGTCGTTATCTAACTCCACCAATTTATGTACCAAATCATTATCAGGATAATTACCGCGGTTAAATTGTCCTATTCCGAAACGCGATGAGCTTAGTGTTAAAGTTGCATCAGCGACATCGATCACATAATAGTATTCTTCTGATTTAGCTGCGCTGAAAGTACTGGCCGGCTTAGTAGGATCGGCTGGCTTAACCTCAACCGGTTTAGCTACTGGAGCAGGCTCTGCCGTTTTTACCGTGGCATTATCGGTTACCAAAGGTTTTGTTGGTACGGCAATTGGTGTAGCCTGGCTTACAAAACGTGGCGCATTGGCATCAAAATCTACAAGGGCGACCGGCCTTTGTTTAAATTCATCGAGGTTTGCTTCAATGTATTTTAAATGATCGCGCACCAATGGCGTAATAATTTTATCGTTTGGATAAAGCGTGGTAATCTGGTTAAATTCAGTAAGCAGAGGATCAATTTTTGCTGTGCGGCCAATGGCAATTGCTTTTAAATAGGCATACTGTGGTGCCAGATCATTGTTGGGAAAAGCAGTGATGTTATCATCAGCCTGTTTTACCACATTTGCATAATCTTTTTTGGCATAAGCATCAAAGGCAACATTGTAATTGTTAATGGCAATGTTCTCCATTTCTGTTTGTTTTGCCGAGTACGATGGGTCTAATATATTCTTTGCAAAATTAGATTCAGGGAATTTAGTAAGTACCAATTGTTTGTACTGATCTGATTTTACTTCATCAACGCCCTTGTAATTTAGATGTAAACTGTAGTAAATGGCAACTAAATGGTTGTTATCCGGATATCTTTTAATCAGTTCCAGGTAAATCTTATTTGCTTCTGCTTTGTCGTTTAGCTCTTGTTGATAGAAGCTTGCAATCTCAAAATAAGCATCAATGATTTTTTGATCGGAGGTAGCCAATAGGGCCGGAGTGGTTGGCAAACCATCCAAAAACTGCTTTTCTAATGTGGTTTGATCTACAGCCGCTTGATTCGTTTCTCCATTTGCAGGCGTGATCCCGGTAGCTACATTACCACCTGCCAAAACCTGATTGGTTTCCTGGGCGGAAGACCGGTTGCTTTGTCTCCAGTTATCTTCCAGTTGCCTGTTGCCCCAGCGTTTCTTGAAATCGCCAAAGCCATTGCTTATTGCTGCATTGTTGTTAAAATAAAAAGTATTCCCTGCAGTATTATTCGAGGCATTTAACGATCGGTTAGGAAAATCAGGATCATTTAAATATTGATTACTGATTACCCCTCCAGTATTGCTCACTTCAACTTTAGGTGTTAAATAGGCTTTAACCTTGGCCTCACGCTCGCCAGCAGGAAGTTTGGCAATAGCCTGGGCGGTATCTTCCTTTGCAATAATGGTATATCTATCAGTTAAATATTTTAGGTTGTCAGCTTTTTTAACAATATTATCGTAATCAGGAAAGTTTTTAGGCAAAATCATCACCGTACTATCGTAATACAGTTTTGCTTTAATGTAGTTGTTAAACTCTTTAAAGTTTAAATCGGCAATTCTTAAATAAGATAATGCCTTTTGAGTTTGGTTCCTGGTGCTTTTTGCAACCGATTTGTGGTAATTTTCTTCAGCTTTTACAAAGTTCCTTTCTGCAGAAAAAAGCTCTCCAACCTGATAATAAATCTGATCAGTATAATCGAAGTTTTTATCGTCTTTAAGTAATGCTAAAAGCTGTTCTTCTTTATTTAGCTTAACGCCGCTTAGTAATGCTTTTAATTTAATCCGGTTTAAATTGGCATGGAAATACATTTCAAAGGGGGCATTGCTTTTTTCTACTTTGGTAAAGTTAGCGTAGGCATCCTGAATATTTTTCTCTTTCTCCTGCAATTGAGCAAGGATAAAGCGCCAGCGTATACGCAGCTGTTTTTCGGCCGGAAGGGCAATTGCCGATTCTAAAAACAGGATGGCTTCTTTATTGCGTTTTTGATAAATACGCATCTGGGCAGCAGTTGCCAATGGCTCTGCCAGATCTTTCTTCAGCTCGTCAGAAGCACGCAACATGGTATCAAGAATTTTATCGGCCAGCACCATATTGTTCAATTGCATTTGGCTACGTGCTTTCCAGTTCATTGCCATAATGAATGTTTTTAAATCGCTGCTATAGGTTTTTGCCGTATAATCAAAGTATTCTGATGCGATAAAATAATTCCCTTTTAAATAATTTGCCTTACCCAAAAGCATATAGGCATCATCAATATAATTACTAAAACTTTTATCGTTTATAACAGTTTGTCCCTTGGTAATAACCTCATCGAGCTGTTTATTGGCTATCCCTGGTGTAAGTACCAGATTTACCTGTGGCTCAGGATCGAGGTAAACAGGCAGTGTTTTTTCATAATTATCGGCATAACTTTGTAAAAGGCTCTCATTGTATTCGGTTAATAGAACATTGGAGTTGTAGATATAGTTATACCTTGCCGTTAAGTTTTGAAACCTGCGATCTACTGCTGTATCTTTATTTGCGACACAGCCATAAATAAGGAGGACGCTTATAAGGATGAAGAAGGGATTTAAGTTTTTGTTAGCGTAATTTTTCAAGTATGATAAATCTCTTAGGTGGATATACAATAAACAATATATGTAGAAAAATATTTTATTTGGCAACAAATTTTAATTATTCAAAGTTAATTTAATTATTGCATTAAAAAATGGAAAATCCGAAAGAAGAAGATACAAAGAAAAAGGTAAATGCAGCTGCAAAATATTCGGCCATTGGCTTCCAGATGATTGCTACCATTGGCCTGCTCACTTTTATTGGCTATAAGATTGATGCGCACAGAAACAGCAAAACTAATTTAATTACTGCTGCTTTTGCTTTGGCAGGGGTGGGAATTGCATTATACCAGGCCATTAGGCAGGCTACTAAACCATAAGTTTTCAGTTGGCAGTTTCCAGTAGGCAATTCTCGGTTTTCAGTCGACAGTTTGCTATCAGCAGTTAATATAAAACAATTTAAATTAGAAGTTTTGTTTCGCTTAACAGATTAACCAATTTAAAACAATTAAGCAGTAGAACAATTTGCTGTTTGCTTCAGTTAACCGATTAATCAATTTAAACAGTTAACCAACCTTCATAATAATTATCTCCCACACTACTTACTTGATACTAAAAACCTTATCTTTGCAAAAGTTTTTATCTGCTAAGAAATTATACATTGACTCTAGCCAAATTTACCAGTATCTATTTCATTTTTGTGGGCCTTTTAATAGGTGTTATTGCCGTTTTACCTATCGTATTTCCTGATAAGCAATTGTTTGTAAACAACTTTTGGGTGATGTTTGGCTTTTTGGCCGGCATAACTTATGTGGCTTATATGCTCGTGGATATCGGTATAAAACGCGATCCTGAAGTAGGTGTGATGGCGATTATGGGATCAATTGCAGTGAAGATGATTTTTTGTATGGCTTTTGTGTTGATTTACAGTATAAAAGCGAAGGGAATTGGGCTTGTATTTCTGCTTAATTTTTTTTCTTTATATTTATTGTTTACGGCCTTTGAAATTTACTGTTTGTTACGTAACTTGCGCCACCAAAATTTAAAGTAAAAAACTGCCAATAAATGGATTGTAACCAAGTTTTTGTGTCGAAAGTTAAAAGACTAATTGTTGTTTTTACGCTTTTAATCGCGTTTTTATCTATCAAAATTGATACTTTCGCCCAGGTTGATAGCGCTGTTGTTCCTGTTGATAGTGTTGTAGCCGGATCTGCCGAAGCAGTTTCTGGTGAGCATGGTGCTGCTAAACATGGTGAAGAAAAATTTGAGCCAACCAAAGTGATCATGGAGCACATTGCCGATTCACATATGTGGCACCTTTGGGGACATACTTCATTGCCTCTTCCAGTAATTTTATATACTGCTAACGGTTTAGAGTTTTTCTCTTCTGGTAATTTCCATCATGGTGAGCATGATTATAACGGTAAATACAATAACTATCGTTTAGAGGAAGATCACATTAAAGTGGTTGGTGCTGATGGAAAAATCGATGAGGAAGCGAGTAAATCCGTTTTAGATTTCTCTATTACTAAAAACGTAGCAGCGATGTTTGTGGCGATTTTTGTAATACTGGTAATATTTATTTCGGTGGCAGCTTCTTATCGTAAACGTGTAGGTAAAGCACCTAAGGGTTTACAATCTTTTATGGAGCCGATTATCGTTTTCGTGAGAGACGATATTGCTAAACCAAACATCGGTCATAAATATGCTAAGTTTATGCCTTATTTATTGACTACATTTTTCTTTATTTTATTCAACAACTTATTTGGTCTAATTCCAATTTTCCCAGGTGGCGCCAACGTTACGGGTAATATTGCCTTGACTTTTGTAATGGCATTGGGTACTTTAATCATTGTTAATATTAATGGTAACAAATATTACTGGAAACACATTTTTAAACCTGATGTTCCTTTTTGGTTGTATCCAATTATGATTCCTGTTGAATTAATTGGTATCATTTCTAAGCCGTTTGCTTTAATGGTTCGTTTGTTCGCAAACATTACAGCTGGTCACATTATCGTATTAAGTTTAATATCCTTAATTTTTATTTTCGAAACATTGGCTATTGCCCCAGTTTCAGTGGCATTCGTTTTATTTATGGATGTATTGGAATTACTGGTAGCGTTTTTACAAGCCTTTATTTTTACATTATTAACTGCCTTATTTATTGGTATGGCAGTAGAAGAACATCATTAATAGAAAACTATTTTTTACAAATTAATATAAATTAAATTAGTTATGGTAGGTTCAATCGCGGCAATTGGTGCCGGTTTAGCAGTAATCGGTGCAGGTATCGGTATCGGTCAAGTAGGTGGTAAAGCAATGGAAGGTATTGCTCGTCAACCAGAAGCTGCATCAAAAATTCAGACTGCAATGATTATCGCTGCTGCCCTTATCGAGGGTGCTGCTTTATTCGGTGTGGTAGTTGCATTATTAGGCTTAAACGGTTAATAATCACTGAAGAAATTAGGTTGGGTATTTAACGATTGGTTATTTACCCAGCCCTATCAAAAAGATTGTTTTTAAAAATTAGATAAAAATGGAATTAGTAACCCCAAGCATAGGATTGGTTTTTTGGACGTCGTTAGCGTTTATCTGCTTATTGATATTACTTAGAAAATTTGCATGGAAACCTATTTTAGGTGCTATTCACGAACGTGAGCAAAGCATTGATGAGGCACTTAACAAAGCTGAATTAGCCAAACAAGAAATGGCTCGTTTAACCAGCCAGAATCAAGATTTGATGCAACAGGCCCGTGCAGAACGTGATGAGATTTTAAAGGAAGCTAAAACTTTAAAGGATGGTATTTTAAACGAAGCTAAAAAACAAGCCCAGGTTGAAGGTGCTAAATTGATCGAGAAAGCTAAAATCGAAATCGAGAACCAAAAGAAAGCAGCTTTAGCTGAAGTTAAAGACCAGGTTTCTTCATTATCATTAGAAATTGCAGAACGTGTTTTACGTACGCAATTAGATGATAAAGCAAAACAAGAAACTTTAGTAGCTAACTTGTTAAAAGACGTTGAATTAAACTAAGCGTATTGCGTAAAGCGATAAGCGTATTAAACGCCAGCCGCTAAACGCCAACCCAAAAGATATGTCAGAAATTAAAGTTGCAAGCAGATATGCCAAATCATTAATAGACCTAGCCGTTGAAAACAATGCGTTAGAGGCATCTTATAATGATATGGTTTTGTTTGAAAAAGTGGTTGATGAAACCCCTGAACTAGAAGCAATATTAAAAAACCCGATTGTACCTTTAGATAAAAAAACGGGTATTTTGAACGGTATTTTTGCTGATAAAGTAAGTAAACTAACCATCGCATTTTTCAAGATCGTAGTTAACAAAGGCCGTTCGGCAATTTTATTTGCCACAGCAAAACAGTTCGTTCAGCAATATAACTTAATTAAGGGTATTGTTACTGCTGATGTAACTACTGCAAGTGCATTAAGCCCTGCAGCTAAAGAGCAGGTTGTTGCGATTGTAAAAAGAGAATTAAACGCCAACCAGGTTATTGTTAACGAAAAAATTAACGAAAAATTAATTGGTGGTTTTATATTAAAAGTTGGTGATAAGCAATTTGATGCAAGTATTGCCAGCGGTTTAAGTAAACTAAAAAAAGAATTTGCGCAGTAAGCGCGATGCGATAAGCGTATAGCGGAGAATGCCATGCGCCAAACGCGAAATAAAAAGTATTGCGATAAGCGGATGGCGAATAAATGCCAAGCGCCATGCGCTAAGCACTAAACATTTACAAAAAGATATAAAGTAAAATTATGGTAGAGGTAAGACCAGACGAAGTATCGGCAATTATCAGACAGCAATTGGCGGGCTTCAAATCAGAAACCGAACTGGAAGAAGTTGGTACCGTGTTGCAAGTGGGCGACGGTATTGCCCGTGTTTACGGTTTAACTAAAGTTCAATCGGGAGAATTAGTTGAATTTGCAAACGGCCTGCAAGGTATTGTATTAAACCTTGAAGAAGATAACGTTGGTGTGGTACTTTTGGGTGCTTCAGACGAGATCAAAGAAGGTGATACGATTAAACGTACCAAAAAAATTGCCTCTATTAAAGTTGGTGAAGGTATGCTTGGCCGCGTAGTGAACACTTTAGGTGAACCTTTAGATGGTAAAGGACCAATCTTAGGTGAAACTTACGAAATGCCTTTAGAGCGTAAAGCGCCAGGTGTAATTTATCGCCAGCCGGTAAATGAGCCTTTACAAACTGGTATTAAAGCAATCGATGCAATGATTCCAATCGGTCGTGGTCAACGTGAGTTGGTTATTGGCGACCGTCAGATTGGTAAAACAGCCGTTTGTATCGATACCATTATCAACCAAAAAGAATTTTATGAAGCAGGCCAGCCTGTGTTCTGTATTTATGTTGCTATCGGTCAGAAAAACTCTACCGTAGCAAACATTGTACGTACATTGGAAGAAAACGGCGCTTTACCATATACAGTTGTTGTTGCTGCTTCGGCTGCAGATCCTGCTCCAATGCAGTTCTATGCGCCGTTTGCAGGTGCTGCAATTGGTGAGTTTTTCCGCGATACAGGTAGACCAGCTTTAATTGTTTATGATGATTTATCTAAACAGGCTGTTGCTTACCGTGAGGTATCTTTATTGCTTCGTCGTCCACCGGGCCGTGAAGCTTATCCAGGTGACGTTTTCTACTTACACAGTCGTTTGTTAGAAAGAGCTGCAAAAATCAATGCTAACGATGATATCGCAAAAGCAATGAACGATTTACCTGAATCGATTAAACATATCGTTAAAGGTGGTGGTTCATTAACAGCTTTACCAATTATCGAAACTCAGGCAGGTGACGTATCAGCATATATCCCAACCAACGTAATTTCGATTACTGATGGTCAGATCTTCTTAGAGTCGAACTTGTTCAACTCAGGTATCCGTCCGGCTATTAACGTAGGTATCTCGGTATCACGTGTGGGTGGTAATGCGCAGATTAAATCGATGAAAAAAGTAGCAGGTACTTTAAAGTTAGATCAGGCTCAATACCGCGAGTTAGAGGCTTTCTCTAAATTCGGTTCTGATTTAGATGCTGCAACAAAATCGGTATTAGATAAAGGTGCACGTAACGTAGAAATGTTGAAACAGGCGCAGTTCTCTCCATTTACTGTTGAGAAACAAGTTGCAATTGTTTACGCGGGTACTAAAAACTTAATGCGTAGCGTTCCGGTTAACAAGGTAAAAGAATTTGAAACTGAATTCTTAACGCAATTGGAATTACGTCATCCAGAAACTTTAGCAGCATTAAAAGCTGGTAAATTTGATGATAGTATTACTGGCGTTTTAGATACAGTAGCAAAAGAGATTTCAAGTAAATATTAATAAGATTTGAGACATGAGATTTGAGATTTGAGATTGGGCCGGAAACGTCTCATATCTTATATCTCACATCTCACATCTAAATAAAGAATGGCTAATTTAAAAGAAGTAAGAAACCGGATTGCATCGGTACAATCAACACAGCAGATTACCAAAGCTATGAAAATGGTTTCGGCAGCAAAGCTGAAGCGTGCTACTAATGCAATTATCGCTTTACGTCCTTATGCAACTAAACTGAAAGAGATTTTAGGTAATCTATCGGCAAGTTTAGAAGGGTCTTCATCACCTTTTATCCAGGAGCGTGAGCCCAATAAGGTTTTAATTGTTACTGTATCATCAAACCGTGGTTTGGCTGGTGCTTTTAACATGAACGTAATTAAAGCGGCCAACAATTTAATTGCTGAAAAATATAGCGAACAGTTGAAAAACGGTAATGTAAGCATTATTTCTATCGGTAAGAAAACTCAGGATTTTTACGAAAAACGTAAATACAATGTTATTGGTAACAATAATGAAGTATATTCGGCCTTAACTTTTGAAAACGTAACTAAAATTACGGATGCGATTATGGCTGGTTTTATTAAGGGTGAGTTTGATAAAGTAGAAGTAGTTTATAACCGTTTTAGAAACGCCGCAGTACAATTTATTACTACAGAACAGTTGTTACCTCTACCTAAAGCAGAAGAAGCAACAGCGGATCTAAAAACAGATAAGAAAGCAATTAATGTTGACTATATCTTAGAGCCTTTTCAAGAAGAAATTGTAGCGCAGTTAATTCCTAAATCAATTAAAATTCAGTTATACAAAGCCGTATTAGATTCTCATGCTTCTGAGCACGGTGCACGTATGACATCAATGGATAAAGCAACTGAAAATGCTGGAGAATTATTGAAAGCCTTAAAACTTTCATACAACCAGGCACGTCAGGCAGCAATTACAACAGAGTTAACTGAGATTGTAAGTGGTGCAGCAGCATTGAACGGATAATGAGAATTAGTTTGCAGCTCACAGTTTTGAGTTAGCAGTATTGCTTATATAAAATACAAAGCCCATTTCAATTCAGAAATGGGCTTTTTTGTGACTAGCGTTCGTGTAAATCCAAAATTATTATCGTTTTTATGGATTGTAATCCAAAATTATTATGTTTTTTATGGATTGTAATCCAAAATTATTATACTTTTGTATAGTAAAGATTTGCTATGATCGCTAGGAAACAATTGGATTATGCCTCTGCAAGGCTCTTTAAGGGCAAGGCGTTTATTATATTTGGGCCAAGGCAAACCGGTAAAACTACTTTTGTAGAGCAGTTGTTAGCCAAAGTGGATAAAAGGACATTGTACCTGAACGGAGATGATGCAGATGTGAGGGAAGCTTTAGCCAGGCCCAATGCCACACAGATTGCGCAGATGCTTGGTAATTATGAGGTTCTTTTTATAGATGAAGCCCAACGTATAAATGATGTAGGTTTATTGATTAAAATTATTGTAGACCGTTTTAAAAGCGTTCAGGTCATTGCTACAGGTTCATCAGCTTTTGAGTTATCAGGTAAAATTAATGAACCCTTAACGGGACGGAAATACGAGATGATGCTTTTGCCTCTTTCATACGCCGAACTAGTAAATGATACCGATTTCCTTACCGAAGAAAGATCACTGGAGCAGCGATTGATTTACGGTTCTTATCCCGAAATAATTAATGATCCGCATAATGCTGAAGAACATTTAAAATTGCTTGCAGATAGTTATCTATATAAAGATCTGTTTGCATTAGAAGAGGTAAAAAAACCACTGTTGTTCGAGAAAATTGTAAAGGCTTTGGCTTTACAGATTGGGAGTGAAGTGAATTTTTCCGAGCTGGCTCAATTGGTAAAAGCTGATCAGAAAACGGTAGATAAATACATCAATTTACTTGAAAAATCTTTTGTGATTTTTACATTACCTGCCTTTGCTGGCAACGTGCGTAATGAAATCAAAAAGAATAAGAAAATCTATTTTTATGATACCGGCATTGTGAATGCCATTACGCGTAATTTTAATTCAATCGCGAACAGAAATGATGTAGGTGCACTGTTTGAGAATTATATGATTGCGGAGCGGATGAAGTTTTTACATCAGCATCAAATGGAAGCAGATTGCTTTTTTTGGCGCACTACACAGCAGCAGGAAATCGATTATGTTGAAAAAACGAAAGAGAGGTTTTTAGCTGTTGAGTTTAAATGGAACGAAAGAGGTAAAAATAAAATTCCTACAACTTTTACACAAGCTTATCCAGAAGCAGAAACGCTAATCTTATCAAAAACCGATAGGGGAAGCTTTTTGAATGGTTAAATCTTTATAACAAAAAAGCCCGTTTCGGTTAGGAACGGGCTTTATGATTTAACTGATTGTTATAAATTCCCAAGTGTAGAACTAATTCCTAATTCGCCATGTGCGCCAAGTTGAATTTTAGTATCGTTATCTACTATGAGAACGTTATGCATAGAATCTTTTTGCCAAAACATATCATCAAAACGAAAAGCTTTTCCTTTCGCTATACCACTAATGTTTGTAAGCTGCAATAAATTTCCTGTAGCCTGTAATTTAACGTAAATGGTATCAGAGAGTCCGTTTGGCTTTAATACCGACCTTACTGTATTAACAGGTAGGTTGACATAAGAATTCAGATCTAGGTCGATGGTGCTGTTGTTTTTAATTTGGTAACTGATATCCCCTGGAAGTACCCTTACTTTGATCTTACTAGTCTTGTTGTAAACGGTCAAAGTCACTTCAAAAATGCCAGACGTTTTGTACTGATGTTCAGTTTTACTTCCTTTGGTTTCAATAGTCCCATCGCCATAATTCCAAATATAATTACCACCTGCGGTTGCATCTTTTGCATTAAGTTCAATGGATTGCGTTAAATACAATGACTTTTTATTAATGTTAAAATCGGTTGTACTAATTTCTGGATTTGGTTGTTTCTTGCAAGCAGCAAAGAAAAATAGGGCAATAGCTATCCCTAGTAAACTTTTGATTTTCATATTTTGATTTTATTTGTGTGTTTTCAAAGCTAATAAATTTCTATAACTAAAAAATTAATAGAGAAAATTATTCGCGATTTTTTCCCCTGTGTTATTGAGGCATGATTTAAATGATGTTTAAATGAATGCTCCATCGCCGGAGTTTAATATCTTTGGACATTAACTTTAAATCATGAAAAAATACCTGTTTATCATTATATCGTTTTTGCTACCAGTTTTTGCTGCAGCCCAAAATCCAGCCCGTGATTATACCAATGCGGTGCTTTGGCAGCAAACTTCTGGCGAGTATAGGGCGTTATGCTTTCAGGCTTATAATTTTGCCCGCTTATCATTAAAGGAAGCTTTATGGGCTGATACCAGTAAGAAACCGAATTGTGTGATCGTTGATATAGACGAGACGGTTTTAGACAATTCGGCTTTTCAGGGTCATGAAATTAAAAAAGGCCTGAGTTATTTACCAGAAGATTGGACGGAATGGACAAACCTGGCCAAAGCCGATACTGTCCCCGGTGCTTTAGCATTTTTGAAATTTGCTGCATCAAAGCATATCGAAACATTTTATGTGAGTAACCGCGATGAAAAGGATTATACCGCTACACTGAAAAACCTGCAGTATTTTGGATTTCCATATGCCGATGATGCACATTTAGTGGTATCGAAAGGAACGTCAAACAAAGAACCGCGCCGCCAAAAAATTACTGAAACGCATAATATTCTCCTGTTATGTGGCGATAATTTAAGCGATTTCAGCAATATCTTTTATCGCGAAAATAAAAATACCTTTGAACAGGTAAACACAAATCAGCACCTATTTGGAACAAAGTATATCGTGTTACCAAACCCAATGTATGGCGATTGGGAAAAGCCTTTGTATCAGGGAGAAAAACTTAGTGATAAAGATAAAGCGAAACAAAGACTAGAACGATTAAAAAGTTATTAAGTTTTATAATTATTCAGCAATAAGTATTACTTTTGCAGCATCATAAAAATAAACATTATGGAGAACAACGAATTAAAGCACAATACAGAAAGTATGAAAACGGCTAACCAGCCAGGGATTTATAAATTAATGATTTTTGGTGTACTGGTTTGCATGGTGGGTACTTATGCACGTTTCGCTTATGATTCGTGGCAAGTATCTTTAGCATCCTGGATTGTTTTGTTCATCGGCGCAATTATTGCCATTAAAGGGGTATTCAAAATATTAGACGCATAAGCGTTCTACTATCAAAATATAAAGCCGGTCATGTTCATTCATGATCGGCTTTTTTGTGAACAAACCTATCAGGTTTTAAAAACCTGATAGGTTTAGCAATCCGCTTTACCTCATTGCGTTCGGTGCCCGCTCCTGTCAGGTTTAAATCACTTGGGCAAATCTTTCTATCCAAAACCAGACAGTTCTGCGGCTTTCGGTTTTTGCATTGTGACTGGCATTTTTGTTTTTGCATTTTTACTTTATGGAAATGTAGGCTATATAACATCTGTATATAAACAATTTGTTTTTTGGGTTACCTAAATCACTTTGTAGTATTAAGTGAAAAAGAGCGTTGCAAACCAACCCAAAACGCGAAACTTCTAATGGCCATTTGAAGCAGATATTTAAAATGATTAATTTTTTAGAACCACTGAATCATGAAAAGGAATATAATTGCTATAGCCATAGTTTTTACAATTTTTGGCTGCCAAAAATCGAATGAAAAGTATGCTAGCTCCGAAGTTATCGTCGCAAATGAATTAAGAATGCCTACAGATAGTACAGCTGTGGCTAAGATTATCAAAACTGCAGATATGCGTTTTAGGGTGAAAGACGTTCAAAACACCAAAGAACAGCTCAGCAAGACCATTAAAGCCGAAGGCGGCACGGTTGCTGAGTTCTCCATCGAAAGTACCATCCAGGAAACCGATAAGGTTAAACAATCTACCGATTCGCTAAAAGAAATTACTTCCTATCGCACCCAGGGTTATCTGGTAGCAAAAGTTCCGTCAGAGAAACTGGATGAATTTACCAATACCATCGCGAAAATGGCTGTCTTTGTAGACCACCAATCGATGAAGATGGACGATCAAAGTATCGCCTATTTAGCCAATAAACTAAAAGCACAGAATCGGGTCGATGCGATTGAAAAGATCAATAAAGTAGCTTCGAAGAAAAGTGCCAATGTGGAATCTTCTCTTTACATCAAAGACGATTATGTTGATAAGAGAATTGAGAATATGCAAATCGATAGCCGTGTAAAATTCAGTACCATTACCCTTAATTTTTATCAGGATAATACGGTTAAAACGATGATTGTGGCTAATGATAATCTGTATGATTATCGCCCTGCATTTATAAACAGATTTTGGTTGGGTATTGTAAATGGCTGGACAATTTTTAAAGAAATCATCATCGCAATTTCCAATTTATGGATGCTGATATTGGTAGGTATTGCAACCTTTTTCACTATAAAATATTTTATCAGGAAGAATAAATTAGCAATGGATGAAGCGACAAAAAGTTTAATGGATAATCACCCTAACAATTAAATTTATTTCATGTATTTGAATGCCAATAATAACCTGAAAATGAAAAAGGTCATATTTAATATTATGTTTTTCGGATTACTGACCTTTCTACTGGCATGCGAGGGGATTGTGGGAGGTAATGGTCATGTATATGACTCCAAGACTAAACTTCCTTTAAAAGGAGTTAAAGTTGTACTTCAACTAGATGATAATATTGCAGACAGTTGTTATTCTGATGAAAAAGGTTTTTTTACAGGTAGCCGCTTTGTAGGGTGTGTACCAAGCTGTCCTGATGCTAGAATTGTGCTCACAAAAGATGGTTTTGATACGCTTGCAATTGATTTTGATAAATACTGGGAGAAAAACAACTATAATTCAGTCTCCAAAGATAGTCTAATCTTAAATTTGACTCCCAATAAATGGATAAAATAAGGATATTTAATGAAGACTACCCATCGGCTGGTGTTTCACCGGCCGACTATTATCTTGAATTTTACACCCAAACCTCGTTCCATGGTCCGTGTCCGCACGGACCATTTATTTCTATTTCTTAGCCTTAACCGCTAACCCTTTAACCTTAGTTTTGTTATCACTTACAAAAGATTCCCAGCCCGAATAGGTTTTAGATTTCCCACCTGAAGTAATTTTTTGAAAAGAATGGCATACTGCAACTGCCAACCCATCAGTAGCATCTAAAAACTCTGGTGTTTCTTTAAAGTTTAACAAACGTTGCAACATCGCTGCTACTTGCTCTTTAGTTGCATTTCCGCTGCCTGTAATTGATTGTTTGATCTTACGCGGCGAATATTCAGTCACCGAGATATTTCTGGAGAGTGCAGCTGCAATAGCAATGCCCTGTGCGCGACCCAATTTTAATAACACCTGAATGTTTTTTCCATAAAACGGTGCTTCGATGGCCAAAACATCAGGTTTGTATTGATCGATTAAAACCACAGTTTTTTCGAATATCCGCTGAAGTTTAAGAAAAGGATCATCCAGATGTGTCATCTTCACCACCCCTAAACTGATCAGTTCTGTTTTATTTCCCTTCTCTAAAATTACGCCATAACCCATCACCGCTGTGCCTGGATCAATACCCATAATAACCCGTTCCTTTTTTTCGTTCAACATTACAGCAATATTAAGCATATTTGCAAACTAAAAAGATAATCTTGACAGGCAAGAACAAAAAAATATTATCATTTCTGATCAAAGCTGCAATCGTAATATTTGCTTTTTGGTTTATTTACCATAAACTCGTTGCGAATAAAAATCTGCACGATTTCAGTACGCTATTAAAAGATATCCCGCAAACAGAAATTATTACGGTAATCGGTATCGTGGTATTGTTAATGTTTGTGAATTGGTTTTTGGAGGCGGGAAAATGGCAATACCTCATGAGCCACATCGAGCCTATCAGTTTTTATCGCGCTATCGAATCGGTATTTTGCGGATTAACACTGGCCATTTTTACACCCAACAGGTTAGGAGAGTATGGAGGAAGGGTATTTTTTCTATCACCTAAAAGAAGGATTGTGGGTATAGTGGCCATGAGTGTAGGCAGCATTGGTCAACTGGTACTAACGAATGTTTTTGGAGCCATTGCAGCCTGTTTTTTTGTTTATCGTTTTATTCCGATCGATCATGTGCTGTTTATTGCAGTAGTATTTCTGGCGGTATTTTTCTGTCTGTTTTTTCTAATATTCTACTTTAATATCCGATGGTTAAATGGGATTTTGCTCTCTATTAAATTCACAAGGAAATACAAGAAATTTTACAGCATTTTAGGTCGCTACAGAAAAAGAGAGCTATTCAAAATCATCACTTATTGTTTTGCCCGTTATCTGGTATTTAGCTCGCAATATTTCATTTTGTTTATCTGGTTGATCCCGGGTTTGCATTATGCAGATATAATTATGATGACCTGTTTGCTCTTTTTGGTACAATCGGCATTACCTTCACTTGATCTTTTTGATGTGGGTATCAGGAGTGTTACCGCTGTTGAATTATTTAAACACGTAACTGATCAACATGTGGCTGTTATTGCATGTACTGCAAGTATTTGGCTCATAAATATTATAATTCCTGCTATCTTAGGCACTTATTTCGTTTTTAAACTCAATTTTTTTGGAAATCTTAAATCTAATTAGTCTATTATCTGCTGCATTAACCTTAATCTATGGTTTTTTAGTCCTTAATTTTATCAGAGGATGGCATAACCTGGTTTATTTTATCCCGCAAAAATCCGATCCCCAAACCAAAGTTTCTATCATTGTTGCCGCAAGGGATGAGGAAGCCAATATTACTAAAACCATTGATGACCTGGTGGCACAGCAATACCCTAAGGTTTTAACTGAAATAATTATTATCGACGACCATTCTACCGATCGTACGGCAGAAATTGTGTTGAGTTATGCAGACCGGAATGTGAAACTGATTAAGCTCAATGAAGATAGGGCGTTGAATTCGTACAAAAAAAAGGCTATACAAACTGCAATAGGAACTTGTTCTGGCGATCTGATTATCACCACCGATGCCGATTGCAGAATGGGTGCAGATTGGCTCGCTACTATTGTAAACCTATATGAGCAGAAAAATTATAAAATGATCTCCTCCCCGGTAGCCTATTTCCAGGAGAAAAGTTTCTTTGAGCGCCTGCAATCGTTAGAGTTTCTATACCTGATCGGTTTGGGGGCCTCTACTATTGGCAATAAGGAACCTTCTACCTGTAATGGAGCAAATTTAGCTTACGAGAAAGCAACCTTTTATGAAGTTGGTGGTTTCCAGGGTATAGATGATCTGGCATCGGGCGATGATGAGCTACTGTTGCATAAAATTGCCGCCAAGTATCCCGATCAGATCGGTTTTCTCAAAAATAGAGAAGCCATTGTGTATACACATGCAAAAGAAACCTTAGGTGCTTTTATTCAACAACGCAAACGTTGGGCTTCTAAAAGTACCCGTTATAAAAATAAGGCAATTATCGCATTAGGGGTTCTGATTTGGATCTTTAACCTCACTATTCTGGCAAACTTTATCACCGGGCTTTTTATTCCGGGTTTTTTAATGATCACATTTTATCAACTATTGGTTAAAATGGTTTTAGAAACCTTATTTTTATGGGATGTAACCGGCTTTGCCAAAAGGCGCAGTTTACTCATTTTAATCCCTGTTTTAAATGTGCTGCACGTACTTTACATGGTGTACATCGGCATTGCTGGCAACAGTGGGAAATATAATTGGAAAGGCAGAATGGTTAGATAATGGATAATAGCCCATCAAAAAAAGTATGGTTAAAGTTTAAACGGAATAAATTTGCTTTCGGCGGATTGGTTTTTATTTTACTGTTAATGATAATGGGCATTTTGGGCTACCTTGTTATGCCAGATGATTCTCCAAATGCAAATGTTCAGATTCTTCAATTAAACAAAAAGAAACCCGGAAGTTCATTTACTTTTTTAATTATAAACAGGAACCCTAAAATAGAAAAGCTTAACTTTTTTGAGCGGATGCTGAATGGGCAAAAGCCAACTTTTAAAAGTATCCCGATTACCTCCTACAAGATCCAAGATCAGTCAGTTTTTGTACAGGAATATATTGGTGATGATGAAAAAGCCAAAGAAACGAAGTATGAACTTAAGGATTTGTGCCCTGCTTGCGTAGTTCCCTCCAAAATAAAGAGCCCGCAGGCACTTTTCGAAAAAAATAACATTTACAAAAAAACTTATATTTTAGGAACTGATATTTATGGACGTGATTTATTAAGCCGATTGATTTTAGGCATCAGAGTTTCGTTATCTGTAGGTTTAATGGCCGTGCTCATCTCTCTTTTTATTGGCGTGAGTTTAGGCGCCATTGCTGGCTATTTTGGTGGTCGCGTGGATGCAGCCATCAGTTGGTTTATGAATGTAGTTTGGTCATTGCCCTCATTACTCTTGGTAATCGCCATATCATTCGCTTTAGGCAAGGGTTTTTGGCAGATCTTTATTGCTGTAGGCCTATCAACCTGGGTAGATGTAGCAAGGTTAGTACGCGGGCAGGTAATGGCTTTAAAAGAAGTAGAATTTGTGGAGGCAGCAAGAGCTTTGGGCTTTAGCACGAGCAGAACCATTATCAAACATATATTACCGAACATCGCAGGACCAATTTTAGTTGTTGCCTCATCTAATTTTGCTTCAGCCATATTACTGGAAACAGGGTTAAGCTTTTTAGGTTTTGGCGCTCAACCACCTATGCCAAGCTGGGGGAGCATGATTAAAGAACATTATGGTTATATCATTATGGATGCAGCCTACTTAGCTATTTTACCAGGTTTAGCCATTATGTTTACTGTTTATGCCTTTAATGTACTGGCCATAGGCTTACGGGATGCATTTGATGTAAAAGGGCAGAATGTAACTGTTTAATCATTTTTATAAAAAAAGCAGTACCAATTACGATACTGCTTTACCCTTAAAAACAAAAACTTATGCTGTGGCAGTCAGTGTATTTCCTGAAACAGTAAGCGGATAAACTTTTAGTGCACTGGTAGTGCCACCATCATTGGGTTGGGCTAAAATGCTGCCCGAAGTGGTATAGCGTGAACTATGCAAACCGCATTGAATGTAATTGTTGGCCTGAATAAAACTCAATGCACCGCCCTGATGTGGGCAAACTGCCTGTGTGGCCACAAATGAGGTGCTGGCATTCCCTGTTGCGGTACGGATAAATAATATACTGTTTACAGTAATAGATGCACCAACGGTTAGTAATTGCGTACTCAAATCAACGCTCGCAGTAGTGCCCGACGGAACACCTCCTCCATTTGGTTTGCCAGGTTCTGGCGCATCACTTTTTTTACCACAGGCAGAAAAGCAGGCTCCTGTACAAACCATTGCAACACCCAGTCCCAATGATTTGATAAATTCGTTACGTTCCATATTTGTTTAGGTTTTTTATTTGGTTGAATTTGATCTACTTTGCCTTCTTCTTATCGAAAGAGAACCTTCGTGCAATACTAAAGCCCCAGCGGTACTGCCCCTTAAGCCAAGAAGTATTGGTATCGGTAATAAATTGCGACTCTTGTATAGCTGTGGCATTGGTGAAATTAAGGTGGAAAATATGACCACCAGTTTCGAACTCCAGTCCAGCACCAAGTGTCTTGTAATACTGTGTTCCCTGTGTGCTTTCGAGGTATGCTTTTTTATCTTTATCTCTGAATGGAATGGTATAATCGGCAACAAAAGCCATCCGTTTAGTGATTTTGATACGGCCGCCAACCGACAGTGCAAGCATATCGTTCTGATCACCAAAAACAGTAAAGTTGCGGTGTACATAGGATGGCATTACCAGCATCGAAAAGTTCGAATTAAATTTACGGGCAATTACAGCTTGCACCACATAAGTCAAACGGTCTTGGAATTTGCTGTAAGCATTTGCCGCTGCTGGATCAGCTGAAGCTTTTACGGCTGCAATGGTTGTACTGCCAAACAATGTTACCGCTACGGGTACTTTTTCATCATCTGTTTGTTCCAGCAACCGGTATTTTAAATTTCCTTCATACAATTGTGTTACAACTCCGGCGCCTTTTGCCCTGGCTAAGCCTACAGAAAGTTTATCGCTGATCCCATATTCAAAACCTATTCGGATATCGGTAGATTGATCCAGACCGAAAAAGTTTTTAATCCCGCCACCAGATCCGGCAATATCTCCAAACCGGTGGTCTACCCTGAAATCCAGTTCATTTTTGTAAATGGTTTCATTGGTTTGTATGTTAATGAGTTTGGTTGCTTTAAATGTGGCCTTTACATTCTTTTTTTCTACAGGCATCTGTAATGCATTTTCGAGCGAATCCTGTGCAGAAGCAACTATTGGTAAACAAAGGGCAAACAAGTATAAAAGTGATTTTAGATGATATTTCATAAGGTTTTATTTTTTAGGTTGATAGGTAGCCGTTATTTTTACCTGTATGGTTTCGGCAATTTGTTTGAAAACAATTGTTGGGATTTTGATATTGTGATCAGCAAGTTTTACATTAAAGGCCGAAGTGGCCTTTATTTCATCGGCAGTAATAATCAGCGATCCTTTTGCCTGATATTCTTTGGTAACCCCGTGTATTTGCAGATTTCCTTTTACGGTGATTGGATAGGTGCCTGGTTTTGAAAAATCAATCTGTTCTATAATTTTTCCTTTAAAATCTGAAGTTGGGTATTTATCGCTTTCGATATAGTTTTCGTTAAAATGCTCCTGCATCAACTTCTTCTTAAATTGAAAAGATGTATTGTTGATTTTGAAAATGATATCGTTGGTTTTGATATTGATAGCCGAAGCCCCTGTTTTACTTAACGCATCTATATCTTCAACAGGTGTTGAAGAGAAAAATGAAGAAGTTACATTTTTACTTACCCATATCTGCGCTTTTATGCCTGTGCATAATAACAGGGTTATTAAGGTGAAAAGTAGTTTTTGCATTGTGTATTTATTTAAATTTTTAATGGAACTATCTTGATTAGCGTTAATCCTTATTTCATTATTCTGGCATACCTTTATCAACCCAGGCTTGTAATAATTCTCTTTCGCTCGCGGTTAGTGATCCACCTCTAGGCATTGTTTTAGTAACCAAAACCGAATTGGCTACACGCGCATCATTTTTTATAGAGGCTAAGCCATTCAATGCCCATACTCCTTTCATCCCTCCATTAGGGCCGTGACAGCTGTTGCATTTGGTTTGAAACAATGCCCCGGCAAAATTCGAGTAGGTTACATTCGCAGTGGTTACAGGTGTTGGGCCATTGGGTGTTGGTGTTTCGGGCTTTAATTCTTCTGCTTGTTTTTTAGAGCAGGCAAAAAGCAAGGCAGTAATTGCGGCTAATAAAAAGATTGAATTTTGTTTTTTCATAGGTATTTACTTAAGATTAAAATTGGTGATAGATTCATTTCTATATTCTCATATTCGATTGCTTTGCAGTGCAATTGAAATTTTGCAGCGATGGCCGAATTGTTTTTTGCTTTTACCGATAGGCATAACAGGATCATAAATACAGCAAATAGAATTGCGATAACCTGTTTTTTTGCAGCCATATCTGAATTTTTTAAGATTTATGTTTTGTTTATTTGAAAACTATCGCTGTTTTTGTAATAACCATGGGTTTTTAAATAATTTCTATTGAAATCTTAATCGTTACGTACACTTTTTACGATTGGTTGCCTGCAATAAAAAAAAATACAAAAAAAAGCCGCCCCGATTTTACATCAGGACGGCTCTCGAGATAATTTTATCTAAAACCTAGTTAAAATCTTCGGTTTTTAATGGCGGATTAATTTTAATGTCTTTAATTATAACTGAAAACTCCTGAGCACCTTGTGGAGTTGCTACCGATTGAGTTAAAGTAAACGGAAATAACACATCGCCAACTTTTTTGTAGTTTGAATATTCCACAGACTGGCTAATTTCAGCTCCACCTTTGGTGGTGGTACTTTCGTCTTTTAAAAGTAAGCCTGACTTGGTGTCGTAATATTCAGTTTTCTTTTTGCCCGATGGAGAAGTAATATTTAACTTAAAAGCATCAGCAGTACCTACCTTTGCTGTTCCAGCTGCTTCAATTTTCGTTCCATCAGTTGCATAATACACTTGACTACCATAGCCTTTGTCATCTTTCTTTTCAGCGAGGTCATCGCCAGTTAATTCAGCCTTTTGGCCCATCTGCATCGCGTAACCTGTTTTACCATTGTAAACCTGTTTCATTGCAGTTTGGCCTCCCATGGAAATTTCCATGCTGCTTAAGTTCGGCGCCATGTTTTTAATGGTAACCGTAAGCTTTTGACCTTGCATTTCCATTTCACCATTTTGCTGTAATGAAGTGATTTTTTTAATGGCTTCTTCACCGCCAATGGCTTTAATGTAGTTTTTGATAATTTCTGCAGGCGCAGCTGTTGGTACAGCAGCAGTTTCGGTTGCCTTAACCGCATTCGCATAGTTATCATAAAGCTGTGTTTTAAAACCTGCTTTGGTTAAGCCTGCCGCAAATGCATCAGTTTTGCCTACAATAACAATGCGCGTATTATCGTGGTTGTAATATTTTTTGGCTACTCTTAAAATATCATCTGTAGTCACAGCATTAATCTTTTGTAAATAAGTCCGGTAAAAATCCTTAGGTAAGTTATTAATCAAGATATTACTGGCAAAGCCTGCAGTGCGTGCCGGATTTTCTAAGCCCAATGCAAACGATCCGTTGAAAAGATTTTTCGCATTTTGTAATTCATCAGCAGTTACCTTGGTCGTACGGATCGTGTTAATTTCCCTTAAAAATTCTACCACCGCACTATCAACTTTCTCGTTTCTAACTGCTGCATTAGCCGAAAATTTAGATTGGAAACGACCAGACCCTGTGCTTGAGTATGCACCATAAGTAAAGCCATGTTTCTCGCGGAGGTTATCAAATAATCTCGATTCAGAGCCACCACCTAAAATTTGGTTCGCCAATAAGATCGGGAAATAATCTGGGCTGCTCATTGGCAGGTCGATTAAGTTCACAACTGTAATTTCAGATTGAACAGCATTGCTCACATTAATAATGTCAACTTCTGTTTTGGCTGGATTAGCAACTTTAGAAAGTACTGGCAAAGTTAAGGCAGTACCTTTCCAATCGCCAAAGGCTTTCTCTGCTAAGGCTTTGGCTGCTGCCGGTTTAATGTCACCTACAAAAGTTAAATAACCTCTTGATGGGGTAATGTATTTCTTATAAGCTGCTTTTACATCGTCTAAAGTAATGCCTGTAATAGAAGCCTCGGTTTCAAACTCTCCATAAGGATGGTTTTTGCCATAGGCCAATGCATTTACCACACGTGCTGAAATGGCTTTTGCACTTTTCTCGTTAGATTTTAATCCGGTAATGGTTTGCGATTTTAGTTTTTCGAAAGATTCTGCAGGGAAGGCGGGTTTGCGGATACTCTCGGCCATTAAAGCAAACGCCTCAGGAAAATAACGGGTTAAAGCCGAAACATTACCACCATTAGCCCCAGCACTTACATCGGCACCAAGCTGATCTACTGCCTCGTCAAATTGTGCTTTTGTCTTAGTTGCGGTTCCTTCGTTTAGCATACTGCCCATTAAGCCCACTACGCCAGCTTTTGCACCTTCAGTAATAGGGCCTGCATCGATACTATAACTTGCTGATATTTTTGGTAGTTTATGGTTTTCTACCACCAAAACAGTGATGCCATTCGCTAATTTGTAAATCACAGGATCACCAACAGTAATAACTGGTGCCGGACCTGGTTTTGGTTTGTGGCTTCGGTCTATTGTTTGTGCTGAAATACCTTGAGCCAATAAGGAAACTGCAGCTATAATGAATAATTTCTTCATGTTTTTAATAATTAAAATGAAAAAGCGATCAGCTTATTTCTTAGGTAAGTAATACAATACAACTCTTTGGTTTTTGTTCAGGTATTTTTTAGCAACATCTCTGATCTCCTCACGGGTGATTGATCTGATTACCTCTAATTCCTTGTTGATATCGTTTGTATCCTTATCATGGAAAGTATAACCATCGGCCAGGTTTTCGGCAACACCTAACATTTTACTGTTTGCACTTACATAGTTGTTTTCGAATTTATTCTGCAGTTTTTTATAATCACTTTCGCTAATTAAATCGGTTTGAAGACGTAAAACTTCTTCATCAATATCTTTTAATAAATCGTTAAGCGGTGTATTCTTATTGGGTAAAGCTAAGGTGATATAAGCGCCATAATCTTCAAGCGAATAGTTAAAAGCAGCAACCTGTAATGCTGTTTTCTTCTGATCAACCATTTTAGTGCTTAATCTCGAGCTTCCACCTTCTGATAAAATAGAGCTGATCATACCTAAAACCTTACTCTCTCTGCTTTTCATGCCTGGTACACGGTAAGCCGCGAAGATAGCCGGGATCTGGATGTTGGCATCGTAAGCCGTATCTATAATTTCTTTGGTAATTTCTGGTAATTTGAATTCTTGACGTACAATTGGTGCTCCTTTAGGTACTTCAGCAAAATATGATTTTACCAAAGCTTTAGTTTTCTCTACATCTAAATCACCTGCAATGGTTAAAACGGCATTGTTAGGTACATAATACTTTTTGAAGAAAGCAATAAACTCACTCAATTTTGCCGCATCTAAGTGCTCCATTGAACCAATTGGCTGCCAACGGTAAGGATGGCCATCAAACAAATGACCAAAAATTTTCTCTGTGAATTTTCCATATGGTGAGTTGTCTATGCGTAACCGTTTTTCTTCTTTTACTACTTCGTTTTGTGTTTTTACTCCACCTTCGTTAATTACAGGGTGCAACATTCTTTCACTTTCTAACCATAAACCGAGTTCTAATTGGTTTGACGGGAAAAGTTCATAATAGAAAGTACGGTCTTGAGAGGTGTTGGCATTGTTCTGGCCGCCATTACTACTCACTAATTTCATAAATTCACCTTTTTTAATATTTTTAGAACCTTCGAATAATAAATGTTCGAAAAAGTGAGCAAAACCTGTACGCTGCGTTTCTTCATCTTTAGAACCAACATGATACATTACCGAAACGGCAACAACGGGAGCAGTTTTGTCTTGGTGTAGAATGACATGGAGGCCATTGTCCAGGTCGAATTCCGTAAACTGTACTTTTTGGGCAGAAGCACTTAAGCACAGACCGGAAATAGCCAAAGCAAAGAGAATTCTTTTTTTCATTGATAGTTTGTTTTAATGATTAGAAATAATCAAAAGCAGAAAGCGAGCAACTATTTCATTAATAAGTTAATTTTAGATTTTTCACTAGCGTGAAACAATAATAAGGATGGGCCTAAAATATGAGATTTAAATAAAAAAGCGAGTATTAACACTCGCTTTTTTTAATATATTTTATCTCCAGGCCTTGTATTGGTTAATTAAGCCGTTGGTAGAACTATCGTGGCTCGAAATTTTTTCGTCGCCCGCCAGCTCCGGAAGAATCTTTTTGGCCAATTGTTTGCCAAGCTCTACTCCCCACTGATCGAAACTAAAGATGTTCCAGATAATTCCCTGAACAAATATTTTATGTTCATAAATGGCAACTAAACTGCCTAAAGTATATGGAGTTACTTTTTTCAATAATATAGAGTTTGTTGGGCGATTGCCTTCGAATACTTTAAACGGCGCAATTTTTTCAATTTCTGAATCAGATTTGCCTTCTTTCTTTAATTCAGCAGTTACTTCTTCTTCGGTTTTACCGTTCATTAAAGCTTCTGTTTGTGCAAAGAAGTTTGATAGTAAAATTGGATGATGATCGCCTAGTGGGTTTAAGCTCTGGGCCGGAGCAATAAAATCGGCAGGGATAATTCTGGTACCCTGATGGATTAACTGATAAAAGGCATGCTGGCCATTTGTTCCAGGCTCACCCCAGATAATTGGTCCGGTTTCATAATCAACCTCATTCCCGTTTCTATCCACATGTTTACCATTGCTCTCCATATCTCCCTGTTGGAAATAAGCAGCAAAACGGTGCATATATTGGTCGTAAGGTAAAATAACCTGTGTTTCTGCATTGTAGAAATTGATATACCAAACGCCTAACAAACCTAAAATTACAGGTAGGTTACTTTCAAATTCGGCCGTTTTAAAGTGGTTATCAGTTGCGTGGGCACCGGCTAACAATTGTTTAAAATTATCGAAGCCTATACTTAATGAGATGGATAAACCGATAGCACTCCATAATGAGTAACGACCACCAACCCAATCCCAAAACTCAAACATATTTTCGGTATCGATGCCAAAAGCAGAAACATCTTTAGCATTGGTAGATAATGCGGCAAAGTGTTTAGCAATATCGCTTTCTTTTCCACCCTTATCCAAAAACCATGTACGGGCAGAGTGTGCATTCGTCATGGTTTCTTGCGTAGTAAAGGTTTTTGATGCGACTAAGAATAAGGTAGTTTCAGCATTCAATCCTGCTAATGTTTCGGCGATGTGCGTGCCATCAATATTCGAAACAAAGTGAATGTTTAAGTGGTTTTTATAGTGCTTTAAAGCTTCGGTAACCATTACAGGACCTAGGTCTGATCCACCGATACCGATATTAACTACATCAGTAATGGCTTTACCGGTATAACCTTTCCATTCACCACTGATGATGCTATTGCTAAATTTCTCCATTTTAGCCAATACTGCATTTACTTCGGGCATCACATCTTTGCCGTCAACTAAAATTGGTGTATTGCTTAAATTACGTAAGGCGATGTGAAGCACCGAACGATCTTCGGTTTCATTAATTCTATCGCCGTTGTACATCGATTTTATAGCCTCATCCAATTTACACTCGCGTGCCAGTTGAATCAATAGTGCCAATGTTTCATCGCTGATTCGGTTCTTGCTGTAATCCAGTAGAATATCCTCAAAAAAAACAGAAAACTTATTGAAACGATCTGCATCCTCAGCAAAAAGGTCTTTAATGCTTTTTTGGTTAATATCTATAAAATGATCGGCTAAATACTTGTAGGCCTCAGTTTCTGTGAAATTTACTTTAGGTAACATAATCTTTGTTTTTTTGTAAAAGTAATAAAGGAAAAATTTAAAATGGTCTTTTTAATGTTCTAAATCAATAAGAATTTTTAATGTCGATTAAACACATTAACTTTAATACACTGTCCCTGTTAGTTCATCAATTATTTTAACCTTTAATTCTACGTTATGTTAGAAAATTTAAATGAAATGGTGCGTGAAAACGTACAGGAAAGTGTTGTAAACAACACTGCTATTCCGAACGAGCAAAATGAAGCAGTAATCCAGGCTGCATCGGGTTCTATCTTCGATACGCTGAAAGATCAGGTGTCATCAGGTAATATTGGTGCATTAACTGATATATTTAACGGTAACAAAGCAGAAGGTACTCAGGTTGCTGAACAGGCTTCGGGGAGTTTTATGGATAAATTAAGTGGCCTGGGCATTAATGCCGATACGGCAAAGTCTTTGGCGGCAAGTATTATTCCGGGCCTGATTGCCAAGTTTACCCAGAAAACAAACGACCCGAACGATAACTCTTTTAACATTAAAGATGTTTTAGGGAGTTTGGGTGGTGATGATGGTAAATTTGATGTAAGTGACGTAATAGGTATGCTTAATGGTGGTAGGCAGGCACCACAACCTGGCCAAACAGGTGAAGGTGGGATTATGGATAAGCTGAAGGGGATGTTGGGTTAAAATCAATTGAAGATAATTATTTACTTAATACTGATAAATAATTATCTTCGTAAAATTTTTAAAATATGTTTAGAGCGCTCTCACTACTGGCAACATGCTGCCTGTTTTTTTGTTGTTTCTTTTTTTCTTCTTGTGAAAAGGATGGGGTAACTAAAATAGATACCTTAAGAATTACAGATACCCTCGATGTTGATCGGCCCATAAATCTAAAAGCATCAAAAGGTGTTTACGGAACACGTATTACTATATCCTGGACACCAATGCCCTTGGCTCAGAAGTATCAGTTATTCAAGTTTAATGATGTTACCCAGAAATATGTTTTGCTAAAAGAATTAAGTGATACAACTTTTGATGATTCGGCGATTAGCAAATCTTTAACCAAGAACTTTTACAAAGTTAGAACTTACAACTCTACAACGTCATTCAGTAGGTTCAGCGATGCAGATTTTGGATATACTTCCGCATTTAACTATTATAAAGCACTATCCTTTGGTTCAGAAGGATCGGGAGCTGCACAGTTTAACTTTAATATGCACGTTGAAGTTGATAAAACAGGAAATATTTACGTTAGCGATGAAGGGTTAAATAGGGTTTTGAAATTCAGTTCTACTGGAAGTTTTATTGAACAATTTTATAGTGGATCTGCTGCCAGAGCTGTTGCATTTTTTAATAATGGCAATTATGTTGCTACCCGTACCCAGAGCAGTAGCTACGTGCAAATATTTAATCCTAATAAACAACTGATAAAGGAGTGGGGTACTTATGGTACAGGTGATAGCAATTTCGGTAATATTGAATGTTTGACGATAGATGATGAACAGAATATCTGGATCGTTGATGGTGTGAATCATAGAATAAAAAAGTATGATCAAAATGGTAATCTTCTTTTGAAATTTGGAAAACAAGGAAAATCAGAAGGTGATTTTGATGCCCCATTTGGTATATGCTATTTCAGAAACAAAATATACGTTTCAGATACCAGGAATAATCGTATTGAAGTTTTTGACAAGAATGGTAAATTCTTGAAAATTTTTGCCGTAAAGGGCTATCTTTTTGGATTACGGGCATTTGGTGATAATATTTATATAGCCAACTCGGGCGAAAGCGTAATTATTAAGACTGATGAAAACGGAGATATTCAAGAAAAAATAGGTGCTGGTTCATTTTTGAATTTAGTAGATGTTACAGTTGCACCGAATGGAGATGTTATTGCCTGCGATGTTTATGGAAGAAAGATAATCGTATTTAAAAAAGGTTAAATTTGCTTCTATAAAATTACGCAAAGCCATTCTTACACAGGATGGTTTTGTCATTGTAGACAATTCCATCTCTCCTTAAAATTGTTTAGCTTAGGGCACCTAAACTAAATAATTCATTTATGAAGAAAATATTCCTGATCTGTTTTTCGCTACTGGCATTAAATTCTTTTGCCCAAAAATCAGATTTAAGACCATTGATTTCGAAAAAAGCCGATGCCATCGAACAAAAGGTAATTACCTGGAGGCGCGATTTTCACGAACATCCCGAATTGGGAAATACTGAAGTAAGAACAGCTGGCATTATTGCAAAGCACCTGGAGTCTTTAGGTATACAAGTAAAAACAGGTGTAGCTAAAACAGGCGTAGTTGGCGTGCTAAAAGGAGGCAAACCCGGGCCAGTAGTTGCTTTGCGTGCCGACATGGATGGTTTGCCGGTTACCGAGCGGGTAGACGTTCCATTTGCCTCGAAGGTGAAAACGCAATATAACGGACAAGAAGTCGGCGTAATGCATGCTTGTGGGCATGATAGTCATGTGGCTATTTTAATGGGCGTAGCAGAAGTGCTGGCTTCTATGCAAAAAGATATTCAGGGGACGGTGAAATTTATATTTCAGCCCGCTGAGGAAGGTGTGCCTGCCGGAGATGAAGGTGGGGCAGCGTTAATGATTAAGGAGGGTGTACTCGAAAATCCTAAAGTTGATGTGATTTTCGGTTTACACATCAATTCTCAAACAGAAGTTGGCGATGTAACTTATCGCCCAGGGGGTACAATGGCAGCAGTAAACGATATGAAGATTACCGTTACCGGCCGCCAGGCACATGGGGCTTATCCATGGAGCAGTATCGATCCGGTGGTGGTTTCGGCTCAGATTATCAATAGCCTGCAAACCATAGTCAGTAGAAATTTAAATGTAACTGAAAACCCAGGTGTGGTTACCATTGGCGCTATTAATGGTGGTGTACGGTCGAATATTATTCCCGAAAAGGTAGAAATGTTAGGTACAGTACGCAACTTTAGTAAGGAAGATGAGGCCATGTTTATCGATAGGATCAAAACCATAGTAACCAAAACGGCCGAAGCAGGCGGTGCAACCGCTGAAGTTAAAATTCCTTATAGCAACCATTATCCGGTTACTTTTAATAACATTGCGCTAACCGAAAAGATGTTGCCAAGCATGGAATCAACGGCAGGTAAAGATCATGTGAAATTAAAACCACCAGTTACCGGTGCAGAAGATTTCTCTTTCTTTCAGGAAAAAGTACCTGGCTTATTTGTGTTTTTAGGCGGGATGCCAAAAGGTAAGGACCCTTTAAAGGCTCCATCGCACCATACTCCCGATTTTTATCTGGATGAAAGTGGCTTTGTATTGGGTGTTAAATTACTCTCTAATCTTACTTTAGATTATATGTTGATGAAGAAATAAGATGATGTTCAAATCATCTTATTTCTTAACTGGTTTTTTGCCAAATTGCCTAGGGTAATACGAAAAAGTAGCCATAAAATATTGCTGTAGTACATTCTGCGTACCTATAGTAAAACTGTTGGCACCACCATAATTAATGATGTTCGTATTCTGATGAAGTAGATCCATAGCTGAGAATTTAAACTCAGCATTATTTCCTTTCAGAAAGCGATAAACCGCACTGGCATTCCAGATGGCAAAATTAATACTTGCAGCACTGTTCGATTTGCTGGAGTTAAAACTGATGTTACTGCTCATTGTGAATTTTTTCGTAATGTTATAAATAGTACTTACTGTGCTGGCTAAATTTAACCCGCTATATTTCGTGTCGAAAGCTTCCTGTTCAGACCGATAGGTATTAAATCCCTGTCCCAGCTCCGTGGCAAATTTATCTTTATAGGTATAGTTTAAACTGAGTTTCGCATTGGTATTTAAGATATTCGAAAAACTGAATACATCGTTTAGGTAACCGGCATTCTTGGCTATATTGAACCCGCCGTTCAGGCTGAGCTGCAGCTCGGAGGTTTTTAGCTTAAATGTTTTTCTTAAATAGCCGTTTCCATTTAAATACTTATTACCATTGGCGTTGGTTAAATAAATGGTTCGCTTGTTCTGGCTATCAATAAAAATGCTGTCTATAATGCCATCCTCAATTATGCCTGCAGAAGCATTTAAACTATAGTCTAGCGTATTTTTGCTCTTTTGATCCGAATGGTTGAGGTTAAAATTAACAGACTGGTCCTTAGCTTCTCTTAGTTTAATATTGCCCATCTGTAAGTTATATATGTTTGTACTATCGGTTAATGGCGCCAGTTGCTGTAAAGAAGGGATGATGATATTGGTATGGTAAGCTAGGGTCATCGATCTATAAAAATCGCCATACTGATAATTGCTATAATTGATATTAATTTCGGGAACAAAGCTGTTGTAGGCCCGGTTAATGTTCTGTTGCGTCTTATCCGAGCGGTTATCCTGGAAAATAAATCGTTGTTTAGCTGAAAGATCAAACCGTAAGTTCTTGTCAAATCTGTTGGATAAACTTTCGCGGAAAGATTTGCTTAAGGTTATGCCTGGGGTTTCATCAACTACATTTGTTTTGGCATTATTGCTTAAATAGGTGTTTGTCGCATAAGCATTTCCCTTCAAATCTTCTACCCGGTTATGATCGGTATTGTTGTTCAGTTCTAAGTTATTGCTTAAAGATAAGTCGAAGCCCGCAAGATTTTTATAACCGAACAGGAGCGATTTTAAATTAGGTAATTCTAATAACAAAGACTGGTTGAAAGATTGTTGTTGTGTGTCATATCGTCTGTCATAATCTGTGTTGGACGCTGGGTTTATAAACGACCTGAACGCGGTTAAATTCGAGCTTTGGTTATCATTATCATTTATCGATAAGCGGTAATTTGCATTAAGGCCATTAAAACGGTGTTCTCTTCTGGTGACATAGTTAGGCGATAAACCATAACGGATGGCCAGATTAAATCCCTTATTGTTAAAACTGCTTTGCGCTTTGCTATTGTTGGTACTGGTTAGCACATTTTGGCCATTAAAAGCACTTCTCTGCGTATCGTTATTAGAGGTGCCATTGTTTAACGACATGGATTGGTTAATATTAAACCGGTTGTTGTTATTCGCAAATTCGAGACTCGAATCGAAGGTTTGATTAGTGGAAACTGAATTTCCCGTTGTGGTATTTGTATCGAATATTTTATCTGTAGCATTAATAGAGGTTGTTGTTTGTGCATCAAACACATTCTTGTTGTTTCTGTTCTGGATAAAATAGTTGGCATTTAAGGTGCTTTTTTTATTGTATTCAGGCTTTTCGATAAAATTATACGTAAAAGTTACACCACCGATATTCGGCTGGTTAATGCCCGATTGCCTGAAATCGGGCTGGTACTCTACATTGGTATTTAGCCCCTTAAAAGTACTGTTGGCTGTTAATGTTCTAATGTTATTGGCCGTTTTATTGATGTTGTTGCTTGCACCTATAATTCCCAGTTGCATTTTGGGCGAAAACATGTTCAGACTCGCATCTGTTTCGTATTTTTTGGTGGTCCCATACCCGGCACCGATTTTGCCAAAATAACCAATATCTTTTCCTTTTTTAAGTTTTAAATTTACGGTTAAAGTACTGTCAAGCGGGTTTTTTTCATTTCTTTCCCGATAAACCTGTACTTTATCTAAAGCATTTTTAGCAATGTTTTGAGTAGCCATTTTAAAATCGCCGCCAAAAAACTGTTTTCCGTTTACCAGTAAACTTTTTACCTCGCGGCCATTAACAGTAATCTGTCCATCGCCCCACAAAGTTACATTGGGTATTTTGCGCAACAGATCCTCTACAACGGCATTGCTATCCAATTTAAAAGCAGCAGCATTAAACTCTAAGGTATCGCCATTCATGGTAATGGGTGCAACCCTAATCTCTACATCCTGTAAATTGTTGTCTTTTATAGCAATAATCAATGTTTTTAAATCCAATGCACTTTTCTCGTCTATAATGGTGAAACTTTTACGGAGCAATTGATAGCCAACGTGGCTTATTTCTACATACATTTTAGCATTAAGGGGTAGGTTTTTGAAACTAAACTCGCCATAGTTATTACTCAGCTGATAACTGATTAAGGTGCTATCGCTTTTAAATAATGATACGGTGGCCGATTTTAAATTATAGTTATGCGTGGTATCTCTAATCACACCTTTTACTGCCCCAATTTGAGTGGGATTAGCTTGCTGGGCTTTTGAATTGTAAAAACTGAATAAGATTAAAAATACGATGAGGTAGCGTAAGGTATAGCGCATTTAGATGGAGAAATTAATTTTGTTTAGGTTTAAGTTTAACGATAATGGGATTGCTCTTTTTATTTTGCGTTTTAAAGTAAGCTTCTAAATTGGGCGGGTATTTTGTTGTTTTACCCTCGCTTTGTTCTTTAAAGGTAAACATGGCTAAAGACGAATAATTGGTGTAGAAATAACCATTTTCAAAAAGATGGAAACCACGGTTCATAAAGTCATAAAAATCGCCATTGGCATCTGTTACCGGCAAAAAAGAAGATAGCGAATCGGGTTCCAGATCCTGAATAGAAGTTAGTTCACTTGTTTTTAGGTTGTAAATAAGCGCCTTTTTCGTGCTTCGGTCCCAGCCATAGTTGTGCATTTTGAGAAATAGGTTATTGCCCACCAGGAAGGTATTGCTTAAACAGTAGAAAACTTTGGGGTTGTTCTGAAAATACTCGCCCCTCTTTTTTACATAAACCGGATTGGTGGCAAAATCGTTAGGCAGCGAATAAACCGCAGGAAATATGAGGTGGTAAGCAAGCGAAAGTTTGGTGGGCCTGGCTTTATAAATATCATAGGAATAAAAGTTTAAATACAGCACCTCATTAGGTGAAGATTGATAGAAGCGAGATCCAGAACTCCAAAACTCGTCGTTTTCATATCTTTTTATGCTATAAGGGAAATAACCTACCGAGTCTTTGTTATTGATTATGCCCAGTTCATAATAGGTACTGTCTTTGCCCTTTCTTTCCAAAAAATCCGGCCTGAACACAGCACCTTGATCTTTAAATTTTATATCCCGGGTTTTGTGGAGATTGATGTAATTTTTCTGCATGATCTTTTTAACCAGCTTACCCTTTAAATCAAAATAAAAAATACGTGAACCCGAAAAAACAGCGATATAATTGGTGTTGTTTTCCTGCTCTGCGATAAAACCATAAAACTCGACTTTATTTTTGTCGTCCTTTTCAACCGGTACATTGCTGGCATTGATCTTTGCTTTATATTTGCCGTCTTTTCCGAAAATTAGAATCGCTTTGGTATCGTAATCAAAAATAACATAGTTATCCTCAATAATTTTTAGATCATTTATATTTCCAAAAAGACTTTCTTTTGTGGTTTCGAGCGGAATAAATTCTACTTCACTAAAAATTTGAGAAACGGCTGCACCACGCGCAGCTTGGGGGTCGATACGGAGCGTGACCATTTCAGAACTATCTATTTTGCCCGTTTGCGCTCTTGTGGCAGTACAGAAAAATAAATACCCTAAAATAAAAAATAGCATTTTCATTTGTGTTTGTTAGAGGTTAATATTAATGTAATTGTATCCAAACGGACCGTAGTTACACCATCTGGTAATCACATGGTTTAATTCTGGCTGATCAAACAATTATTTCTGGGAAATTAATTAATTAAATTGTTAGTTGATCATTCAGTTTAATTCTTTTAACAAACTTTAACAACGTTATAATGTTATATTGAGGTTGTCTAAATCGATTAATTAACTCCAAATGCCATAGCCCAACGAATTAAGCAATTAACTCACACTTATCCCCCTGCATCCACTCCAAGCTTCCTGCTAAGGAGATTAATGGTTTAATTGGTTAATCGATACAAAGCGCTAACCCTAAACGTAAAGACTTCGTAATGATCTCAGGAAAAGCTGTCTTTATTACTATATTTGTTTCATGACCAAAGAAAATATTCAGGATTTAAGGGACAGAGTAGCGTCGCTGAGGAGGTATCTTTGACGTTGATGAGCTACTTTACGCCATCCGCGAAGAAGAAAAATTAACAATGGCTCCCGATTTCTGGGATGACCCTAAAAAAGCAGAAAAAATTCTTGCCGAAATCAGTTCAAAGAAAAAATGGACGGATGGCTTTAGCCAAACCAATAATGCTGTTGAAGATGCTGCAGTAATGTTTGAGTTTTTTCAATCGGGCGATGCTTCAGAAGCTGAGCTGCAAGACCAGTTCGAGATCAGTAAAGCTGCAGTAGAAGAACTGGAACTTAAAAATATGCTCCGTAGCAAAGAAGACCAACTTTCTGCCGTTTTACAGATTACTGCCGGAGCTGGTGGAACAGAAAGCTGTGATTGGGCTTATATGCTCATGCGCATGTACATGATGTGGGGTGAAAAGAACGGTTATAAAATTACCGAACAAGACAGCCAGGAAGGGGAGGTTGCCGGCATAAAATCGGTAACGCTTCAGTTTGACGGCGATTTCTCATATGGTTATTTGAAAGGCGAAAATGGTGTGCATCGTTTGGTTCGGATTTCTCCATTTGATTCGAACGCCCGTAGGCATACATCTTTCGCTTCTGTTTATGTTTATCCCTTGGTTGACGATACCATACAGATTGATATTAACCCTGCTGATATAGAATTCGAAACATTTAGGGCTGGTGGAGCAGGCGGACAAAATGTAAACAAAGTTGAAACAGCTGTACGTTTATACCACAAACCTTCAGGCATTATTATTAAAAACCAGGAGTCGCGATCGCAGTTGCAGAATAAAGAGAATGCTATCCGTTTATTAAAATCTCAATTATACGAAATTGAGGAACGGAAACGTAACGAAGCAATTGCTGCGGTAGAGGGATCGAAAAAGAAAATAGAATGGGGCTCGCAGATCAGAAGTTATGTGCTGGATGATAGAAGGGTAAAAGATCACCGGACCAATTATCAAACCTCTAATCCTGATGCGGTTTTAAATGGCGATATTAACGGGTTTTTAAAAGCATATTTAATGGAATTTTAATCTAAAACAAATGGCAAAATCATCCATCCTTATCATGTTATTGTTTATGGCAGTTAACTATTCGAATGCCCAAGAAGTTGTACCGTTATATTCAGGTGAAATTCCAGGTGCTAAAACTACACCTGCTGATTATGTAGAAAATACAGAAGTACGCGCAAATGGTACCTTGAGTGTTACCAAAGTATCGGTACCCACGTTTACGGTTTTCGAAGCACCTAAAAATATCGCTACAGGAACTGCAGTAATCATTTGCCCGGGCGGAGGTTACGGTGCTTTGGCATTTAGCCATGAAGGAACTGATGTAGCCAAAAGATTTAATGCGATAGGGGTTACCGCTTTTGTATTGAAGTACCGGTTACCGAGCGATCAGATTATGGTTGATAAAACTTATGGCCCATTGCAGGATGCACAGCAGGCCATTTACCTGATTAGGAAAAATGCAAAAAAATATGGAATTAAAGCCAACAAGATCGGGATTATGGGCTTTTCTGCCGGGGGGCATTTTGCCTCAACTTTGGTTGCCCATTACAATGATCTTAAAATTGCCGATCCGGAAAAGATAAATCTTAGACCAAATTTCGCTGCATTGATTTATCCTGTAATCAGTTTTGAAGAATCTGTTCATACCGGTACCATGAAGAATTTATTGGGCCCAAATCCTGCTGATAGTTTAAAACATTATTTCTCGGCCAATAAAAATGTAACCAGGAAAACACCCCCAACTTTTTTTGTTCATGCTAAAGATGATAAAACTGTTCCTTTTGAAAATAGTGTTTTAATGAATGAGGCATTAAAGCAGAAGAAGGTTGATACCGATATTTATCTGTACGAGAAAGGTGGTCACGGGTTTGGCTTAATCAACAGAACTTCGGATGTAGATTGGTTTAACTTGTTGGCTGATTGGATGAAAAAAGAGAAATTTTAATACCTTTGCTGATATTTTAACCTCTTAACCGGAAATTTTAATGCAAAAAACAATTAAATATATTATGGTGGCTTTTGTTGCTATCATATCAATAGCAAGTTGTAAAAAAGAAATTAATTGGAATGCCAAGCCCGATCCTAATGGAAATGGTTGTAAACTGACGAGTTTAAAGGCCGACCTCGGTGTACTGGGTGGGTTTGCAATCAGCTATAAGTATGATGCTTCTGGTAAATTAATCAGTGCAACCAGTGATGGGGAAACTATGGTTTATACCTATTCCGCAACAAAAATTATTGGTACACTCGAAAGTGGTGAAAAAACAGAACTAACCGTGTCAAACGGGAGGGCAATATCCAGTTATATGTCTGATTTTTTTCCTGGTGTTAGTGCAACGAGGGCCTATACTTATAATACTGATGGTTATTTAACTATAGTTAAAAGCTATTTAGGAAATAACCTGAATTCTACTGCCGAGCTTAACTATACGGGCGGTAATTTAACTCAAACCAAAATAACATATGCCAATGATGGAAGTGTGGAAACAACCACTTATGAGTATTCGGGCGAAGTTGCGGTAAATGCTTATGAGATGACTGACCCACTTTCGACTATTGTAGATTATTTGCCAGGTAATTATTTCGGAAAAACATCAAAAAACGTGCTTAAAAAATCAGTTACAAGTTCGAATAACATGGCTACTGTGGATACACAAGAATATACTTATGCTTTTGATGGTAAGGGCAATGCAACTTCAATTGTTATCAAAAACCAAACTAAAATGGGTGGGAGTGCAACAGACGAATCTTCTACATCTTTAAGTTTAACTTACAACTGCAAATAGATCTTAAACCATTTATTTTATTAAAGCCTGACCATAACTCTTGTGGTCAGGCTTTTGTTTTTATACAAGCTGTGCGAAAACATAACTATAACTGTTTCAAAGAAACATAGCTATCGGTTTTATTAAGAAAATTGAGCGAAACCGCTCATTTTACCACTCCTTTTTTACCATTTAGCCCCTCATTTTTTAGTAAGGCATTGTCTATATTTGATTACAGTAATGTCGTTTCGAAACCGTTCACTATGCTCTTGATCTAACCAAGTTTAATAAAAAAATATCAACCTGAGTTTATTTTGTATGCCATTTTATGTGGTGGTTTACAGGGTTTTGTAGTTTTTTTAAGATGGGGTAATCAATAGCTAAATGCCTTACAATTAACCAAATATTTACCTAATTCAAAAAAAATGAGAAATGAAAAAATGAAACGGTGTATGTTATTTACATGCATGTTTGTATCACTTTTATCTTGTAAAAAAGAGAAAGAAGAATTTAAACAAGAAAACGGACAAGTTAAAGCCTGGGAAACATTAATAGATGGTAATTCTCTTGCCAACTATACTAGTTTTGAGGCACAGTGGAATTATAATTATCCCTGGGGTACCGATCATAATGGTTCGGCCCGTATGGTTGGGAGTACCTCAAACCATAACCAGCTTTCGCTAAGCGGAGGTGTACTCACCATTAAAGCCACCCGCCTGGCTTCATCGCCAGGAAACAGTACGGCTAACGGTTTTACCAATATTGCTATTTGGTACAATTCAGGTGCTTGTTATGCCAAACAACAGGTTATAATTAATGATCAGTTTCCCAGTTATACCATTTCAGGCGATTTTGCTGTACCCACCAGTAAAGGAACCTGGCCCGCTTTTTGGATTACGGGCGTTAATTCATGGCCACCTGAAAGCGATATCATGGAGTTTAAAGGCAATAACACCAATTGGCAGAATACTTATGATGGTGGTTGGGAAAATAAACTTACAGCCGTTTCTAATGCGGGCTCATACCATAATTATAAATGCTGGTACAATAAAGTAAGCGCAACAGATGTAGATTGCCATTATTATATTGATAACGTTTGGGTAGCCAAGCATACCATGAGTAATTCTGTAAATAAGCCCATGTGGCTAATAATCAATATGCAAATGGAAGGCGATAGCGGCTCCCCTGGCCCTTCTGGCAATACTTTCTACACAGGTAAAAATGTTTATATGGGTAGAGAAAGAGCTTTTTAATTTATAAAAAAACAAACATTCACTTTCGGAGGTAGCTTTATAGTTGCCTCCTTTTATAGCATAAAATAAATATGAAAAAATGCCTATGCGTGTTTGCCTGTATACTGCTCTGCATTTTATTTGCGCAGTGTAAAAAAGATGAAGTGGCGGTGCCAGAGAATGATGTTAATTCGCTAATGGCTAAAATTAATCTGTTAAGGCAGAGTGGATGTAATTGTGGCACAGCATACATGCCTCCGGTGGCTAACCTATCTTTAAATATACAGTTGCAAAATGCGGCAATAATCCACGCGAAGGATATGGCACAGCAAAACTATTTTGATCATTTATCTCCTGAAGGGGGTACTCCTGCAGAGCGTGCATTAAATGCAGGTTATACAGGTGATTTTAAGGCAGAAAATTTAGCTAAGGGATATAGCCAGGCAGATCAGGTAATTGCTGCATGGAAAAATAGTGTGAGCCATTGTAAAGCCATGATGGATGCCAATAGCAAAGAAGCGGGAGTAGGCATGACCCAAAATTACTGGGTGGTAACCTTTGGTGCCCAGTTATAATTCTTTTATCGTTTTATCAATCACATCCAATAGCCCATCGTTATAAGCATCATCTGTTAATTCCCAGAACATAATACCATTTAATCTTTGATCGATAACATATTTGGTTTTTAATGAAATTGATTTAGGGTCATCAAAAGTGACAAGATATTTTGTTTGTGGATTATAATAATATGGAGCTTTGGCTTTCTCGTCCCAATAATAAGTATAGCCATTTTCTGCTGTGAACTGCTTTTTAAAATTCTTAAAAGAAACACCGCTTAAAAATTTGGTAGGCTGGTATAATCCCTGGTTTGCATCAATAGTGTTTTCAAAAATGCGGGCGTAAAATGCTGCTCCTAATGCAATTTTTTGCGCGGGTACGCCTAAACCGATTAAAGCTTTTACAGCGTAATCGCCTGATAAAGATTGTTGAGTGGTAGCGTACAACGGGGTATGGTGGCCGCTTTGCGTTGCATATCCGCTTACCAGATCGTAGCTCATAACATTAACCCGGTTTACCAAAGGCATTACTTTATCCCATTCAAAACAAGAATCGATACAGTTTTTTGTACCGCCTGCTGCAAAACTTATTTCGGCCTTTTTGCCCAGTTTTTTACGCAGTTCTTTAATCAATAAGGTGAAGTTATGTTTATCATCTACAGTATATCGATGGCCAGGAAAGCCAACTACTGCCGGGTATTCCCAATCAATGTCTATACCATCGGCATGGAAAAAATCGAGTATTTCTTTAGTGGTTTTGGCAAATGTTTTTCTTCCGTCAGCTCTGCTGAAAACTTCAGAACAATCTTTGCAGGCACTCCAGCCGCCCATGGCAATCATCACTTTTAAATCGGGATTACGTTTCTTTAAATCGATCATCTTTGTAATCAGCGCAGAATCTTTAGCCGAGTTAATATTTAAGCTATCGCCCTTTAAGTGCCCAAAACTGTAGATCAGGTGGCTCAGTTTTTCGATCGGAAAGCTATCTATTACTGAATTTTGTCCGGTGTAATAGGCAATAACGTTTGGTTTAACTGTTTTTTGAGCTTTTAATTGAATGCTGAAAAGCAATGTAAAAACAATAACCGCAATAATATGGAATGGAATAGGATGGAGACTAAGTTTTCTTTGTTGCACGGGCTAAAATTTATAAGTTATTTTTCGGCAATAATATCCTGAAGTTCGTTCAATTCGGCAACCTTATCGGTAGCCCCTGCATTTTCATAAGCCGAAATCAGGTTTCTGATTACCCGGCGGATAATATCGGTGTTACTACAGGGCCTATAATATTCTGGTAGAGCCTCCAAATTAAGCTGACGCAAAAACTGATCAACATCATGTTTGCCGAAGATATTACCACGGTTAAAAGCATTGATGTAAAATAGTACGCCATACTCGCTTCCTTCCTGTTTGCTATCGTCTATATAACCCAAAATAAAGTGCTGTGGTAAATTGATGCCGTAAACAGGCAGATCTAATTTCTGTGCCAGGGTAGAATAGATAATGGCCAGCGAAATCTGATTACCCTTTTTACTTTCCAAAACTTGGTTTAAATAAGAATTTTGAGGGTCGTGATGATTTTTGGTATTGCCACCAAAACCATATTGCTGATATAAAACGTGATTGATCAGTTTCACTTTTTCAACTGAGCTCATTTCATACTGAAGGCCCAACCAGATATCTCTTTTAATTTCTTCCATCTGGTTAATTACCTTTTGCTCATCTAAATCCGGATATTGGTACCGGTTTATAATTAATGCACCCTGTAATAAATCAAAAGCACCGCTTAAATACCATAAGCTTAAATCTTCTTTAACCGTTTTAAATTGGATCTGATGAACAATATTTTCAATTCGCTCCTGTAACAAACCATCAAAAGACTGTTCCCAGGCATTTTCTAAAAAATGTACTACTTCGCCGCCATATTCAAGCAGTTTCTTCTCTACATGATGGAAAACTTCCTCATCAGGGTCATCCAACAATTTTACTAAAGCACTTATCTCTGCGTTATTTTCCATAAAACATACCTACGTTTGCAGTGTTTAATTACTTTTGCAATATTATGCTATTTCAATTTATTACAGATTACCTTAAACACCGTTTAACAGCAAAAAGCCGACATGGAACGCACTCACCATTCGTGTACAAGCTCGCTGATGAGGTAATTTACGATTTTACCGACAAATCTGAATACAAAAATATAGAAGAACAACGAAAAAAACTTTTTAATGACGATTCGATAATCACTGTTACAGACCTTGGGGCGGGTTCTCACCTCAATAAGAGCCGTATAAAAAAGGTAAGTCAGATTGCGAAGAATGCCTTGAAAAGTCCGCGCTTGGCCAAACTGATTTATCGGCTGGCAAAAAATACAAATCCTAAAAGTGCTATAGAATTAGGCACTTGCCTTGGCATTACAACGGCTTATCTGGCTAAAACAAGTCCTGATACAGAAGTAATTACCATTGAAGGTTGTCCGCAAACGGCAGAGGTGGCGAAGAAAAATTTCGAGAATCTAAATTTAGAGAATATCGAGCTTCATGTGGGCAATTTTGATCTGATCTTACCCGATATTATTGCCAAACAGCCGAGTTTAGATTTCGTTTACATTGATGGCAACCACCGTAAAGATGCTACCCTGAATTATTTTAAATGGTGTTTGCCTAAAATTAATGAAGACTCCTTATTAATTTTTGACGATATTTATTGGAGCGAAGGCATGAAAGAAGCCTGGACAGAAATTAAAAATCACCCTGATGTTACCGTAACTGTAGATCTCTTCTGGATAGGGTTGGTTTACTTTAAAAAAGGGCAGGCCAAAGAACACTTTAAACTTAAATTTTAAGAGAATGGAAATCGAACCGAAATTAGAAGGCATCCAGAAACGGTCAGCACTGTTTATTTTGTTGATTAGTCTTTTTTCAGGGATTGCTTTTTATTTGGTTTCGCTTTTTTTTGAAATGAGTGTACTTACACACATCATGTTCGGTTGGGATATATTTTGTCTAATCCTGATTACACTGCACTGGTACATGTTTTTTCATACTTCTGCGGCCGAAACGCATCTTAAAGCCAAAATGCAGGATGAAACCCGTGGCGAAATTTTTGTCATTGTGGTGGTATCTACCTTTGCCGGTTTACTTGCCGTAATTTTACTGTTAATTAATAAAGATATCAAACCACTCGATCTGGTGGTGGCTATTACAGGCATGTTTTTATCGTGGTTTTTAGTGCACACAACCTTTAGCTTGCGTTATGCACACCTGTATTATGGCGACGATAAGAAGAAACATATTGATAAAAAAGGAGTTGGACTGGAATTTCCTGGTGATGATGAACCCGATTTCATCGATTTTGCCTATTTTTCTTTCGTATTGGGCATGACTTTCCAGGTTTCGGATGTAGAAATTTCGAGCAGGAAGATCAGACGCCTTTCCCTATTACATAGTTTAATTGCCTTTATTTTTAATACCGTAATTGTAGCTTTAACCATTAATGCATTGGCTGGGTTAAGCAAATAACGAATCGTCATCTCGACCGAAGCATCGCGAAGTGGAGAGATCTATCATATTACATTTTTTGTTCAAGAACCACAATCTCTTCGTTTTCAAATAAAAAACGTGAATGTTAGGATTGGGAAATGAACAGTCCAGTTCTTTTGGCTGCCCTTCGACTCCGCTCAGGGTGACCTCCAAAAAGTATGCTGCCTCTATCCCTTATGTTTAGATACCAAGGATCGATGCCTTTTGGTACCATTTCAGGAGCAGTCCTTTCATCATAAACCTGACAGCAGCGGTAGCCCCGAATTTAAGCACGATTCTTTTGTTTTTTTATTGTGTGCTTGCTTGTTTCACAGGTTTCATGAGGGCTATAGCGAATGGCAGGGCTTCATTCGCCAAGAACCACAAGCCGTTCGTTTTCAAATAAAGAAACGAGAATGTTAGGATTGGGAAATGAACAGTCCAGTTCTTTTGGCTGTCCTTCGACTCCGCTCAGGGTGACCTCCAAAAAGTGTCCCGCTTCTATCCCTTAGGTTTAGATACCAGGGAGAGATGCTTTTTGGCTCCATGCCAGGAGCAAACCTTTCATTATAAACCAGACGGCAGCGGTAGCCCCGAATTTAAGCACGATTCTTTTGTTTTTTTATTGTGTGCTTGCTTGTTTCACAGGTTTCATGAGGGCTATAGCGAATGGCAGGGCTTCACCCGCCAAGAACCATAGTATGCACGTTTTCAAACAAACTAATACTCTCTTAATACACCTGTAAATCAGTGTATTATATTTTTGAACTGATTTTTCAGTAATATAACTTGTTTTTTAGTTGTAAAACTGAAAAATAAGTTATAGATTTGGGTATGGAAGAATTAACCAAAGCAGAAGAGCGCATTATGCAGGTTTTATGGAAACTGCAAAAGGCATTTGTGAAAGATATTATCGATGAACTGGAAGAAGAACCTAAACCACCTTACAATACCATTTCCTCAATTGTTAGGCTTTTAGAGAAGAAAGGCTATGTTAATTATAAGGCCTATGGAAAAACTTACGAATACTTTCCGGCGATTACAAAAGATGAATATGCCAAAACTACCTTTTCGAAGTTGTTTTCAGGTTATTTTGATAATTCTCCCACCAGCCTTTTATCGTTTATGGTAAAAGAAGAAAAACTAAGTGAAAAGGATATAGAAGAAATTAAAAAGATCATTAACCAAGATCCAAAGTCATGATTTTAATTTACTTATTAAAGGTATCGGCCTGTACCGTAATCTTTTTTGCAGCCTATCAGTTCTTACTGGCTAAACTCACGTTTTTCAACCTGAACCGTGCTTATTTATTAATGATGCTGGTGCTGAGTTTTAGTATTCCGGCAGTTACCATCGAAAACCGTCAGGAAGTAATGGTTGCCAGTCAGGAGATTCCGTCAAAAATAGCTTATAGCAACGATGCTTTTGCCGAGCAGGATTTTGTAGATGATGGCGGCAGCGCCAACACTAATCTGAACTGGGATCGACTGCTCATATATGGTTACTGTTTAGTTTTAGCAGCCCTTGTTTTTAGAATGCTTTTTATGATAGCGCGCATTCAGATTCAATTGCGTAAAAATGTCATAGATAGGAGCGGGGCCGTTATCTTGGTCGATGCAAAATCAACCATAAAAAACTGTTCTTTTTTTAACCAGATTATTGTCGACTCTTCCTTGCAACCCGATGAAAAGAATCTGGTAATTAAACACGAATCGGTTCATGTGAAGCAGCTTCATGCTGTCGATAAACTTTTAGTCAATTTCGTTACTGCAATCCTTTGGTTTAACCCCATTATTTATTTCTGGCGGAATGCCATCGATCATAACCACGAATTTCTGGCCGATCGGGAGACTTCGAAAGTGACAGATAAGAAGATTTATGCTTCTTTACTTTTAAATCTGGCTATGCCAGCTAAAAATTTAGCCATTAATAGTTTTAGTAAACTTCCACTAAAAAATAGAATCATGATGTTGTATAAAGAACCAAACGCTAAGTTGCAAAAGCTTGCCTATTTAGCCATTGTTCCGGTTTTAATGATTTGCTGCATGGCATTTGTAAACCGCAAAGAAATTATTGTTGAGAAAACATTAGCAGGGAACCAGACTTCTGCGGATGCGCCGACAAAGCCAAATGTTTATGCGATGAACTATTTAAACAGCAATATTAAGGTTAATCCAAATGCTGCTTTTAATGAAGTAGAACCTACATTGGTTATTGATGCCGGACATGGCGGAAAAGATGGTGCAATAGCTGCCCTGGATGGACAAAAGGAAAAAGACCTAAACCTAAGGGCAGTAAAAATATTAAAGGAGGAAGCGGCAAAAAGAGGGATTAAAGTAATATTAACGAGAAATTCTGACCAGTTTATTTCACTTCGCGATCGTTTACCGAAACAGGAGGCTACGGCTTTTATTTCCATCCACCATAATGCAACACTTGCAAATGCGGCCGTACCTTTCGGCGGCATCGAAATTTATGTTTCGAAGCTGAACAGCAATATTAAAACTGCTGAAGATCTGGGTGCGGGTATTTTAAGCAAGTTGAAGCAACTAAATGGACTTGAAGTAAGAGATTCGTTGAAAAACGCAAACCTCTTATTGCTCCGGGAATCTAAAGTGCCTGCAGTTTTAATTGAGCTTGGAAATATATCAGACAGTAAGACCCTTGATTACATCAATCAGGAGAAAAATATCCGAAGGATCAGTAATTTGATTTTGGATGGATTTGTGACTTTTTCTAAACGTGGTTGTTAATAAATTATAACTATGGAATGGTTAACCTACCTGCTTAAAGTTACCGCCTGTACGGTGTTATTCTTTGGCTTCTACCTGCTGGTTTTAAGAAAATTGACTTTCTTTAAAATCAACCGATTTTATTTGCTGGCTACGCTATTGCTGAGTTTTATTATTCCGGCTTTGCAGTTCGAAGTTAAGCGTGAAATAACAGTAGTGGAAACTGAGGTTCCGGTTAATATACCTGAAATAAAACCATTAACTCAAGCACCTGTTCAGCTTATTCAGCCCATTATGGTGAAATACCAGCCAGAAGTAAAGCCTAAAATCGACTGGATGGTAGTGATGTATTATATTTATGGTTGTACCGCTGCACTTTTATTGCTGACCTGCCTATGGCGCTTGTTCGGTTTACTTAAACACACTGGTAGTTACACCCAAAATAGCAACGGCTTAAAGCTAATAACCAAAACAGAAGGTTTTACCAACTGCTCTTTTTTTAACTATGTTTTTATAAATGATGCGGGTTTAAGCGCTACCGATTTATCTGTTTTGCTCAAACACGAACAGGTTCATGCCAGGCAATACCATTCGATAGATAAAATTATTTTAATGGTTTTTAAAGCCGTTTTATGGTTTAATCCTGTTGTTTACTTATATGATAAAGCTTTAGAGCAGGCACACGAATATGAGGCAGATGAAATCACTTCTGCAGATTTTGGGAATCAGGCTTATGCCAATCTGCTGTTAAAACTAGCCATAACCAAAAGCGATATGCCCTTGATCCACAATTTTGTTAAAAGCCCCATTAAAGACCGCATTAAAATGTTGTTCTACGCAAAATCTAATAACATGAAAAAATTGATATACTTATTGGCATTACCAGTTATCGTGGGATTGTTTTGGCTATTTGCCGTACAGGTGGTGTACGCGCAAAATATAAAAGATGAAGGCAAACCTTCGAAAGATTTTTACCAAGGGACTTTGAAAGGGAAAGTCCTTAAGATTAAAAAAGAAGCAATAGGTTTTTATACATTCGACTTATTATCTGATGGAAAGATTTATCCGATTGAAGCCACCAATTTTAAAGAAAAAATTAAGGTTGGCGATGAACTCATAGCTTACATCATGGGTAAAGGCTTTAATATGAAGAAAATGGATAAAAGCGGTAAGGTTATCGCAGAGACGAATGGGCCAATTTATAATGCAACAAAGGTTACGACCTTAAATGGAAATCTAATTTATGAATGGAAAATAGACAAGCACGCTTTTTTATATGAAGCCAATAAAGCACGGTTTGCTTCCTCTAAAATTAAATCTATTCAAAAAGGCACCGATGGTAAGATTGAAAAGATTGTTTTGAATGATGGAATTTTTACCATCAACTTAAATCTTACCTCTCAAAATATAAAGGATAACAACTTTAAAGTTGGTGATCGGGTATTGGTTAAGTTTATCGGCGAAAAATTGATCTCAAAGAACACTTATGCTACAGATAAAATGATTGTGCTGTATTCTGAACCTAAAAAATATACGATCAAAAATGAAGTGCTTTATAACCGGTTTTATCTTCGCGATGGCAAACAAAAGGTTACTGCAATGAAAACTGGTACAACAAAAGTTACCGTACCAGTTGAGCCTAAAATCATTTCATTCAAAAAAATAATTGGTGATGTGAAGCATAAAGTTTCTTACCTGGAAAATGCGGTTATCGATATTGTGAACTGTAGATTAGAAGCCGAATATGTAGAATTGGATCAACTTAATGGTAAAATGATCGCCAAAAATGCGGTATTAAAAGCCAAAGAAGGTGGATCTGCAACTGCTAAAATTATTGTTTTTAATTTGAAAGACGGAAGCTATAGGGCTGAAAATGGAGAGGGTAAGCTTGGATTGAATATACATGATGCTGCGCGTGAGAAGGATTTTTTAGCAAAGTTGAATGACAAAGTAGAATATGTTGCCAACGATTCTGTTAAAATGAGTAAAGATAGATCTATCGTATCTCTATTTGGAAATGCAAGGTTGTTCTATAATGAGATAAAGTTGTCAGGATCTAAAATTGTTTACAATAAAAAAGATAATACAGTGCTTGTTAACGATGCCACCATGACCTCGGGCGATACTAAAGTGAGAGCCGATAGCTTATCTTTTGATATAAAAACAAAAAAAGCCAAATTATACAGTACTGATTTAAACCGTTAGATGTTCCGGTCTATTTTCTTTTTTGTAGCTATTTTTTCTGGCTTCTCTTCCCGGGCACAGTTTAATCTTTCGGGTAAGGTAACCGATCAGGAACATCAAGTTATATCTTTTGTTACCATTAAAATCTCTGATTCTAAAAATCAGGTCAATTACACCCAAACAGATAGTGTAGGGTTTTACCAGTTCCGCAATTTGCAGTCTGGAACATATGCAATCACTTATGCTGCGCTCAATTTCAAAACTGAGAACAGGTTACTGACCTTAAACAGAGACACCCTAATTAATATTCAACTCCAGGAAAAGCCAAACAGGCTTACCGATGTCCAGATCAGCGCCAGAAAAGCTTTAATAGAAAAACAGATCGACCGGACGGTTTTTAATGTGGAGAACAGTATTGCTGCTATCGGAACAGATGTTTTGGAACTGCTTTCGAAAGTGCCAGGAGTCCGGGTTATGAATGATAAGGTTTCATTGGTGGGTAAGGGTGGCGTTAATGTGATGATCAATAATAAGCTTGTGCCTTTATCAGCAGATGAACTGTCGAATTATTTGAAATCAATTTCATCAGGCAGCATCGCCAAGATTGAAGTGATTCCCAATCCGCCTGCAAAATACGATGCCCAGGGAAATAACGGCTTGATCAATATTGTGATCAAGAAAGTTACTGCCGAAGGATTTAAAGGATCTATAAATACAGTTTTTACACAAGCTACTCATGCAACAACATCTGCCGGTGGAAATCTGAGTTATCGGAAAAATAAGATTACACTCTCTTCAAATTTCAATATCAGAAAAGGATCTCTTGTGCCGTTTGAACAAAGTGATGTTTTTTATCCCACACAAACCTGGAATATTGTAAATAAAGACCGGAATTTTAGAACGGTACCCAGCGGACAGATCGGAATTGATTATCAGGCCTCCTCAAAAACAGTATTGGGTTTATCATATAACGGTGGCTTAACCAACTTCCATTCTGAAGAAAATATTAAAACCAGGATTTATAACCGAACCAATGGTTTAGACTCGATAATGAATTCTGATGCCAATGCCAAAATCAGATCTCATTATCATTCGGCCAATGTTTATTTAAAACAAGCTTTAGATTCTACAGGGAAACAACTAACCATTAACGGAGATTGGTTTAAATATAGTGACGATAAAAACAGGTTTTTTAACAATACGAGCTATTTTCAAAATGGAGAGATTATTCCAAATTCCTTTGCCGAATACCTATCTGCCAGTAAACAAAATATAGATTTATATACCTTAAAGACTGATGTAGACCTGCCCTATAAAACATTTAAGCTATCCTTCGGTACAAAACTGAGTTTTATCAACAACCAAAGCGATCTTGCTTTTTATAAAGTCCGTAATACGGTTTACGAATTAGACCCTGGCCAAACCAATCTTTTCAATTACCAGGAAAATACCCAGGCTTTGTATGTTAATTTCAGCAAGACGATAAAACAGTGGGATTTTCAGGCAGGGTTGAGGGGAGAATATACGCAGATTGATGGCGTATCGGTTAATGAACAGAATAAAAATGAGTATTTCCGTCTTTTCCCTACATTTTACATTGTTTATCGCGCAAACGATAAGAGCACTTTTTCGGTTAACTATGGCCGTCGGATCAACCGGCCTGCTTATCGAAAACTAAACTCCTTCCGCTGGTACAGCAACCAATTTGCTTATACCGAAGGGAACCCTTTTTTACAGCCATCATATAACGATAACATTGAACTTTCACATACCTTAAATAATATCTTCATTACTACATTATCATTTAGTTATATCACCAATGGTTTTAATGATGTAAATTTTATTGATGCAGGCACCAATATTCAGGTCGCCAAACCGGTTAACTTTATTACAGGATATCATTATCAGTTCAGCAATGCCATTACTTTTAATATTTTGAAATGGTTGGAAAGTATCAATCAGGTCGATGTTTTTTATAATAGATCAAATTCCAACATCGCGCAAACCCTAAGTGCCCTGAATGGATTTGGGGCTTATTTCTCTACCTTAAACCAGTTTGTTTTTAACCGCTCGAAAACCATTTTAGGCGAAGCCAGTTTCTGGTATCAATTCCCTGCGGTTGATGGACTGAACCAGAATAAAAACCAATATAACCTCGATCTGGGGATAAAAACGTTATTGCTCAACAAAAAGATACAATTGGCCGTTGCCGCTACCGATGTTTTAAAAACAAATCGATACCGTTTTAACAGTTTGGTCAATAATATCAGGCAGGAATACAACAACTATTATGATAGCCGTCAGCTGAGGGTTACTTTCCGTTATAACTTCGGTAATGAAAAAATTAAACAGCAGGATAGGAAGCCGGGAAATGAGGAGGAGCGGAAGAGGAGTAATTAAGGATTGGAAGATCCTTCGACTACGCTCAGGATGACAAAACGAGGAGGGTGGCTAAACGAACGGGGTCATAGTGCGAAGCCCTCCATCTTACACAACCATCACCTAAAATGCTTCTGCTAAACTGATGTAAAAACCTGCCTGGCGTTTTTCATTTGGCAATTTTTCACCTATTCCGTAATCTAAGCGTACACTTAAACCTTTTGCGGGATCGAAAAAGTAGCGGCCACCAAGGCCAAAGTTTGGTTTTAGTCCGTCAGTATTAAACTCGCCGTTTGCAAATACTTTACCGGTACCCGCAAAAGCGACAATACCAAAGCGGTTCATAAAACGGTAACGGAGTTCGGCCTGCGCAGCCATCAGGTTTTCGTCACGATAACGACCGCTGTAATAGCCGCGCATCATCTGGTCGTTACCTAATTGTTGCAATAAATAAAATGGGGTGCTTTTGCTTTGAATGGTGTAAAAAATGCCCTGTACCCCTAAAACCACTTTCGGTGCCAGGCTAAAGAAACCACGAAGGTCTAGCTTAATCTGTGAACCATTAAAACTTTCTCCGCCAAAAAAATCAGGGGCGTATTGGTAGGTTGCCCTGCCAAAAAAGCCTTTTGTTGGGTAATTATTGCTGTTTCGGGTATCGTAACTCTGCGATGCACCGATCCAGGCTACCGATCCGCCCTCTTTATCCAAAATCTGTGGATTGGTGGTAAAAATACCTCCGGCTTCCTTGTCGATAAAATGATAATTCTCAAAACCTATCGAAATACCCGTATAGGCCTTCGGTAAGGTGTTCATTTCCGCATCGAAAAGTGTTTTAAAAACCCTTTGGTCTAATTTATCCTCATCAACCTTTTTAGCGTTGTTACCGATACCATAAAAATTAAATGGCTGGTTTTTGAAACGGATATCACCGATAAAATGATATTTGTTCCCTTTGGTCCAGGCATCGCCTTTAAGCATAAAGTTAGCTGTCTTTTTGGTAGAATAGGTTGTATTCAAGGCAAAGTTGGAACTGCGGTTCAGCGTATCTTTACGGTCTATATAAAATGAATAAATGGCACCAACGCCAAATTCAAATCCTGTTTCCTGACTATAGCCAAAAGCTGGTAAAGGTAAAAAGCTTGCTTTACGGGTGGTGTCTTTTTCGTTAGAAAGCATTTTCCTAATCAGTTTCATCTGTGCAAACGAGCTTCCTGAAATGAGGGCGAGTAAAATAATTAGATAATATTTTTTCATTGTCACAAAGAAAAGGAAATTTAGTTATAGTTCATTCGTTCACTGGTCATTTGTTCATTGGTACTGTAAACTGCTAGCTATTGGTTAACTGATTAAATTGGTTAATTGTACCTGGCGACTGCTTAATCTCAACTCCAAACACCCAAATCGTCATTTCGACCGGAGTGCAACGCAGTGGAGAAATCTACCTCGAGGTAGATCTTTCTCCCGACTTAACGTCGGGACTGCGCTTCAGTTGGAGATGACGATCGCTAGGATTCGAAGCAATGCCTGCCGCCACCTAAACCGGATTGAAGGGGAAAGCCCACAGGCGAGGTACGAGCCGCGGACTTGTACCGGAAAGCCGGACTACCTTTAATAGGGGCTAAGCAACTGCTTTTCCAATAAAAAAAAATGTTATTGGCTTATCTCTATAATAGATCCTGAAACAAGTTCAGGAGGACGGCCTCTGATGGGATTTATAGAATTTAATCGACCTTAGACCGCAGACTGGACTATAGACTAAACCAACGCTATGCGCCAAACGCCATGCCCTTAACGTTAAACGCTTTTACGTTTTAACCTTTCGGCCTAAATACCTATTTTTGCGGCAAACAATACAAAACGAAATGAGCAATACAAGAGGACCAATATCTCAGTTTATGGAGCGTAATTACCTCCATTTTAATGCTGCGGCAATGATGGATGCGGCTAAAGGATACGAAACGCATTTAGATGAAGGTGGTAAAATGATGATCACACTTGCTGGTGCAATGAGTACTGCAGAATTGGGAATTTCACTTGCAGAGATGATCCGCCAGGATAAAGTGGCTATTATTTCTTGTACCGGTGCAAACCTTGAAGAAGATATTATGAACCTGGTAGCACATTCACATTATAAACGCGTACCAAACTATCGCGATTTAAGTCCGCAGGATGAATGGGATCTTTTAGAGAACCATTACAACCGTGTTACCGATACCTGTATACCTGAAGAAGAGGCTTTCCGTCGCTTGCAGAAACACATCCATAAAATATGGAAAGATGCAGACACTGCTGGGGAAAGATATTTTCCGCACGAATTTATGTACAAAATGCTTTTAAGCGGCGACTTGGAGCAATATTATGAAATAGATCCTAAAAACTCGTGGATGCTTGCTGCGGCAGAAAAGAACTTGCCAATTGTAGTACCGGGATGGGAAGATTCTACTATGGGTAACATTTTTGCCTCATATGTAATGAAAAAGGAGTTGAAAGCAACGACCATGAAAAGCGGTATTGAATATATGGGCTGGTTAGCCGATTGGTATATTGCAAACAGTGGTGGCAAAGGAATTGGTTTCTTCCAGATTGGTGGTGGTATAGCCGGCGATTTCCCGATCTGTGTGGTACCAATGCTTTATCAGGATATGGAAATGGAAAATATTCCTTTCTGGAGTTATTTCTGCCAGATTTCAGATTCGACCACTTCTTATGGCTCATATTCTGGTGCTGTACCGAACGAAAAAATTACCTGGGGTAAATTAGATATCCACACGCCAAAATTTATTGTAGAAAGTGACGCAACAATTGTAGCACCGTTAATGTTTGCCTGGATATTAAAACAATAATCAGAAAAAATAAATAAACCAAATTGGTTTCTAGTATGCCCATTGGAGATAACATATCAAAAATGGGCATTTTTATTGCCTGAATGGCTTGAAATGACATTTGTTTAGAATGATTATAAATTGTATTTCCAGTCACTATTATGTCATGGGATTTATTAATAAGTTATACTTTTGTTCAAGTTTTGGTGGGGCTACCCCTAGTTCAGCATCAATTTCACAACAAAAAGTAAATTAAATAAGTATAAAGTGTTCATTATGAGAGATATCTCGATGATTTTAAAAAGCGTTTGGAAGTCGTTATTCGTATTTTCAGCAATTTCCGTAATAGCGGTTTCTACCGTAAATGCGCAGGATGCTAAAGAAGGGAGAACGCTTTTCAAAGCAAAATGTTCTTCGTGCCATGCGTTAGATGCTAAATTGGTTGGTCCAGCCTTAACTGGTGTAAGTGATCGCCATTCAGAAGAATTCCTTTTAAAGTGGATTCCTAATTCTCAAGGATTGGTCGCATCTGGAAATCCAGAGGCTGTTAAATTATTCAATGACAATGGAAAAGTAGCAATGACTTCTTTCCCTGAATTGGATGAAACAAAAGTTAAAGACATCTTGCAATACATTAAAGAAGGTGAGCCAAAAGCAGCAGTTGATCCAAATGCACCTAAAGCTGGTGCTACGGAAAGCGGTACTTCGGGTTTATCAATCGCTGGTATTGTAGCCATCGTTGTATTGGCGATTGTTATTTTAGTAATCTTAGGCCGTGCTTCTAAATTGTTAGAACGCCTGATTTTACAGAAACAAGGTATTGAGATCGAAGAAGATGTGCCATTAAAGGTTGGTGTGCGCAAGATGTTCAAAAACAAGAAATTTGTGATGTTCTTTATCTTGTGTTTAATTATCTGTTTAGGTTCATTCGGTTGGATGGGCATGTGGAATACTGGTGTTCACACTGGTTACCAACCAGTTCAGCCAATTAAATTCTCTCACGAGTTGCATGCAGGTATCAATCAGATCGATTGTCAGTATTGCCACAATGGAGCATTTAAATCTAAAAATGCAACTATCCCATCGTTAAACGTTTGTATGAACTGCCATAAAGCTGTTCAGGCAAGAGATAAATATGATGGTGAGATTTCTCCTGAGATCAAAAAAATCTACAACGCTTTGGGTTACGATCCTGAAACACAGAAATATGACGAGAGTAAAGCTAAGCCAATGGAGTGGGTACGTGTACACAACCTTCCTGATTTTGCTTACTTCAATCACTCTCAACACGTAGTTGTTGCAGAAGATGCAATCCGTAAAGCAAAAGGGTTACAACCAACAGAACCTGTATGTTTCGCCTGTCACGGTCCGGTTAATACAATGGAAGAAATTTACCAATATTCTCCATTAACCATGAAATGGTGTATTAACTGCCATAAAGAAACAGATATTTCTGGTCAGAAAAATAATGCTTTCTACGCTAAGGTTATCGAAGCGCACGAAAAGATTAAAAAAGGCGAGAAAATTACACCAGCGTTATTGGGTGGTTTAGAGTGTGGTAAATGCCACTATTAATAGATAGAGTTTAGTAAGAACGTTCGAATAAACAGTAATATAGCTTAAATGGAAAGCAACAAAAAATACTGGAAAGGCTTAGAGGAGTATAACAATACACCCGATTTTGTTAAGAATAACAAAAACGAATTCGCCGAGCCACTTCCAATAGAAGATGTTTTAAATGAAGCAGGGTTAAGTACCGTTACCCCACGCCGCGACTTTTTAAAGGCGTTAGGTTTTGGTTTAGGTGCAGTAACTTTGGCAGCCTGTCAAACTGCCCCTGTTCATAAATCTATTCCTTACCTGGTAAAACCTGAAGAGGTTACTCCGGGTATTCCTAACTATTATACTTCGAGCTTTAATGGCCAGAGTATTTTAGTTAAAACAAGAGAGGGACGCCCGATTAAAATTGAGCCAAATCCAAATGCGGGTCAATTTAACTGCGGTACGGATGCGAGAGCGCAAGCTTCGGTTTTAGATTTATATGATGTATCTAAACTAAAAGCACCGGCTTTAGTAAGCAAAGACGGAAAAGTTGAAGAAACTACCTGGGCAAAAATCGACAGCTTTGTAAAAGGCGAGTTGGTAAAAGCACAGGCGGGTGGAAAGAAAATCCGTATTGTAGCATCAACCGTAAACAGCCCATCAACTAATGCAGTTATTGCACAGTTTATTGCAAAATATCCTGCAGCTAAATTGGTTCAGTACGATGCGGTTTCTTATACCGGTATTATCCAGGCTAATCAAAACAGTTTCGGTAAAGCAGTTTTACCTAAATACAACTTTGATAAGGCCGATTTAATTGTAAGTTTCAGTGCCGATTTCTTAGGTACCTGGATTAGCGGAGAAGAGTTTACTGCTCAGTATACTGCTAACCGTAACTACAAATCGTTAGCAAATAAAAAAATGAGCCGCCACATTCAGTTCGAAAGTGGAATGAGCTTAACAGGTACCAATGCAGATACCCGTGTTCCGGTTAAATTATCGGAAGAAGGACCTGCTTTAATTGCCTTATATAATGCAATTACCGGTGGTGCTTTACCTGGCGGAACGTTAGGTAACAACACCACTGCCGATAAAGTAATTAAACTGGTAGCTAAAGAATTGGTACAAGCTAAAGGTAAAGGCCTTGTAGTTTGTGGTTCGAACGACGTTTCTACTCAGATTTTAGTAAATGCCATTAACGCCGCTATCGGAAGTTACGGTACTACTATCGATTTAGATAACCCTTGTTATTTATATGCAGGTAACGATGCCGAATTTAATGGCTTAGTTGCTGAAATGAACCGTGGCGAAGTTGGTGCTGTTTTATTCTTAAACAGTAACCCAGTTTACGATGCAGCAAATGCAAAAGCATTTACTGATGCATTAGCTAAGGTTCCAGCTAAGATTTCATTTTCTGATCGTGCTGATGAAACTGCAACCGCTTGTGATGCCATTGCAATTAACCATAACTACTTAGAATCATGGGGTGATGCAAATGCTTACGAAGGATATTATTCTATCGTTCAGCCAACAATCAACCCTGTTTTCAATAGCCGCCAGGCTGAAGAGAGTTTATTAACCTGGGCTGATGCTCCGGTTAAAGATTACTATCAGTTTGTACGCAGCAACTGGGAGGCTAAAATGTTACCAGCTGTTGGTTTGAAATGGGAAGAAGTTTTAGAAAAAGGAGTGGTTACTGTAACAGCAAAAACTGCTGGAGCATATTCATTCACACAATCTTTAGCACAAGTTGCTACTTCAATTGCGAATAGCAGCAAAGCTTTAGCTAAAGAAGTAGAATTACAGGTTTACGAAAGCATCCCGATGCGTGATGGTAAAAATGCAAACAACGCATTCTTACAAGAGTTACCTGATCCGGTTTCTAAAGTAACCTGGGATAACTATGTTGCACTTGCACCAAAATTTGCTGAAAAATTAAAGGTTAAAGAATTTGATGTTGTAACTGTTAAAGCCAGCAACGGATATTCAGTAGATCTTCCGGTATTGATCCAGCCCGGACAAGCACAAGGAACTGCATCTATCGCATTAGGTTATGGCCGTACCAAAACTGGTAAAGCGGGTAACGATGTAGGTAAAAATGCTTTCCCTTTTGTTTCTTTTGTAAATGGAACTTTCCAATATGCTACTTCGGTAACCATTACCCCAACAGGTGGTTATTACGAATTGGCTCAAACGCAAACTCACCACTCTTTCGAGGGCCGGGCAGTGATTAAAGAAGCTACTTTTAAGGAGTACTTAAAAAATCCTGGAGCTGGTAACGAAAAAGGTGAGCACAAAGATTACGATCTTTGGGATCAATACGAAAAACCAGGTAACAACTGGGTTATGGCAATCGATTTGAATGCTTGTACGGGTTGTGGTTCTTGTATTGTTGCTTGTAACGTAGAAAACAACATTCCTGTTGTAGGCCGTGATGAGGTTCGCCGTCGTCGTGAAATGCACTGGATCCGTATCGACCGTTATTATAGCTACGAAACTGCAGCTGGTGATGTAACCAGAGAGAAAGAAATTGCTAAGTTAGAAGACTTAGATCACGTTTCTGTGGTTCACCAACCAATGTTGTGTCAACACTGTGATCACGCACCTTGCGAAACAGTTTGTCCGGTATTGGCAACTGTACACTCAAGTGATGGTTTAAACCACATGGCTTATAACCGTTGCGTAGGTACACGTTACTGTGCAAATAACTGTCCGTATAAAGTACGTCGTTTCAACTGGTTTAACTACTGGAACGATTCACGTTTCGATAACTATTTAAATAACGAGTTTACCCAATTAGTTTTAAACCCTGATGTAACTACACGTTCGAGAGGGGTAATGGAAAAATGCTCTATGTGTATTCAACGTATACAAGGTGGCAAATTACAAGCTAAACTGGAGAAACGTCCATTAAAAGATGGCGATATTAAAATGGCTTGTCAGGAAGCTTGTTCAGCAAATGCAATTGTATTTGGTGATGCAAACGATCCAAATTCAGAGGTTTCAAAAGCATTGCGTTCTGAGCGTATCTACTACGTATTAGAAGAGATCAATGTGAAACCGGGTATCGGATACATGACAAAAATTAGAAATACAGATACAACAGTACAAGCGTAAGCTTTAGTATAAAGAAAATACAAATTATGTCAGGACATAACGAATCAATACTTAGAGAACCATTAATTACCGGAGATAACATCACGTATGCAAAAATTACGGATGATATTTTAAGCCCGGTAGAGAACAAGCCGAACAAGGCTTGGTGGATTGGTTTCATCGTTGCCGCATTAGGTGCTTTACTTTGGGTAGTAGCAGTAAGCTACACTTTCTGGAACGGTATCGGTGCATGGGGTTTAAATAAAACAGTTGGTTGGGCTTGGGATATCACCGGTTTCGTATGGTGGGTAGGTATCGGTCACGCTGGAACACTAATTTCAGCAGTACTATTACTCTTCCGTCAGAACTGGCGTAACTCCATCAACCGTTCGGCAGAGGCGATGACCATTTTCGCCGTAATCTGTGCCGCAACTTATGTTGTATCACACATGGGCCGTCCATGGTTAGCTTATTGGGTTTTACCTTTACCAAACCAGTTCGGATCACTTTGGGTAAACTTTAACTCACCATTGGTGTGGGATATGTTTGCGATCTCTACTTACTTCTCTGTATCATTATTATTCTGGTACACAGGTTTATTACCAGATATTGCTACCATCCGCGACCGTGCAGTTGGTACACGTAGAAAAATCTATTCTATCTTCTCTTTTGGATGGAGTGGAAGCGTTAAAACATGGCAACGTTTCGAAGCGGTGTCGTTAATCTTAGCAGGTATCTCTACACCACTTGTACTTTCGGTGCACACCATTGTATCAATGGACTTTGCAACATCCGTAATTCCGGGATGGCACACGACCATCTTCCCTCCATATTTCGTTGCTGGAGCGATTTTCTCAGGATTTGCGATGGTATTAACCTTATTATTGGTTGCACGTAAAGTATTGGGCTTAGAAAACTACATCACTATGTTCCACATCGAGTCGATGAATAAAATCATCATCTTAACCGGATCAATCGTTGGTGTGGCTTATTTAACTGAGTTCTTCATCGCCTGGTATTCAGGTTCTGAGTATGAGCAATATGCATTTATCAACAGATCTACCGGTCCTTACTGGTGGTCGTACTGGATGATGATGACTTGTAACGTAATCTCTCCACAGTTATTATGGTTCAAAAAAATCCGCTTAAGCATTAAAGCTACCTGGATTTTATCAATCGTAGTAAACGTGGGTATGTGGTTCGAGCGTTTCGTAATTATCGTTACTTCGTTACACCGCGATTATATTCCATCAAGTTGGGCTATGTTCTATCCAACCTGGGTTGATATCAGTGTATTCGTAGGTTCAATTGGTTTGTTCTTTACTTTATTCTTATTATTCTTAAGGGTATTGCCATCAATCGCTATAGCAGAGGTTAAATTATTATTAAAAACTGCAAGTGAGCAAGCCAAAATGAAACAGATTAAAGAAGGACATGAGAATAAAGAATACGTGGCAGAATACGTAGAATCTTTAGAAAAATTTGATAGTGTTAAACAAGAAGATTACGCAAAAATATAACAATGAGTGATATCAAATATATTTTAGGCAGCTTTGGCGATCCTGACGAAATGATGCATGGCATCGAAAAACTTCAGGAAAATAACATCAGCATTCATGATGTATATACACCGATGCCTATACACGGAATAGAAGCCAAATTGGGAATTAAAAGATCTAGAATCGATATCGCAGCATTTTGCTTTGGTATTACCGGTACTTGCTGTGCATTCGCTTTGATTTATTTCTGCGCAGTAATCGATTGGAGAGTAAACATAGGTGGTAAACCATCATTCGCATTACCGGATTTTATTCCGATAATGTTCGAGCTTACAGTATTATTCTGTGCTTTTGGTATGGTGTTAACTTATTATGCATCTACTCACTTATTTCCGGGAAGGGCACCAAGAGTGATGGATTTACGTGCTACTGATGATCGTTTTGTTATTGCAGTTGATGCAAAAGACAATGTAGAACATACTGTAATTGATGGATTATTAAAAGATGCAGGTGCTTTAGAAATAAAGTATAATGAAAGGAAGTACATTAGCTATGAATAAGAATAAATTTGTTTACACAGCGTTTTTAGCTATCGCTTTTGCAGCTACCTTTTCTGCTTGTAAAGATAAACGCAGTACTGGCTTAGAATATGCCAGAAACATGTATGATCCGATTGCTTACAATCCAGATCAGCCAAACAAAAATTTTAAAGATGGTAAAACAGCTCAGTTGCCACCTGCACATACTAAACCAGTAGGTTTTACTGAATATGATGAGTATCCTAACACAAAAGAAGGATATGAAGCAGCAGGAGTGAGTATGGTTAACCCTTTACCAGTAGATACTGTTAATTTAGCTCAGGGTAAACACTTATTTACCGTTTTCTGTAGCCCTTGCCATGGAGAAAAAGGCGATGGACAGGGACACTTAGTTAAAATTGAGAAATTTAGTGGTGTACCTGCTTATCAAACAGGCGCATCGTCTAGAGGTGGTAATATGGTTGACCTTACCGCAGGTAAAATTTACCACACCATTACATACGGTGTAAATAACATGGGCTCGCATGCTTCGCAAATCTCACCAACGGATCGTTGGAAAGTGGTGATGTATGTTCAACAATTACAAAAAGGACAATAGTAAAGCAGAATATAAATGGGAACTCACAATATTAATTTTAGTGAACAGTTTGAGTTTACAGGTAAAGTAAAAACCTTAAGCATTGTTGGTATCGTTATCGGTATTGCGGCTGTATTGTTCGGTTTCTTAGCCGGCGATAAAGTAATGCACGAGCGTACTTTTGCTAACCTGTTGCTTATGGCATATTACTTTGCATGCGTTTGTATGTCGGGTACATTTTTCCTGGCTGTTCAATATGTAGCTCAAGCAGGTTGGTCTGCATCAATTTTACGTGTACCACAAGCTATGGCAAAAACATTGCCTATTGCAGCTGTAATACTTGTTGTAGTAATTTCGGCAGGTTTATATACACATAATCTATATCACCACTGGCATGCTGATGGATTAACTGATCCAAACAGTGCTAATTATGATTCTATCATTGCTGGTAAATCGGTGTTCTTAAATGTACCTTTTTTCTTAGGCCGCCAAGTGGTGTTCTTAGGTATCTACAGTATATTTTCGATCATGTTTGTTAAGTTTTCTTACAACGAAGATTTGGCAGGTGGTTTAAATTCTTACAGAAAAAGCTTTAAAAATGCTTGTATCTTCTTGGTAATTTATGGTTTTACAACGCCAATCTTTGCTTTCGATACTGTAATGTCATTAGAGGCGCACTGGTTCTCAACCATGTTCGGTTGGTATAACTTCGCCGCTATGTGGGTAAGCAGTTTAGCTACTATCGCCATTATTCTTATCTTATTAAGAAGAGCTGGTTATATGCAATGGGTTAACAATAGCCACTTACACAATTTAGGTCAGTTTATCTTCGGTTTCTCTATCTTCTGGACTTATGTATGGTTTGCTCAATTCTTATTGATCTACTATGCAAACATGCCTGAAGAGACTGTATATTTCTACAAACGCTTTGAGTATTACAAGTTCTGGTTTTTCTTAAACCTAGCCATGAACTTCTTAGCGCCAGTATTATTATTAATGGACAGAGATAACAAAAGAACAGATGTGAAATTATTGTTCGTTTCTATTGTGGTACTTTTAGGTCACTGGGTAGATTACTATCAAATGATTATGCCAGGAGCGGTAGAAGAAGGACATAATGGTTTCGGTATCATTGAAATTGGTACTGCAGTAGGTTTCGTAGGATTGTTTACCTTTACGGTTTTAACATCATTAAGCAAGAAACCGTTAATTGCAAAGAACCACCCATTGTTACAAGAAAGTTTGCATCATCAACTGTAGTGGTGATAAGATAAAGCAAATATTTAATTATTATTATAATTAGCAGTACAGCGTACTACTTTTAAGAAAATGAGTTTAAGAAAGTTTATAACGAATAAAACGACCGCAGCTTTAGCAGTATTGATTACTGTTTTTGCAAACACTAGCGTATTTGCGCAAGATGCAGCAGCAGGTGCTGCCGCGGCACCGAAAGTTGATATGGGCGAGGTTTATAAATCGGTAATATTTTATATTCTGGTTTTCCTTGCCGTATGCTTATTCATTGCAATTATTGGTAAAGCAATAAGAGTATATGAATTAAGCCGCGAAGCGCAAGGTAAACCTGTTGGTATTAACTGGAACAGGGTACACGCAAGTTTATTTGCGCTGTTTTTAGTGATCGGTTTATATGGTGTATATTGGGAATATACAGTACATGGGGCAATGTTACTTCCTGATGCGGCATCTGAGCACGGAAAGAAAATTGATAAAATGTTTAATTTAACATTAATCATTACCACTATTGTATTTGTAGTTACACACATCTTATTATTCGGATTTTCTTATATCTATAAATACTCAGCTAAAAGAAAAGCGTACTACTATCCACACAATAATACGATCGAAAAAATCTGGACAATCGTTCCGGCTTTAGTATTAACCGTTTTAGTATTAATGGGTTTCTTAACCTGGAGATCTATTTTCTTCAAAGTTGAAGATCCAAACAACAAACCGTTACAGATTGAAGTTACTTCCGAGCAGTTTAAATGGTCTATCCGTTATCCTGGAGCTGACGGAATAGTAGGTAACAAAAATTACAAGTTAACTACAGCTACCAATACATTGGGTATCGATTTTAAAGATATCAACTCTCGCGATGATGAGATGGCTGATGAAATGGTTCTTCCTGTTGGTAAACCAGTTAAATTGATCTTAACCAGTAAAGATGTAATTCACAGTTTTTATATGCCACACTTCAGAGTGCAGTTAAATACTGTACCGGGTATGAGAACTATATTTGAGTTTACGCCTACAAAAACTACTGCAGAAATGCAGCAAGAAACTAACGATCCTAACTTTAAGTACCTTTTCTTATGTGCTAAGATTTGTGGATCAGGTCACTACAATATGCAAAAAGTGGTACGTGTAGTTTCTGAGGCCGAGTACAAAACTTGGATAGCTGAACAAAAAACATACTTAAACGACGATTTAAGAAAACAATTTAATTTGCCAGTGGCACCTGCACCTGTAAAATCAGTAGCAGATTCAGCAGCTAAAGATTCAGCAGCTGTGAAAACTAACCAAATGGCTTTAAATAAATAATATTAAGCAGGAGCGAACGAATTATGTCAACAATAGCATTACACGACGAACACAATCACGATCACGCTGATCATGGGCATCATAAAGAGACTTTGATTTCAAAGTACATCTTTAGTATGGATCATAAAATGATTGCTAAGCAATTTTTGATTACCGGTATTATTATGGCGGTAATAGCAATGGGCTTATCAATTTTATTCCGTATTCAATTGGCCTGGCCAAACCAGAATTTCCCTTTCTTAGAAACATTTTTAGGTAAATGGGCTGAAGGTGGTCGTATTAAACCCGATTTTTACCTGGCACTGGTAACCATTCACGGTACCATTATGGTATTCTTTGTACTAACGGCAGGTTTAAGTGGTACATTTAGTAACTTACTTATTCCGCTTCAAATTGGAGCAAGAGATATGGCATCGCCATTCTTGAACATGCTTTCATACTGGTTCTTCTTTATGGCCTGTGTGATCATGATGTCTTCATTCTTTATCCAAACAGGGCCAGCATCTGGTGGTTGGACGGTTTATCCGCCACTATCTGTAGTTGCTAAAGCAATGCCAGGATCTGGAATGGGTATGACTTTGTGGTTAGTGAGTATGGTACTTTTCGTAGCATCATCTTTAATGGGTGGTATTAACTATGTAAGTACAATCTTAAACATGCGTACTAAAGGTATGGACCTTTGGAAAATGCCATTAACTATCTGGGCTTTCTTTTTGACCGCTATTTTGGGTATCTTATCATTCCCTGTTCTTGTAGCCGGAGTAGTGTTAATGGTATTCGACCGTAGTTTCGGAACAAGTTTCTATTTATCAGATATCGTAATGGGTACCGATATTTTACCAAATGAAGGTGGTTCGCCAATTTTGTGGCAACACTTATTCTGGTTCTTAGGTCACCCTGAGGTATATATTGTAATTATGCCGGCATTGGGTATTTCATCTGAGGTTATCTCTGTAAACTCACGTAAACCAATCTTTGGTTACCATGCAATGGTTTATTCGTTAATCGGTATTACCGTATTATCATTCATCGTTTGGGGTCACCACATGTTTGTAACCGGTATGAACCCATTGTTGGGTGGTGTGTTTATGATTACAACATTAATCATTGCAGTGCCATCGGCAGTAAAAACATTTAACTATTTAGCTACATTATGGCGCGGTAACATCCGTTTTACGCCAGCAATGTTATTTGCTATAGGTTTAGTTTCATTCTTTATTTCTGGTGGTTTAACCGGTATCTTCTTAGGAAATGCTTCATTAGATATTAACTTACACGATACCTACTTTGTTGTTGCCCACTTCCACCTGGTAATGGGATCTGCAGCAATCTTTGGTATGCTTGCGGGTGTATATCACTGGTTCCCTAAAATGTTCGGTAGAATGATGAATGCTAAATTGGGATATTTACACTTCTGGTTAACTTTCATTGCAGCTTACCTGGTATTCTTCCCGCTTCACTTCTTAGGTTTAGATGGTGTACCACGTCGTTACTATGCATTTACGGAGTTTGAGTTTATGAAGAAATGGTTAACTGTTAACGTATTTGTAACGTGGGCAGCTATTATGGCAGCACTTGCACAGGTAGCGTTCTTGTTTAACTTCTTTTACTCCATCTTTAAAGGGAAAGTATCTCCTCAAAACCCTTGGGAATCGAATACGTTAGAGTGGACTGCTCCGGTAGAACACCTACACGGTAACTGGCCAGGAGAAATTCCTACGGTTTACAGATGGCCATATGACTATAGCAAACCAGGACATGATGCAGATTTTATTCCTCAAACTGTTCCTTTCTCTCAAACCATGAGCTCTAACTTGCCTCACGATTTTGAAGGAAATGCAGAAGCTGAAAAAATACAGCAAGATTGGGAATTAGCTAACCCTGTTGCAGAAAACAAGGGCTAGTTTAAGCTTAAAATAAAATTTTAAAAGGGGTATCTGATTAAGTTTCTGCTTATCCGGATACCCTTTTCATCTTAATAGATATATGGTCAGCAGATCAGAACAGCGTTTCATTAGAATTAATCTTATAACCATCATAGTTACGCTATTGGTTATACTTGCCGGTGGTATTGTGCGCAGTACCGGATCGGGCATGGGTTGTCCGGATTGGCCTAAATGTTTCGATCGTTACATTCCGCCAACTGATGTATCGCAACTTCCTGCCAATTATAAAGAGAAATATGTGGCGGGTAGGTTAAAGAAGAATGAAAAGTTTGCCAAATACCTGGAAAGCATGGGTAAAGTGGCCTTGGCTGATAGTATTAGGCATGATAAGAGTATTACAATACCTGAAGAGTTTAATCCAACTAAAACCTGGACCGAATATCTGAATAGATTGGCTGGGGTAGCCGCGGGGATATTCTTGTTTTTAACAGCTGTGTATTCATTTGCTTACCGCAAAACAGCCAAACGAATTATTCTACTTAGTATTCTGAATCTTTTTGTAGTGGGATACCAGGGTTGGTTAGGTTCGATAGTGGTTTCTACCAACCTGGCGCAATGGGTGGTAACCGTACACATGCTCTTAGCGCTGGTTATTTTAGCGATATCTATTTATACCTATAATTACGCAAAGCAATTAAATAAAGTGCCTTCGGTAATTATGTACCGAATAGCGTGGCTAAAGGGATTTTTGTTTTTTACTCTCGTAATCAGTATCGTTCAGATTGTTTTAGGAACCGAGGTTAGAGAAGCAGTAGATGTAATCGCAAAATCGCTTTCTTACGGAAGCAAGAATACATGGATTTCGAAAGTAGGGGAAGTATTCTCTTATCATCGCGATTTAGCTATACTCGTAGTAATTGCCAATGCAGTAGTATATAAAATGGTTATCGACCGTTTTAGTGGTAAGGCTGCACCGTTGCTAACTGCAAGGTTTATATTAATAACGCTCCTCATACAGTTATTAAGTGGTTTCGCTTTAGCATATATAGCTTTCCCACCAGCAGCGCAGGCATTGCATATTTTATTCTCTACGCTGTTATTTAGTTTACAGTTTTACCTGTACTTATTGGTTTACCGAACAAGTACATATAAACAATAATATTTAAGAAAATTGAAGCAATATCTTTCAGATTTTTCTAAACTCATAAAATTCAGGCTATCGTTTACGGTGGTGTTTTCTGCATCGATCTCTTTTTTAATCGGTCAGAAGATGCAGGTGGGTAGAGGCCATATCCCTAGTATCGATTGGGGAAACTGGTTAATATTGATTGCTGGTGGTTTTTTAGTAACTGCTGCTGCAAACTGTTTCAATGAAATTATTGAGAAGGACTTAGATAAGTTAATGTCTAGAACCAAAGATCGCCCGATGCCAGCAGGTAGAATGACAACCGGACAGGGATTGATTTTAGGCGTGTTTATGGCATTTTTGGGCACCTGGTTATTAGGTAAATTGAATCTCGAAACGGGTTTGCTTTCTGTATTTTCAATTCTGTTATATGCTTTTGCTTATACACCTTTGAAAAGGAAATCGCCAATTGCTGTTTTTGTAGGTGCTATTCCGGGGGCGTTGCCGCCACTTATCGGTTATTTAGCAGCCTTTGGTAGCTTAAAAGCAGAAATGTTCCATGAAATTGATTATTACATTGCAGGAATTCTGTTCTTAATTCAATTTGTATGGCAGTTTCCACATTTCTGGGCAATTGCCTGGGTTTTGGATGATGACTATAAAAAAGCTGGTTTTAGGTTATTGCCAACCAAGAAAAGAGATAAAACATCGGCACTGCTTACCTTTTTAAGCACACTGGTTTTAATTCCTGTAAGTTTATTGCCAACCATTTATGGGTTTGGCGGTTATTACATTGCAGGTTTATCTTTAATTGCCGGGCTAATATTTAGCTGGCTCGCTTTTAAACTTTTAATGAACAGGGAATTGGCTGATGCCAAGAAAGTAATGTTCTGTTCATTTTTTTACATCCCGGCGGTACAGTTGGGCTTATTATTAAATTTTATAGCAAAATAATTTATGGTGCTAACAATGGAAAAGATGCAGGATACGTTTGACCCTAAACCAAGGAAATTTATTGTTTGGTTATTCGTCGTATCATCAACAATTATGTTTGGTGGTTTTACCAGTTATTATCTGGTGTTTGCCGCCTCGAAGGGAAAAGGGCATGGTTTAGTTTTACCAGATGCTTTTATTTATTCTAGTTTGGTAATTATTGCCAGTAGCATCACTTTGGTGCTTGCATCTAAGGCTTTAAAGAAACTGAACTTTGGTTTACAGCGCAATATGCTGTGGATTACCGTAATATTAGCCATCGCTTTTGGTGTAATGCAGTTTAATGCCTGGGGAAGTATGGTGCGGACTGGTGCAACCCTGGTAGGAAATAATGCAGCAATATCATTCATTTATGTGGTATCTGGCATGCACTTATTACACATTATTGGCGGCGTAGGCCTTATTATTAATGCTTTAGCAGGTAGCTATAAAAGCCTTCCTGTTGCCAAAGTCCAGTATAGAATGGAAATTGCTTCTATTTTTTGGCATTTTATAGATATATTATGGATATATCTGTATGTTTTTTTACTTTTGAACCGTTAAATTTGTTAACAAACTATTATACTATTTCCAAATGAATGCAGTATCACAATTAGATCAAGTTAAAACCGGACCATGGAATGGTGGTCGTTCTCCGTGGTCGGTAGAATATGGTAAAATCATGATGTGGTTTTTCCTTTTGTCAGATGCTTTTACCTTTTCATCTTTATTGATCTACTACGGCGCTCAGCGTTTTTCTAAATTAACATGGCCAGCTCCAGATAAGGTTTTTCAATCTATTCCAGGTATTGCAGAACATGGCGCTCCATTAGTTTTCGTAGGTATCATGACCTTTATCTTAATCATGAGTTCGGTAACCATGGTTTTAGCGGTAGAGGCAGGTCACAGACGTTCTAAAAAAGAAGTTATCGGCTGGATGATTGCAACCATCATTGGTGGTTTTATGTTCTTAGGCTGTCAGGCAATTGAGTGGACTCACTTACACCACGATGGTTTTTGGTGGGGACATATTCCTTCAGCAGAAGAATTAAAACATTTCTTCCTTAAACCAGAAGATGTATCATTAGTTGCTTCACAACAATTTGCAAACTTATTTTTTACCATTACAGGTTTCCACGGTTTCCACGTATTTAGTGGGGTAATCATTAACATCATCATCTTAATCATGACAATTAATGGGACTTTTGAGAAAAAAGGACATTATCTAATGGTAGAGAAAGTTGGTTTATACTGGCACTTTGTTGATTTAGTTTGGGTGTTCGTATTTACATTCTTCTATTTGGTTTAATTTATCATATTATAAAAATATTTTTATGTCAGAGCATACACATACAACAGAAGAGCACGGGCACGGGGATCATGCAGGTTTATCAAAAGGTAAAATCTGGAAAGTTTTCGGTATCCTTTTATTAATCACCGTAATTGAATTTATCATAGCACTGGTATTAATTCCAAAAGGAATTATGACTCAGCATGTTGGTAACTACATTTATATTGGTTTAACATTGTTAAAAGCATTTTATATCGTAGCCTACTTTATGCACTTAAAGTATGAGAAACTGGGCTTACAGCTTGCATTAACAGTATCATTTATTTTCATTATTTACTTTATAGTTCTAATGCTGATAGAAGGTGGATTTTTAAATATCCACATGATGAACCATTAATGAAAAGAAGTCCTATAAAAAAGGTAATAATCCTGGTAAGCATTTTAGCTATACCGGGATTTTTGTTTTTTTACTTATTGCCGCACTTTGCCAAAAACAGGTATAAGAGTTTGCCGATCTTTGGTGAAAAAGTAGTTGCATCAACTTTCCACAGTGTAAAAGGAAAGAAAATCCCAGATACCATTTACCATAAGGTTCCTGATTTTAAACTCGTAAACCAGCATAACGATACCGTTACCTGGAAATCGTTGCAGGACAAGATTGTGGTACTAAATTTATTTTATACCGGTGCCAACAACCAGAAAACAAATAAATACATTAAGAAATTATCTGATGGGTATGAGCAAAAACCTTTGGTTAAGTTTTTAAGTCTGTCTGTTGATCCACTTGATAAAGTTAGAATAAAAGATTTTGCAAAACAGTTTGAGGCAAAAGCTGGAAAATGGGATTTTCTGATTGGTGATACCATTCAAACTTATCAACTAATCAGAAAAGGCTTGTTACTTGATGTAGTTGCAGATGAAACGAAAGAGAAAACCAATTTTATTTTTAGTAATAAAATAGTACTTATCGATAATCTACACCGTATACGTGGTATTTATGAAGCCGACGATGCTGGTGCTAACGCTAAGTTGGAAGACGAGATAAAAGTACTTATTGCCGAGTATTTAAGGAACGTTAAAGACGGTAGGTAGTTGGCTTAATGGTTAGTGTTTAGGGCTTAGCGTTTAGCATCCTAAGTCGAAAAAAAATAATATAAGAGATTTAAATACTCATGGAAAATTCCCCGATTGAGAAAAAGTATAGCAAGTGGATTATTATTCTTTCCATCTTTATACCTGTAGCTGTAGCCTTTTTATTTGTGGTAAAGCTGAAAGATTTAGGCATTGATGCGCCTACCTTGCCTTTTTTACCGCCGATATATGCTACCATTAACGGGATAACAGCAGTACTGCTGGTTGTTGCAGTATGGGCCATAAAAAATGGTAAAATACAATTACATCAAAACCTAATGAAAACCGCTATTGGCTGTTCTTTATTGTTTTTGGTCATGTACATTGCTTATCATATGACCACCCCGTCTACCAAATTTGGCGGAGATGGAGCTATTAAGTATGCCTACTTCTTTATCTTGTTAACGCATATCTTATTGTCGATAGCCATTATTCCATTGGTTTTGGTAACTTATGTAAGGGCATTGGCCGAACGTTTCGATCGTCACAGAAAAATTGCAAGAATTACCTTCCCACTTTGGCTTTATGTAGCCATTACAGGCGTAGTGGTTTATTTAATGATTTCGCCATATTATCAGTATTAAAAAAAATTATTCTAAACAATATAGCAAAGAGCCTTACTTAAAATGTAAGGCTTTTTTAGTTATAGTCGTTTTGCCGACCGAAGATATTTGTTTTAACCCAATTTTTTTTTCACTTTTATGTATATTACATCTCACAAAAAAAACACTTATAAATTTGTAGGTGAGCAGGTAGATCGACTAATTTATGGCGTTAGGAAGGATAGAAGATGAACGTAAGCTTATAGAAAAAATCGTAGAAGGGGATGAGCAGGCTTTTTCTGTTTTGTTCTTCAAATACCTTCCTGTACTCCAAATTTTTGCCACTAAGTTTACCAAATCAGATGATGCCGCCGAAGAAATTATTCAAGATTCATTTTTAAGGGTTTGGCTAAATCGCGATAAATTAGCAGAAGTAGATAATGTAAAAGCCTATTTGTATAAATATGTTTCTAATGAATGTTTAAGTTACCTGCGTAAAAAATTAAAAGAAGATAGAGTTGTTGATGCATTTATAGCCAAGCAACAAAATAGCCATAACAATACAGTAGAAACTATTAATTTAAACGAGGTAACGAAAATTATTGCTATTGCTGTCGAAAAATTACCTGATCAACGCAAAAATATATACCAATTGAGTAGACGTGATGGTAAAACTATACCTGAAATTGCAGAAATGCTCAATATTTCGCCTAATACTGTTAAAAATGCCCTTGTAATTGCCCTTAAATCGATACGTATACACCTCGATCAACACGGGATTGTATTCTTTTACCCAATAGTTTTCTTCTTTTTAAAAATAAAATAGAAAAAAATTAATATCCCGATAGTCCTAATTTTCTTTTGCTGCTTCTTAGTATCAGAATCTTTATGGAAGAACGTATACATTATCTCTTACAACAGTTTACAGCTAAGACCTTAAGCCAGGCCGAAAGGGAAGAACTTTTAGTTTTAGCAGAAAACAGCACATCATTGCTTTCTGACGAAATCGTGAAAATGATTATTGCAGAAGAAGAGCATGCGCCTAATGTTGTTGAGGAAAAATGGAGTCCGGTTCTTAATAAAATTCTGGCGGTAGATAAACCAGCCCGATCACCTAAGCGGATTTTAATGAAGAGCTTAAAATGGGTTGCTGCTGCAGTTGTTTTTATTGTTTTTTCTTTCACGGCTTACCTCTCTTTACAGAAAAAGAAAGAACATGTTTTTGCTACTGACGTGGCGCCGGGAAAAAATAAAGCGATTCTCACCCTGGCAGATGGAAAGAAAATTTCACTTTCAGATGCGATGAATGGCGATGTTGCCAAAGAAGCCGGTTTCTCTATCACCAAAACTGCCGATGGCCAGTTGGTATATAACGTAGCTGGTTCAGAAAATGTAAATGATACCAGATTAAATACCATTTCGACTCCAAATGGTGGCCAATGGCAAATCCAGTTGCCCGATGGTTCTACTGTTTGGCTAAATGCAGCATCTTCAATTCAGTATTCGTTAAATATCGGAACCGCTAAACAGCGCTTGGTGAAATTAAATGGAGAGGCTTACTTTGAAGTAGCCAAAAATGCAGCACATCCTTTTATAGTAGAAACCGATAAGCAGTCTGTTGAAGTATTGGGTACGCACTTTAATATTAATAGCTATAAAGATGAGCCATTAACTAAAACTACCCTGCTGGAAGGAAGTGTGCGTGTTTCGCATAATAAGACCAATGAAAGTGAGGTGCTTAAACCCGGAGAACAATCTCTAGTATCTGTTTCGGGCATAGCTATAAAAGAAGTAGATGTTGATGAAGCAATAGCATGGAAAAACGGCTATTTTATGTTTAACAACGAAAGGCAAGAAAGTATTTTGCGTAAAGTTGCCCGTTGGTATAATGTAGAAATAGAATACGCAGATGCAGATGCAAAAAATGTGATGTACTACGGAACGGTAAGCCGTTTTGAAAAAATATCGAAGGTTTTGAGGAAATTCGAAAAAACTGGAGAAGTACGTTTTGATATTGTTGGCAATAAACTAATAGTACATAAAGAATGACAGTAAAAGATTGAGGCATAACTAACCTTTATCTCTAAAAATAATATACTAATTAATCAACCCTAACCTAACAAATGATGAATAAACTTCGACAAAACTCCTGACAATCCAAAGTTGAACGCATAAAAAAGGAGTGCTTGCAACACCCCTTTTTATAATCTGTTCAGCTATTCCGTAAACCGGAATCGATTAAAAATCAATTATTTTCTTGGATAACCGCGAAACGCTTTTTGGCGTCCAAACTTTCTTGCGTTCCGCACAAAAAACAGACTATTAAATGTACAAAATTTATATTAGAATTTTATGTATGCATCGCCGCTACATACCTAAATTGCTATTAATTATGAAGTTAGTTACGGTCATATTGCTTGCCTCGTTAATGCAGGTAAGTGCAGCTTCATTTGGCCAGCTGGTTACATTAAAGGAAAAAAATGTAACATTAGAGAAAATGTTCAGGGAAATCAGACAGCAATCTGGTTACGATGTCCTCTTATCAACCAATAAGATAAAAAGCACTACAACAATTAATGCCAACTTTAACAATGCAACCATTGAAGAGGTAATGGGGAAAATTATTTCAGGAATGGACCTTACTTATACAATAGAAGATAAAACCATCCTGATTACGCCAGTACAGAAATCGCTGTTTAGTAAGGTTGTTGATTATTTTGCCCAGGTAAAAGTAACGGGTAAAGTAAGAGATAAGAACGGAAATGGGATACCTGGAGTAAGTGTTCGTGAAAAAGGCAATTCGAATGCTGTATCTACCAATGCTTCAGGAGACTATGTTATTTCAGTAGCTGATGGCGCTACTTTGGTTTATAGCTTTATCGGATATAAAACGGTTGATATTAATGTTAACGGAAGAACAAATATTAACGTAACCCTTGAAGAAGATGCTGGACAGCTAAACGATGTTGTTGTAACTGGTATTGGTGGTGCAGTAGATAAGAGAACCTTTACGGGTGCTACAACCAAAATTTCAGTAAAAGATGCCGAACTTGGTGGTTTGCCTGATCCTAGTAGAATGTTGGAAGGGAGAGTAGCTGGTGTTAGTGTACAAAATACAACAGGTACATTTGGAACTGCGCCAAAAATAAGAATACGTGGAGCAACCTCTATTTATGGTAGTTCTAAGCCATTATGGGTTATTGATGGTACCATTTTAGAAGATGTTGCAGATGTTTCAGCTGATGACTTATCAAGTGGCGATGCAATGACCTTAATCAGTTCTGCAGTAGGTGGATTAAACTCCAATGATATCGAATCATTTCAGGTATTAAAAGATGGTTCAGCAACGTCTATTTATGGTGCAAGAGCGAAAGCAGGTGTAATTGTAATTACAACTAAAAAAGGACGTTCTGGCTTTAGTCAATTAAATTATGTTTCTGAATTGACAAGTAGGGCTGTTCCTTCATACAGCACTTTCAATATCATGAATTCACAAGAGCAAATGGGGGTTTATCAACAGCTTTTTCAAAGAGGTTGGTTAAATTTAGCAAGTGTTTCAAATGCTTCTTCAAGTGGCGTTTATGGTAAAATGTATCAATTAATTAATACAGGTCAATTAGAAAATACTGAAGCCTCCAGAAACACTTATTTACGTGAGGCTGAATATAGAAATACCAATTGGTTTGATCAGCTTTTTGATGCAAACAGCATCATGCAAAATCATTCACTGAGTATTACTTCAGGTACTGATAAATCGCAGTATTATGCTTCTGTAAGTGGGGTTTTTGATCCTGGATGGTCAAAACAATCTAAAGTTGCAAGATACACAGCAAACTTAAATGCGACGTACAACATATCTGATAGATTAAAATTTAATGTTATCACAACTGGTAATTACCGTAATCAACGAGCTCCAGGTACATTAGGTCAATCAATTGATGTTGTATCTGCAACTGTTAAGAGAGATTTTGATATAAACCCTTATTCATTTGCACTCAATACTTCTAGAACTTTAGATCCAAATGAATCTTATACTAGAAATTATGCACCATTTAGTATTTTAAATGAGTTAGAAAATAACTATATGGATGTTAATGTTGCAGAAGTTAAATTCCAAGGGCAACTAACCTGGAAAGCCATTAAGAATGTTGATTTAAGTGCATTTGGTAGTATAAGGTATCAGCAAACATCACAGCAGCATTATATTAAAGATCAGTCAAACCAAGCTATGGCATATCGTTCTATGCCTACCACAGTTATTCGTGATAATAACTCATTTTTATATACCGATCCTTCGATATTGTATGCGCAACCTATTACTGTTTTACCATATGGTGGTATTTATAATAGAACAGATTACAGGGCATTGGTAAATGATTATCGGGCAAATGCAAAATACCATAATACATTTGCAACCAAACATGTTTTAGATGTAGAAGCGAGTGCTTCGGTAAACCAAATTCAAAGAAATAACAACTGGTTCAGAGGATGGGGATTACAATATGAAATGGGTGAAATACCTTTTGTTGATTATCGAGTATTTAAAAAGGGTCAAGAAGAAAATTCGCAATATTACAGCGTAAGTAATACAAGGGGGAAAGAAATTGCTTTTTTCTCTAAAGCAGCATATGCTTATGATGGAAAATATAGTTTGGAATTAACAGGAAGATACGAAGGCTCTAATAGATTAGGTAGAAGCACAAAAGCCAGATGGATGCCAACTTGGGCTATTGGAGGTCTTTGGAACGCATCTGAAGAAGATTTTTTCAAAAAATTAAAGACCCCAATTTCTACGTTAACATTTAGAAGTTCATACAGTTTAATGGCTGATAGGGGCCCATCTAGTGTGACCAATTCTGTTGTAGTTATTAATAGCTATAACCCGTGGAGACCTAGCACCTCTGATAGTGAAACTGGTTTGCAAATCAGTAATTTAGAAAATTCTGAGTTGACTTATGAGAAGCAATATGAATTAAACCTTGGTATGAACTTTGGTTTATTTAATAACAGATTAAATGGAGATGTTAACTATTACAGAAGAAAAGGATTTGATTTAATAGGCCCTGTTAATACACAAGGTTTAGGCGGTCAAATTAGTAAATTAGGTAATACAGCGAACATGATTGGTAGAGGTGTGGAGATAGCTTTATCTGGTACGATTATTAAAACACCAGATTTTTCTTGGACATCAACCTTAAATTATACTCATGCAACAACCAAGGTTACTAAACTGCAAAATAATCAGCGTGTTATCGATTTGATTACGGGTAACGGTTTTACACTTGAGGGATACCCGGCAAGATCATTATTTTCAATTCCATTTGTAGGTTTACAAAATGATGGATTGCCTGTTTTTACAAATGCTGATCAAACAACAACTGTTACTGGTGTATATTTTCAAAACAGAACCGATTTAAGTTTCCTAAAATATGAAGGTCCAACTGATCCAACAGACATGGGAGGTTTTGGTAACGTATTTACTTATAAAGGTTTTACTTTAAGTCCTTACATCACTTATTCATTTGGAAATGTAATTAGATTGGACCCTGTTTATAAGACAAATTATTCTGATATGGATGCTATGACCAGAGAGTTTGCTGATTCATGGACTGTGCCAGGAGACGAACATGCAACAAATGTTCCGGTAATTCTAGATACAAGGTACATCCGTAATAACAGTCAATATAGCTATGCTTATAATGCATATAATTATTCTACTGCTAATATTGCAAAAGGCGATTTTATTAGAGTGAAAGATATTTCGCTTACATATCAATTATCTAAAAAAATATTGAGTCAACTGAAAATAGGATCTGCAAGTTTAAGATTTAACGTTTCTAACTTGTGGTTAATTTATGCTGATAAAAAATTAAATGGTCAAGATCCTGAATTTGTAAATGCTGGTGGTGTTGCTTTACCATTGGCTAAGCAGTATACATTAACATTAAAATTAGGATTATAAAAAAGAATAGTATGAAAAAGAGATTTTTATATATAGTACTTGGAGTAATTCTTGCCTCTAATTTATCTTCTTGCAAGAAATATTTAGATGAATTACCAGATAATAGAGCTGAGCTAAATAATTCAGATAAAATATCTAAATTATTAGTAGATGCATATCCAACCAATGCCTACGTTTTGGCAACAGAATTTGCATCAGACAATACTGATGATTTTGGTACAGCATTCAATAGTTCAAGATTAGCAGAGGATTTCTACAATTGGACAGAAATGAAAGAAGTAGGAAATGACGGAACTAATAGTATTTGGAGTGCTTGCTATGGTGCAATAGCAAGTGCAAACCAAGCATTGTCTGCCATTCAAGAATTGGGTGATCCAGCTTCTTTAAGTGCTGCTAAAGGGGAAGCGCTGGTAGCAAGAGCTTATAATCATTTTATTTTGGTGAACTTATTTGCTCAACATTATTCTCCTACAACATCATCAACTGATTTAGGTGTAACATATATGACTAAGTCAGAAACTACTTTAAATCCAACTTATAGTAGAAATACTGTGCAGGAAGTATACGATTATATGATTAAAGATGTAGAAGCTGGTTTGCTTTTGATTAATGACGCGTCTTATGCAAATGCAAATGTTGCAAAGTTTCACTTCAACAGATCGGCAGCTAATGCTTTTGCAGCAAGATTATACTTATATATGGGTAAATGGACTGAAGCAGTTAAATATGCATCAGCTTCTTTTTCGAATTCACCTACATCATTCGTGAGAGATTATGCTAAAATTGCCAGTTATTCTGCAGTTTTTCAAAATATGTCGCGTGAGTATAATGGTAGTTCAATTAAAGCTAATTTTTTAATTACTCCAGCATATTCAGGCTTAGGAACAGCCTTAGGTAACTACTCAACGTTGGCAAGATTTTCACATGGGTTGCCTGTAGCAAATAATGAAACTATGTATGCTAAAGGACCATTTGGTACTTTTACAGGAACCGGCTATCGTTTAAAAAACTTTAGTTATTCATCAAGTCTTAATAAAATACTTTTTGCTCATGTAAATTATACGTTTGAGTACACAGATCCTGTGGCTGGCATTGGTTATGCACATGGTGTTTTTACCCCTTTTACTTTTGAAGAGGCATTACTTACCAGGGCTGAAGCAAACATAATGTTGAAAAATTATTCTGCAGCATTGGCTGACATGCAGTATTGGGGATCATTTACATATACTACAACCTCATTGCCTACTTTAACTGAAACAAGTATAAATACCTGGGGGAATTCAATTGCATATTATACCCCAACAGTGCCAACACTTAAGAAAAAATTAAATCCCGAGTTTGCAATTGAAGCAGGAACGCAAGAGAATATGTTGCATGCTGTTTTGTTTATGAGAAGAATAGAAACTTTGCACACAGGTTTAAGATGGTTTGATGTAAAACGATATGGGATTGAAATTGCAAGAAGATCAGCAACCGGAGCAGTAATTAATAGCGTTACCAGCACCTTGGTTGTTCGAGATCTGAGAAGAGCATTTCAATTACCTCAAGACGTAATAGCCGCAGGTTTAACCTCAAATCCAAGATAATATGAAAACGAAATTTAACCTTATATGCTTAGTTTTTATTTCTTTGATATATACATCATGTAAAAAAGAAAAGCTAAGTGATCAAAGCGTTTTTGTAGATTCAACGCTACCAAAGAACGCATTAGATAATTATATCTACAATAACTATACAGTGCCTTATAATATCGATATACTTTATAAATATGTAGATAGGGAATCTGATTTGACTTATAATTTGGTGCCAGCTACTTACGATGGCTCAATTAGAATGACAAAATTGTTATTACAGTTTGGAATAAAACCATACGATGAAGTTACAGGGAGCAAAGTTTTTATGAAAAGTTATTTTCCGAAAATGTTAACTTATTTAGGAACTTCTTCTGTTAGAAGTAATGGTACAATTGTATTGGGGACTGCTGAGGGTGGTAGGAAAATAAATTTATATAATTTAAATAACCTAGCTGCCAATTCGACTAACATCTCATATTTAAATAATTATTATTTTCATGTTATTCATCATGAGTTTCAGCACATTCTGAATCAAAATAAACCATACCCGACAAGTTTTATTGCAATTTCTGGAACAGCTTATGTAGACGATGCATGGAATACTACTTTTGCTAGTAATGGTGCTGCAATCGCAGCGGGTTTTATCTCTCCTTATGCGTCAAAAGAAGCCGGTGAAGACTTTGCAGAATTGTACTCATTTTACGTTACAACATCCGCAACAGAATATACAGCTTATTTAAACTCTACAGGAAGTACTGCAGCAGGTATAGCCATCATTAATACAAAGATGGATATTGTTAAAACCTATATGAAGAATGAATTTGGCATTGATATGGACGCATTAAGAACAAATATTCAGGCAAAAGTTGCAGGATTGTCAACGTTTGATCAAACAACTTTACCTTAAATGAAAGAAATATGAAAAAAGTATATTTATTATTAATCGCATTATCTGTTCTTTCATTTGCGGGTTGCGATAAGAAAAAAGACAGAGTATTTGAAGATAGTTCTACCGCTCGGTTAAATGAGAGTATCGACAATGTTTATAGCTCACTTAAAGCAAAGCCAGCTTGGATTTTGAATTACTACCCCGGAGCGAATGCGGAGTATGGAGGGTTTAACCTTTTTCCTAATTTTACAACTTCTACAGATGTAAATTTACAAGGAGACATCTTCAACGCAACCCCTATGAGTACATTTAAAGTATATGCTGGTGCAGGTCCGATTTTAACTTTTGATACTTATAATGTAGTTATCCATTATTTTGCTTTACCCGGTTATTACACAGGAAACAGTACTTCACTTGGTATTGGAGCTTCGGATTCCGGAATGAAAGGCGATTTTGAGTTCCTGGTTTTAAGTGCGAATCAGGATTCAATAGTATTAAAAGGTAGAAAGTATGGAAACGTACTGAAAATGAAATCTGTTCCAGCCGATCAACTTTCGACTATAGTTGCCAACTATAAGGCAGCAAATGTTAAGTTTAATACTTATCGTGGATTTGCAATAGAAGTAAATGGTAAAACATTTCAAGGCGTACCAACGGTTGCTACTGTAAATGCTACATCAAGGCCAAATCGTAGTTTTACCTTAGCTTCAACTCCAAGTGTAACACTATCTTATATTGTCAGTGATATTGGTATAGAATTTTATAAAGAATATACTGTAGAAGGAGTTAAAATCAATAAACTTACCTACGTTGCTGCATCAACACAATATCCCCAAGGTTACTACACCAATGGAGCCAATACATTTAAGATGATTCCTAGATTAACAACTACTCCATAAACTATGTAAATGGTTTTGAAATCCCGGTTACGAAGGTAGCCGGGATTTATCGAATAGAGCTCAGATTTACAGGACTCCTCCTTTCGTTACAAAAAGCAATTTTTTGTTTTAAATCTTGAAATGTGGATTTCTGAAACCTCACAAAATTACAGCCATCAGAGCATGGTCAAAACCTCACCCTAAAAAGTGAGGTTTTTTTATGACATAATTTTTAAACCCCTCCAAGCGTTTATGCTTATATTTGTAGTGAATGAAGAAGAAAGCAATTTTTATCCTGTTTGTATTGGTATTTACATTCGCGGTAAGCCGCAATGTTAATGCCCAGTGTTCGATGTGTACCATTAATGCCGAGCAAGGTGTTAAAAATGGGAATACGCAAACAGCAGGCTTAAATACAGGTGTATTGTATCTTTTATCTCTCCCTTATTTAATGGCTGTTATTGTTGGTGTGGTATGGTATAAAAAATACCGCAAAAAGAATGTGCACCTTAATATGAAAAAGGAACCTTTTAATTTAAATTAAAAGTATGTCTGAGCAAACTACCTCAAAACTTTACGCCATTGTACATTGTAAGTGTCCGCATTGCCGCAGAGGAGATATTTTTACAGGCAGTATGTATGGCTGGAACATTCAGCATACCAAAGTAATCTGTGGGCATTGTGCACAACGCATAGAAATTGAACCTGGTTACTTTTATGCAGCCATGTATGTAAGCTATGCGATGAATGTAATCGAAATGCTTTTCGCCAGTTTCATCACCTATTTAGTTTTCGGCCCGCTTACCGATGCAACTTTCTGGCCTTACCTTACCGTTATTTTTGCAGGTTGTTTTATCTTGTATCCATTTAACTATCGCTATTCGAGAATTATACTGCTTCATGTTTTATCGCCGAACATTAAGTATAAACCCTATTACGATAAGTAGTATTGGTTAATCGTTTAAATCGTATAAACTGGTTAATTGTTAAATTCAGCGATTAAACAATTAACCGATTAACCAGTTAACCCATGTAATGCTGTATGTTAAAAAAAGAGACCCTTAGTTTTATAAAAGATGTAGCGGAAAATAACAACCGCGAATGGTTTGCCGATAACAAAAACGTTTATGAAAATGCAAAGGCCGATGTACTCGAGCTTGTAGCCAGTATTATTCCAGAGTTGGCCAAAGCAGACCCAATGCTTTCAGCAGAGATGGATCCAAAGAAGTGCCTTTTACGCATTTATCGTGATGTGCGCTTCAGCAAAAACAAAGATCCTTATAAAAATAACTTCGGCATATGGTTCTCCACCAAAAAAGGGGGAAACGAACCTGGTTATTATCTGCATATTCAACCAGGTAAAAGCTTTATTGCCGGTGGATACTGGATGCCAGATGCACCACATTTAAAATTGATCAGACAAGAGATTGACTATAATATCGGCGATTTTAAAGAGGTTATTAACAACGCAGCCTTTAAGAAAAACTTTAAACTGGGTTTTGATAATGCACTTAAAAATGCACCCAAGGGTTATGATCCTGCAGATCCAAATATCGAATTTTTAAAATTGAAAAGCTTCGAGGCCACCACAAAAATCGAAGATGAAGAATTTTTAAAACCAAACCTCGTTAATAAGTTGATAAGTTCTTTTAAAACAGTACAGCCATTAGTTGCATTTTTACGGAATGCAATAGATGGTTAATTGTATAAATCGTATAAATTGGTTAACCGCCACGATTAAACAGTTAACCGATTAACCAGTTAACCCCCAGATAAAATAATGAAAAATACCTTTCTTGCGTTTGCCGTTCTTCTCTTTATTACATCATTAACTTCCTGCGTGGTATTATCGCCTAAAAAGTACAAAGCCTTATTAGGTACTAAAGATTCGCTATATACTGCTTTTAACGAAGGCTTAATTAAGATCGAAAATTTAGAAAAAGAAGTAAGTAAGCTTAAAAAGGATACTACCTTAATGGCTGAAGAACTTCGCGATCTGCAGAACAATTACAATGAAATGGATGCGAGTTATAAAAAGCTTAAAAATAATTCGTCATCAGAAATTACCAAACTATCGGGAGACTTAGCTGCCCGCGAAAAACGTTTAAAAGAAGTAGAAGAAGTTCTGCGTAAACGCGATGAGGCAACCAATGCATTGAAAGAAAAACTTCAACAGGCTTTATTGGGCTTTACCAAAAGTGGTTTAACCGTAGAGATTAAAAATGGTAAAGTTTATGTTTCGCTAACAGATAAACTATTGTTTCCTTCGGGAAGTATTATTATCGATGAAAAAGGGAAACAGGCCCTTACCCAATTGGCCAACGTATTAAAACAACAACCGGAGATAAACATTGCTGTTGAAGGCCATACCGATAACCAGAAAATAAATAACCTGGGGCAGATTAAAGATAACTGGGATTTAAGTGTGTTGAGGGCCACCTCTGTAGTCCGTTATCTAACAGAGAATGAGAAGGTAGAAAGTGTAAGAATGACGGCTACAGGTAAAGGCGAATTTCAACCTCTGGGTACCAATGCAAATGCAGATGGAAGAAGTAAAAACAGAAGAATAGAGATTGTACTTTCGCCTAAGCTGGATGAACTTTATAACTTGATTAAATAAGATATAATACGCTATCGGTTGGTGCCTCACCAACCGAAATCCAAGACATTTTAAGGATAATTTCTTTATGGTTAGAAAATGAAGGTGCAGCAGTTCTTGGCAACCTTCAGTCCAGCTTTCCCTCCTGCCAATTTTGAAGGAAAATCGGCATCTGTTCCAATCGGGTTTAGGAACAAAGGTTTGTGCAAACTGCAACCGCGAAAATGAAATACTGTTTTGGCCCAGTAGCCCCGGTTGCAGCGTTACCCTGCAGCAACGAGGCACGAGGAAGCGAAGCGTAAAAGCGTAAAACGGGAAGAAACTCATTGTTTTGTACAGGCCTTGCGCTCCAAATGTGAAAAAGTATTTTTAATATTAGGAAATGAACAACCTGTGGTTCTTGGAGGCTTGCAGTCCCGCTTTCCCTCCTGCCAATTTTGAAGGAAAATCGGCATCTGTTCCAATCGGGTTTAGGAACAAAGGTTTGTGCAAACTGCAACTGCGAAAATGAAATACTGTTTTGGCCCAGTAGCCCCGGTTGCAGCGTTACCCTGCAGCAACGAGGCACGAGGAGGCGAAGCGTAAAACGGGAAGAAACTCATTGTTTTGTACAGGCCTTGCGCTCCAAATGTGAAAAAGTATTTTTAATATTAGGAAATGAAC